>Ga0164295_10004040_pt1 | contig 11708 bp, 5 predicted proteins | sample GEODES006metaG_FD_111798 | JGI IMG/M metagenome (GOLD analysis project Ga0164295, IMG submission 111798) | Oligotrophic lake water microbial communities from Sparkling Lake, Wisconsin, USA - GEODES006 metaG | ecosystem: Environmental > Aquatic > Freshwater > Lake | place: USA: Sparkling Lake...
CAACGTACCTGTGCGGGGACCGCGCTGTGGTGAGCGCTTGCATGCAAGGCAGACCATCAGTGGCCCTCAACGTACCGTCCCATGAGCCTGCTGTGCTCGCGCCGCCACGGCGTCGTCGCGTGCACATCCTCCTGCGCATCGCCGGGCTTCTGCTGTGAACCTGAACGGCTGTGAACCTGCGCATCGCCGGGCTTCTGCTGGACGCTTTGCATGCCCCCGCCCCAATCCCTTTGCCCCTTCCAAGCGCTCTTCTCGGAGCGGCCTTCCTTGAGCGCCGTACTGAGCGCTCGCAGGTGGCCGAAGGCGTCGTGGACACCGTCGCCGCCGCCCTCGAAGAGGTCACTCACGAAGACGTCGGCCGGGATGGCGCCGTGATGCACAAGCATGTCGAGGATGCGTAAATCGAAGCGGCTCGAGTCGCTCGCGCGCTTCAGCGCCATCTGGAAGGCAGCCTGCATCGCTGCATGCGTGCGGTGCTCGACGAGGACAGTGTCCCTCAAGACGTGCTCCACCCACTCCTTGTTGCCCCACGTGACCGCGTTGAGTAGCAAGCCGCGCTGTGGGACGTTGTGCATCTCGCGCGCGACGCGCTCAATGAACTCCCTGTGGTTGCCAAACAAGACGATGCCACGCTCCCAAGGGTCCCGTTCGGATGCTGAGACCCACATCAGGTCGCCCTCCAATAGATCATCGACGCCCGCGCCCACGCCGAGCGCCAGCATGCCGCCGAGCTCTCGCGAGCAATGGAAGTGGAGCACGGTCGTCTCGATCCACGCATTGTCCGTGTTGCGGTAGTCGTCCACGTAGCCCGTGTACACCACATTCTTCTCGACGGATGAGAAGAGCTCCTCGATCAACACCTCGAGTCGCTCGTGCTCCTGGGCAGGCCGCTCCAAGGCGCTCGCCTTTTCGAGGACTCGCTCTTTCATGACGAGCTGTGCCCTCTTCTTGGGCGTCTCCCCCGGCCGAAGCATGCCCCCTTGGACTCCCCACACGCGCTTGGGTGGGTGCAGCACAAAGTACTTGGGACCAATCACCACGTAATCGTTGGGGCGCGGCGGGGAGCTCGCCTTGGCGTCGGCGGAGACCTGGCAGAGCTTTGCATGCTCCTCATCGGTGAACTCGTGCTGCTTCGGACGCACTTCGTTCGCGCCCTTGAGGAGCGCATTTGCGAGCTCAGCGAGCTCAGCGGTGCGGTCGAGCCCCGATGGGCGGCCGAGCGACTCCGCCCACACGTGCCTCTGCTCAGCGAGGCGCGCGAGGAACTGAAGCTTCTTCTCGCGGGGGTGGTAGCGCGTCACGATGGAGTCACACGCCTGGTTGGCGCCCCATTTGCGGAGCATGCCGCGGCCAGTCATCCCGGTACGCCCACGTGGGTTGAGTGGGCGTCCCGCCTGTACGGCGGCGCCCGGCTCGCGGCTCCGTTCCGGGCAGAACGTGATCTCGCCCTCAAAGGTACGACGATCCTCCCGCAGCTCGTCTGAAAAGGTCTTGTTGGCTTTGGAGGGGTCCTCGTGCGCCAGGGAGTGCGTGGCGGTCAGAATGTCGTGCGGGTCCGACTGCGCACTCAGCGGAAGGTCGGGATTCCGGTCGCGCGACGCGTTGAGCACTTGCTCCGCTGTGAACTCAATCGGCTGGTACTCGCCGAGAGAGGCCGGCCAGCGCACGCACCACGAAACGTACTCACTGGGCACATTGAAGCGTGGCGGGTAGCTGTCGCTCAGCTTGCCTTTGGGTCCGATCGGCCCAGGCTCACGCGCCATCTTGTGGCTGGTGAGGATATCCTTGACCCTGTCGACGAGTCCCCGATGGCTCGCGTAGAGCGCCGCGTAGCGAGGCTCCTCGTCGGCGTTCACGTGCAGCCACGTCACCTTGGCCGCATCGTCACCGTGCTGCAGGCTGAGCCGTTTGGCGAGAATCGGCGAGCAGTGAAAATGGAACGCGGTCGTCTCGATCCACGCATTGTCCGTGTTGCGCGGGTCGTCGACGTAGCCGCGGTAGATGATCGACCCCCCCTTAAAGAGCTCCTTGATGTAGCCTTCCATTTCAGCGCGCCGCGGATCCGCCGTATTGAACTGCGCCGCCTCCTCCAGGAATTCGCGCCGTACAGTCTCCGACACCTTCTCGCCCGCGTCGACCATGCCGCCGGGAAGCGCCCACGCGCCCGTGTCACGCCGCTGGATGGCCACGACTTCAAGCCGGTCATTCTTGTCCGGGTTGAAGCGCGTCACGATCGGGTCCGCCGCATGGTTGGGTCCCCACTTGCCCAGCAGTCCGCGCCCGACCAGGCCGGTGCGTCCGCGTGGGTTCATCGGGAAGGAAGGGTTGGAGGGCACGTACCTGCCATTCGACTGCTGGAAGAGCAATGCGCCCACGGGCTCGGCAGCCTCCTCGTCAATTTCGTCGGTGCCTTTGGCGCGCACGCCGCTTTGGCTTCGCACGCCGCTTTGGCTGCGCACGCCGCTCTGGCTGCGCACGCCACTCCGGCTCACGGTGAAGCCCGCGTCGTACAGCTGACGCAGCAACGTCTCGTCGTACGCCGCGCCGCCACGGGCCGCGTTGCCCTTGACTAGCTGCTTGAGCTCGAAGCTCACGCGCTCATAGAGCTCATCCGCAATCTCGGCCACGTCGGCCTTGTCGGCCCACTTGCCGCCAGGCAGGTCGACTGCATTCTTGGTGACCACGTCGTGCGTGAAAAAGGGCGGGTCGTACTCCTCAAAGGGCTCCGTCCATGGCACCTTGCTATCGGGCACCGGGAAGCGCGGGCTCGTGTAGCTTGGGTGCTTGGAACGCGCGGCCTCATGCACGCGCGGGACGAGCCACCCGAGTGGCAGGTATCGCTTCTTGCGGCCGACGCGAAGCTTCTCGCGCTCGTTCAGGCGCGCCGATTGGCGACGGTACGATCCAACGATGGCCTCAAAGATCTGTCGATCGAATGAGGTGACCAACGGGTCCGTGTACACATAGAGCAGCGACGGCACGGAGTCCTCTCCGGATCCCGAGTCACTCTCCTGCCGAATGGCCCAGAGCACGAGCTTGGCGAGCATGCGTGCGTGGCTCCCGGGGTGCTCGTCAAAGCCGAGCTCGACCAGCTTGGGGTCGGACATCTTCGGCTCCCATGGCTTCTCGCCGCGCAGCACCGCCTCGCGTGCGTACTCGACTAGCCGTGCCACCTGGTTGGCGCATCCTCCGCTCTCGCGCACCACGATGAGCGGGTGATCGCTCTCGAGGATCTGAATGCACTTGGCATACGCGTCCTCACCACCACCGAGGCACACGTGGATGAGGGGCACCTCATCGGGCGTGTCGCGCGCATGCACGAAGGTCTCGAGCATGTGACGAAACTGGACATCGACGCGCGGGGACGCGCTGCCATCCTTCGCGCTGCCATCCTTCGCGCTGCCATCCTTCGCGCTGCCATCCTTCGCAGGCTCGGGTTCGTCAACGAGCAGGTAGTGAGTGTGGCTCGGATCGAGCGCATAACCAGTCGAGTCGAATAGGTCGTACTGCCCCGTAGCCGCCGTCGGATCGTCGGTGATCGCCATTTTGGGGCAGCTTTGGCGACGCTTGACATACCCCTTCACGTTGCGGTGCTCACACTGTGCGATCAGCGCGGCGTGCACGATCGCCTCCATGAACCAGGCGCGCCCCAGTTCGGACTGAGCGAGCCTGGTCTCGAAATCGATGTGCACCTTGAGCAGCTCGCTCCCCTGCGACGAGGTCCAGCTGCGCAGCTCGTCGATGAGCGTCAGCAGCACCCTAGGCGCGTGGACGAAACAGCGCGGCGCCGTGCTAGGGAGCGTCTTGCACGAGAGGAGCACATCAAGTATCCTCTCCACAGTCGCGCGGTACACGCGTGCGCGCTGCCCCTTTGGTGGGACCACCTGCACGCCATTGATCGTGCCCTGCAGTCGCCACTTCCCCAGCTCGAGTCCACGCACCATGTCGGCGGTCTGGCGCACCTTTTCGATCGTCGAGTCGTCGACCTCGCCTGGTAGCCTGAGCGCATTCGAGTCGAGCTCGTGCGTGCGCAGGAAGGACTGCAGATACACGTCCGCGAGCGCCGCGTCGGGCAGGAACTTGGAGTTGCGGAACATGAGCTGGCTCAGCGCGGCGATGCCGATGCATGCAACACGCGATGCTTGCTCTGCACGTGCTCTGCTCTGCACGTGCTGCATCGCCTTGCCCGTGAGGCCAGCGACGCCGTTGTCGAAGCCACCCGTGATGATCCATACGTCCGACGTGCCCGCCATCGAGGCGATCCCTTCGATATAGGCGCGCTCCACCGCTGAGGGCAGCTGCAGCGTCTCCGCCTCGTCCGCGCCAGTGATCGAGAGCACCACCGAGGGCGCGGGCAGCCCCAACGCTGCGAGCAGGTCCGAGATGCGCTGTTCGGTCAGGTGCTTGGTCACCGACACGTACCGGTTGTTCGGTGGGATCGAGTGGGAGTCGCCCGCGCCGAACGCGATCGAGCCAAAGGTCGCGCGGTGCATGGGCTGCTCCTTGGACAACTGCCTTTCCACCTTGGCGCTGTACATGCGCAGGTCCAGCTGCTGCATCCGGCGGACGATCTTGCCCGACTCGTCATCCTGTGCGCGCGGAAATCTGCCCTCGATCTTGCTCCAGGGCCACTGAACCCCACCGGTCACGCCCATTTGCTCGGCCGATCGACCGTCCACGCTTTTAACGCCATTGACGCGTAAACGCCACAGGCTCTTTGATGCCGCGAATTTCGCTCGACACGACGGTTTTGGGGGGACATTTTCGCGTCGAATGTTCACTTCAAAATGAAAAAAGTTCTGCTTGACTTCTGCGTTATTTCAAGAACTGACGAATCTCAGAGGCAAAATGTCGTTCTTCGCGTCGCGGCTTGTTCTTCTTGCCACTCGCATTCTTGAAATAGAGGCGCGAGGCCGCAATCGCGCAAGCGATGGAGCTCGAGCGAGCGAAGGCGCGCATTGCCGAGCTCGAACGGCGTGTGGCTGAGCTCGAGGCTGAGAATGAGCTGCTGAAGAAGAGCCCACGTGCTGCAGGAGCCTCGCCTGCTCAAGAAGCTGCTGATGGCAAGGCCCGCTCGGACTTGTCGCCGCCTGCGCCACCGCCCGCCTCGACGGCACCCATCTTTGCCTTCGGCGCGACGACTCCTCCCGCGGGTGCGCTGTTCACGTCTGGAGCTAGCAGCGACGCTCCGCCCGTACCGAAATCACTAGCACTACCACCGCCTGCGCCGTGCGCCGCCGGATGCGGCTTCTTTGGCAGCGCCCACACTGGCGGCATGTGCTCCAAGTGCTACAAGGAGACAATCACGAAGAACGGGCTTGCTGCCCCCGCTACTGCGAAGTCCAATGACAAACAGGACCTCCTGTCATGCTTCCCTCCATCTCGCCCATCCATTGAACTATACAGTCAAATGCTTGGCGGTAGTCGTGAGCAGCGTGAAGCCCCGTTGAAATTTCAGATGGGAGCGCACGTTTACATTGATGGCGCGAAGCGGGATCCACCGGACCGGCTAGGGCAGCAGCATGAAGGATTCCGCGTCATCCAGTTCGATCGGTCCTGGAGCATTGTCACGGACAAAGCCTACGAGCTTTATCACGACTACGACAGAGGTGGCGACAACGCTCACCGAATGTGTGACGACATCAGAGCCATTCCTCATGGCAATCCTGTGGTCGTCGTGACAGGAGACGCGACAGGAGTCAGTGATGGCAATCGTCATGTTGCGGAAAAGCTGCGAGAAGCGATGGCTTTCCTTGGTGCAAAGACATTCCTTGAGATCTATCCAAAGCAACAGACGGCTCTCCGTTTTGCCTATGCGGCCCTTCTGCTCCGGGGAGACATATCGGGAATCGGCAAAGAAACCTGGGAGGGGCGATCAGCAGTGGCATGCGCAACAGCCCTCGTTCTAGCTGACCCAGATTCAGTAGGCTCCAAGCGCTACGAATCGCACATGCGCCTTCATAAGGCCACTATGGCAGCAGCATCCCACTCAGAGGTGGACGCAGCAGGATTGCAGCGTGAGATCGACCACGCCACAGCGTGTGGAGTGCCCGATGCGTGCATTCAGCAGGCATTGAAGGCCCTCGACGGCGAGAAGGCTCGTCGCAATCGAGCGGCCATCGACGTCAACACTCGCTTTATGGCCAGTGAAGGTCAACCTGCTGATCTCATCGCGTATCTCAAGAGTCTTCAGGCGTGGCTGCTCAGAGCAACAGAGGCCGGCGCCGAGACGGTCCACCTTCATCGTCGCTTGAATCGAGAGCGAGTCGCAGCTGAAGACCAGCTGGACGAGCTCACGTCGAAGGAGAAGCTTGACTTGCCCGCACTTCAGCGTGTGATTGAGATTGCGACCGCAGCCAGGACATCCAACGACGGTGAGTCCGCAGTTCTGCGGACGGCGAGGGAGATGGCCCGTCAAGAGTCCGAGCGGCTCGACCACGTGGCAGCTCTCGAAGGGGCCCTCGAGGTGTTTACCAAAGCTGACGCTGCTTTGGCGGATGTTACCGAGGCCGAGTTGCTCCTGCAACGAGCCCGTGATGCAAAGGTGGCCTTGACCGTTCTGGCAGCGGCCGAGGCGCAATTGCAGCGAGCCATCGCCTTGCAAAATCAAGATGCACTCCAGTCGATGCTGTCGGCAGCGATGGGCGAGCTGGGCTTCAACTCCCGTGCGTCTACTGGATCGGACCCTGCGAGCAGCGAGTCTCGCTACACTACGGCTGCGCTCGTGTTTGGGCAGCCGGTTGATGCCGCTCGTGGTCTGGCGTTCTTCTGCAATGTCGCCGACGCGGAACTCAACCGGCGCAAGGCTGCTGGCGTCGCTGCGATCGTGGAGGAGATTGGGCTGAAAGGCACTGATGTGGATCGTGAGTGCCTCACCTACGTGCTCGAGTGCGAAGCGGGCAGCAGCGACGTTCCGTTCCAAGGAGGCCTGATGCGAGATCGGGACTCTGAAGGCACCGTCCTGTCTAATCGACAAGTGGGGGATCCCTCCGGCCATCTCCGAGGCATGCGTCTCGACGATTTTGTGCAACACCCGGTCTCAAGGCACGCCGGGCTCACGGACGCCGAAGTTGCAGCCGTTCGACTGTATTCGACCGCGGCTTTCCACAGCATCAACAGCCCGCTGCGAGACTTGGAACGCCACCGTGCTGGGCGTCCACACCCCCTTGCTGTGACAGTTTCTTTCTTGCAGGATGCAGTGAAGAAGCTACGAAGCGTCGATGCCGTGTCGGCTGAGAGGAACAAGGAGGTGCTTTTGTGGCGTGGAATGAAAGATCGGATGGTCACAGACGAATTCCTGCTGGACGGAGGCACCGAGGTTGCCCCGATGTCCACGACGGCTGAACTGAAAGTTGCGGTGCAGTACTCAGCGAGTGCGAACTCAGTGCTCCTGCGGCTCCGCACGGCTTCATTCATGGCGCGGGGCGCAGACATCTCCTTTCTCTCAGCGTTTCCTGCAGAGAGCGAATTCTTGTTCCCTCCGCTGACGTACCTACAGGTAACCCAGAAGCATAAAATCACCGTGGCAGGAGCCACCTTCACAGTGATCGACGTACTTCCAATGATGTCTTAACGATCCGAAATGCGAAAAATCATAAGCCATGTAACGAAAACAACGTGTAACTACCAAAACACCGGGTTTTGGCAGAGTTCTTGGTCCTCATGAAAATCGTGCGGGTGCTCCATGTTCCGTTCCCTCTGTGAACAATTAACCAACATGGGCTATGAACAGAGCGTGTGTGCACGTGTACGAGGTGTTGCCCTTCACGTATTTAAGTTTGCGTTGTACGTGTTGGTATGTATTGCTGCTTACTTGTGGTGTGTCTTGGGTGTCGAGTTATAAACATTGACTGTGAAACATACATGTTTTGATTATGAACTGACGAATCACTGCGGCAAAAAAATGTCGTCGTCGCGTCGCGGCTTGTTCTTCTCGCTCACTTTCTTGCCACTCGCATCGTCGCTGCGGTTGTCCGTGGGAAGTGCCCGCAAAGGCTACAGCGGCAGCCGCCGCGACTTTTTGGCTGCGGCCGGTGTTGCAGCGATGCTGCCGAAGGCTGTCTTGGCAACTGGCAACATGCCTGCGGTGCAGGGGACCGTCACGACGATGGATGGAAGTGTCAAGGCGGCCAAGACGCCGGAAGCCGCCAAGAAGCAGATTGTGGCCGGGTACGCGGCGCTCGGACGATTGTTGGACGATTTTGACAAGATCTCTGCAGAATCGGGCGGCGATGGCATCCGCAGATTGCTGGGCACAGTAGGCACCGAGTCGCCTGTCTATCTGATAGAGCCGGCTTTCCGACTGCTCTTTGAAGCCGACGAGAGCTTGCCGATGGAGTACATTGAGAGCGTCGAGTCTGTGATGCAGAATCTCTCCGAAGCGGATTCCGAGGCATATTCGGCCATCTTCATTGAGTTCTCATCGGCCAAGGGCAAGCCGGCAGACTACTTCAAAAAGTCGAAGGCGGCGGTCGTCCGGGCTCGCGAGCAGTGGCTAGGCCTGATGAAGATTCTCGCTATCACGTAGTGCAATTTCTTCGCGTGCATGTGCTTAAGGTATTCAAGCAGATAAAAGGTAAACAAAGGTCAAAGCAATTGCACACCAACCCTACAATGTGAACTTATTAGTATTGTGAACACGGATTTGAACGTTCGCCGAGGACACAATGATGTGAAGAGCAAGTTTGCCCATTGAGGTTTCGTCGGGGGCGAACACGCGCGGTTGAGAACTAGCGACGGAGACGGCGGCGTTCGTACGCTCAAGTCGCCTAGCGTGTTGTGACTGAGCGTTCAGCGCGGACCCTCACGTCCCAGTCGCTCTCACCGCGCTGCGTCTCATGATCATTCCCATTCGCTGCTTCACATGCGGCAAAGTCATCGGCAACAAGTACGACAAGTACCTGGACATGCTCAACAAGGAGAACTACAGTGAGGGTGACGCGTTGGACGCGCTGGAGTTGCGCCGGTACTGCTGCCGCCGTATGGTGCTGACACACGTCGACCTCATCGAGAAGCTCCTCAACTACAATACGCTCGAGCGTGGAGAGGCGCAAAACGAGCAAGCAGCAATGGATCAGGGCCAATGAGGAGGAATCTGCGATCGCGGTACTCCGGAGGCCCGCCCACCGCAATGCGCAGCGGGGTGTACCGCCATCAGCACATGGTACGTGGCATGTCATACGGTAAGAATGGCTCGTCTGTGAGCGTGTCGTGCCCCCACAAATTGATGTGTGCAGACGAGGTCGTGCACTAACCCCTTGTCGTCGCGGTGCTCGGGACCTGGTCGGGTCGACCTTCTCGAGAGCGACAAACGTTTCGGCCCCAGTCAGTCAGTCAGTCAGTTTCCCCGATCCAACAGGCAGCTACAACACCAGCAAGCGAGAGTCCCAAATCTAATACAACCGCCCCGGGCAACCGGGGCATGGGCAACCCCCGGCGGCGCGTCGGTAGCGCGGACTGTCCGACCGTCCTGTGGTACCCGCGGACTGCACACAGTACCGTCGGAGCACTGCTTAGTAGGCTATTTCATATGTCTTTTACAAAGCTACATGCGCAAAAATAGTGTTCCTTGCCTTCGGAATCGGATCTCTCGGCCGCGGTTCGGCGCACAGCGGACACGTCCCGAAACCCAGAAGTCACAACGTCAGGACAACGTCAGCCAGAGAGTTTGCAGGTTGAAGCGAGCCACGCGAGAATCTGCACGCACCACCCACCATGCTCACGCTTTGGAGTATGTGAAAACGAGCGCGATGGCTGGTAAGAGCAGCGCAGCCAGCAGCGCAGCGACCTTGAGGAGCACGTCTTTGGGCGCCGCATTGTCGCCGCGCCCGGCCAGGCTGATGATGCCCGTGATCACGGTCACGATGGTGAGGAGGATGGCGGTCGCGCCCAGAAACACGTGCTTCGGCTTGTACTCACGGCGCGTCCGGTGGCTTGCGATCGACGCTCCGAAGTATCCAAGCCCGCCCAGCCAGTTGAGCACAAAGAGAGCGAGTGCCACGATGCCGATGAATCCATGCGCCGATTGAAAGTGAATTGCCCACCCCTTGGCCAGCGACGCTGCGGCGCCCCGCTCATGCACGACCCACATGTCTATGACGCCAACCACGCCGGTGGTGGCCGCACAGCCCATGAGTACACCATGGATCACCTTGGCGATCGAGTGGCTCACGCCGAGCATATCCTCAACACCGCGCCAGGTGATGACGCCAATTGGTGCGAGGAAGCCGAACGCGAGCGTCATGAGCAGCGGATGCAGAGCAAATGTCGCCCACGTGAGCAGCGACACTGTGGGAGCCGCCACGTATTCTCGCAACGCGTACGCCATCACGGCGAGGAGAGCCACAGCAAGGACCACAGTCGCCATGGCACCGTAGCGTGCAGCGGCCGTGGGCGACGTCGGGCGCAGGTCTCGGTTCATAATGGGCGCGAGCGCGACATCGTCGGAGTCGTACTTCGGCGAGCTCATCTCCATCAAGGGGACCTTGATATCGTGCATGCACTGTGAGGCGCCCGACACCAACAAATACACACCACGAGGAGTTCCAGGACGTAAACAGCATTCACAGCAGGAGCGAGATGCCGCGAAGGGCCCTCGAAATGAGACACACGCAGACGGAGAGCTGAGAAACAGCCAATGATGAGAGAGTGCGGCGAGATCCATGGATTTAAAAACACAACACGCCCAACAGCCCATACACCACGTCATTCATTCCCAATGTTCATTCCGCAACACACCAACACCTCGTACAACGCAATCTCAAATACGTGAAGGGCAGCAACTCGCACACGTTCACACTCGCTTCATTCTCATGCTCGCGAGGTGGAACGCATACCGCGCTCACAGTACACAGACATGGTTCCAGAGTCGACCCCGGGTCTGACGACCCGCGTGGGCAATCATTACAATCTCAATCACGCAAACACGCAATCGATTCACGTTCATACAATCATAGACCACACCACACGTTGGTTCACAGCACATCGAGGTGAACGCAGATCTCGTGGCTAGGTTATAACCCAACTAAAAACCCAACCCTAACCCAATCCCTAACCCTGACCCTTGAACCCTAACCCGAACCCCAACCCCGAACCCTTCAACCCTACCCCCCAACGGCTAACCCCTAAACCCTAACCTCCCCGAGTAGAGGGTTAGGGTTCGCGAGCTCCTCAGCTCACTCTTGTGTCAGCGCGTACTCAGCTCATGCTCTTCAGCGCGGCGCGCGGCGTCTGCGAGTTTTGCTTCTAGAGCGGCAATCTGTGTGCGCAGCTCGCGCTCGATCCGGCGTGCCGCCTCACGCGTTGCGTTGAGCTCCTCTTGCAGCTTCGGCGCCGCTTGCGCCGCCTGTGCATGCGATGCAGCGCGAGCGGCGGCGAGGTAGGTCGAAAATAGCTGCGAACTATCGAGCTCGCCGCCCGCACCGCACAGGAGCGAGGGCATCTCGTGATCGCGATCGAGATGGAAGCGCAGTAGCCGGTTTGGGGCGGGTTGACGTGCCCACGTGAAGCGATAGTCACGCAGCTCATGCGCAAGCTCCTGGTCTCGTGCAGACGCAAGCTCCAGGTGCACTACCGTGGTGAGCACTGTCCAATTGACGACATGTGCCTTGAAGCACATGTATGCGGCGTGCTCGAAGACGTATTTAGCCATCAGCGCATGCCTCCCCAGCCGCGCGTAGAAAGTGTCGAAGTCGTCACGGTTGAAAATA
>Ga0164295_10004042_pt1 | contig 11706 bp, 13 predicted proteins | sample GEODES006metaG_FD_111798 | JGI IMG/M metagenome (GOLD analysis project Ga0164295, IMG submission 111798) | Oligotrophic lake water microbial communities from Sparkling Lake, Wisconsin, USA - GEODES006 metaG | ecosystem: Environmental > Aquatic > Freshwater > Lake | place: USA: Sparkling Lake...
AGTTGCACTATGCACAAGTGATGAAGAAGTTCAGAAGTTGTATCGCAAATTAGACAAGACTGCAGGTGTTGATATGTCACTTAATTATCGTGGAGAGAAAAAGGAGATATTAGGGATGCGTGGATCAAAATTTCCATTTTCATTCGGTGATTATGCGACGAAAGTAATGGTCGGATCTTTTGATATAACGATGAATAATCTTGACAAGCCACCAGGAGCTGGTTGTGCTTGTATCATTTCTTAAACATTTGTTATCTGATGACTATGTAAATGAGTATATTGCTTTTAATTTTTAGCATCGATTAAAGTGATAACACATCGATAAGGAAAAATTGCACGTTTTCAATTTTCCCCACCTTTCACTTTCCTGACAGTTTTGGTCTTTTGAAACCGCGCAAAAGAAATAAATCTTTGAACAGAGGGTGATCGTCAAAAGAAGTAATTTTGACTGGAGTTATTGTAGTAAGTGTGGTTATATTTGAACAATGGATCCAGTGACAATTATTCGTAGTTCAATCTTATTAATACAAATTATAGCAACCATTCAAAGTGATGTTAAAAATAATTCAACAGAATTAAAAAGATTATTTAATAGAGTTCAAGCATTAGAACAACCATTAACAGTACTATCAAAGAAAAAAAGTAATGATTTAACAAGTCGTCATGATGCTTTGAATAATGTTTTCAGTGTTTTAAATGATGTGAATGATTTTTTAGAGAAACATCAAAATGATAATGCATTTGATAAATTTACAAATGCTGCTTTGTATGGTACTTCAGTTATCGCAAATTTGAATGTCAGAATTGATCAATGTTTAAATGTTTTAGAGTTAGATGTAACAACAAGTATTACACAACAAGTTGATGATGTGAATCGTAAATTAGATTTATTATTAAATCAAGCATTACTAGCTGCTTCTTCGATATCAGCATCATCAGCATCTTCATTAGCATCTGCTGTATCAGTTATTGCTACTGCTGTTCCTACATGTAGTGACATTCCACTTGCTACCGCGAATCCTGTTATTACTTCTGAATCTATGCAATCGAATACTTGGCAATGTATCAAATGTAATGTTTTCAATCAAAATGTTTCGAATATTTGTGATGGATGTAAAGTACAGAATTTTTTTAATGAGACTCAAAAAATAACCCTACCCCAAATTACTTTCCCTCCCCAGCAACAATCTGTACAACCTACCTCAAAATCATTATTTTTACAGCCTACATCAACTCAACAACAACAACAACCGATCCAGCCAATATTTATGGGACAACCGACCCAGCCCAATCAGCCACCATATATGCAGCCTCAATCAAACCAGCCACAGCAGATTCAACCGATTTATATGGGATCACAATCAACCCAACCCCCACAACAGATTCCACCGCAATATTCTCAACCACCATCATCTCACCAACCGTCAATTCAGCCGATTTATATGGGTCAACAGCCACCGAAGAGTCAGCCGATTTATATGGGATTACAATCAACCCAACCGCCACAACAAATTCCACCGCAATATGCTCAACCACCATCATCTCATCAGCCGTCTAATCAGCCTATATATATGGGTCCACCGTCATCACAGCCACCAAAGAGTCAGCCAACCTATCAACAACAGCAGATTCCATCGCAATATTCTCAGCCTTATTTAGCTCAGCAGGGGTCAATTCCTCCAATTTATATGGGATCTCAATCATCTCAATCACCACAGATTCAGCCAGTTTTCATGGGACCGCAATCAGCAGCATCAGTATCATCAACAGTAGCAACAACAACAACAACAACGTCATTATCAACTTCGGCAACAATAACTAATACAATTACAGTTCCTACAAGTACCACTTCAACTATATCAACATCTACCTACCAACAACAGCAATTTCAACCACGTTATAGTCAGCCTCAATCAACTACTACTACAACAGTTCCAACAAGTACCATATCAACTATATCAACATCTACCTATCAACAACAACAAATTCAACCACATTACACTCAACATCAGCCCATTCAACCTGTTTATATGGGATCATCCCAACCTCCACAACAGTATAAACCACAATCAACCCACCAGCCTTCGATTCATCCTTCGTATAGGGGAACGGCCCAACCCCCACATCTATATCAATCATCACCTCAACAACAAGAGCAGCAGTATAGAAATCCCAGTTGGACTTAAGCTTAAGAGATGCTATGATCACAAACAGCACAACTATGATTATAATAATGATGGTGATGATGATGGTGATAATGATCATTACTTTTGTGATGATGATGGTGATGATTATCGTGATGGTGATAATGATTGTGACGCGCTTGCGATGACGTTTATGATTTTTGTTCATGATGATAATAATGATGGTGATGATGATGATTATATGATGGTAGTGATGATAATGATGATGATGATAATGATGATGATGATGATAATGATGATGGTGATGATGATAATAATTGTAATGATTTTAAATAGAGGAACTCCGAAAAATTTCAAATTCAATCATTTGATTTATTTCAAAATCAATTTCGATAGTTACATACATAGAAAGAAAGATTCATTATTTTCGATCCATATAATTTTATCTGTTCTTACTTAAAATGTATATAGAAGATCATCATAATATTTGATTCCATTCAACCGTTACTGATTTCTTTTTGTACCAATGTTAAGGAAAAGAAAATAATTCTAAAGATAATTGTGAGGTTTGTTTTTATAAATGATAATGATAACTTGATTAATATTAGAATTTGGAAATATCATTTTGCAACTAAAACAGAAAAAAAAAATTTCAAGCGAAATTGAAAATTTAAACATGATTAAAATTTACTCTAAAAATATATGCTCAAATCTCTATCTGTCAATGAACATTATAATACTATCAAAAGCAAACATTATGCTCAAACTTCTTCATAAAGCTATCTACATAATGTTCAACATTATAACTACACTAACTTATTACAGCATATATCTAAGAAATAAGACAACCACAACCACTTCCTGATGATTTATCAAGATTTTGATAATAATCATCAGTTTCATTTACATTTTGTTGATATTGTTGTAAATGATAATTTGTTTGTTGTAGTTGTAGTGGTGGGGTTGGAAGTTGTTGAGACTGACTTGGAGTTGAATTCATATAAATCACTTGATCATACTGATGCTGTTGATGTTGCTGTTGTGGAGGAAAAGGAGGTAGATTTTTTGTGTGTTGCTCATTGTTATTCGAATCTTGGTACTGAATTGTAGAGGTAAGGTATATAGGAGTAGGTGGAGAATATGAAGTAGTTGATTGGGATTGTGGTGATGATAAATAATGAAATGAAGATAATGCTGGTTCAATACTATTTTGTGTAGTATAACCTTGACTTGGTGATAAATTTGGTTGTGATAAACTATACTGAGGCTGATTTTGATACTGAAAAGACGTAGAATCTTGGTATTGACTAGTCGGCTGAATATTCAAATCTTGGTATTGGACATTATAATCTTGGTATTGCAGACTCGAATCTTGGTATTGAACAGGACACTGTGATGGTGAACTTGACAGTTGTGATGAATATGATATTGACTGCTGTGCAGATACAATATTCGGATCATTAAAACTACTTGTAGATGAAAGTGTTTGTAAATTAAAGCTTCTCATATCATCATTATTATTATTACTATCTGTTGTTGATATTGATGTTGATGTTACTGCTGAATAAGTTAAGGGTTGTGGTTGTTGAAAAGAAGAATCAACATTACTTGCGATATTTGATGTAGAAGAACTTTGTAGATTATTGTTAAATGTAGAAAAATTATTGTAATTTGGTGATAATAATGCAGCTTGTTGTTGCTGTTGTAATGTGCTATCAATAGAGGAGATGTTTACTTGATTATCATTATCTACATTAGAAATCGGCATAGATGATGTTGATACATTATAATCATTATTATTATTGTTGTTGATATTATTTAATTTTAATTGTTGACTTACTTGTAATAACAAATCTAATTTACGATTTACATCATCAACTTGTTGTGTAATACTAGTAGTTACTGCAAGCTCTAAAACATTTAAACATTGATCAATTCTAAGATTTAAATTTACAATCTGTGTATTACCATGCATCGCAGCATTTGTAAATTTATCAAATGCATTATCATTTTGGTGTTTCATTAAAAATTCTTCTACATCATTTAAAGTACTTAACACATTATTCAAAGCATCATGACGACTTGTTAAATCATTACTTTGTTTCTTTGATAATATTGTTAATGGTTGTTCTAATGCTTTTACTCTATTAAATAATCTTTTTAATTCAATTGAATTATATTTAGCATCATTTTCTATTTGTACAATAATATGTACTATTATAACACAACTACGTATTAAACTAACAGGATCCATCAATTACTTTTTATTATAATGATAATGATTATAATTAAGTTGATGATGTGATGGTAACTGTTACGTGAATGATGATAACTTTACTGGTGGAAATTTTCAAGAAACCGTTCATTAAACGCCCAATGGGGCGGATTTTGGGTCTCCCTTTATCCCATTGGGTGGTCTCCAAAAATACATAAACGCCTATCCACCCAAACCCAAAGAAAACGTTTGGGATATACCCATCGTCTGAATTTTTATTGTTGTTGTTGTTGTTATCTGTTTATCTAACTTTAACATGATTACATTTTTATTGATTCAAACTATCATACTATCTATGGAAATAATCATAGCAGCAATTGATCATCATCAGTATAACAACAACAATCATCATCATCAGCTTGAAAATGATTATAATAATGATTATAATGACAAATATAATTTTAATTATACATATCTTCAAAATAATTGGCTGTCAGAAATTAATCAATCAATAACAAGAAATATCATGTTTTGCTCATATCAAAAAGTTAAATTCTTTGATATTTATAATAATCATAATACTAATACATTAAAAAAAATAACATCATCATCGGTGGCATCATCAGATAGTCAATTTTATTTAACATATCATATTCCATCAATACATAATAAAGAAGTCATAAGATTTCAACATTTATCAAGTACTATCACAAGAGCACATAATTATTTATATAATGCAGGTATTATGAGCATACATCATCATCATTATAATCATCAATATCATCAATATCATCATCATCATCATCACCTCACGTGATGTTAATAACTTACATATCTAAATAGGTATTAAGCGTGGATATCATATAAATAAATGGGGAAAAGAAGGATGGAGATGGGAAATACCTTTAGAACATGAAGGACAAAATCGAAAAAATTGTGTGAATCAAACAATATTAGCATCAAAAGGAATAGTAACGAAGTTTTATGATTCATATAAATCTATACATCGTATAAGTTATTTATTATATGCTAGACATGGATATATTCATCCCTCTGGTACAGTTGGTGTACCATGTGGTTATTACAAAGGTATATACAAGCTGATGAGTTTAATCAGTATGATGATTATGATGAGTATGATGATTATGATTATGATTATGGTGATAACGAGTATGATAATGATGAGTATGATAATATGATGAGTATGATCATTATGATGAGTATGATGATGATGAGTATGATTATGGTGATAACGAGTATGATAATGATAAGTATGATAATATGATGAGTATGATGAGTATGATGATGATGATGATGATGATGATAATTGCATAATGATAAGTATGATGATTATGATGATGAGTATGATATTTGTGATGAATATGATGGTGATTCGATTAGTATGATGATGATAGTTAACTATATGATATTAGTAATAATGATGTTGATTGTTGATTATGTTGATATTAGGCATGATGATGATGATGATGATGATGATGATGATACTGATGATGATGATGATGATGATGATGATGATGATGATGGGTTACTTACCTTTATCGTTTATATATACTAAAGGTTATGAAGGTTGTGAAACAAGATGGGATATTGGTAAAGATTGGTGGAAGAAATGTAATAATTATCTTACTCAAAATAAAATATCTTGGATAGCTTTATTCAATGATTCAAGTAATGATATTAATGATGATAAGAATGATATTAATGTTAGTGATGATCAGAAAAAATCTTTTATACAACAGTCTAATCAGAGGTATGATATAATTAAACTTTATCAAGCATGCTCTGATACAAGCCCACAAGCAATAAAATTAAATTTATCAATTATTCCAAAAATTTATAATAGAGTTATGGTAATCACAGCATTATGGGACTTTAATTATCATCATTTTATGGCTGATTCTTTAGCAAGATTGATTAAATATATTTCATTTTTAAGATTAAATAAAGATGTAATGTTACATATTAGAGGATTTGAAGAATATGATACTGATCCAATCAAATCAGATCAAGCAAAATATGATATTAAAATTATGAGAAATCGTATGTTTGATTTATTAGGTATAAATTCAACAAGAGTTATTTATGGTCCAATCTTAGCAAGACATGTATATATACCAAGAGCTTTGCACTGTGCATATACATTATCAAATCCATTAGAAATCCGATTAATGGCACATGAATTATTATTAAAATCATTTAAATCTAAAAAAGCTATTAATACAGTAAAGAAATATAATTTATTTGCACATAGTAGTAGTTATCGTAGTATAACAACAACAAATCATCATAATATTTATAGCAATAGTAGTATTTTTACCAACAATAAAACTATATCTTGGAATATAATTTTTCAACAACGACATTCACCAAATGTTTGGAATCATGGACAAAGAAATTGGGAAAATCAGACTTTTGAAAAGGTGAGTTGTGTTTATGCATGTATGTGGTTGTGTTGTTTATGTGTGTGTGTCTCTCTGTATGTATATTTTGCTGTATATGTGCTTATTCGGGTATGTATGCATGCATGTATGTATCTATGTATGTATGAATGTATGTATGTATGTATGTGTCTGTCAGTCTTTGTGTTTTTACAAGCGTATAAATTAGGATGATGATAATGATGTTGATAGTTATGTTGTTGTTGATTATGATTGTAATAACAATGTCTATGACCATAATAGGTGATCAAAAGTTTTCATAATGAATTTAAACAACATAATATTATTGAAAGTCGATCATTTATTGAAGAAAAAGAGAATTTTTGTATTGAATGTATGATAATTGATTATCATCATGCAAATGTATTTGTTGGTATGCATGGTGCTGGTATGACAAATATGATATTTATGCCAAAAGGTAGTTTAATTATTGAAATTGTTGGTGAATTTACTGATGTAAATATGCCATTATGTGGTTATTATGGAACTTTAGCTGCTGTAATGGGACATCATCATTATCTATATGCTATAGATTGGAAAGATTCATGTCATATGAATATGGATTTATGTTTTGATCCATCAATACCTGCTAAAGAAGCTTATCAGTTTTATCAAGATATTCATAATCATAATTTAACAAGATTATAACAATCAAATAAGGAAGCATTTTGAGTTGATTATTTACTTCAAATGAGTGATGTTCATATTTTATCTATCCTCACAAATAAGTCTATTATTGCTTCTATTAATGACGAATTTTTATTCTATTTATTCTTCTTCTGATAGTAACAAAAATATTATTTGTGAACATTATGGTTGTCAAGGGTAACTTTAATCACACTTATTTCAACTGTCAAATCCCAGTAAATTCTCATATTCACAATATAATTCAAATAATAATTTGATTTTGATGTTACTTTAGCATCAGGTGAATATATATGTTTAAATATGAATAATAATAATAATGATAATAATAATAGTAATAATAATGATAATAATTATAATATTAATAGCACCATAACAAATATTAATTATAATAACAGTAATTTAGAATTTAACTATCAAATTACAAATATTCATGCAAATTTGCCACCAGATTTAGATATAATTTTTCTTGAAACTAATCAATATTATGATAGTGATGATAGATGTTTATTTGAATATAAAAATGTTGGTAAATTTATTGAATCTACTTATAACAATAATAATCCTTATCATTTGAATGTAGAAGCTGCTTTTAACTCACCTTTAACTAGTGGGTTCAATTTAATATGTTTATTAAAGATACCTAAACTTTTTACTGCTCAATTTTATAATTATCATGATAATAATAGATTTTATGTATCTTTTACTATAACTAATATGAATACAACGATACCATTATTATTATTATCATCATCATTGTCAACAGAATCTTTATTATTATCATTGTCATCATCATCAGTATCGTATAATTGTGAGCAATATGGTTGTTAAACACGTATGAAACAGATATTTGAACAAATAGATTCACCAGTATCATCATCATCTTTCATTATCGCCATCATCGTCACAATACTTTTAGTATTACTCATGGAATTCATTCAATGGTTAAGCTACATTTAAATTTAATGTTAAATTTAATGCTAATGTTACATTTAAATTTAATATGTATTGATATTAATAATGCACAAGCTAATTATAATGGAATTAATACTATGGAATATTTTCAATATCATCAATCATCATCATCAGATCCACATAATGATGAAATAGGAATTTATTTAATTTGATGTGAATTTATTAAAAAAAAGTAGAAATATTGTTTCACATTCCCATCAGAGATCTTCTTACACAGCTTTAACTGTAGTACCAAGTGAGAATATTTTTAGTGAAGAAGATAATTCATGTATTGAACTTAGTACATTCTCTAGATTTCAGTCATCATCATCATCATCAATAGAATCATCATCTCCTGCAACGAAATTATCATCAAACTTTCTACCTATAGCATCAAGGTTAACATCATTTTATCAATCATCATCACTATCATCATCACTTCCATCATCATCATCATGATCATCATCACTTCCATCATCATAATTACTATCACCAAGATGCTATCTTAATTGATGAGGATATTGAATTATGAAAAATGACTCTATCCTGCTCTATAGAAATTATGTTTGTTTTTTTCCATTTATAGGATTGATTGTGATTATTGTCTGATTTAGATATATTATATGTATATAGATTGTTGTAAATACTGTATTAAATACAAAAGAAAAAGATATTTCTGTGTGATAAAGGGGCTTTCATTAAAGGTTGAAATATTTCAGGTGGTGGTGGTTGTTGAAATTAAGATACGGTAATATGTATATAAAAAGATATGTATATAATTCATCTCTACGATGTCGTCGATGTACTGATATTTATAGAATGAATGTGACTATTCACGTGATAAGTATATATTTTAAATTGATTTTCTTATGATTTGATAAGACTGTATATAGTTGTAACATCATGTTAACTTCTTATTTTAGTGCTTTATTCATTAAGATTTTGTCTTGTGTTTTTTTTATCAACTATGTTAAAATTAACAAAAACATTTTGATATGATCATGTAATTATAATACATCTGCCTTACCATAAGAATCATCATTATCTGTCAGCACTCATATCATCATCATTATCATCTCCCTCATTAATATCATGGTTAACAACAATGATATTATCATCACATACATAATAATATTTTATGAATCCCATTTCGACTTCCGTTTCTTGAGAGCAAAGGTTGTGTCTTCATTTTCGTGATTATTTCCGTCAGTAATTTTGATATCCTTATTTTCATCATCATCATCTACGGTTTCACAAATATTTTGTTTAATTTTTGTTATTGTTGAAAGTAATATTTTTGCATAATCATAAGGATCAGATTCATTCAATGATTGTGATGATGGTATTGATGATGATGATGATGATGATGATGATGATGATGATGATGATGATGATGATGATGATGATGATGATGATGACGATGACGATGCTACGAGAGATGGTGATATTGATTGTGGAATTTCTGGAGGTGATGATATTATTGGTGGTTGTGATGTGGGTAATGGAGGCAAAAAATTGAAGGTTGGTACAGGAGGAGGAAAAAATGCATTTGAAGAAGAGAAAGGGATATTTATGTGAGATAAAGGGGCGTTTATATGAGTTAGAGGGCCGTTTATATGAGATAAAGGGGCAGTCATTGAAGGTTGAAATAATTTAGGAGGTGGTGGTTGTTGAGGTAATGGAGGCTGTAGAACACGATAATTTAGATGATGATGATGATCACTATTATTATTAAGACTACTACAACTATTATAATTAAATTGTTGTGGTTGATTATAATTATGATTGTATTGATATTGATTATTATGATGAATATGTTGATGCTGATGATTATAGATATGATTATTGTTATAAACATTATAGTCAATAGTACTGCTACTAGTATTGCTACTAGAACTTCTACTAGTACTGCTAGATTGTTGATAGATAGTGTCAGTATAACAAATAGCTTCCTCTAATAAATTATCCATATTAATTAAATGCTCAACATTATGCTTCATAACTGTTTCAACAGTATTAACATCACTACTACTATTACTACTATTACTATTATTATTGGTACCAATATCATATAGGTTCGTTTTCTTAAGATGATGTTTCTTCTCTAGACAAAAAACAGCTTGAACATGCTGTAATTCTCTGACTTTTCTTATCAATTGCTTCATCATATAATGTTTTCCCTGTAGATAGATGTATGATTGATTGTATTGTTGCTCTGATGATGATGATGATGATGATGATGATGATAAAGATGATAATAGTGTTGATGCTGATGGAAATGATGATGAAAATGATTATAATGATCGTGAATAAAATTGGCACATAAAATATACATTCATTGGCTTTTACCTTTTCGTCCAACTTAAGCAAACGAACAATGGTTCCTGATGAAAGATGCTTGTTTTCAACTTCAAAATTGAACTATAATGATGATGATGATGTGAGGATGATAAATTTGATGATGATGATGATGAGAATGATAATGACGACGACGAGAATAAAATGTATGATGAATTAAAGTTGAATATGAATTAACAAATTACCTGTTGCATAAATGGTGCCATTTTAAGCCTTAAATTCCTATATGATAGATATAAATATTGAATTCAAAAAAATGTAGTCATTATCGTGCGAAATATTACAAAAATGACAATTAAAGCGTTACATTGCAGCTTTCATCATCATCATCATCATCATTATCATCATCATTTAAAGAAAATAGTACAATAGTCTTTTGTTACTTACATAACATCTAGGAAGATTGAGAATTGGAACAAAATATGAATAGGCACTCTCTTATTTGGCACTAAATGTAACATTGATTTTAAAAAATCAATGACACCTTCATTATCACTCTCAACTTTTTCCTTTTCCTTCTCTTTATCATGATGATGTTGATGAATCTGATGATTACTATTAGTTGTATTGTTACTATTGTAATTATTCATGTAATTACTACTTCGAAGCAAATCTATCGTAACTTTACTCAATACATCACTATTCTTATCATTACTACTACTACTACTACTACTACTACTACTACTACTACTACTACTACTACTACTACTACTATTACCACCACTAATGCTAGTGATATGATTATTAATAAGATGATTTTTTTGATGAGCATTATCAACAATAGCTGTACTAGGTATGAATATTGAGTTTATTTTATTAGTGGAATAACTACTTTTATTATACTCGTTATTATAAGTAGTAGTACTAGAAGTGATAGCTAAAGCAGCATCAGCTGCTGGTGCTGCTGATATAATTGATGTTGATGTTGATG
>Ga0164295_10004043_pt1 | contig 11705 bp, 6 predicted proteins | sample GEODES006metaG_FD_111798 | JGI IMG/M metagenome (GOLD analysis project Ga0164295, IMG submission 111798) | Oligotrophic lake water microbial communities from Sparkling Lake, Wisconsin, USA - GEODES006 metaG | ecosystem: Environmental > Aquatic > Freshwater > Lake | place: USA: Sparkling Lake...
AACTTGCCAGGGGAGCCTGGGTTCTTGATGAGCTCTTCCTTGATGATGACCTCGATGGCCTCGCGCCCGTGCGCTATGTCGTAGACCTGCTGCGCGTGCGACGCGGGCACGCAAACAACACCATCCTGATCCCCGATGATCGCGTCGCCAGGGCGCACAGCCACCCTGCCGCAGCTGATGACGCCGTTGCACTCCCAGGGCTGCATGGCGGCGGGCCCCTGCTTTGGCGTGGTGGAGTACGAGAAGACGGGGAAGCCGTAGTTGAGCAGCTCGTCCGTGTCGCGCACCGACCCGTCAGTCACCAGCCCACCCACCTGCCGCTGCTTCAGTCGGAGGAACTTGATGTCCCCGCCCACTGACTCCCATGGGCCGACGGACGCCATCACTAGGACCTCGTTCGGGCCACACCTCTCGAAGGCCTCATACTCGGGCGACTCTGTCCCGGACGGCTTATCCATCGCAATGTCCGGCCGTTGTGGCACGAAGCGCAGTGTCACCGCGCGTCCAGCACACTTCATGCCTGCGCGGAGAGGTCGAGCGCCCTCGATGAAGGCAGTCGGCCAGCCCAGGACCCAAAGGCCATCGATGAGCGCCTGCGTCGATAGGGTGTTGAGCTTATCGAGGAGCTCATCCGAGACGGTCGTTGCGGCCGCCGCCGGCCCTAGCGCCATCGAGCGTACCCACTGCTGCTTAGCGGCCACCGGCACGAAATGGCATGCCGCGGCGGCCGCCAGCGGTCGCGCCACTGCAGAGCGAATGGCACAAATGAGCATGGGTCTTATCCTGCGATGGGAGCAGAAGATTGAGCAGTGGAAAGGGCGGCCATGAGCGTCGGAAACCAGGGTAAAAATTAATCCGGGAAGCAGAACTTGGCGGTGTGAATTAACCGCACACGTTTGGGCGTCGAATTATAAACATGGCTGTGAAGTCTTGCCGAGAAGAGCAGGGGCACGAGGCCCGGCGAGCATGGCGCGCGGCCTTGCTCGCGAGCAATCCAAGGCGAAGAACGACAAGGCTCAGCAGAATGCGAACAAAGGCAACCAGGAGGGGCTCTCCGCCGCGGCTCGCGCCGAGCGTGATGCAGCCAAGCTGCAGGAGAAGCAGGCGGCCAATGCCGCCAAGAAGGCGGAGCTCCTCGCTACACAAGGCTCGGAAGCAGTGGCCAAGCTGGAAGCGGAGGCTGCTGCGAAGCGCCTGGCGCACAAAGAGCGCCAGTTGAATTCGACGCAGGTGGCCAAGGCGAACGCGTCGAACGCGGCGCATATCGTTCGCACGATCCCGATTTCGGGTGCTTCCGCTGCCGCCGCGGGCTTGGGCGTCGGGAAGAAGAAGATGACCCCGGAGGAGAAGATCAAGGCGGCGGCGGCAGCGGCAGCACTGGCGGCGATCGGGGGGCAGCCGAAGAAGAAAGAGAAGAAGAAGAAGGAGGAGGAGGAAGCCGGGCCGTCGTCGTCTGCGGCCGCAGAGGAGGAGGCAGAGCCGGAGGAGGACGAAGAGGCGGGCGGTGAGGACGGAGCGGATCCGATGGACGAGGAGGACGAGGAGGACGAGGAGGCGGGCGCAGAAGAGGAGCCGGAAGAGGTGGACATGTCGCTGTACGCGCGCGCGCCGGCGACGGAGGAGGAGTCGGCCAAGCGCGCAGTCTGGGCTGCCACTGCCAAAGTTTCCGCTGAGAAGGCCGAGGCGGCGGCGGAGGCCGCCCGCAAGCAGAAACAATTCGACGACGTGAAGACAGCGATCGCAGCGGCCAAGGACGCAAGAATCTCGGTGGCCGACTTCCAGGTGCTGCTGACGGCCGCGGGCCACTGAGGGGCGCCACTGAGGGGCCACTGCGGTCCTTTTTGGAGCGGCCGAGCGCTCCCGCCCCTCTGAGTCAGAGGTGGCGAGAGCCATGCTGCGAGGGGCCCAAGAGCCGTCCCTCGGGCACCAGAGAGATCGCACGTCAACGCGCGTGTGAACAAGGTTCATCTTGTACGAAGCGCCCGGTATGGTGTGGAGGAATGCACGCATGCCGAGTCGAGAGGAGTGCAAGTTAGTGTACAATGTGTGTCTGATCCTGTGTGCCATTAGAAGCGGGAAGCAGTCTGACCCCAGATTGGCATTTTATTGCACAGTGAGCACCTCGTCCAAGACCGTCTACACGGGGCAGTCTAAAACGGGAGTCTACGGCTCACACCGCCGCTCTCACCCCACCCCGCGCCTACGGGCGGGGGCCTAGCGCCTGCCGTCGCCGCGCTCCAGCACCGCGGCGGAGCGTCGCGCCGCGTCGGCACAGTGGCCATGCGGTGCCGACAACACTCACTACACTCGTCAAAAGGCGAGGTGTACTAGGGGCGGCTATACCCGGGCCTGCCCCACCCCTGCCTGCTCACGCCAGGCGTCCCGAGTCGGTTTTCCTCCCGGCCGCGGCCGTCCTGCACAGCCGCACTTCGCACCCGCTGCGGCGCTGCCCAGTCTCGCTGCTCGTCCGTACATCGCGCCCCAGCCATCTTCCGTGCCCTCTTTGCCATCCCGAGCCGCACCCTGCCGAAACGCCGCCACGTGTGAGCCTACGTTTCCTTCAATCTGCGAAGAGGTCGAAGGCCGCGGCGGAGGTGGCAGAGGCGGCGGGCGAGAGGACCTCCGCCTCGGGCCCCTCAAGGCTCTCAGCGCGACGGCGCTTCTTTTGCTCGGTGGTGGTGGCACGTCTCGCGTGGCTCTCACTGCCGTCGGAGCCCTCGGGCCGCTTGGTGCCACGCGGCGCTGTCATGAGCGTCGGCGGGCGCATTGTCATATCGAGCTTCTGCCAGCGAGGCGCAATGCCGGCGTCCGCCGAAAGCAAGCTGCCGTCGGCGTCGGCCGCCGCCTTTGGGCTAACCGTCGGCGATTTGGCACAGTGAGTGAAGGTAGGCGCCGCTGCGGCCAGCGCGGCGGGCACGGCGGCGTCAACGTTGGTGTCTTGGTCAGCGACATTCTCCTTGTCGGCTGCGGCCGCGGCCGCAGCCGCACGGCGCGAGTGCGGCGGCGGCGGCGGCAGTCCCAGAAGGATGCTCTCAAGTCCACAGGCGCGTGCAGCCTCGAGCAGCGCTGAGGGCAGGGCACCGGGCGGGGGACGCTGCGCTGGTGCCTTGGCCTCGGTACGTCCCACCGCATCGGCCTCGGCTGGTCCTACAGAAGCCGATACCGCAGCCTTAGTCGCCTTGACTGCTGACGCTGGTGCAGGCGGCGGCTTCTCGGCCGATGCCTTCTCGGCCGCTGCCTTCTCCGCCGCCGCCTTCTCCGCCGCCGCCTTCTCTGTCGTCGCCTTCTCCGCCGCCTTCTCAGCCTCTGCAGCCGCCATTACGTTCGCCTCCGCCATTGCTGGGCGTGCGACCGTTACGTCCGCTGCGGCCACCGCCGCATCCTCCTCCGCCTTCTTCGCTGCTCCCTCTGCCTCCTTCGCCGCGGTAAACGACTCCAGAGTCGCCGGCCGCAGAGAGCTGCGTCGAGCAAAGTGCGGCAGCGCGGAGCCATCGGCGCCTCCAGGGGCCCCGCTGCTGCTCGAAGCTGGCACCACTGCCGGTGGACGCTGCCCCTTAGCCGCGGCGCCCTTTGCAGGCGTGCGGGCGAGCAGTGATCGTGGTTCGCTCGTGTGAGCGGCAGGCGTGCGGGTAAGCAGCGATCGTGGGCCGCTCGCGTGAGCATCCGCCCACTCAAGCGGAGGCAGCAACCGGGAGGCGGCCGGCGACGCCACTGAGACGCTCGATGGCGCACGCAGCCCAGACGCGAGGGCGGGGACGCCAAAGGGCACCCCAACGGGCGCGCCGAAGGGAATGGCTTCGGGCGCGCCGCCGAAGCGCACGGCGAGACGTGCTTTGAAGGGCGAGGCGACCGGAGGCGGAGCGGCGGCAGGAGCTGCGGGAGGCATGCCATCGAGCTCGTCATCGAGTTCGAGCTCGTCGGCAGTGGACCACCCCGGTCTGGCCATGTGCGCAACGACCGGCGCGGCGACCTGCCACTGGCCTTCTGACAACCGCCGTGCCTCCTCCTGCTTGCGCGACTTGGGCGTTAGCACGCCGGCGCCGTCGTCGTACTCGACCGCTGCTGATTGCAGCAGCTGCAGCGGCCGTGCTGCTGCCACTGCTATCTGCGCCCCGATGGTGGCGCTGGCGGCAGCCGGGAGGTGAGGCTCAGGAACGGGCTGGGGTGCGGGCGGCGAGAGGGGACGCGCTTGTTGCCATGGCAACTCTGCACACGTGTTCGCGTCTTGCACAGCCGCCGCAGCGTCTTCGACGGCCTCCTCCTCCGCCACCGCCGCTGGTGCCTCAATCACTGCCTCCACTGCCTTCTCGATCACCTTGACTGCCTCTGCCGCCGCCTCCGCCGCCTCCGCCGCCTCCTCCGTCGCCTCCTCCGCCGCCTCCTTTGCTGCCTCCGCGATCTCTGCGATCTCCACGACCTCCTCCGCCTCTGACACTGCTGCCTCCGCCTCCATCGCCGCCTCCTCCACCTCCATCGCCGTCTCCTCCACCTCCATCGCCGTCACCTCCGCCTCCACCGCGTCCATTGCTTCCCACTCTGCCTCCGCGGGCGCCGCGGGCGCGGGGGGCGCGGGCGCGGCAGGTGCGGCAGCTGCCGCCTCCGCCTCCGCCTCCGCCTCTGCCTCCGCCTCCGCCTCCGCCTCCGCCTCCGCCGCGCGCGCCGCCGCTGTCGCCTTCGCCTCGCGCGTCTCCACCGCATGCTGCTGCGCCTGGCGCGCGGTGGCCTGCTCGGCCGTCAGTGCGCGCGCGATCGCCGCAAGCTCACCGTCGAGCAGCAGTAGCTCCGAGCGCCAGACGGTGGCTGCCGCGTCCGCGGCGTGCATCGCGTGCATAATCCCCGCTGCGTGCTCGCCGCACAGCGCCGCCAGCCGTCGCTCAGTCTCTTCGAACTCTGCCGCGAGCACCGCCATATCCTTTAGCGAGCGCTCTCGGCTCGCCGCCTCCTCGGCCTGCACAGTGTTCAGCAGGCGACGCACGTCGCACAGTTGTCCGTAGTGCACATCAGCGCGCCGCTGCTCCGATGCAGCAGCTGCGCGCTCCGATGCGGCTTCCGCACGCTCTGCGCTCAAGGTGCTCATGACCTGCTGCAGCTCCGCGGCACAAGTAGAATGCGCCGCCTGCTCATGGTGCAGCGCCACGTCGGCCGTATCGGCGCGCGCACGCAGCGTGTCGGCCGCAGCCATGAGCTCGTGCACCTGGGCGGTAAGCTCGCGGTTGGCCGCCGCGACCGCCGATGCGCGCTGCTCGAGCGAGGTGATGTGGGCCATCAGCGGTGCAAGCGCCGATTCTTCGCGCTCACGGAGCGAGCGCAGCGAGGCGTTTTCCTCGCCGAGTTCGCGCAGGCGGCGCTGCAGCTTGACGAGCTCATCGCGGTGCTGGGCCTGAAGCACGTGCAGCACCGAGTCGCTGCGTGCCGGCTGCGTCGCCAGCAGCGCCTTGGCTCCCGCCGCCTCGAAGCGTGCGGCCATCTGCTGGTAAGCGGAGAAGTACGCCTCGGCCTGCAAGCGCAGGTCATCGAAGAGGGCGCTTGAGTCGACGGTTGCTGTCGGGGCCGACGATGGTGCGACGACGCCTGCGAAGCGTGGCATCGGAAGTACGCGCCGGGGCTCCTTCGCGTCGGGGCGCGGGGCTCCTCCGTCGCGTCGGGACCGTTTCCGGGCGGCCTTCACGGGGCTGGTAGCCTCTGACCCCCCCCCGCTGGTTGCGTACGTGAAGGTGAAGACTGATTCTGTTCTTCGTATGTCCCTTCATGTAATGGGCGCGCAAACAAAGGGCCTCACCCCCCCATCTATTACAGTGGTCACGCCGCGACGCGCTTCTTGGCTGGCGGCTTGATGCCGCGCATGGCCGCGCAGCAGCAGAGCTTGGCGACAAGCCCGGAGATCTGGAGCAGCGTGTCGAGCCCGTCGAGCACGCGCATGTGGCAGAAGCCGATCTCCTTGATGAACTCGAGCTTTAGCTCCTCGTTGAGGGGCTCATTTTTGGCGACGCGGAAGAGGGTGCCCACGATGTCGAGGCCGCAGAAGCCGCGGTTCCAGAGCTCCTCGACGACCGAGTTGGCCTCCTCGTAGTCGGCGAGCGCCGCGGCCTGCAGGCACTGGCGCACGAGCAGCGGATGCGGCTGGTCGCACACCTTAAACACATTCTCGGTCGAGATGAAGCCGAAGCCCGCCATGGTGGCCTGTGCGTTGTTGAGCGCCTGACGCATATCGCCCTCGGCGGTGAAGATGAGCGCTTCAAGCCCCTGCTCGTTGAACGGCGCCTGCTCCGCCGCGAGCACCTCGTGCAGCCGTTTGAGCACCTGCGCGTCCGTGAGCTTTGAGTAGCGGAGCACGGCGCAGCGCGACTGGATGGGTTCGATGATCTTCTCAGAAAGGTTGCAAGCGAGCGCGAAGCGTGTGGTGGCCGAGAAGAGTTCCATCGTGCGCCGCATCGCCTGCTGCGCCCCCTCCGTCATCGAGTCCGCCTCGTCCAGGATGATGATCTTGTGCTTGCCCGGGGGCAGCGTCACCTTCTTCTGCGCAAACGCCTTGATGCGACCGCGCACCACCTCGATGCCACGATCGTCAGAGGCATTCAGCTCAAGCACGGCTTCCTTGAAGGCGTCTCCGAGCATCGTTCGCGCGAGCGCGAGCACGCTAGTGGTTTTGCCAGTACCCGGCGGCCCCGAGAGGATCAGATTGGGCATGTTGCCCTGCTGTGCCAGCACCTGCAGCCGCCCGACCGTATCCTCGTTGCCCACGACGTCCTCCATCACCCTCGGCCGGTACTTTTCGAGCCATGGTTGCTCGAAGGCCTCGCCCTTTTCGGCAATCATTCTGAAGCTGCTGCTGCTGCCGATGCTGCTGCCGCGTCCCAAGCGCAGCACCGATGCCGTGAAGTCGTGCACGTTCGCGCCCGATGAAGTGCCCGCGCGCGCCGTCGCGGCGGCCCCGGGATCGGTAAAAGACACCGGGGGAGCCGAGGCACAAGATCGGTGCTCAGCCTTCAAGAAGGGCTCTTTTGAGGGGGTCGGTCACCCAGGGGTAAGCCCGCGAGGCGCGGCGCGAACCAATTCGGCTGAGGCGGCGCTCGGATACCTCGGCCGCGGGGCACCGCCTCATGCGCGTGTCGACCGCCTCGCCGATCACGCGCTCGATCGCGATTGATCACACGATCGCCCGCCTGGAGACGCTCTCACAGCGACAGAATGTGCAGCTCGAAAAGGAACACAAGGGCATGCGCAGGCAGGGCAAGCCGCCTTGGCCACAGGGCAGCCGGCCTGCGCGACGCATCCAAGAAAAGATCAATGCGCGACGCGCCGCCGCGCAGGCCATAGTGGACCGCATTGAGGCGGAGCGGCTAGAACACGAGGCGGAGCTCGAGGCCGAGCGCCAGATCCTCGAGCAGGAGAAAATGCTCGCCGAAATGGAGGCGTGGGAGAAGTGGGAGAGCAACGGCGGCGGCGACTCGCCGCCTGGCTCTTCTCGGCGGTGGGACGCGGCCCGCAACTGGATGCGGATGGAGAGAGTCGTGCAGGCGCATCTGCAGTTGGACGAGGAGTGCTACGTGCGCTTATCCGTCACCGCGAGCACCTTGACGCCGCGGCGCGCCGCGAGGCTGCAGGCGGCGGCGGAGCGGCGAACGTTGGCCAAGCTGGCAGAGGAAGAGGCGGAGAGGCAGCGTCTTGCCAAGGAGGCGGAGGACGCACGCCGTTACGCCGCGCTCGGGACGACGAGGTGGGTGCGTGCGGACAGCGACTTCAACGCGGTACTCATCTTCGCCTTCCTCGGCTCGCGCGGCCTCAGCCTCGACCAGGGCGGCTGGCCGCTTGCGCAGCTGCTCGGCCAGCTTAGCTGGCAGTGGCGCCGGACGTGCCTCCGCTGGTGCGAGGACGTCGAGACGCTGAAGCTGCGGGCAGGCCTGGACTGGGGTGCGTGCCGGTGGACAAGCGGCGTGATGGCCGCCATCGAGCGCACGGTGCCACGCCTCAATCATCTCGAGCTCCACGGACTCGACCGCAAGGCATTCAGCGGACTCGAGCTCATCTCGTCGTCGCTCACGATCCTCACCCTCTCAGGCTGCACGGATGTCGGGCCAATGCTCGAAGCGACGCACTTTCCGCGGGTGCACACGCTGCGCATCGAGCGCTGCCGTGACCTGACCGCGGAGGCTTGCCGCCAAATTGCGAAGGAATGGCGGCTGCGCTCCCTGCGCATGGAAGGCAGCACCGTCACTCGGTCTCTCATCATTTCCTTTTCGCGCGCGTTGCCGTCAAACGCGCCACTTGAATCGATCGAGTGCACGGAGCCCTTCCCGGATGATGCGATCAAGGCCATTGCCAAGACGTGCCCGGCGCTCTGCTCCATCGTGCTGCCCATCTCCGGCCCATATGCTATTCGCGAGGCGGCACGCTGCTTCCCGCGGCTGCAGCGGCTCCGCTTGGGGTTACAAGCCGAACTGCCAAGTGTGACGAAGCGCACGCCCTGCTGGACTGACACCGAGCTTCAGGCACTTGCCCAGGGCTGCCCGGAGCTGAGCGAGCTGCACCTCGCCGACGGCCGCAATGGCTTCACGGCGATGAGCGGCGTTGGGCTCGCTACGCTTCCGCGGCTCACCGATCTGAGTTTGGCCAACCTACCGAGCCCGCTCGCGGGCGACGCTATGATTGAGAGCGCCAACGCTCTGTCCGAGCTCGTGCACCTTAACCTCTCCGACTGCAGCATTCCTGACGCGGGTGCTAACTCGCGAATGCCGTCCTTGATTTATGTCGGAAGCGGAAGCGACGACGCGATGCCCGGTATGGCCGACCGCGTGCTGGCAGCCTTCTTGAGGGCGTGCTCCAAGCTTGAGACGCTCAATGTGGCGGGCATCTCGCAGCTTACGAATTCCGCCGTGTTCAAGGCCGTCCCGATCGCATGCACCAAGTTGCGCCATGTGGACGTCGGGCCCGGACGCAAGGGAGGGCATGAAGGACGCGGGCTCATCGACGGCAAGGGCCTCGTGCCGCTTGTCGATGCGTGTCCGCAGCTGCGCTCTCTACGTTTGAGCTCTGCCATGGGAACGGCTGCTCGCGCGAGCGCCGACCTCATAACACATGCCGAGCGCGAAAAGGCCAAGCGCCTGGCACAGGAGGCGATGGAGAACCTGCAGGATCGACTCGAGCGAGCCGCATGGATTCTCTTAACTCTAGTTGAATAGCTTGATCAGCAGTGTAGTAGAGGCGAGGCATCTAGGTCAAACAGGCGAAATTAGGCACGGACATGGATGGCAGATAAATCTCAGATATAAAATTTTGTTACGACCGGCCCGCCGGCCGCCGTGAAAGCGCGGACACGTCGACACCGCAGGCACAGTAACTATTCACTTGAGTAGAGCCGGCACAGATGCAGTCCGGCGCGCGGTGCGACGTCCGATGACAGACTCAGACACACGACGTAGTTCCTCGGTTGCCGTTAGTACAGAACGGCAACGGGCTCAGCATGGGGCAGCACGCGTCGCGCATGCGGCGCCTTGCCATCACAGATCGGGAGGCGGCGCGCCGAGCAGTGCGGTGACCGCTTCCATGATGGCCTTGCCCGCCGCACTGAGCTCCACCTCGGGCCGCTCAATCTTCTTCATGAGCAGCTCGCGCAGCCGCTGCCGGATGTCGAGGATGAGCTCGTGCATGCGGTACGGCACTCGGAAGCGGATCCACGTGTCGACGGCGAGCGTCGCCTCAGTGCGCGGCGTGTCGCGCGCGCCGCGCGCCGCGCCCTCGAGGGTGAGACCGCCGCCGAAGAGCATCAGGGCGTACGGCGAAACGGGCGAGGAGTCGCGCACGTAAATCTGCGTCGTCTTCACCTTCTCGGCGAAGACCAGGTACTTGCTCTCGAAGCGCGTCTCCCTGGCATTGACCGAGGAGGGGTGCAGCGCAACCGCCACCGGCTCGGCCACGCCCGCCTCTCGGATTAAGAACTTAGGTGCACCGCCGCCGCCCTTGCCTCCGCCGCCCTTGCCGCCGCCCTTGCCGCCGTTCTCCTTGCTCTCGACGAGCACCACCTGAGGATAGAGGGCGGCGCAGAGCAGCGCCTTGACGAGTGCCCCGTTGGCCATCGCCTGATTCGCCGACTCGGCGGCCGCCGCCAGAGCTGAGGCGCCGAGTCGATCCGAGCCTCCCTCTCCCTCTCCTCCTCCGCCGCCGCCGCGCCGCTGTGGCGGCGGGGGCGAGGCGAGCGCGGCATTGAGGCCGAGCCGCACAGCGACCTCGACGCCATCCGTGCCGCCCGCCCGCCGCCCCGCAGCCTCAACGGCACGCGCGCGTAGCCCCGGACGCACGAAGCCCGCATCTGAGAGGAGCTCGAGCAGCTGCCGCTTGAGCTGCCCGATCGTCTGGAGTGACTTGATGCCCAGAAAATTGGCCCGCGCGAAGTCGTACTTGCCGTTGCCTGGCAGTGAATCAAACTGACGGTACGCGTTGAGCGCAGCGAGGTGGTCTGACTGCCCCACACTGAAGCTGCGCTTGGCGGCGTCGGCGGCGTCGCGCTTGTCAAAGGGCGCAATGAAGGGCGTGCGGTGCGAGAGGGTGGCGGCGATCGTGAGCGCCTCGTCGACCACGCCAAAGATGGCGCCGAGCAGGATGAATTTGCCTAGTCGCGCGTCCGTCGGTAGGCACGCGAGGTGCGCGCCCAGCGGCGTGAGCTCCTCGCCGCCGCCGCTCTGGTCTATCGCCTCCATGGCCACCAACGAGCGCACCGCCTCGCCCACGGAAGCGCGCTCTGGCGGGTCGAGCAGCCTCGCGCACACCGCTGCCGCGCTCTCCTTATACCCGAGGCGCTTAATGGTGAGGACGAGGCGCTCGAGAGGGATGCGCTTGATCTCGGGCAGCTGCGCGCCGTCGCACGTGTCATCGTGCGTGTGCCGCGTGATCAGGTGAAAGGCGACCCCTGGGCGCACCCGGCCCGCTCGCCCCCGGCGCTGCTTGGCGTTCGCGCGCGAGATCAAGCAGTCCTCGAGCGACTCCATTCGCTTGGCCGCGTCGAAGCGCTTCTCCTTCATGCGCCCGCAGTCGACAACGTACGACACGTCATCCACGGTAATCGCGGTCTCCGCAATATTGGTCGCGAGCACTATCTTACGCGCGCCGCCGGTCGGCCGCTCAAAGACCTTTCGCTGCTCTTCGGGCGGGAGCAGCCCGTGCAGCGGCAGCACCCAGCTGCGCTGCGGCTCGGCCCCGAGCTCACGCGTTGCGAGTAGCGCCTCATGCAGCGTCTGGATTTCCTTGAAGCCAGGCAAGAAGACGAGGATCGCGTCGGCCACGCCGTCGACCACGCCGCCGCCGTCGCCCCCACCGGCCTTGGCCTTGGCCTTGGGTGGTTTCGAAGGGGGCTGCTGGGCGGCCGCGTCCCACTCCTTGTAGCTGCCGTAGAAGCTGTAAAACTCCGCCTTCGTGTAGCGCTCGCCATCCGCGGATAGGCGTCGCTCCTCGGGCTCGGGAGTCGGCTGGGCGGAGGGCTGCGGGCCACTCAACTTCGGCGCCTCGGGCTTGGGGGCCGGCTTGGCCAAATCCCATTCGCGCAGCCCGCCGTACTCGTCCACAAATTCCTGACGCGTGTAAGGCTTGCCGTCATTGATGTCCAACCGGCACTCCTCGGCGGCCGCGGGCGCCGGCGCCTCCGCCGCGCCGGCGCCGGCGCCGCGCTGCTTGCCGTTCCGGCCGCCGCCACCGCCACCGCCTCCGCCTCCGCT
>Ga0164295_10004044_pt1 | contig 11704 bp, 5 predicted proteins | sample GEODES006metaG_FD_111798 | JGI IMG/M metagenome (GOLD analysis project Ga0164295, IMG submission 111798) | Oligotrophic lake water microbial communities from Sparkling Lake, Wisconsin, USA - GEODES006 metaG | ecosystem: Environmental > Aquatic > Freshwater > Lake | place: USA: Sparkling Lake...
ATGATATTGATAATGATGCTATTGATGATGATCATGATTATGATGATGATGATGATGATGATGATGATGATGATGATGATGATGATGATGATGATGATGATGATGATGATGATGATTTCAAAGAAAATCTATTGCATTCGCCCATGTCTTATATCAAATTATCATCTGTATATCATTTTATTTTTATCAAAGTACTTTCCATCATAATTTAGGTCATTTTTATAGTATGTTATTTCTCATATATACTATTCCTTACGTGCTATCTCTATTTATCTATTTTCCTACTTATAATTCTCTCTGTAATTCTTTATGATAGGTTAGTTTTCTACAAAGAATTGGTGCTAGTAGTAAAGGGGGTACCACATTAAACATTTCTCCTGGCGTTAGCACAACTTCTACTCATCATTCTCATAATTCAATGGCTACTACTACTACTACTACTACTTCTAGTACAACTACTGGTATGAATTCCCCTATTGCTGTTGCTACTGGTAGAGAAAGAAGTAACTCGCGATTAACAATTAAAGATCGTAAAAAGTCATTATTAGGATCTAATAATAATAATGATGATAATAGTCATAATAACATGCTAACCACAACACAAACTAGACTGCGTAGATTATCATTCAGTAGTAATCATTCATCATCACCTGATCATAATAATAATAATAATCATAACTATAAAGATCATCGTAGTTATCAAGCATTTTTAAAGAAAAAAGAAAAAAAAAGTATGAAAACTTTCGCTTTTTCTAATGCAGTACCGCAAATACTACGAGAGTTATATAGTTTACTTATAAGGTTCTTTTTATATGCTGTAAGAAATGATGAGATATTAGGATCAAAAGCTGATGATATTTGTCAAATTATATCAAATGTTATACGAACAATTAGTACAACATTAAGTCATGAATTAGTCAAAGATGGTTTAGAGACTCCATTATCTAAAGCATGTCAAATAGCTATTGATTCAGCTACTTTAGTTTCAGCATGTGATTCTCTATGGTTATTTGTTGAAGGTGGATTGAAACATTTCCATTGGACTGAAAATTTAGATAATTATATGAATCAAGCAATTGAAATTGGTACAGGTAGTATGAAGCAAGTTGTTATAGAAGCACAACATCTTATCTTTGAATTATTAACAAATAAGATTGATGACTTATTACAATCTCTAGCATTTATAAATTATATTCCAACAACTATACCAGATGGACCACATGAAAGTATTTCATCTATTGTTGATTTCTTACAGATAACATTTGTATGGTTAACACATTTACCAAAATCTGTAAAAGAAGCTATACATTTCGCATGTTGTTCTAGATTAGCACAAGGCATACTGACATATATCACATCATCATCTGTTACACATATTAATATTTTATGTATTTTAGCATTTGATTATGATTTGAAAATATTATATCAGTTTACTGATTCTTCTGGTATCAAACATTTAAAGCAATGTTTTCATGAGATGCATGAAGTAGTGAAGTGTATCTTACATCCAGCATTATTACATTATGGAGAGAATAAAATCACGAGAATGGAACATTTCCCAAATATCCAAACATTTAGATTTCTTGCAATTATCGAGAAGGTAATGTAATGTATATATCTATGCTTGTATGATTTGTCGCTGTGTTGGGGATAAACCTGTCTTTTTAAACATGTTTTATATCACCAAATTCTCAAAAATAATAATATCATAACAATTATTTGATATTATAAATATCTACGTATAGATGGTTCCAGTAGCAGTGATGACAACAGCAGCAACTAGTAAATTACCTTTCTTGGACAAGAATTCGTTGAAAAATCTTGTGAAAAAAATAAAAACTCAATTATAGAACCGTGTCAGTGTTATATAGTCTAGTTGTTAGAAGTTATATTTATATTCTAGTTGTTGATTGTGTTAATTAAGAATTAATCATGTCATTAAAAGCATTAATCTCTACAAGAAATATTCAATTCCATGTCATCTGATGTAAAAACATTTTTGATTATTCTGATGACTAAATTTTAAAGAAAATTAATGCATTCTACTTACTTAAAATAAATCATAGAAGTAATAAGTGAGTTATGAGTAAATGCTTGTTAATGAGCTTATCTTACAGTACAGTACTGTATATACCATATGATATTGGTCAAAATTCACCCGAGGGGGTGAAACTTCTTGAGGTGAAAAACTTCATCACCAGATCATCATCAGATTATCATCAGTTATTCTTTGCTGTAATTGTAGATAAAATGTATAGACTTGTTACAGTGATAAGATCTGTATCCCAAAGTAGATCTATGGTGAAGGTTAGTTCATCATCATTCAGAGTCATGACACCATCTATGTTGAAATCTTATACAACAACTCCAGTTAGATTGGATATTACTAAACCTGAAGTAAGTAAATAAATTTATAGTTTTTTGTTCATTATTTTATGCATTGATTCATATCATAAATTTTACTTCATATCTTTTACAGCCATTCTTAGATCACAAGATTGTATTAGATAGAGTCATTGAAGTGATTAAGAATTTCGAGAAGGTAATAGTATTTATTTGACTATTACATGTCATCATCATTTCTATCATATACAATGCAATACAACATCGCAGGTGAATGCTTCCAAGATAACACCTCAAGCAAAATTCAAAGATGATCTTGACCTCGACTCTCTGGATGCAGTAGAGGTAGTGATGGCCTTAGAAGAGGAGTTCTGCATTGAGATCCCTGACTCAGAGGCCGACAAGATCTTCTCCATACCTGATGCTGTTGCTTATATCACTGGACATCCTATGGCGAAGTAATCGATCGATCGTGATGAAGGAATATAGATACATTGCTGGAAAACTGGGGCAGTTTATGGAATTAAATTTCTGGGATGGATGTATATGACAGTTCATTGATAATTTTAATTAAATTGTTAACTTTTGCTAAAATACATCTGTTGATAAAATTTATAAGCATCACATGGTACTATGATGTTCAATACTGTATATTCATGCATTAAAAGTAGTAGGGGCATTACCTGACATTGAAAAGGACTCCTCTATTAAAGTAAGAGAAGAGATAGTTGATGCTTCAAATAGCGAAGTGAAGGAAAAGTGCATGTATAAGAAACGTAACTGAAGTGAAGGTCGATTTGAATTTGAAATAAAAAAGATCGTAAGTAATTGGGTCTATGATGAAGTGATTGATATTATGTTCAATTTAATCATCGGAGCATTCATATGCAATGAAAACAGTTTATCTTGTATATTATCAACCACAAAGTACAAATCAATCACTGAAGTAAGAATATCACTTCAATCTTAATATCAAGTTCTAATTTTGAATTCCCAAATACTTGGAGCAAGTTCCCATACAGGAAATAAAGGATCCAATTCACCGACTATTCCTCTTGAGATAGGACTATTTCTTGATATCTGATCAATCATTAGATCAACTTTATTAGTATTTGGACCAAATTCATCTAATGGAGATTCAATGAAAAATAATACTTTCTTACGATTACGTAGAACAGGAATATTTTCATAATGTAATGATAATCGAATATTTTCAATACGTTGTCGATTTCTACCAAAATCAAAATTTTTATTTCTACAAATAGAACGATATTGAATAGTATTATCATTTGGTGTGAAGTAGAACTCAGTATCATCAATAGAATTATCATTATTATTTTTAAATTCTACGATAATTAGTCTATCTTCATTAATCATATCTGACGATTTCTTTATAATTGCACCAGGGATATTGATGATCTTATCAAGCAGCTTTCGTTTAGCATTCTCCATAGAACCATCATAAGACCATGGAGGCAAAAAGTAAGATGGTCGATCATCCTGAGATGATACACAACCATTAAAGACTTTGTTATTGTCATCAGAACAAAGTTGAAATAATCCCATATCATCAACGCCAGTTGAACCAGATGAAGCTTGTACATTTTTAGACAATACAGTCGTAGAAACAGTTAGTAATAATTTAATAGCTAATGATGATGATGAAACAATACTTGATTTAACTTGGTCATTGACAGATTTTAATCTTGGTGGAATAATATTATCAGATTTTTTTATTTCTAAATTAAAAGCAGACATCATCATATCATCATAGTTAGTGAAAAAATATAAGATTTGAATGCATAATACAGACTTGAGAATCATTCGTCTAAAGTTACAACAGATGCACATCAAAATTCAACCACCGTTCCTGAAACCGTTACGTATTAAAATCTGTACGTACCGGTACGTAAATAAGTTGTTGCAACTTTAGCTTCATGATGTTTTCTCCAATAATATCATTACTGTTTCTACTCTATCTATCTTATACAACATCAAAACTCAAGCCAATTACTAGTTCTATACAAGTAGGTAATCTGAAGATGTCACCAATAGGTGGTGGAACATGGTCATGGGGTAATCAATTCTTATGGGATTATAAGAAAGATAATGATAATGAATTAGAGGAAGTATTTAAATATGCTACTACAAAAGGTATCAATTGGTTCGATACTGCAGACTCGTATGGAACCGGTAGTTTAAGTGGTAGAAGTGAAAGCTTGCTGGGTGAATTTCTATCACGTAATTATAAAAAAAATATTTATTTTTGCACAAAAATTGAACCATTTCCATGGAGGATAGGTAAGCAATCAATGATTAATTGTTTCCAAGCATCGAAGGATCGTATGAATAAGCCAGTTGATATGTTACAATTACATTGGCCACCATCATTAGGATGGCAAGAATCAAATTATTTAGATGCTTTTAGTGACATTATTCAATCTAAAGATGCTATTCAAGTGGGTATGTCTAACTTTGGCCCCAACGGTCTTCGAAGGGTTGATCAGATTATGAAAGAAAAAGGTATTAAGATTCATAGTAATCAAGTAAGTGTTATGAATACTATATTTTTAGCTTTTAAATTCTGTGAACTAAGTGACATTTTTGTTCATTGATGTAATGTAATCTTAAAGCGTGTTGATTTTGTGTTTTTCTTTACACTCTATGGATTTATGTATTGATATCCATTTATCTCCATAGGTGCAGTTTTCTCTGTTAAGCAGAGCACCATTAACATCTGGTCTAACTGATGCATGTGAAGAACTTAAGATACAACCTATCGCTTACTCTCCATTAGCGCTGGGATTGCTCACCGATAAGTATACTATAGACAAGTGAGTATTTTTTATACTTTGTTGTTTTGGCAATGCAAATTATTTTTCACTGTGAAATTATTTTTCGTATTTATGCTGTGTTTTGTATGCTTTTATCTGCTATGCATATGCTATCGGGGATATGATGATATACGTTGTAATTTCCATCGTATCTTCTTTAGTTTACCGAGTGGACCTCGATTTATCTTATTTCGAGAATATTTACCTATCATGAAACCGTTGCTTGATGAGTTGCGTGATATCGCAAAGAAAAGAAATAAAAGTGTTGCTCAAGTAAGTCACATATTACTCTAATCTAGTTATGTTTGGTTATATGATCGTGATTGAATGGTTGTTGCAGTTGTGGAAGTGTATATGTTTGAGACTATATGATCTTTGATTATTTATATTATTGACATGGTAGAGTAATTCAGTATTGATACCAATAGATACTTTATTGTTTTCAAGTTATTGATGTGAAATGCTGGGAAAATAGATTTTAATGTCTCTTTCTATTATACTTTATACTGATAGGTTGCATTGAATTGGAACTTACAAAAAGGGTTCCTTGTATTAGTGGGTATTCGATCAGTTAAACAGGTATACACTATACTATATCTTACTATTACAGATTACTACTCTTTATAGTGCAGACTATAAATAAATTATTACTGACGAGTCATGTTATTTATTAGGTTCAAGAGAATCTAGGTGCGGTAGGTTGGTCGTTAACTCCTGCAGAGATATTATGTATTGATAAGGCAGCTGATAAAGTGCCGAAAGCTTTAATACAGAACCCTAATCAAAGCGATTAAAATAATTGTGTGTATAGTAGGAATTATTTCAGCTTGAAGGTTGTTGTTTTTTACTTCTTAGCTCTATTGACCATGGAATAAATTAGATTATTTCAAGTAATTTTCTACTTAACGTTAATACTCAAGCATTCGTAAGTTAATTGTTCTGTTCTCTACAGTACAGTACAGTACAGAGTACAGTAAATCGGTCAAAAATGTTGACCGGGTGTAAAACCGTCGGTTTACTTTTAAGTTTAATGTTCTACATTGTGTGTAGTTTTGAACTTTTTTATACCTTCGCATCAAAGTAATCATCATAACTTAAACTAAAGTTATAATATGTTCAGTCGTTACTCTAAGATTGGAGTCAATGATTCCGAGACAACTCATCGTTTGAATAAATCTCAAAGTTTTAAATCATATCATGATTATGATTATTATTATCAATTAATATCATTATCATCATCAGAGAGTAAAGAGAGTAAAGAGAAGATCGATAGATTAAAGAATCTTAGACCATTTGTATTAGATAATTCCATACGTGAATCGACAGTAGCGCAAATACGTGGTCATGTTAAAAGTGATAAATATGCTATATTTAATGCAGTAAAAGCGACAGGTATTAAAAGTTGTATTGTTGCTACTTTTGGCGGCTTGCCATCAGTAGAAGACCAATGGTTAGAAGAGATGCGTGATAATGGGATAATGGATAGTAATAAATATGACTTATATGCATTCTCAGAGATTTATGATGTTTGCTCAGCAATAAAATTTAAAGGTGATCTCAATGAATTAAGAATGGAGCCTATAGGTTTACGTAAATCAAAGATATATAAAGTTAAAAATATTATAATTGAGATAAATATTATGTGTGAATTATTCAATATTCCTAATTCACCACTCACAATAGAATTTATTGCTGCTTTGATGAAGTTAAGAATTGAACAAATACATAAATTTAGTCCAAATGCAAAGATCTTTTTCAATTATCGAGATGCATTAAGTGCCTTTGATGATGTTATTGGTGCTCAAAGAATGATATATTATACAAAGAATCTTGCTAATCTAACAGAATCATTACGTCCATTTGGTATAATTTTTGAAGAACCGACAGGTGAGAAATTTCCATGGGAATATACAAATTTTTGTAAAGTCTTACGAAGAACTATGGATGATAATCATTGGTCACAATGTAATTTTTTAGTTCATGTCCATAAGAATTATGGTTTTGCTGAAGCATGTATACAAGAATGTTTATCTAATGGATGTAATGGTATATGGTGTGGTATTTCAGAAGAGGGTGCTGCTACAGGATCTGGATGTTCTTTAATGACATTAACTAATCTAGCAAGAATGGGTAATAAACATGTCATTGAAATGTTTAATTTTGTTGCTTTAAATAAAGCAGCAAGAGAAATAACTTTTATATCAACAAAAAAAGTACCACATGATAAACAAGAGTTATATGGACCAAGAGCTTTAGATGTTTTATGGTCAAATGGTATGGGTAAGAGTTCTTTTGATGAATTGAAATTCTTCAAAGGGAAATCTATTATACGAGTATCTACTTTCACAACACCTGAATTGTTTACTATTCATTTATCGGATGTATTTGGACATTTACCTAGTGATTGGTCAATTGATATTGCAACAAAGATGCAACTTACTATACGTGAAGATTTGCTTGCAGGAAAAAGTTATGATTATCAATTCAGTCCAGGATTATTTGATCTATATCAACGATCAGGTGGTATAGAATATCTAGATGAGATGATAAATAAAGTTAATAATGATAGTATAAGAGAAATTGGGGATAATCATGCTTTAATTACAGAATTACATGAATATTTTAAATCATTCAGTAAATCAAATGAAGGAATCAATGATGAGACCCTACCATATGATTCATTCTATAATGCTTTTCTTGCTAAATATATCTCATCAACTAAAAGTTCATTATTTCATGATATAATAAAATTTTTAGATATTGATAAGATTGGTTGTATTAATTGGAATGAGATATTAATTAATGCAAAGTGGGCATTATTTGAATATCCAATGGAATCACAATCATGGGATATAGTAAAACTCATTGAAGTTGTCTTTGAAGAACGAATTCTTCCATATGTCATTCAAGAAGCATCAAGATTACGATAAGTGATGATTATATATTTAGGATGTATGAGAATCTGACGATGATGCATTGAGTGATAATAAAACGGCTGACGATGATACACTGAGTGATGATGATAGCGAATCTGACGATTATGATGTATGAACTATAGTCCTTTAAAAATATTTATAGGATGATGGTTAGGTTGTTCGTAATATAATAGAAGTACTATTGATTAATTTTAAAATAGTATTTCTATTATACTTGTTGTTAAATATTAAAATAGAAGTAATAGTAAGATGTGTAGGACTATCCATTCTTAATAGTTTCAGTGTATCTTAATATAAAAAATGAAGTCATAAATACTTGATAGTAATCTAAAATAAATGTTTGAAATTCATTAAAATAAATTACACAATACTGTTATATGGACATATGTACAATGTGATAGTGAAACTTAACTAATACAATATGGGGAGTTATCTAGAACAATAGAGTCCCCGTGCCTATCAGAGGCATCGATATCTAGAATGGGCATACTACGATCGATATCTGATTCGGTAGTAAACATGGGATTTGATGTCATGTCTTGATGAGGTGATAAAGATGACAACTGAATGGCATCAATACTTTGATTTCTATTGTATGCACTTGTGTTTAAACCTATAGCCCATGTTCGACATTTAATTAGCACCTGTATGCATAGTGGAATACATGGCATGACAATCAATACCCAATAAGCTTTATAGAATCCAACACTATCACCTAGGATATCGTAGAGGAAGAGAGTATAGAAGCCACATGATACATATAGCAAGAACCAACCACACTTTTTAAGAGTTGATTGTAATGGTTGTACTTTAAAATTATCTTCCAGTATATCTAACTTTGAATAAAATTCTAATTTTGCCGTATCTATTATAAATCTACCCAAAATACATTCATAAAAATATGAACGACAACATATTGATATAAAGAATGCAATAGCTAATGGAGGGAAGATAGTACCAAATGTTAAAATCAATCCTACAAATGTTAATTCAAATACTAACAATTCATAAATCTCATCAATATAAATTAGATATTTGCATCCTTTCATTACGTCTTGTGTTGGATAAAATAGATTCCCGAAACGTAATATATTCGGTAAATTCAATTTAATCCAACATAAGTGAACTAATGGGATGATGAATGTTGATATGATACAGACAAATACAAATACTGGTGCATAATATGTTATAAAATCTGCACTACATTGGTAACTATAATCAAAAGGTGGACTATAACTTGTTGTTGATGTGATTGTAACATATTGTAAACAATTACCATAGACATCAGATGATGTACATTCCTTGTAATCAAATGAACTAACAACATCTGATTGTTGATGGAATACATGATAGAAGCAGTTGGGACTAGTAAATAATAGAATTATACATGGGATAATGATATAATTCGATATGGATACTACGAATTGTAAGAAGAAAAATGTACTTTGTTCTGCAACTGTTATAATTGACATTTGTATTACAATCCATCGTACCATTTTAGGAGATATGAAATTATTCCACATTAATTTGAATATAGATAAGGAGATTTGAGAGAAGACTAATATTACATCATTATTATATAAAGTAGCTATTGCATAAAGTATATTAACACCAGTAACAATCGTTAAGTTTACTGTGATATAGATAACATACATCATCCATATTCTTCCAATATTACTTTTGCCTGAAGTATCAACACTTTCTTGTCGATCCCTTTTCATATCAATTTCAGTAAAATATATTCTATTATTTTCACTATAAAATTCTCGAATATATATCATGATCTGTATAATGATGAAGATGATCAATATACTCATGAAAATTCCTAAAGCTACTTTTCCAGTGAGATAAATCATTGCAACAGTCCAAGCATATTCATAAGTATGTGTATGATAAAAATAATTGAGTATAATATAAGTAGGCATGAGAATAAAGATGATAAATAATGTACAAAATCCAGTGAACCTTCGTATAATTTTTGAGAATGCAAAGTAACGTGGCAAGTAATGCAGTGTTGCTAATTTGAGTCTACCATCTCTATTAAGTTCAATACTTTCATCAGCAGTAGCAAGCAAAGAGAATAACTTTACCCATCTACGAAGAGAATTAAGTAATTGTAAAATTCTAACATATTTTTCACGATATTGCCAGAGAACAATTATTATTGTTATCATTATTATTAATAAACCCAACCAGATGTAATAGAATAAATTCAGTATATTAGACCCACACTTATAAACATCAATACTTTTATCATGAAAAGGTAAATCTTTACGATCATATCGACAAGTATAATAATTACCTTCTAGAATATTAATATCTTTCATACCTTGTATTGGACTTGGAATTGAACCTGATATTCGATTATTATCTAATTTCAAAGATGTATTGTTTGAAGTCGAGTTAAAAACTGATGATAAAGTACCAACAAAGCGATTATTTGATAAGTCTAAATTACTCCATGATCGTTCTTGAATTCTTCGAGAGATAATACCAGAAAGACTATTATAAGATAATGTTAAGTCACGTAATGAAAAAAGATTATGTATCTTTGAGGGAAGAGTGCCTCTGAGACTATTTCCTGATAAATGAAGGATCTTTAATTTAGGCATTGACCATAGACAATCAGGTATACCACCAGTTATGGATCGGCTGCTGACATAAGAAGACGATATACCAGGGAGAATCTTCGTCTGACATGATGAAGCACATGCTAATCCATCCAAAGATAGTATCTTCAACTTCTTGTTTAGACATATGCTATATGGAATAGTCCCATGAAAGCAATTACTCACAGCTGATACAGAAACGAGACTTGATGAGTAGAATAGTTGTTCAGGTAGCTCACCAGTGAATTGATTATTGCTTAACTGGATATTACGCAATGATTTTTGTGAGCTACCATTGAAGACTTGATCTAACTTACCGTGAAGATCATTCTTTTGAAGAAATAATTCAGATAATGATGATAAATTTGCGAATGAAATAGGTACAGTACCAGTCAAGATGTTATCTTGTAATAATAAAGCATTTAGGACAGGTAAGGAACTAAATACATCCGTTATTGAACCAGTTAATAAGTTATCAGCTATATCTAATGCTTGTAAAGAAATCAAATTACTGAAACTAGATGGAATGTTACCAGTGAATTGATTACTTGATAGTGTCATAATTGAGATATTTGATAGTTTACCTAAACAACTTGGAATCGTACCATTCAATAGATAATTAGAACCGAATCCAAGCGAATTCAATAATGATAATTGACATATAACAGTTGGAATATTTCCACTGAAATAATTATTATCAAAGAGTAGAGTTGTTAAATTATTTAATTTACTAATCCATGTAGGAATAACCCCTGATAATGAATTAAAAGCTACTATAAGTGAGACTAAAGAGTTGAGATTCGACAAAGTCTCAGGTAAGGTGCCATAAAGATGATTGTTACTAAGGCTTAAGTGTGTCAGATTACGAAGATCACCAATTCCTGGTGGAATCTTCCCTGATAAATGATTAAGATTAAAAGATAATATATCTAACATTGTTAAATATTGAATACTATCAGGTATTGTCCCTGTGAAATGATTA
>Ga0164295_10004046_pt1 | contig 11703 bp, 10 predicted proteins | sample GEODES006metaG_FD_111798 | JGI IMG/M metagenome (GOLD analysis project Ga0164295, IMG submission 111798) | Oligotrophic lake water microbial communities from Sparkling Lake, Wisconsin, USA - GEODES006 metaG | ecosystem: Environmental > Aquatic > Freshwater > Lake | place: USA: Sparkling Lake...
AGATTTAAATATTCACTAAAACCATTAATTCTTTCATAAACACCTCCGCTAAGAAAATTAGCAGATGAAATTACCTTACTTCTATGAAAAGAATGGGATTGAATAGTTAAAACTAATGAGATCAGTAAAAGCAGCAAAAACAGCAATCGATGGCTGTTTTTAAAAATAAAATTGAATATTTGCTGCATCTATTGTGCCATTTATTTTATTAAAATACTTCTAAATCTTGGGATGTCTTTCAATGCCATTCCGGTTCCACGTACTACCGCTCTTAAAGGGTCTTCAGCAATGTAAACTGGCAAATCTGTTTTTTGTGAAATTCTTTTATCCAATCCTCTTAACATCGATCCACCACCAGCTAAATAAATACCAGTGTTGTAAATATCAGCAGCTAATTCAGGAGGTGTTTGAGATAAAGTTTCCATAACCGCATCTTCAATTCTTTGTATCGATTTGTCTAATGCTTTTGCAATTTCTCTATATGAAACAATAACTTGTTTTGGTTTTCCTGTTAACAAATCACGACCTTGAACTGAATATTCGTCTGGCGGAGTTTCTAAATCTTCAATAGCTGCTCCGATTTCTATTTTTATTTTTTCAGCGGTACTTTCTCCAACAAATAAGTTGTGTTGAGTACGCATATAGTAGATGATATCATTGGTGAAAACGTCCCCTGCAATTTTTACTGATTTATCACAAACTATACCTCCAAGTGCAATTACTGCAATTTCAGTTGTGCCACCTCCGATATCCACAATCATGTTCCCTTTCGGTTGCATAATGTCAATTCCAATACCAATTGCCGCAGCCATAGGTTCATGAATTAAGTAGACTTCTTTACCGTTTACTCGCTCACAAGATTCCTTTACGGCACGCATTTCTACTTCAGTAATACCTGATGGAATACAAACAACCATACGTAGAGCTGGTGTGAACATTCTTTTTTTCAGCGCAGGAATACTTTTGATAAACATGCTGATCATTTTTTCAGATGCATCAAAATCAGCAATTACTCCATCTTTTAAGGGGCGAATGGTTTTTATGTTTTCATGGGTTTTCCCTTGCATCAAATTTGCCTCTTTACCAACGGCAATAATTTTCCCCGTAATTCTATCACGAGCAACAATAGATGGCGAATCAATAACAACTTTTCCATTGTGAATGATTAATGTGTTTGCTGTACCAAGGTCGATAGCGATATCCTCAGTCATGAAATCAAAAAATCCCATAAGTCAGTTAAGGGTTTAGTTAGGTTTAAAATAAATTATTTACAAAGTTAATCAAATTAATGTTTAAAATGACGTGTTCCTGTAAATACCATTGCAATTTTATTTTCATTGCAATAATCGATACTCAATTCATCTTTTATAGAGCCTCCAGGCTGAATAACCGCTGTAATTCCTGCGTTTTTTGCAATTTCAACACAATCAGGAAACGGAAAGAAAGCATCACTCGCCATCACAGCTCCATGCAAATCAAATCCAAAAGCACCGGCTTTTTCAATGGCTTGTTTTAAAGCATCTACTCTTGAGGTTTGCCCTGTTCCGGATGAAAGTAAAGTGCCATTTTTTGCAAAAACAATTGTATTTGATTTGGTGTTTTTACATATTTTGGAAGCAAATATCAAATCTTCAATTTCTTGAGAAGTAGGTTCCGAATTTGTTACTGTTTTTAAATCTGATTTTGAATCAGTAATATTATTTTTATCCTGAACCAAAAGTCCGTTTAAACAACTTCTAACTTGAGTTTTTGGCAATTCAACATCGTTTTGTACTAAAATTATTCTGTTTTTCTTTTGTTCTAAAATAGTGATTGCTTCTTCGTCATAACTTGGAGCAATTACGACTTCACAAAACAACGAATTTATTTCATTTGCAGTAGCGGCATCAATTTTTCCATTGGCAATTAACACCCCACCAAAAGCAGATGTTGGATCGCAAGCAAAAGCGGCTAAATAAGCCTCTTTCATTGATTTTCTTGTAGCTAAACCGCAAGCATTATTGTGTTTTAATATGGCAAATGTTGATTCTTCATCCTTAAATTCTAAAATCAAATTTACAGCCGCATCAACATCTAATAAATTATTGTAAGACAATTCTTTACCATGTAATTTAGTGAACATGGCGTCAAAATCACCAAAGAAATATCCTTTTTGATGAGGGTTTTCACCGTATCTTAAAATTTGTCCGTTAGCAATACTTTGCTTGTAATACGTTTCATCGGTATTGAAATAATTAAAAATAGCGGTGTCATAATTGGATGAAACGTGGAATGCTTTTGTAGCAAATAATTTTCTATCTTCTATTGTTGTTGCGCCATTTTGAGCAGTAATAGTATCTAAAAGGGAGCTGTATTCATTTACCGAAGCCACAATTACAGTATCTTTAAAATTCTTTGCAGCGGCTCGAATTAATGAAATTCCGCCAATATCAATTTTCTCAATACTATCTGCTTCCGATGCGCCTGATGCAACCGTTTTTTCAAATGGATATAAATCTACAATTACTAAATCAATCTGTGGAATATTAAATTCTTCCATTTGTTGTACATCACTTTCATTGTCTTGGCGATTTAAAATACCGCCAAAAATTTTTGGATGCAAAGTTTTTACACGACCACCTAAAATGGATGGATAAGAAGTAACATCCTCAACAGGAACAACAGGAATTCCTAGGTTTTTAATAAATTCTTCAGTTCCTCCAGTGGAGTAAAAAGTTACATTTTGTTCGTGTAATTTTCTCACGATAGGTTCTAGACCATCTTTTGAAAAAACTGAAATTAAAGCAGATTGGATTTTCTTAGTAGTGTTCATTGAAGTGGTTATGTTTAATAGTGCAAAAATAGTTATTTTATTAGGTTTTTCATAAAATAATATTGAATTTTACACTACTAAATTATAGCCATGATTGTTTATTTCCGACTGCTAAAAGAGAGTTTCAGTTTTGCAATGAATGCACTACGAAACAATAAATTGCGAACATTACTTTCTTTATTAGGAGTTACAATTGGAATTTTTTCCATAATTGCAGTTCTTGCTGCTGTGGACTCATTGGACCGAAAAATCAAAAAAGATTTAAGCACTCTAGATAAAAACACCATTTACTTAATGCGTTTTTCATTTGGCCCTTCAGAAATTCCCCAGTGGAAAAGAGAGCAGTTTCCAAATGTAAAATATGATGAATACGAGTATTTAAAATCTTCAGTAAACAACACAAAAGAAATGTGTTATCAAATGTTTGCTGCAAGTCAATCGTTGAAATATGAGGCGAATATAGTTACAGATGTTAATGTTGTTCCTGTTTCACATGAATTTATTGATATTCAAGGATTAGAATTTTCCGAAGGTCGTTTTTATAATGAATCAGAGGCCAATTCAGGTGCAGCTTTGGTAGTTCTTGGAAATGAAGTGGCTCAAGGACTTTTTGAAGGTTCTGATCCTATTGGAAAAAAAATCAGAATGTATGGTCAAAAGTTCACTGTTGTGGGTGTTTTAAAAAAACAAGGCGCGGGAATTTTTGGCGAAAGTGATGACACTTCGGTTTATTTACCTGTAAATTTTCTCAGAAGATTATATGGTGATAATAATGATTCGATGACTCCAGTTATTGTTATTAAACCGGAAAAAGGGATTGATATGGAAGCCTATAAGGCAGAATTAATTCAGAAATTGAGAAATTATCGCGGAATGAAAACAGGTGAAATAGATAACTTTTTCATCAATGTATTGTCTGGTTTTACCGATTTATTAGACGGAATCATTTCGAAAATGAATATTGTAGGTTGGATTATTAGTTGTTTTTCATTATTAGTTGGTGGGTTTGGGATTGCCAATATTATGTTTGTTTCTGTAAAAGAACGAACCAATTTAATTGGAATTCAAAAATCATTGGGAGCCAAAAATCGTTTTATCTTATTCCAATTTTTATTTGAAGCCGTTATTTTATCAGTAATTGGAGGTTTAATCGGGCTTATTTTAGTTTGGATAATCGCAATTATATTGACCAATGTATTGGACTTTGATTTTGTATTAGGATTAGGAAATATACTTTTAGGAACGGGATTGGCGGCCGTAATCGGATTAATTTCAGGAATATTACCCGCCATTTCAGCCTCCAAATTAGATCCTGTTGAAGCAATTCGGACAGGAATGTAATTGTATAAAATAAAAAAAACTCAAAGTTACGCTTTGAGTTTTTTTATGTCTTTATGATAAATTATTTATCTCACTTCTTGATTTAAAATCAAATCGATATATAAATTAATTTTGTCTTTCAATTCTTTTCTTGGAGCAATAAAATCTAAGAAACCATGTTCCAATAAAAATTCGGCGGTTTGAAATCCTTCAGGTAAATCTTTACCTGTAGTGTCTCTCACTACTCTTGGTCCTGCAAATCCAATTAAAGCACCTGGCTCAGAAATATTAATATCACCTAACATAGCATATGAAGCAGTTGTTCCTCCTGTAGTTGGATCGGTACACAATGAAATGTATGGAATTCCAGCTTCGGCCAATTGCGCCAATTTTGCTGAAGTTTTTGCCAATTGCATTAAAGAATAAGCCGCCTCCATCATTCTCGCTCCTCCTGATTTTGAAATCATCACAAAAGGGATTTTGTTTTTGATAGCATGATCAATTCCACGAGCAATTTTTTCCCCTACAACAGCTCCCATAGAACCACCAATAAAGGCAAAATCCATGCAGCAAACTACTAAGTCATTTCCTTTTGATTTTCCGACACCAGTTCGAACCGCATCTTTCAATTTGGTTTTTTCCATTGCGTCTTTCAATCGGTCGGCATATTTTTTAGTATCCACAAAACGCAAAGGATCTTTAGAAGTCATTTTAGCGTCTAATTCCTTAAATTCATTATTGTCGAATAATATTTCGAAATATTCTTTACTTCCAATTCTAACATGAAAGTCATCCTCAGGGCTTACCCAAAGGTTTCTTGCTAATTCGTCGGCATCAATAATTTTTCCTGTTGGAGATTTATACCACAATCCTTTGGGAACATCTTTCTTGTCCTCAGTGGGTGTTGTAATTCCTTTTTCTGTTCTTTTAAACCAAGACATAATTTAAGTTTATTATAAATTTTGAATTATAAATTTTGAATGAAATTATTTTGCATTTTCTAATTTAAAAATTCAACATTTAAAATTTAAAATAATTAAAGCGTGTTAACGTTATTCAAATCTGCGAAAGCTTGTTCTAATCTCGCGTTGAATGTCATTTCTCCTTCACGAACCCATTTTCTAGGATCGTAATATTTTTTATTGGGTTGATCTGCACCTTCTGGATTTCCGATTTGTGTTTTTAAGTAATCTATATTATTTACCACATAATCACGAATTCCTTCAGTGAAAGCAAATTGCAAATCGGTGTCTATATTCATTTTTACAACGCCATAACCAATTGCTTCTCTAATTTCTTCCAAAGTAGATCCTGAACCTCCATGAAATACAAAATCAACTGGATTTTTTCCGGTATTGAATTTTTCTTGAACGTAATCTTGAGAATTTTTCAAGATTTTAGGAGTCAATTTTACGTTTCCTGGTTTGTAAACACCGTGAACATTTCCGAAAGATGCAGCTATAGTAAAACGCGGACTTACTTTCAATAATTCTTCATAAGCATAAGCAACTTCAGAAGGTTGAGTGTATAATTTTGAACTATCCACATCAGAATTGTCAACTCCATCTTCTTCACCACCAGTAATTCCAAGTTCAATTTCTAATGTCATCCCCATTTTTCTCATTCTAGCTAAATAAGTTTTACAAATTTCAATATTTTCTTCAATTGGTTCTTCTGATAAATCTATCATATGAGAACTAAATAGCGGTTTTCCAGTTTCAGCAAAATGAACTTCGCTAGCATCTAATAATCCATCAATCCAAGGTAATAATTTTTTAGCACAGTGGTCAGTATGAAGAATTACAGTCGCTCCGTAGGCTTCTGCTAAGGTATGAACATGTTTTGCACCAGCAATTCCTCCTAGGATAGCTGCTTTTTCATTTGCATTAGACAAACCTTTTCCTGCATTAAAAACACATCCACCGTTTGAAAATTGAATAATAACAGGGGCTTTTAATTTTGCAGCAGTTTCTAAAACACCATTAACCGTGCTTGAACCAGTTACATTTATTGCAGGAAGTGCAAATCCTTTTTGTTTTGCATAGCTAAAAATTGCTTGAACTGAATCACCAGTTGCAACTCCAGCTTTGATGTTGTGTGACATTTATGTGTTGTTTTATTATTTATTAGGATGCAAAATTAATAATTTATAAAATTAGAATGGATAATTAATTCCAATATTTATTACCGACTTGTCTAAATTATAATCTTTAAACCATTTTCTACCTTCTGCTTCTGATGGATTATAGGTTTTAAATCCTAAATCCAGTCGTACAATAAAAAAATTAAAATCATATCTAAATCCAAAGCCGGAACCAATGGCACTGTTTTTTAAAGAATTGAAATTTTTAAAAACGTATTTTTCATCATCAACATTATCCAAAACATTCCAAATGTTTCCGGCATCAACAAATAATGCTCCGTTTAATTGACCAAATATATTAAAACGAAGTTCAGCGCTTAAAGCCAATTTTAAATTTGCTTCATTAAAATCATTAATTCCTCCACTTGCTCCAGGACCTAGGCCGTATGATTGCCAAGCTCTATTGTCATTGGTTCCCCCAGCAAAATAACTTCTAGAAAATGGAATATTGTTGGAATTTCCATACGGTATTGCAACTCCTGCGAACGAACGAATTGCAAGAATTCTCTTTCTATGCAAATCCCATAATTTGATAAATTCCCCTTCTACTTTAAAATATTGTGAATATTCAACTTCAAAAAATTTATTGGTGCTTTCCTGATTGTTTAATTGTTTGGATGCTCGTGCAAGAAATGATAATAAGTTACCAGCAGATTCTATTTTTCCTCTAAAGATCATAAAATCATTATCATTTTGCTCTTTTTTCGTGTTTTCACTATAAGTATAACTAGTAGAAACTATCAAATCATTTTCTGTCAATCTTCTCCTTCTTTCTTCTATACTTCGAATGGTTTTATAATCTTCTGCAGATGGAAAAATGGTTGGATTTGGCCCTAAAACATCATTAGTAAATCCAATGGTGCCGCTTTCAATAATCAATTCTTGGTTGCTAAAATAATTAGGATTCACTGCATAACTCGCATTTTGAGCCAAAGAATTTAAAACATAATAAGATGATTTGTAAATATTAAAATAGTTGCTTGTGTTTACATTTTTTACAAATTGCACATTTAATAATTCAAAACGAGCTTTTACATTATCATTGGGGTTCCAATTATAATTAAGGGAACTAGTAAAATTTTGTTTGTCTAATCCAATGTTTTCTTGTTTAATGTAACCTACTGCCAGACTGGTAAAAGGCAACATTTTTTTTGGAATTATTCGTTCTGTTTTAATTGGAAAAAATACCCTTGGCAAATGGAGTTTAATATCAAAACCATATTCTGAAACATTGAAAAAGCTATTATTGACCTTTGCAACTTCTTTTGAAGAACCTATATTTCCCCTTGCAGAAATTTCTAATGTTTCTGCGCCTTGAAAAATATTTCTAATAGAAACGGCGGTACTTGCTGTTATCCCGATATCTTGAATTGCCGAATGGGTAAAGTCAAAGTTGTAACCAAAACTTAATTTAGGTCTTGGCGATAAATAGATATTTGTAATTAATGAATTTTCATCTTTTGGGTCAACCACATATTGAATTAAAGGATAGTTAAAAACACGTAATCCACCTAATGACCTCGAAGTTAATGTAGTTTCTATGTCTGAAAAAGTACTTCCTTTTGAAATAAAAACGGCGTCAGTGATCGATTTTGGTTTGTATTTTAATTTTGAAACACTATACAAATTGAAATTATTAAAAGAAACACTATCTAAAGCAATGGAATTATTTTTTGTTATTAAGTTATCCGTATAAATATTTACATTACTGATTTTATACAATTTAAATGGCATTATTTTGGTAGAATCACCAACTCTAATTGCCTGATTTTCAATATTAAGGTCAATATTTGCCTTGCTGTTAGCATTTAAAGTGTCTATAGAATAATTAATATAATTTTGTTGAAAAAAATAGGCGCCATTATTTCTAAAATGGGCTGTAACCCGATTTCTTTCTGCATCAAAATCAATTTTATTGTATTGTTTTCCAGATTTAAGAAATGCCAAGTTCTTATTTGTTAAATAAAGTGAATCTAAAATTGGAGTTTTTATATTTACATTTATGGTATCCAAAATAAATGAATTTCCTTTGTTTATGGTATATTTAACAACCGCTTTTTTATTGCCAACAGTGTCAATTTTATAATTCCCTTTTAGATTAAAATAACCTTTGTCAAAATAATAGGATTGCAATCTTGATAGAGAACGGTCTGTACTTTTTTGATCGAAAATAATAGGCGCTTCACCAGTTTTTTTAAGAAAGTTATGAATTCCCAAATGATAAAAGGATTTCCCCAAACGATCCACTTGCTTTTTCGAAAGCCATTTTGCCATCGCAGTATATTTATCTGGATTTTTTATAAATTTTGCCTTATAAATGGAATCTGGGTTTGGTGATGCCAAATTAAAAATATTTAAACGAAGTCGGTATCCAAATAAAGAGCTGTTTGGTTTTTGGTACAACTGATTGGTTACCTCTTCATTGCCTTCTTTTTTCCCGTCAACTAAAATTTCATTTTTGGTCAGTAGCATTTTCCCGTTTGGAACTCTTCGTAAAGAATTACAAGCAGAGATTATTACAGCAATTAGAATAAATAATGATATTTTTGTAGTCTGGTTTCTCAAAAGATGTGAAATATTTAATTCAAAAGTACATTATTTCTATGGTTAGTAAAAACCAAATAAAATTAATATCTAGTTTGCATCTAAAAAAAAATAGAATTGCAAACCAATTATTCATCGCTGAAGGCGTAAAAGTAATTCAGGAATTGTTAAAATCCAATTTTATCTTAGAACATTTGTATTGCACTGAACCTTTATTTGACGAGGTGCCTTTGCTATTGAAATCTTTAATTTCTGAATCCGAATTAAAGAAAATGAGCGCATTGTCGACACCAAATAATTGTTTGGCTGTTTTTAAAATACCGGCATCAATGCCAATATTAGATAAAGGTTTAATCTTAGCACTAGATGACATTCGAGATCCAGGAAATCTTGGAACTATTTTAAGATTGTGTGATTGGTTTGGAATTTCTCAAGTGGTATGCTCCGAGCAAACGGTAGATTTGTACAACCCTAAAGTGGTTCAAGCCACCATGGGTTCAATTTCTAGGGTTAATGTGAGTTATGTAAATTTAAAATCATTTTTACAAAATTCTTCCTTGCCCATTTTTGGTACTTTTATGGATGGGTCCAATATTTATATGAAAAGTCTACCGAAAGAGGCAGTTGTAATTATGGGTAATGAAGCCAATGGAATTTCTCCAGAAGTTGAAAATACAATCAAAAACAGATTGACAATTCCTCGTTTTGGCGATTTACAACTTACAGAAAGTTTGAATGTAGCTTCTGCAACGGCAATAATTTTAAGTGAATTTAGAAGGTAATTTTCTTTTAATGAAAAGTAAAATTAATTAGAATCGCCCTAGTTTTCATCGATTCAATATTAGAGGTCCAAGGACTATTTGGATTGTTGTCACGTATTAGTTCATCATCCATTCCAAAAACCCCTCGTATTGAAGGCGAAAATTTAAAATATTCAAAATACAGATCGATTCCAAATCCCAATTCATAATTTGAAGTCCAAGTTTTCACCCTAAATCGCTGCTGCAAATTATCATCTGTAGAATCGGAATTACTACCTAAGTTTAAAGTTCTAGAAACTCCTGCTGTTAAATAAGGACGAACATTTCCGGTTCTTAATGCTGAGAATTTTAGTAGTAATGGAAAATTAATATAGGTTGATTTCACCTCTCTGTAGGCGTCTAATTCACGAGTAAAATTCGGAAACATAAGATTTCTTTGGGCATAATATAAACCCGGTTCAAATCGTAAATTAAAGTATTCCTGAAGCTTTAGGTCACCTACTAAGCCAACATTGAATCCAGTTGTGCTTTCAACTTGAACATCTACAGGTTGTAAACTTTTATAATCAATTTTAAAACCATAAGAATTGAATCCTAAAAAGTAACCCCAATATACATTGACTTTGTCAAAGTTTTCTAAATTTACAAGCGGGTCATAACTGAACATTCCTTTGGTTTGGGAAAATCCAATACTTGAAAAAAGCATTAAAAACAGGATTATTATTTTTTTCATCTTATAATTCCTAATTATTTTTTTGAAGCAGAATAAATTGTGGCAACACCAAATGTTTGTGGCATCGATACAACATCTATAAACCCAATTTTCTTCAAAATATTGTTTAACGCTTCTCCATAAGGAAAAACAGACGCTGATTCAGACAAATATTGATAGGCAGAATTGTCTTTTGAGAATAATTTTCCAATTAAAGGAAGGATGTTTTTCGAGTAAAATTTATACCCTTGTTTGTAAGGTGTTTTCTCTGGAACCGATGTTTCTAAAATCACAAAAATCCCGTTAGGCTTTAGCACGCGTAGAATTTCTGCCAATCCTTTTTCTAATGTTTCAAAATTTCGAACTCCAAAAGCTACGGTGATGGCATCAAAAGTGTTGTCTTCAAATGGCATATTTTCGGAATCGGCTAATATCATTTCTATTTTATCAGAAAGTTTTTTTTCTTCAATTTTTTTTCTTCCTACATCAAGCATTCCTGCGGAAATATCCAATCCAATAATTTTTTCAGCACTTGTAGCAGTCATCAATATGGCTAAATCTCCAGTTCCTGTGGCAATATCTAAAACGGTTTTTGGATTTTTATCTGAAACCAATTGCAGTACTTTTTTACGCCATTTAATGTCGATACCAAAAGAAATTACTCGGTTTAACCCGTCATAATTTCCGGAAATAGTGTCAAACATTTGTGCTACTTGCTCTTTTTTCCCTAATTCTGAATCTTTATACGGGGTAACATTCTTAGACATTATAAATTAATTTGGGCAAAGGTAAGTATTTAATTATCTTTTGAGGTAGGTATGAAAGCTAAATTCGTGAGCATGTTTTTCATCTTTAGCATGAAATTCTTCCCTAATTAATTCCCATTTTGTAAAATCAATTTTTGGAAAAAAGGCATCCGCTTCAAAGTTGTCATTTATTAATGTGAGTTCTATTTTGTCAATAAATGGAAGCCCTAATTCGTAGATTTCCGCACCACCAATTAAAAAAACATCTTCGTTTTTAGGACAAATTTCAAAGGCAGCTTCAATACTGTTCACCACAATGCAGCCTTCGTGATGGTAATTTTTTTGCTTCGTAATTACTACGTGCGTTCTATTGGGTAAAGGTTTTGGAAAACTTTCAAATGTTTTTCTGCCCATAATAATATGGTGTCCAGAAGTTAATTCTTTGAAACGCTTAAAGTCATCTGGCAAATGCCAAATAATTTTATTGTCTTTTCCAAGAGCATTATTTAAAGAGGTAGCGGCTATTAATATTTTCATTTTATTAGAATTATTGAAAGAAATTTCAATTTATCATTATCAAAAGAGGTCTTTTTTTAAACTGCCACTTCTCCTCTAATTCCTGGATGAGGATCGTAACCTTCCAAAGTGAAATCTTCAAATTTGAA
>Ga0164295_10004047_pt1 | contig 11701 bp, 11 predicted proteins | sample GEODES006metaG_FD_111798 | JGI IMG/M metagenome (GOLD analysis project Ga0164295, IMG submission 111798) | Oligotrophic lake water microbial communities from Sparkling Lake, Wisconsin, USA - GEODES006 metaG | ecosystem: Environmental > Aquatic > Freshwater > Lake | place: USA: Sparkling Lake...
CGAGCTGCCAAATCGCCTTCAGCAGCGACTCCTGGTCCCGCTGGTCCGATCCATCCAGGGCTAAGAGGCATCCATCTGGATATGACAGCTGTCCGTCGGGATGCAAGGACTGCACTTGCATCGCTGACGATCGGGACCTGCTTCGATCGTTCCGGGTTTTCGACAGTCGAGCCAGGGTCTCTCCGTAGGAGTCGCTTCTGATCAACGGAGGCTCCACTACTCGATCTACCACAGCTCGCTCAATCCACTCCCTCACGATAGCTCCCTTCCTTAGCCGAGGGTCTGCCTGGTAGGCTGCATTGATGTGCTCAGGGATGGACGCCATGACAGACAGAAGGGACAGGGCGACGTCTAGATTGCTTTGACACTGCCGGTCGTCCAGGTCGGCTAGCAGGTTTGCAGCGGTCAGCATCTCCAGCAGTGACCAGAGATCCCTCTCAGCACGATGTACACGCAGATCGTTGGAGTTCCACTGCCCAACTGATGATCTGGTCCCCAGGTCATGGTCAGAGAACGGATCCATACCGAGCTTATAAGCCTCCCGGATAGCATCTCTGTAGCTTCCCTGGATAGCATTGGCATAGCAGCCCACGATGTTCGCCTGATCTGACAGGTCTACCGCACTGGCTCCCCTCACTCCCCCTACGAGAAGAAACGATGATCACATCAACTAACATTATGTCTCATAGTCAGACATACACCTTATCGAGGAAAGTTACCTGCAGGACTGGGCTCAATAGAATTAAGCAGCATGCTGTGGAAGGTGTTCTCGGTGGGAAGCCTGTTGCCCATGGGTACTACTTCCTCGTACAGAAGAGACTGTTCGTTGATGGACGCGCCTCGATGACCACTCTGCTGCGAATCCGTTAGATGTGCTTCAGAGAATCGACTGCTTGTGCCAGTGAATCCCGGAGCAGATTGCACTAGTCGCTGCTGCGAGGGAGTGTCGATGGCATGCTGCTGCGAGGGAGTGTCGATGGCTTGCAGAGGGGACCCGAATTCGTTAGGTGACTGTCCGAAGGGGCTACCATCGCCATTCAGCAGCGACTGTATGAGAGAGTAGGCTCTGAACGCGTCGTCTTCAGTCCTCTCTGATAGTGGGGCTACAGCAACGCTGATGCTCATTAAGTTAGCCGATGAAAAGTTCTCTCACAATAAGAATTAACTTACGAATATGTTCAAATGTAATATTCGTAACTTAACTTAATTCATATACTGTAGTGTGTGTGTGTTACATGAGCGATGATGAGGACATCAGCAAGAGTATCGACCCTGATGCTATTGGGCTGCTGCATCTCCATGCTTCATGATTCATCCTCAATGTTCATGCTGTTGATCGAATCGACGACTCTGCGTAACCGTATCCCTTCCCCTTACAGTGCGGGATCATCATCATCACACTCTTGGATGATCACTGGCAGGACCAGGAGATGGACAGCCCCCACCACCGTCATCAGACTGCGTGGCATGCTGGACGACATGATTGATATCTCTCCTGCGAACAACGGCACTCTGTACAAGAGGGTGGTCAGGAAAGGGGACATGAGGAGAGGCAGGCTTCCACTTCGGAAGGATAGCGTGGAAGTCAAGTGGAAGATCTTCCGTGCAGATGGCTCGCTTATTCATGATTCTAGCCTTGCTAGCAGCTTAGACTCTGACGATGTAGGTGCTAATGGAACCCCGACAGCATTCAGCTTCCAGGTATGTGCTGAACCTCGTCAAGTGATCCGGGGCTGGGACGTGGCGATCCTGACGATGGCGGAGGGAGAGCTGGCGCAACTCATCATACATCCGGAGCTAGCATTCGGAGAGCAAGGTGCACCGCCATTGATACCTCCCAACACTACCCTGCTGTGTGATCTGGAGCTGATGAAGATCTATCCCTCTCCCTCAAGAAAGTTCAAGACTGTTCGGCCCGACGAGAGCATCCGCGCCGATCTCATGCGGCAGATCGAGAGTGGGGAGTCACCCATCGCGCGGCCAGTGGTGCATAAGCAGTCGCCGTCCTCTGCGCGCAATGAGACCGGCACGGAGGCCAAGTACTTCAATCCCGAGGTTAGCTCGTGTTCGTGTTTGGTGATGCGGTGACAGTAAGTTAGTAGTATCGAACTGTAGTGAGTGGTGCTGTGACAGGTTGTGGTTCATTAAGGCACATGGTGGGCATATCCCTGCTATGCTGTCTCACTGTTCATGTCAATCGACTCCTCCTTCCTTCCATACGACTGTAGCTGCACAAAGTGGATCCTCGACTTCAGGTAGCAAGTACTATCTCCTCTATGGGAGCAGCACAACTGACTGATACCCGTCGTCAGGTCATAGGGGAAGCGGCCAACTACTCCTGGCAGGAGGACTACCGCACGATTGAGGTGAGGCTGTTGCTTCCATCGGGACTGACCAAGGCTGACCTGACAGTGGACATCAGGTTCGATACCTATAGTAGTCTAGGAGGCAAGGTGACCCCACCCTAACACTACACAATACCAACTATCTGCTGTCACGGCCTGCAGCGCCTCTGCGATCAGCGTGTCCCTCCGAGGAGGGGAGGTGCTGTTGGCCGGACCGCTGCACGGCAAGGTGGACCCCGCAGAGGCCTCGTGGGCGCTGTTGCCGGACGACTGTTGGTCCACAGAGGAGGGAGAGGCGGATGCTCGGACCCGTTACAGCGGCAGCGGGAGTAGTGATGGTCGGATGGCACTGCAGGTGCTGCTGGAAAAGAGCTTTGGATCGCAAGAGATTTGGGCCACGCTCCTGAACAGGGACTATCTGAAGGCGTTAGCGGCGGACAGACGGGGTGGGAGTTAAGTTACGGACATAGTAATTGGGAGTTAAGTTACGACCGATGATGGTACCAGTAGTCTTGGATTTTGGAACCGACTCCTCTAGTCCTCCTCCATATCGACTCCTCTAGTCCTCCTCCATATCGACTCCTCTAGTCCTTGTCCATATCGACTCCTCTAGTCCTCCTCCATATCGACTCCTCTAGTCCTCCTCCATATCGACTCCTCTAGCCCTCCTCCACATCGACTCCTCTAGTCCTCCTCCATATCGACTCCACTAGTCCTCCTCCATATCGACTCCACTAGTCCTCCTCCATATCGACTCCTCTAGTCCTCCTCCACATCAGCTACCGCTAGACGGTAGTCCTCCAGCCGTGTCACGATCCTCGTCCGCTCGAAGAAGACCGAGCAGTCCAGCGACCTGCAGCAGTGCTCCGACACCATTTCGTGCTTCACGAAAAGCGCGCTCTCTTGGGGAAACTTGGTGCAGTTGCGGCATATCCTTGCGAAGGACTGCTCTTTGAGGGCCACGTGTCGCAATCGGTACAGCAGCACGGTGAGGGTGGTGCTCTGCTGCTCCAGACACGGTCGACACAGCATACGCATGGGCACCGCGTCCCTACCACACACTTCACACACGCCCTGGATGGTGTACTGGTCCATTGAGGTCTGAGCCTTCTTCTGTGCCTTCTTGGTGTGATCGACACCTCCTGCGTAAGTATGATAGTGTGCAGGGTGATCGATTGATTGGATGCAGAGCTACTCGATGACATCATGACGATGAATGGAACGTGGTACAATGGCAATGCGAAGCTAGCTTCACCAGCAGATTTATTGGCGTGTAGACTCAGCGCGTCGTAGTTCAAGTGTCTTAATCTCAGCTTCGGGCGGGCGAGTGTCTTGAACCAGTCCAACACTCTCGCCCCGCCCAGAGACAGCACTCGGTCCAGGGCGGGGTTGATGCACTTGGTCATGTAGTAGGCGTAGTTCAGGCGGAGAGCAGTGCCTCTGAGCATATCGTTAGAGATGAGATATTTGACTATCAGAGCCGAATATCACATGATATAGAGATCGATAGATAGATGGGATCAACTCACCGCTTCAGCAGCTCCTCAGGTGAGTACACCAAGTTCTTCAGGGGGGTGTTCAAGGTACCGCACACCACAACGTAAGGCACTCTAGATGGATCAATGAATCAGTTACAGCGAACAGCAGCATCAGCACCATCAGTTGACACAGCACCTCCAGTTGTGTGGGGGCACTGCCATCTCGTCCTTCAGCAATGCCTTTGCCACGACTGCATTAGCATCGAAATTTACAGTAAGAGAAGAGAGTGGATCGACGATAGGAAGAGGGAGTGAGCCACCCACCTACCTACCTATTGCGCCAGGAGGCTGAGAGGACAGGCTCGCATACTTGCCAAAGCGTACCTCCTTGCTAAAGATGAAGTCCCGCAGAGTGAGCTTGTCCCCGCCTAGTTGCCGTTACAACAGAACAAACCTGCTCATGTGTCAGCTATTAGTCACTCGTTATCAGTACTACTCCTAAATACGAGCACTGCAGACCAATGGATGAATGAATGTATGAATGAATGAATGAATGTATACCAGTCATCATCTTGTTCCATTCCGCCATCAGAAAGGACCGCACTTGCGAGATGTCTTTCGTGTCGAACAGAATCCGCAGCGCCTTCTCCTGAATCTTCACTGTGGCCGGACACTGGTCCCGACGCGCCACTTCTATGCCCTTGGCTTCGAAATGCGGCGTAACTTGGTCGATCGACTCGAAGGAGTAGCCCGAGTAGCGCTTCTTGGTGACCAGGATGGACGGGAAGTACACCTTCTCGAACTTCAGCACGACGTGTGGTGGACTTCGAGCAGTGATGTACCGAGCGATCTCCTGACCCAAGAGGAAGGCCTGTCTCAGGGTCCTGCCGGGTACGAGAATGAAGACTGAGTCGGTGTCTCCGTACACCACTTCAGCTCTCCAGCTGGAATTCCGGTTAATTTCTCCGATGGTCCATTCCAACAGAGTCCGGCCCGACTGCACGATGGCGTCGGCCAACTCGGCCATCGGCATGCGACCAGAGAAACCAGCCGCGGTGTAGCCATCTATCAGTCGTGATAGAAGGATTATAATTGAAGGATCATGATGGATGGATGGATGATAATTGAAGGATCATGATGGATGGATGATATGGAAGGATCGTTCTTACAAGTGACATTCGACAGCAATTTGATCGCTAACTGTCGCGCATCGAGTACTTTACTGAGTATCTTGTTGCGCTCTCCAGTACGCACTGTACTGTACTGCTTCATCGCCTTCTTCACCATCACCCGAGTGCTGAGCATTTCCTTCACCATAGCTGGCAATATACCTGCGCGCACGCTTTCATTGCAGAAGACACTCCCATTCGGTGAAATGTAGGGTCGAGTGGAGTCTGCTGCATCGGTAGAGGAAGATATGGTAGCATTCAAAGCACTAACTGTCTCGGGGTACTGGACAACTCCCAGTCGCTCCGTGGTATCGATGGAACCGGAGACGCCGGTCCTTAACTTGCCCATGATCGTAGAAAAACACAGATTGTGGGCAAGAATCATAGATGGGTAGAGCGATTGGAAATCTAGAACGATGATGGGATCCGTGTAGAGCTGAGTGCGTGGCTCCATCACTAAAGGGATCACTTCCATAGGCGCCTGGGCAGCGACCTTCCTCCTTGAGGGACTGATGAGCAAGTACCCACTCGCATGGGCCTGAGACAGCAGTGCAGCCTCCACGCGGTACTGCGACCCCCTCGTCAGCACGGAGTTGAAGTCGATGCCGTAGAGACGAGCCGACTCGCTCACTTTCCGAACGAGATCCACCTTGTCTAACAAGTCCAGGTTCAGTCTCGTCAGAGCAGCCATGTGCGTGACTGTCCGGTGCTTTGTCGTAGGGGCAACGAACCACTTCGTCAACTGGCATGGGCTGAAGCAGGGGACTCGCAGGGATAGCACATGTGCCGCTACGTTGCTGTAGGTGTAGTTGAACAGCTTCAGTTCGCTCTTCATGATGCGCCACAGCTCCAACACGATGCGACCAGTCACATGTATATCGTTATTCGCCCAATCGCTGCCTTCGTCATCCGGAGCCAGTTGGGGGTCGCGAGGAAACGATGGTTCGCTTTCATTTGGGACGCGACTGAGTGCTCGAGGCAGGTTGATACCCAAGCAGACAGCTCGGCGCATCAAGTACCCGAAGGACAACTCATCGGACAATCGATAACCCACCAGGAAGTCCGGATCGACGGTTCCTATCACGCGGATGATAGCAGCGAACAGCTGCAGTTCGCTGTCGACCTCTTCGATGAAACAATCGACGGGCAGTCCGAAGGCAGATGCAATAATGCTGCGGCTGTGGGTGGGTGGGTGGTCTCTCAGCATAATGAAACCAGACATTCTCTTCACAGACTCCGACTCTGCATTGCTGATGCAGTCATCTACCATCCAGAATATCGCTTGCACTGCGTCGTATTTAGGGTTTGGAAGCAACTCCAGCCTCGCGTTGCAGTGGATCTCTAGACTGAATGACGTCAGTCGAGTCATGAACTTCACAGCAACAGATGCAGCACCTATGTTGTTTGTCATAGCATCATCATTGACATCTGAGGAATGAGGCGTTTGGGTAGGCGAATATATTTGAGATTTGGATTCCAAGGCGGTCTTCGATGTCGATTGTGCAGCCCCCCCTCTCATCACTCTGCAGGGTTCTTTCTGAAGCTTCAATGGAGGAGGTGGCTTAAATGTGGGGACCAGACATCTCTGCCTGGAGATTACCGATCGGCATGTAGTTGAGGAGTTAGCATTGAGGCGAGCGAACCCACCGTCGAATACAGGGCAGTTGTTGATGAACGGTACTGTATGCAGAGCCCTGCTACCACCAGATGTGTCGTCGGATGTACGAGTGACATCTGAAATATTGCTGCACTTCACGCCGTGGTTGATTATATCTGGTTGTCTGTATGAACTCATCGAGCTGAGCTGCCCCTGACTGGGTGCCCGGAAAGCAGGGATGAGATAGGTGACGCTGGTCGAAGCAGGTCGGCTGATTGAGGACCGCGATTCGTCGAATGCTTCTTCAACTACACCCTGCTCACGGTTGCACTCAGATCCAACGGAATTAGGCCCAACGAAATTACGCTCAGGTCTAACGGAATTAAACTTCGGTCCAACGGAATCAATGTCCACCATGGAATCTCTGAACGACACACGATGCTTAGCTTTCTTCGGCTGTTGGTGCAGGTACAAACTATCGAGGTAATCTTGCGGCGACATGGTACCAGTCACGTACGGACTCAAGGGGAGCATCGTAGGGACCCTATCGTCGTCGTGTCTCCTTTTGCGGAACACAGAGCTCAGGCTCCGCGGGTTGGTCTTAGTCCTGCTAGAACGGCTATCTGCACTGTCCAGCACTGCTGGAGTGTTGTTCTGCTTCGTGGCGACCTCATCAACGGGACTACTCCCAACTGTAACCGGACTCCCTCTCCGTCGCTGCATAATGGCGTAGCTGAAATCGAGCAGACCATCGATGCTGCTGCTATCAGATTTCTCAGCTGATGATGGATGGCTGTCGATACCTCTATTAGTCTCTTTGACAGCGGTCGAAAATCTAGCATGCGCACCGTCTATTTCCATCCCCATCTGCACACAGACATCGTCCATCCCCATCTGCGTACTCGACAGTATGTCCTCTAACTCCTGCGATACCTCACTCGCAGACAACCCGTCTTCTTCCAGCAGCAGCTCATCATCGCAATTGTCACAGGCGATGACATTAACATCGCTCCGATAACATTCATCCTCGGCGAGTATCGTTGTTTCTGTTTCTACAAACAATTCGCTATCGCAATGGATCTGCTCTGAAGCCTCTTGCGTCTGGTATCTGCTCGTCTGCAGGAGATCGACAGCAGCTTGGGACTCTACCTCCATGATGCGGTGCGCCACCCATAAGTCCACTTCCTCATTCTTGCTGCTGGGATCCAATTCAGAGTCATGGCGGTTCTGCGAAGAGGGTCCATCCTGATCAATCCGAGATTTGAATTCTGATGCTGTCTCAGCGAGCTGGTCAACTCCTACTGGAGGGGCGCGACCACGGACAGACCCTAGTCCTAGTCCCGCCTTCAGGACTCCCCCTTTCAGCTTGAGATTGTCGAGCCGTCTTGCGAAGTCAACTTCCGTGTGCTGCACCTCCCTGTGCGCCGTCTGGGTGGACGGCGGATCCGGGTCTACCTCGAAGCGGACCCCTTTGCTGGCGCAGCGCATTCTCTCCTCCTGCCACAGTTCCTCTCCGAAGCGCTGCTTGGACATACCCTTGTTGATTATGTGCACATGGTCCACGTCTATCTCTATCTCGCAGCTGGAAGTCTTCTCCTTCACAATCGGAATACCATGAGTACAATGGGCACTCTCCCCCTTAGCTGCAACGTGGACTACACTCTCCCGCTCAGGCGTCCAATTCAACTGCTCCTCCGTGATGCCCTCCAGCAACTCAAGCACCAGCTGCTTCTCTTGAGTGTTTAGAAGTCCTCCATGCGATGTTCTAGTGCTCCCTCTCCGATCAACAGGCGATGGACTAGTGGTCTCTCTCCGATCAACAGGCGATGGACTAGTGGTCTCTCTCCGATCAACAGGCGATGGACTGTCTAAGAGCGGAGGACAGCCACCTGCAGCCTCTCTACCTCCTCTCTCATCGATCAGCGCCCTTTCGGAAAGAGGTCCAAACAGTTGGAACTGGTGCTGCGACATGAGATCGACGGGCTGACTGGGCGGCTGCGAGCCACCGACATGTGAGCCGCTGGGTAGAGAGGACAGCAGCTGGGAGGGATCATCGTCGTCGACACCTGACCCTGATAACGATGCAGCTATACCATGTGAGGTCTTCGCCTTCACAGCATGCAGCCGCAACTGGTCTTCAGCACCCAGTCTGGGCTGCATACGATGTGATGAGGTGTGTTGATCACGTGCACACACTACAGCACGATGTATGCACATACTCACCTCGCACTTGGCCAAATGCAGCCACCCCATCGGAGAAATGTTGTAGTCCGAGGTAAACTGTAGCAGATATGGTATGTGTGCTTCGTAGGGCTGCATACGGGTCCCCACGATCAGCGTCTCCTGTCGATCAAGGGAAGGGTGCGCGCAATCAGTCGACGGTATACAATGGCATGAAGCGCAGAAGATGGAGAGCCTTGCTAGCCCAACCACCTGCAGCTCCGAACAAGCATACAGATAGACACAGCTGCTGCTTCAATCTCCGCTCATAGCCGAGACAACATCAAAATGTTCGGAGCCAGAGGTGGTTGAGACAAAACTACGGGTGGGAGATTGCCTGACGTCTTACTTCAAGCAAAGCAGCTAGTCGTGTTTTATCTGCCGCAACCGAAGAGGGGAGTCAGTCAGAGCAGGGGTGGGAGCATGGAAGTGATCATCTCACCGTGCGGATTGAACAATACCACCTTCACGAAGAAGAACTCGTCGACATACATGCCGTAGAGGGTCTTCTTCCTCTCGACTTCCAGCCCACAGACACGCGCCCTCCTCCTTCTACCGCTACCAAAGCCAGTAGTGTGAGAAATGCTACGATCGTGTCTGCCGCCACTGTGCAGCAAGTCCTCCAGCCCCTGGCCTATGCCCAGGAGAAGAGAGCAAACAGAGGCCTCTGATGTGAAGGCCGCGTGGCTCATGTTCTCCGGTCGCACGTACAGATACGGAAAGACCCCGCGGACGTTGCAACACACGCGTTGGCCCCGGTGGTTGGACCCGAACACGCGGATCAGCGGCTGCTCTGGACTCTGTAGCAAGTCATATCGGTAGTCGATGCTGACCACCAGGACTGACATAGCCACATCATCATCATCATTCACACCACCGGTAACTTTGTGTTCCTCAATCATTGTGTTTATGTTTTCGTACCTTGAGTTAAGTTACGGCAACAGAGTTAAGCAACGACAATAGAGTTAAGCAACGACAATGGGGTCACACAAGAATCGACTCCCGGATCTCATCGGCAGTCAGGGCGTAATGTTGTCCGCAGAACTCGCACTTGATGTCTATGCTTTGTCCCTTCTCTATCATCTCCGCCACTTCCTGCTTCGGTAGCAGTCGCAATGCCCTCCACACCCGATCCACTCCGCAGCTGCAGCGGAAGCGGGGGGTCTTCTTCCACCGGATGCTGTCCTTCTCCATACCTGTTCAGTCAGCATAATAATAGCTATCATCGACTGAAACATGATGAAATTCGTTGAGTGCGAGAGACAGCGAGCACTAACCGACAATGCAGTCATCCAGTATCTTGTCCAACGCGGGCTCGAAGCTGCGAAAGTTAGTCGATCTTCCCGTGTATGCTTTATCACTGTTGCTGCTGGGATCTGCGGCCTGCACTGGCTGGTCCAAATACGATCGAAGGCCCTTCCTCTCCACCACGGCCAGGTTGTTGATGCTCAAGTCGATGTTCTCATTCGTAGCACCTGTCATAAATGAAGGCTTGATTCTATTCGTAGAATCATTCGAAGTAAGTGAATTACCTGGCAAGCGCTCGATCATGATTCCGAGCGCGTATCTATCTCAGAAGAGACATCGGGACATCCTCATACAGATCGTTGTATGTAACTATTGGCCCTGGAAGCAGCATCTCTTACCTGCACAAGTTGCCCACTACCTTAACCTCCGATAAGATCGCTGTGGGTCGCTGCTCTGATTCCGCCATGTACAGCGCCAAGTTGAGAGGAATCGACAGATCTCTTAAGGCGGTTATTCCGTTAGTGGGAGACTTCCATGTCGGGTGGTTCCGCACCACCTGCACCTATCGAGAACATGCGGACACATCCATCGCATTGAGGCATACAGAGTTGATGACTAGTAACTAGCTTAGGTTAGCTTAGTATCGTCTATCTATCGTCAACAGCGTCTGACCTGTCCCGATTCTCCGAGGAGCTTTCTGGTGCTAATGCTGCTCTTATCGACAGCAGACGATGCTGCAAAGAAGCGCGGCTCCCCCACCATACCGCGTACCTTTAGCTCACCATCCGTCACCACCATCAGGTGCCGTATCCCGCCAGTGCCCACGAGATTGACCTGCATAGTGTGACCGCACGTACATTCGAGTTACCCGATACTTGGCCTGCATTCTCAGCATCACAGCTACCTGCAGCGACTCGTCATTCTTCAGGCTGGCACCCATCATGAGGCTGCTTACCATCAACTCGCCCAGAGACTGTGCTGCTTGAGGAGATAAATCTACAGACAGCAACAGTAGCAGCAGCAGGCAAATGGAGTGGCCTCAGAGATCGATAGCACTATAGTTTGGCTGCAATCAACCCTTGATACTCGAGACATTACCGTTTCTCAGTATCGCCTCTTGGACAACTGTCGAATCGCAAGGTACCGGTACAATTAACCATAACGATGATGATGAGGAAGAAGATCATCGATCGCTCTACCTTCTCTACAGGAAACGACTTTCACCGAGATATCCTGGGCTCCGTTCAATCCGGTTAAGAGCAAGTCGCCGGTGTCGACATTGATCGGACCTTCTCCCTGATCGGGACAGCTCAAGTCATCCCCGGCACCAGTGGCGACGGATATGCACCTCTTCCAGTGGTTGAACCTTATGGAAGAGTACTTGGCATTGTGGTACAAACGAGCAGTATGCACGACTGCTGCTTGAGACAACATGGTGCATGCTACCAGAAGCAGACTGTGAAACATCTTCAACGATTTTATTATTCGCGCAGAACACAAACTTTTTTTTTCCACAAAGAGTGTGTAAAGAAACCAACAGGGCCTAAGCCCTATTGGGATCTTATGTACTGTAATTAATGCTTAAACCTGCACTGACTTGATAGTCGTATGCGTCGTTAATAATTAAATTACAATCTAACTAAC
>Ga0164295_10004049_pt1 | contig 11698 bp, 6 predicted proteins | sample GEODES006metaG_FD_111798 | JGI IMG/M metagenome (GOLD analysis project Ga0164295, IMG submission 111798) | Oligotrophic lake water microbial communities from Sparkling Lake, Wisconsin, USA - GEODES006 metaG | ecosystem: Environmental > Aquatic > Freshwater > Lake | place: USA: Sparkling Lake...
CACCTATGACAAAGAAAGTAAAGAAAGATTTACGCTAGGCAAAGAGGTACAAAGGTTAGTTGAAATGAGTCAGCAAGTTAGTCAAGAAGCCAATAACCTAACTACTGCTTTAAAAGGAAATAATAAACTACAAGGCAACTGGGGAGAAATGATTTTAGAAAGTATTTTATCTTACAGCGGACTTACCAAAGGAAGAGAATTTGTAACGCAAGAATTCATTAAAGACAATGCGGGAAATATTATTAAAGATGAATTTGGTAAAGGTCTTCAACCAGACGTTACCGTTATATACCCAGACCAACGAAAGATTATCATTGATTCAAAAGTTTCACTTACTGCCTGGGAACAATATATTTCTGAAGAAAATTCAGTGAGTCAAGATCAATTTTTAAAGGAACACATTCAATCAATAAGAAATCATATTGATGGACTAAGCAAAAAAAAATACCCAACCTACGCACAAGCGCTTGACTATGTTTTACTATTTATTCCGATAGAACCTGCTTTTTTAGAAGCCGTAAAAACAGATTTACAGCTTTGGAAATATGCCTATGACAAACGTATTATGCTTGTGAGTCCGACCAACCTATTAGCAGTTTTAAAAATAATTGCTGATTTATGGCGAGTAGAGCAACAAAACCAACATGCAATTGAGATTGCAGACAAAGCAGGATTACTTTACGATAAATTTGTAGGGTTTATTGAAAATTTAGAAGTAGTAGGTAAAAAATTGCAAGATGCACAGGTATCTTATGATGCTGCATTTAAGCAACTCGGTTCAGGAAAGGGTAATATAATTAGTAAAATTGAAGAATTAAAAAAGATGGGAGCAAATGCCAATAAACAATTACCCACCAAACTAATTTCTGAATTTAAGATGAATGAATAATCAATATCAAAAACTACCATCCTGAATTTTATTTTATTCTACTATACAATGTAAATGAAGCCCTTAATTTATTCGCTAAAGACAAGGGAATCGATTTGAAAATTGTTATCCGAAGACATGAAAATCTAATGCAAAAAAAAATTAAACATAGTCATAAAAAAGTCCTCAGTTACCAAAGCAAAATACGAAATTTGGTAATGCATGAATAATATTTAGCACCTTAAAGAAATTTAAAATAGATTTTCGAATTGAATAGAGGCAATGGTGATGAAATTATTTGTCCAATCAAAACATTGGATACAATTCAACAACAACAGCCTAAGCTTTATTCTCAAACATACGTACATTGAATTGACACCCAAAATAGTCGCCATTTTACATATCGATTGGTCTAGTCAATTAAAAACTACCTTTGCATTACATTTTTATGACTATGACTTTTGATGATTTGAATTTGAATACCCCTTTACTTTCAGCACTGGATGATCTTGGTTATATCAATCCTACCACCATTCAACGAAAAGTTTTCCCAATAGTGATGTCTGGAAAAGATGTTTGTGGCATAGCTCAAACAGGAACTGGTAAAACCTTTGCCTACCTTCTCCCCTGCTTAAGACAATGGAAATTCAGTAAAGATAAAGCCCCTCAAATTCTAATTATTGTTCCCACCCGCGAACTAGTTGCACAAGTAGTAGAATCTGTAAAAGATTTGACACCTTACATGAGCCTAATTGTAATTGGAGTATATGGAGGAGTAAATATCAATACTCAAAAAACAGAAGTAGAAAAAGGTGTTGATGTATTAGTAGCTACCCCAGGCAGACTCTATGACCTCGCCATGAATGGTGCTTTTAAAACAAAAATGATCAAAAAACTAGTCATTGATGAAGTAGATGAAATGCTAAACTTAGGTTTTAGAACACAGCTAAAAAATATTCTCGACCTACTTCCACCCAGACGACAAAATTTATTATTTTCCGCCACTATTACTGAGGAAGTTGAAACACTCGTCGAAACTTATTTTAACGACCCGATTAGAGTAGAAGCTGCTCCTACTGGAACACCACTCGAAAATATCATTCAATCTGGTTACCAAGTACCCAACTTCCATACAAAAGTTAATTTATTGGAATTACTACTAAGTGAAGAGAAAAGCATGACCAAAGTGTTAATATTTGTAGCAACAAAAAAATTAGCTGATCAATTGTATGAACAACTAGCAGCTAAATTTCCAGGTACTGCAGGAGTGATTCATTCCAATAAAGAACAAAATAATCGCTTTAATACTGTAAAACAATTCCAAGAAGGTAATTACCGATTCATTATTGCTACAGATATTGTTGCAAGAGGAATTGATATTAATGAAGTTACCCATGTTATCAATTTTGACACGCCAGAAGTTCCTGAAAACTATATTCATCGAATTGGTAGAACAGGAAGAGCAGACAAAAAAGGTATTGCCATTACTTTCATCACAGAAAATGAAAAGTCATCATTATCGATGATTGAAACGCTGATGAAATATCAATTACCTATTGTAGAATTACCTCAAAATTTGGTGATATCTGAGGTACTGATAGAAGATGAAATACCAAAGGTATTTATGAAAATCATTCAGCTAAAGACTCCCAAAAAAGAAGAAGTTGGTCCTGCCTTTCACGAAAAATCAGCTAAAAATAGCAAGGTGAATTATATCGTAAAAAAGAAAGACCGAATGATGAAAAAATATGGAAAGCCAATTACAAGAGGTCAAAAAAAATAATGTACTTTTTGTAAATTAGGGTATATTTTTTTGTGAAACTTTTAAAATAATAAGTACACATATAACCAACTAATAAAACGAAATTAGAACAGATTTGCAAAACACTTTCTTTCAAGTTTTAGAACAATACCCTCAGCTTGCTGTAATAATTAGTATTTTCCTAAGCATACTCATAGCTGTCATTGGTGTATTGCCTAGTTTTTTTATCACAGCTGCCAATATACTTTTCTTTGGATTTTGGAATGGAACCTTTATTTCATTTATTGGAGAATCTGTCGGAGCAGCAGTCGCTTTTATACTTTACAGAAAAGGATTCAAGAAGGCGATGGAATCTAGGCTTGTCCGATATAAAAAATTAAAAAAATTACTTTCTGCCCAAAATAAAGAAGCTTTTCAACTTGTGTTTTCACTACGGTTAATCCCTTATGTACCATCCGGTTTGATTACTTTTGCTGCTGCAATTGGCAATGTCTCTTTCAACTATTTTTTAGTAGCAAGTTCATTGGGAAAAATACCAGCATTACTGCTAGAAGCATACTCAGTTTATGGGGTTACTCATTTTGATTGGCAGGGAAAATTAACACTCCTCCTAATTGGTTTATTATTAGTTTACCTTTTGATTAAACAAAAGAATAAAGATTAACATTGATAATTTTAAAAAATCTTTTAAAAAAAACAACCGTGAAAGATGAAAATTATTATAATTTAAATCAGAAATTTTCTTGTTAAAATAATTTTAATTTAAAAAAAATAGCTCCCAATAAAATTATTAACGAATTAAATTCCCCTTACGCTCTGAATATTTTTTAAAATTATCCAGTATAGATTGCCATCCCATTTTTTGAAGTTCCAATGAATTTTCACTTTCAGGTTCAAATGATTCAGTAATTTTAGTTCCATCGGACAATTCTTCGAAGCAAACAGTCATTACCCTTCCATCTCCCAAAATAATTTCAATTAATTTTTCAAATTCTATTTTTGAGTATGTCCCCCAGAAATCAAAACTAGCTGATTCATCCTTTGCCGACATTGTGTAATGAAATTCACCATTTACTATAAGATGATTATCAGCTTTTGGACAACACCAATCATCACTAGCAAAATTCCATTAAAATAAATTTAAGCTATTTAGATAAGCGAAAGTAATAGGAACTCTTTTGTTATTGTTCCATTTGAAATTTCGAAATATTCTGATAATTTATACTCAATGATGAGCTTATCTTCTCAAGCTTAAAAGAGGTCTCGAAGTAATCTACCCCTCCTAAGGCAAAATAGTACCCATTAAAGCTAATTTCAAATATTGCGCAAATCGAATATTCTTTTACGTAAATCGATAGTTTTTATAATTTAATTAACATAAATTTGTTTAATAATAATTATAAATATTATTTATTTAAAATTGAAAATAATTGTTATAGTTCATTAATTTTTCTCTTGTAAAGCCATTAAACCATTTTTTTAAATTTCAAAAAAAAAGTATGAAAAAAAGAAAAAATCCGTTTTTAATTGTGTTACATCGGCTGATAATGCCAATGTTACTTCTATTTTTCTTTTCAGGAGGACTCTTTGCTGAAGCGCATAATAACGCTAGCAATCCTTCGAAAGTAAAAAACTCTATTTTATCTACAACAAAAAACTTTGACTTTGTAGTGAAGGGTACAGTTAGAGATGCAAATGGTCCATTACAAGGTGCTACTGTTAGTGAAAAAGGATCATCCAAACAAACCCTAACCAATGCTGCAGGAGAGTATACCTTAACTACTTCTGGTCCAAATTCCACATTAGTTTTTTCTTTCGTGGGCTATGCTTCTATCGAAGTAAAAGTTAGCGGAAAGGCTGTTAATGATGTAACCTTACAAAGTTCTGACGGAAAACTTACAGATGTAGTGGTAACAGCACTTGGTATTACAAGAGCAAAAAAATCACTTGGTTACTCTGTCGGAGAAATCAAGGGTGAGGATATGAATAAGGTATCTCAAACTAACCTGTTGAATTCTATGGCAGGCAAAGTGTCCGGAGTAAGCATCAATTCAACTGGCGGTGCACCTACTTCCTCTGTTAGTGTGGTTATTCGTGGTATTCGTTCATTAAATACAGATAACCAACCCTTATTTGTAGTGGATGGCGTTCCCTTAAAGAATTCATTGAATAATGTAAGTTCAAATACTGGTGGTGATAATACGATTGACTATGGTAATGCAATATCAGACATAAATCCAAATGATATCGAAAGCCTTACTGTTTTGAAAGGCCCAAGTGCTGCTGCCTTATATGGTTCACGCGCAGGTAATGGTGTTATTCTGATTACAACCAAGTCTGGCAAAAAAGCAAAAGGATTGGGAGTTACATTTAGCAGCAACAATGAAGTTGCCACTCCATATAAATTTCTTGAAACCAATCAATCCTATACTGTCGGAAATCACCCTTATACTTCAGCCAATTCAAGCAATAGCTTGGATGGTACTAATATTATAGATTTAGCAGGCACCGACACATATCGTTTCGGAACTCCGCTAAATGTTGGTATTAAAGCAATACAATGGAACAGTGTTAAGGATGCTAGCGGTAATTATATCCCTACAGAAATGAAAGGGTACAACAACTTAAAAAACTTTGTACAAAATGGTGTAACCTCTGTAAATAGTTTGTCTATTGAGAATTCCAATGACAAGGATAACTACCGTTTCTCGTTTAGCAATACTGCGAATACCGGTATACTTCCCACAACTGGTTTGTCTCGTAACAATTTGGGATTGAACATTGAGCATAAAATAACTGATAAATTTAAAGTAACCACATCACTTAACTATACCCGTTCAAAAGCAGACAATATAGCAGCTGGTGACCGCGGTGGTGTTTATCAAGATATCATTTATCTATCTCCAAGTATTGATGTAAGGCAGATGCAAAATTATTGGTTAACTCCTGGAATACAACAGAGAGCAGCAATAACCCCTGTTGACCTTGGGTTACAAGGTGTAACGGATTATGATTTCAATAATCCCTATTTTACTTTAAATCAGGTTAAGAATAGTTTTCTTCGGAACCGTTTGTTTGGTAATGTGAAATTTGATTACCAAATCGACAAGCATTTGACTGCTTTCGTAAGATATTCACAGGATATGCTGAATGAAAGACGCGAAACTAAAATTTCTAAGTCCTTAAAAGCAGAAAGAAATGGTTACTATGGATTACAAAATCTGTTTAATACTGAAAGTAATACCGACTTCTTAGTGAACTATAAAAACAACTTTAACGATTTCACTTTGTCTGCTTCAGGCGGTGGAAACCTTCAATATGTATATGGTTCTAATCAACAAAGTTACTCACAATCTGGAGTAGGAATTGTGGCACCGGAACTATTTAATTTATCTAATATCAGTTCTACAGGTATCAGGGCAAATGGCTATTCATCTCAGAAAGCCCTTTATAGTTTATACGGCACAGCAACAGTAGGCTATAAGGATATCGCTTATTTAGACATTACTGGAAGAAACGATTGGTCAAGTACGCTACCAACCAATGCGAACGCTTACTTTTACCCGTCAGCATCATTGAGTTTGATTGTTAATAAAATGATCAACTTTGGCACAGCAGTAGATTTGGTAAAAATTAGAGGAGGTTACGCTAGTGTAGGTAAGGATACAGACCCCTATAATTTATATGGAACACTTGGGATTGGAAGCTTTGGTGCTACTACCATCCAGGCAGTATCTGGAACATTAAAAAATCCAGCATTAAAGCCTGAGCAAGCCATTTCTACAGAGTTGGGTATTGATCTTGCTTTCCTTAAAAATCGCTTAAGATTTGAAGGAACGGTTTATCAATCAGACAACAAAAACCAAGTCTTAGGCATCAGCACTCCCCCTTCTTCTGGCTACACTAGTCGTCAAATCAATGCTGGTTTGGTGCGCAGTGAGGGAATAGAATTACAATTGGGTGGAACATTGATAACAAACAAGGATTGGAATTGGGATTTGAGTGTCAACTATACCAAAAACAATTCTTACGTTATTTCTCTTGCTAATGGAGTACCCTATTACCAATTCTGGGGTGATGGTCCAAGTGGATCCTGGACCTATGCAAAAGGCCAAACAATTCCAAATAATTTCAACGCAGATGGATCACCAATGATTAGTGATGGTAAGATTGGACAAATTTGGGATAATAAATTATTGACTGTAGAAGATAAAACTTCCCCATATTATGGATGGCCATTATTAGATGGAGGTGGCGGACAACAAAAATTTAAAGGTGGAGCTTTCAATGCTAAAGAAATTGTTGGAAATTTTAATCCTAAATTATTATTAGGAGTTCAAACCTCACTAACCTACAAAAGATTTACGCTTAGTGCAAGTATAGATACAAGATTGGGAGGTGAATTTTTCTCTCAAACCTATAGATATGTAGGATCTGATGCGGTGTTAGCTAGACAAATGGATGTGGGTATTAAAATTCCTGATGCCTACAAAAACAATATCCCAGCTTACTTGAAATCTAATCCTGATGTATTCATTAAAATGTCTGGCTTCCAATCTGCACATCTTGTAGGAGGACCAACCAAAGCATTGGGTGGATTTGAATATGAAGACAATGGAGAAATAAGTTATGATGGATCTTTTTATCCAGGGGTTTACTCAGATGGCAATGGCGGATATATAGAAAACCTTGGTGATCCAGCAACTACACACTACGGTTATTATACCGATGCAGTAACAGCCAACTGGAACTTTGCAAAACAGAATATGTTTGATGCATCTTATATTAAACTCCGTGAATTAAATCTATCTTTTGATTTACCAAAACAATGGTTTGGCAAGGCTAAAGTACAAGGGGTATCATTCGGACTTTATACCAGAAACATTATTATCTGGACAAAAGCAAAGAGCGGTATAGATCCTGAATCTGCATTTTATCTTCAAGCGGGTGCTCAAGGTAACGGTTCACAATTTAGACAAGGTATTGAACGCTACAATGTCACTCCCTGGACTATTCCAGCCGGTGTTAAAATAAATGTTCGTTTCTAGTCAAAAATTATATTAATTCTAAATTATAAAAGATGAAAAATTTTAATAGGATGTGGGTTGGGATGCTAATGCTAGCATTTATAACTTTTTCTTGTCAGAAGTTTGAGGTAATTAACAAAGACCCTAATAACCTGAATACTTCCGATGCTGCCCCCGATTATTTAATGGCAAATGTATTAACCAGCACCGCCATGGATTATGGTAATCTTGGTTCAGGTAATATTTCTGGCGCCATTCAACATACTGCTCAAGACGCATGGTCCAGTGGCTACAGTAACTATGACTGGAGTACTTCTGACTGGAGTGGGATTTATGGAAGACTTAGAAACAATCAAGTATTCTTACAAAAAGCACAAGCAAATAATTGGAAATTCCATCAAGGTGTTGCCCTAATAATGAGAGCATTCAACTTTGGCTATATCGCAGATTTTTGGGGTGATGCTCCTTACACTGCTGCACTTAAGGGAGATGTGGATGCTGCTGAAAACCGCTTCCCTGCATTTGATTCACAAGAGTCTATATATGCTGGTGTAATTGCAGATTTAAAAGCCGCTATTCCGTTGCTTGCAGGTTCTAGATCAAGTCATTCTGAAATCACTCCGGTAACTGAAAGTTCAGACGTATTTTACCAAGGAGATAACGAAAAATGGGCTAGGTTGGCTAATACACTTTTGTTGCGCTATTACCTTAGGATATCTGCAAAAAAAGATGTAAAAAATGATGTAGAAGCTTTAGCTAACAAAGTTTTTACTAGCAATGATGATGATTTTGCAATGCCATTACCGGGTATTGATAACAACACTTCATATCAGAAAAACTCTGCTTTTGGAGGTGCTTCCAATTATAAAAGGAATAAAATGTCTGCAACATTGGTAACAAAATTGATCGCATTGAAAGATCCGCGTTTAGTTATCATGGCTGAACCCATTGTAGTAAATTCTGTGGTTGATGCTAGCCAATTTACTGCAGGGGATGCTGTTACGCTCTCTAAAGTAAATAATGGAATTCGCTTTATAAATCCTGCAGCAGCTGAAGCTTTGAGGTTTAAACAATTTAACCAAAGTACTTATTCCACAGACAGACCTTGGGCTTCACCAATTGATGTCGTTAAGAATTTTTATGACACTACCCCCGTATATGTAGGAATACCTATTAGTTATTTTGGTGAAACTTACACCTATAATATTAATGGTACAGGTGGACAATCAAACTCAAATAATGATTATGTATCTTATATGCGCAAGGATATTTATGATCAGAAAAAAGGAAATTTGTTGAAACAAAGACTTGCTTCTTATAATGAAGTATGTTTTGATCTTGCCGAAGCAGCCCAAAAGGGTTGGAATGTTGGCGGATCAGCAGAAAATTGGTACAATAAAGGTATTGAAGCCTCATTTGACCTATGGGATGTATTCCACACTTATCAAGGAGATGTAGATCATTATTCTGGATGTGTAAAGGACAAAGAAACTTATTTGACACAATCTAATGTTGCCTATGATGGTACCCTCAATAGAATCATTGAGCAAAAATGGATTGCTTCTTGGCAAGCATCTGTTGAAGCTTACATGGATTGGAGAAGAACAGGTCTTCCAACTTTAAACATTGGATACGTTTCAAAACGTGGTGCAATCCCTTTGCGATTCGCTTATCATAATACTGAATTACAAAGTAATACTGCCAATACAAACGCAGCCATAAATAAATTAGAAGAATCAAGTTATGTTGGACCAGATGGCAAAAATAGCCCTTGGTCTAAGTTCTGGTTACTTCAAGGAACAGGTAAACCTTGGTAATATGATTTTGATACTTTAATGTATCAAAATCATATATTTAAAATTATTGAAGCCTTGTCATAATAACTTTCGGTTAATTGACAAGGCTTCTTTGTTTGAAAGATATTTATATTATATTTAATCTCTGAGAAAGATAAAATTAATACTCAAAATAAAAACCACAAAAGATGATTAAGGCTTATCATGTGTTATCTATATTACTAATTTTTTTTCTATCCAATTGCAGCAGCAATGTAAAATCAAAACAAAATAATTTACAAACTAAAACTATCAATTTCGATAGCCTTCCTATAAAAGATTTTGTTGCAGGGTCTAACCCTCCTTTTAAAGAATGCCATGCTTCTACCCTAGTCAAATTAAAAGACAATGATTTTTTAGTCGCCTGGTTTGCAGGAGAAAAAGAAAAAAACAATAATGTAGGTATTTGGTTAGTAAAAGGTAGGCCTCATCAATGGTCGCCTGCAAAGCAAATTGCAAAAATTAGAAATGATGCACATTGGAACCCAGTTCTTTTTCAATCACCAGATGGAAAAATATTTTTATTTTTTAAAGTAGGTAAAGAAATTGAACATTGGGAAACCTGGGTAAAAACCTCTGATGATAATGGAGATAGCTGGTCGGAAGCCTATGAATTAATAAAAGGGGATAAAGGTGGTAGAGGACCTGTACGAAGTAAACCCATTGTTTTATCTAACGGTAGCTGGCTTGCTGGTTCATCTCATGAATACCAAGGCTATCATGTATTTACTGATCTAAGTGAAGATAAAGGCAAAACATGGACAGCAACCCCCTACCTTAAGCTGGGAGATACTAGTTTACAAAATAAAGAATTAATCCAGCCTACTCTTTGGGAATCAAAACCAGGCTATGTGCATATGCTGATAAGGAGTGAACTAGGAATTATTTGTAGAAGCGATTCCAAAGATTATGGAAAAACTTGGACACCTATTTACAAAACTAATTTACCCAATCCTAATAGTGGTATTGATGTTGCACAACTTACTGATAACACTTTAATTCTAGCCTATAATCCTGACAACAGAAATGATGGTGACAGAGCACCATTATTACTTGGTGTATCTTTCGATAATGGAATCACTTGGCCTCATAAATTAAACATTGAAAATGGCAGAGGAGACGATGAATTTTCGTATCCATCATTGATAAGTTTTGGTGATACTGTTGCCGTTTGCTATACATGGCAAAGAAAAAATATTGCATTTTGGACGGGTACTAAAAAAGATCTACTGAAATAAATATTGATTAAAATTTATTTTATTTGATCTAAATAAAGTAATGAAAAAATATTTTTTGCAAAAAATAAAAAACTTTAAATCAAGGAAATACTGAAATTTCATCAATTTATAAAAGTGGATAAAAAATATTATTGCCTATCAGTTTGCAGCTTAACTTCAAAGTTCTAAAATTTTAATTTTTTAAATTTCAAAAGATCGACTTATAAAATATAAATAATTATACTATGTCTACTTCCGTCAACAATCAGCCCGATCGACTTTATTCATTAGACGCCTTGCGCGGATTTGATATGTTCTGGATTATGGGAGCCGAAGAAATTTTCCATCAACTATTTAAAGCTACTGGTTCTCCATTCTGGGGAGCAGTTTCTGATGAATTAACCCATCCAGCATGGAATGGATTCGCTATGTATGACCTGATTTTTCCACTTTTTCTTTTCATGGCTGGAGTAGCTACTCCTTTTTCAATAGGCAGAGAAATAGAAAAGGGTTCTTCTAAAAAAGATTTATTACTAAGAGTTATAAAAAGAGGTTTGATTTTAGTGTTGATAGGCATCTTTTACAACAATGGGCTTGAAATACAACCCATCGCAGATATTCGTTTTGGCAGTGTGCTAGGCCGTATTGGTTTAGCTTATATGTTTGCAAATATTATTTACCTATTTGCGAAAGAAAGAGCCCAAATAATTTGGTTTGCTGCAATATTAATTGGTTATTGGATGCTTCTCGCATTTTGCGCTGCGCCCGGTTTTTCTGCAGGAGACCTCACTATGGAAGGCAATTTTGTATCCTATTTAGATCGTTCCATAATGCCAGGCAGACTTTATTTAAAAATTCATGACCCTGAAGGATTAGTGTCTACCATCCCAGCAATATCAACCGGATTATTAGGTATTCTAACGGGTAATTTTTTAAAAAATGGAAAAATGGACCCTACTAAAAAGTCATTAGCAATGGCTGGACTTGGC
>Ga0164295_10004050_pt1 | contig 11698 bp, 9 predicted proteins | sample GEODES006metaG_FD_111798 | JGI IMG/M metagenome (GOLD analysis project Ga0164295, IMG submission 111798) | Oligotrophic lake water microbial communities from Sparkling Lake, Wisconsin, USA - GEODES006 metaG | ecosystem: Environmental > Aquatic > Freshwater > Lake | place: USA: Sparkling Lake...
CCGTTTGCCGAGGAGGATGCACAGAACGACACCGTCTTCAAGCGGACATGCCTGGAGTCGACCTTCCATCCCGCCTGGGACAAGATCTACGGCGACCCGGCCGACCCCAGCACCGCGATCGTGTTTGGCGAAAAGGGCGCGGGTAAGACGGCGATCAAACTGCAGATGGTGCGGCAGTTCGACCGGCATAACGACACGCATCCCAATCTAAAGACGCTCGTTGTTCTCTACGACGACTTCAATCCCTTCCTCGATCGGTTCGTCAGCCGCGTCGGGCCCAACCGGCCCGTCGACAAGGTGCTGTCGCAGTGGAAGCTGTGGGATCACATGGACGCGATCATGACGCTGGCCGTCACGCAGTTTGTGAGCACGCTGGTCGATCCGCCGGCCCGCGAGGCGGCCGCCCGCCCCACGCTGACGCCGGCGCAGGCCCGCGACTTGAGTCTGCTGGCCGCCTGCTACGACCAGTCGACGGCTGAAACCTTTCCCTCGCGGTGGCGGAAGCTCCGCAGCCGAGTCGGCTACCATGCCCGGCAGGGGCTCTGGCCCACCGCGGTCGGACTGGCCGCAACGGCGGTGTTCGGGATCGCCCTGCTGATCGGTTTTCAACGCGAATCGCTGGCGTGGGCCGGTGCCTGGTGGCCCTGGCTCCTGCTGGCCGCCGCCTGGGCGCCCTGGGCCTGGCGACGGGCCAGGAGCTGGTGGCTGGCGACGCGAATCGTGCGGAGCATGCGGACCGGCAACCGGACGACCGGTCAGCTGGCGCGGGCGCTGTCGCGAATGCCGGAGGTGGATCTCGCCGGTCAGCCGGTTCCCGCTTCCGCCCGCAGCGATGATCGCTACGAACTGCTGGCAAAGTTCCAGGGCATTCTCGCCGCTCAAGGGTACGCCGGCATGGTGGTGATCGTCGACCGGCTCGACGAACCGCATCTCATCAATGGCTCGGCCGACCGGATGCGACAGGTGATCTGGCCGATGCTCGACAACAAGTTCCTCAAGTCGCCCGGCATCGGCATGAAAATGCTCCTGCCGCTGGAGCTCTACCGCTTCATCGAACGCGAGGACGAGCAGTTCAACCAGCGGGCGCGGCTCGACAAGCAGAACCTCGTGCCGACGCTCGAATGGTCGGGCGAGACGCTCTATGACATCGCCTCCACCCGAGTGAAGGCGGCAAGCGTGGGGACTCCGCCGGCCACGCTGGCGCAGCTCTTCGAACCAGAGGTCGATCAGCGCCGACTGCTCGACGGCCTCCGCAGCCTCCGCGTGCCGCGGCAGCTGTTCAAGTTTCTCTACCGGCTCCTCGTGGCCCACTGCCATGCCCACACCGGCGAGCAGGCGGTCTACAAGATTCCGCTGGAACGCTTTGACACGGTGCTGGCGGTGTTTCGCCGCGACCAGGATGCCTTCGACCGCGGGCTCGCTCCGCGGTAGTGATCCATGCAGGGTGAGAACGACGTTCATACGCTCGTCGTCGGCCGCGAGGCGATGGCCTGCCGGTTCGAGATCGTGTTCAACGCCGGCGAGGTGCCTGACGCCACGGCGATCGCCGTCGACTGCCTCGATCTCGTCGATGAGATCGAGGACCGGATCACGGTCTATCGCGACACGAGCCAACTGGCCCGCCTCAACGCCACGGCAGCCGACGGCTGGCAGCCCGTGGAGGCCGACCTCTTTGCGTTGCTGCTCGAGGCACGCAAACTCCACGACCGCACGGCCGGCGGGTTTGATATGGCGGCCGGCACACTGGTGAGAACCTGGGGATTCCTCCGCCGTCAGGGGAGAACGCCCTCGGACGAGGAACTCGCGCGGGCAAGGGAGTCCTCCGGCATGCGGTGGGTCGAACTGGACGAGGCCGGAAGCCGGGTGCGGTTTACCCGCCCCGGCGTGGAATTGAATCCCGGCGCCATCGGCAAAGGCTGGGCGATCGACCGCGTGATGGAGCGGCTTCAGACCTTTGGTGTGCCCAGTGCGCTCGTGCACGGCGGGGCCAGCAGCGTGCGGGCGATCGGCACACAGGGGCCGGCCATGCCGGGGCGGCGGTCCTGGCCGGTGGGCGTGCGACACCCGTTGCGACCCGGTCGGCGATTAGCCACTGTCCAATTGGAAAACAAAGCCCTCGGCACCAGCGGATCGGGCACGCAGTTCTTCATCGAACGCGGCCGCCGGCTCGGCCATATTCTCGATCCGCGAACGGGGGTGCCCGCCGAGGGCGTGCTGTCAGCGACGGTGGTGGCTGCCACTGCCGCCGAGGCCGACAGCCTTTCGACGGCACTCTACGTGCTCGGACCTGCGGGGCTGACTCAGGTAGCGCCGCAGGGTAGCGGGGTAGGGGCGATCCTGGTGGTGCCCGGCAAGGCGTCGGGGGCGGTGCGGGTGCTCACGGCGAACCTTGCCGAGGATGTGTTCGCGATCGAGCCCGGCGAGGGCGTGGAGCCCTGACAGCGCGGGCCCGCACTGCCGCGCCGGGACGGCAGAAGTCTCGTCGCCGGGGCGAGGATACGCCCAAGGCTCCTCGAGCTTCCGCCGATCCCGGCTTCGTCCATGAGTGCTTCGCAGGATGCGAAGCGCAGCACCGGCAAACTGCGTTTGCCAAGAAAAAATTGCAGGATGCGATGTTTTTCGTGAAAACGGCTCCTCGAGCTTCCGCCGATCCCGGCTCTCCCCTGAGCCTGACGAAGCTGGTAAACAGCACTGCCGTGCCTTTTTTCATCCCCGGGATACACTACCGGCTTGGGCGCTGCCCCATTCACCTGCCCCATCCACCTGCCCTGGACCTCCGCCCGCGACACCCACTCCTGACATGTTCGACTGGTTTGAGCGGGGTTCCTACCTCGGCATCGTGCTGTTCCTCACTCTCACGGGCATTGGTCTGCCCGTGCCGGAGGAGGTGCCAATTGTGGCCGCCGGCGTGGCCAGCAGACTGGCTCAGTTAAAGTGGTACTACGCGTTGCCGGCCTGCATGGTGGGAGCGCTGCTCGGCGACAGTCTGATGTATGCCATCGGACGGTTCTTCGGAGCGCGGATCCTGAAGGAGCACCCGTGGTGGTCGGGCTTTCTCACCCCCGAACGGGAGCGAACGATCGAAAACCTGCTCCGCAAGCACGGCATCAAGGCGTTTTTTGTCGCCCGATTTCTTGTCGGCCTTCGCAGTCCCTTCTACCTGACGGCCGGAATTCTCAAGGTGAAATACCGCTGGTTCCTGCTGGCGGATTTCATCTGCGCGTCAATCGTCATTGGTGGCTTTTTTGGGCTGGCATACCTGTTTGGCGAACGGATCACCGGCCTCATTCAGACGGCAACCAGGGGGTTCACCGCGATCTCGATTACGCTGGCAGTCGTCGCCCTGACCGTGATCGCCTTCTTCTCCTTCCGGCAACGGCGGATCCGGATGCTCGACCAGGATCCGGAGGCGTTGTTTGAAAATCGGGAGATCCTGTTGGGCCCAGCGGCCGACCGGATTGCCGATGCCGTGGCCCTTGGCGACAGCCGCCACGCCGATCATGAACGGCCATCGGGATCGAGGGACTGACAACAAGCCTTGGACGGAAGTCCGGGGACGCCGGGCCGCTTGGCGAAACCGTCTGGTGTTGAGGCCGTGACACTGCCGGGCGGTCAGGTGGTGACGACCGTGCAGGTCCTGACGGCATGACTGCTCCATCTGGGCAGGATTGTCGCCCTACGGCGACTTTGCTGTCGCCGGTTTGCGACCTAGAGAACTGGTGGTGACTTTTCTCGTCGCCCACGTGTTCCCAGGACGCCACACCATGATCCGCAGCGCGACACCGATCGACCGCCCCTCCAGCCCGGTCCGCGTGCTCGTCGTCGACGACGACCGTCGGGTGGCATCCCACACCGCGCAGTGGCTCTGCAGCCTCGGCTGGCACGCCACCGCCGTCGGCCAGGCGGAAGAGGCGCTGCAACTCCTGGCCCGTGAGTCCTATGCGGCGTGCATCGTCGACGGCCTGCTGGCCGGCGGCGGCGCCAGTCGGATCGCCGCGCACCTGCGACTGGCATCTGTCGGCATCGGTCTGGTGATCACCGTACCCGAGCACGCGGCCGCAGCGGCGACGGCCAAGATCGCCCCCGACTCCATCGTGCACACGCCGGCCCGCGATGCCGACCTGCTGGCCGCGCTCGACGCGGCGATCGCCGCCGCCACGGCGCGGGCTGCCGCGGCCGACAAGCAGCCTCCCTTGCCAAAACTCCTCGGCAGGTCGCCCGCGATGCGCCGCGTGCTCGATCTCGTGGCGCGTCTGGCCGATGCCCCCGCCACGCTGCTGATCACCGGCGAGAGCGGCACCGGCAAGTCGCTGCTGGCCCGAGAGATCCACGGGGCGAGTCGACGCCACGGGGAACGATTCGTCGAAGTGGCCTGCGGCTGCCTCAGCGAGACGCTGCTTGAAAGTGAACTCTTCGGCCACGTGGCCGGCGCCTTCACCGGCGCAACAGCCGACCGGGAAGGGAAGTTCCGGCAGGCCGATGGCGGCACGATCTTTCTCGACGAGATCGCCACCGCATCGCCTGCGATGCAGGTGAAACTGCTGAGGGTGCTGCAGGATCTGCGGTTCGAGGCGGTGGGCAGCGGACGGACCCAGGCGGTCGACGCCCGCGTCATCCTGGCCACCCATGAAGACCTTGGGGCCCTCGTGGCCGCCGGCACCTTTCGGGCCGATCTCTTCTGGCGGGTCAATGTGATCACGATCGAGATGCCCGCGCTCCGGGACAGGGCCGGCGACATCCCGCTCCTGGCGCACCATTTTCTGGCCGCAATCACGGCCCGCGGCGGCCGCACGGTGGAGGGATTCTCGCCTGATGCGGTCGAGTCGCTCGTGCGGTATCGCTGGCCGGGAAATGTCCGTGAACTCGAACACGCCGTGGAATACGCTGTCTTTCTCGGGCGCGGCAGTTCGATCACGGCGGCCGATCTCCCGTCCGCCGTTACGTGCGGGAGCGGCGAATTGGCTCACGCAGCCACAGTGGACATTGCCGACCGGGCAGGATCGCTCAAGCGGTCGATGGCCCATCCGGAGCGGCGGCTGATTTTGGAGGCCCTGGAACGCTCCAACTGGCGACGTGATGCCGCGGCGCGGGCCCTCGGCATCAACCGCACCACGCTCTACAAGAAGCTCAAACGGCTGGGCATGAACCTCGCCGAACTGCAGCCGGCCCGGTAGGCAGCCGGGGCTTGGGCACGAGAAAACCGTGTCGGTACGGACCGGTCGAGCACCCCCGCTTCAAAAAACAGCGGGTTTCGGTCATACTGCCCCACCCCCAGCCTCAAGAACACAGGAGATTTCCAGCACGATGTTCCGCAACCTCAGCACGTTTGGACTGCCGCTCTCCGGACGCCCCAGCGAACTCATCGAGCTGGCCCTGTCGTTCGGCTTCGACGCGATGGACATCGATCTGGTCGATTTCCAGCAGCAGGCGGAGACATTCGGCGTGCCCCATGCGCGGCGGCTGATGGTAAGCGCCCGGCTCAAGTGCGGCGTGTTCCGGCTCCCCGTGACGCTCGATGGCGATGACGCGACGTTCCAGGCCGAGTTGGCCTCCCTGCCGAAGCGGCTGGAGTTTGCCCAAGCGACCGAGGCCACCCGCGCGGTGACGTGGATCGCGGCCGCGTCTGACGAGCATTCCTTCAAGGACTTTTTCGAGCAGTATCGCACGCGGCTCGACACGCTCGGCGGCCTGCTCGACTCCCATGGCATTTCGCTCGGTCTGGCGATCACGCCCGAAGCCGAGGCCCGTGCCGAGAAGACCCACCAGTTCATCCACACGTTCGAAGGTCTGCTTGGCCTGCTGGCAGTATCTCACCCGCGGATCGGTGCGGTTGTCGACGCCTGGGCGTTGCACATCACCGGCGAACCGCTGGAGATGATCACCAAGGTGCCGAAGGGCCGGATCGTGGAAGTCCGACTCTCCGACGCGCCTCGCGATGTGGCCGCGGCTGAACTCACCCATTCGCATCGGCTGATGCCGGGAGAGACCGGCGTGATGAATACGGCAGCCGTGCTGACGCAGGCGGTCGCTGCAGGCTTCGACGGTCCGGTCACACCGTGGGCCGATCGCTCGACGCTGGCCGGCCGCGGCCGCGAGCGGATCGTGAAGGTTGCCGGTGATCGGCTGGAGGCCGCGTGGCGTGAGGCGGGTCTGCCCATCGTGCCGCGGTGGTTCACTCCCGTCGCCAAGGATGCCTTCGGCCGTCCGCTCAACGAAGAAGTCTTCACCGGCGTCGAGTGAGGCATTACGCCCCCTCGCGGATCCAGGTGACCGTGGGTGCGCCGACGCCGTCTTTGGACGAACCCTTGATGAACTCGGAGACGTATCGCAGCGTCTTACCGGGCCGGTCGGGGTCGCGGAACGAGTCGCCTTTCTGCAGGATTGGCAGCTGGTCTGGCATGCCGCCGAAGGCGCGTGTGCCGGCGGCCTGGCAGGGATACCACCAGCCCTGACCGTCGGCATCGACGAGATAGAACTCGGGGTAGCAATGCCCCTCGACCCAGACGGTCCTCGCTGGAATGCCCTCGGCCCGGGCCATGGCGATGAAGAGACAGGTGAGTTCCTCGCAGTCGCCCCAGCCGTCGGCCAGCGCCCGCGCGGCCCCCTTCAATTCGCCATTCCGGTATTCCACCTTCTCGCGGACGGTGTCGTAGATCGCCTCCACCTTCTGCCAGCCTTCGAGATCGGCGCCGGTCGCCTTTGCCAGTTTCAGAATCTTCGGATGCCGCGTTTCGATGTAGGGACTCGGCCCGAGAAACACCCGCAACGCCCGATCGGGCTTCTCCGGAATCGAGAGCGTCGCGGGATCGACGGGCGGAATGATCGACATGCGTTCCAGGGAAAAGGTGACGATCGCCTGCGCCTTGTCACCGGCGTGCAGTTCGGGAATCTCCACAATCATCTGTTTGATCCCACCCGGCAGCGTGCGATACCGCAGGCTGCGAACGTCGGGCGAGAGGTCCTCCTGGATAATCTGCACTTTTTGCTCCGGCCAGTCGGCGGGCACCGGCAGGGTGGCGTAGATATCCCGGCAGGTCCCACCCTCGGCCTTCACCGAGAGGCCCACCCGGTATTTCTGCGTGCGGGCGTCACCGAGCGTGGGGGCGGCCGACCCCACCTCGGGTGCGGCGAATTGCCCTTGCGCAGGATCGGCGACCACGGTGGCCAGCAGGGCCAGTAGCAGCGGTAGCGGGCGGAAAAAAGGCACTCTGCCAGGGCGGTTCATACGGTTTTCATCGTCCGGCCCCCGGGGTCGACTCGCGGGACAATTCCGCCCTGACGGTCGGAGAATCTGGGACAGCCTGGTCAAACACGCAATTGGCAAACACTCGATTGTTCAGCGGTGCGGAGGCTGCTACACTGCGAGGCTCGATCCATCGTGGCCCGCGCGTTTTCCACCTCCAACCCGCTTACCCCAAACCCCCTCACGCATGGTCAACCGCAACCTCATTCGCGAACTTGAACTCGGAGACGAACTCGATCAGGAACTGGAACTCGCTCTCGCAGGAACAGAAGAGGGTGAATACTCGATCGGAACCTCCATACTGGCGGTCAACTCGGTGCTCGAGGGGAGGGTGTTGCGTGTCGACAGCGAATTCGTGCTCGTCGACGTCGGCTACAAGAGCGAAGGCCACATCCCGCGGAACGAATGGGATGAGAGCGAACCGCCGCCGCAGGTGGGCGACATCGTCAAGGTGCTGCTGGAGGAGTTTGAGGATGGCCAGGTCGAGGAGCAGCGTGGGCTGATCACGCTCTCCAAGCGGAAGGCGCGCCGGATCGAAGACTGGCTGCGTGTGATGGAGAGCGTTCACGAGAACGACGTCGTCACCGGATTCGTCACCCGCAAGATCAAGGGTGGTTTGCTCGTCGACATCTCCGGCGTCAACGTCTTCCTGCCGGCAAGCCAGGTCGACATCCGTCGTCCCGCCGACATTGGCGACTACTGCGGTCGGGCGATCCAGTGCCTCGTGCTCAAGATCGACGAAGCACGACGGAACATCGTCGTCTCCCGTAGGGCGCTCATCGAACAGGAGCGTGCCGAACGGAAGAAGCAACTCATGGAAACGCTCGAGGTGGGTCAGATCCGCCGCGGCGTCGTCAAGAACATCGCCGACTTCGGCGCGTTCGTCGACCTGGGCGGCATCGACGGTCTGCTGCACATCACCGACATGAGTTGGGGCCGCATTGGCCACCCCAGCGAGATGGTGCAGATCGACCAGGAGGTCGAGGTGCAGGTGCTGCACATCGATCGCGAGCGGGAGAAGATCGCGCTGGGCATGAAGCAGCGAACCGCCAGCCCATGGGCGAAGGTCGCCGACAAGTATCCGGTCGGCACCGTCTGCAAGGGCAGCGTTGTCAACGTGATGAGCTACGGTGCGTTCGTGAAGCTGGAGGACGGTGTCGAGGGCCTCGTCCACATCAGCGAAATGAGCTGGACCAAGCGAGTCAGCCATCCCAGCGAATTGGTCAAGCCGGGCGACGAGGTCGAGGTGGTGGTGCTCGCCATCAACAAGGAAAAGCAGGAAATCTCCCTGGGCATGAAGCAGACCCAGCAGAATCCCTGGGAGAAGGTGGCCGCCGACTATCCGCCGGGCGCGATCGTCAAGGGTGTGGTCCGGAATCTCACCAACTACGGTGCCTTCATCGAGATCGACGACGGCATCGACGGTCTGCTCCACGTGACCGACATGTCGTGGACGCGGAAGGTGACGCATCCCAGCGAGATGCTCGAGAAGGGCCACGAGATCGAGTGCAAGGTGCTCTCGGTCGACCAGCAGCGTCGGCGGATCGCCCTCGGACTCAAGCAGATGGCCGACGACCCGTGGTCGACTGACATTCCCCAGCGTTACAAGACGGGCGACGTCGTGAACGGAACCGTCACGAAGATCACGAACTTTGGCGTGTTCGTTGGGCTCGAGGACGGCCTGGAAGGGCTCCTCCACATCTCCGAACTCTCGGAAGACAAGATCGAGAACGCCGAAGAGGTCGTGAAGGTGGGGGATCCGCTCGAAGTGAAGATCCTCCGCGTCGACACCGACGAGCGGAAGATCGGCCTCTCCAAGAAGCGGGTCGGCTGGTCGAGCGATCGCGAAGCCCAGGAAACCAGCGAGGCCTGAGCCGGCTGGACGGCTTCATCGCCCCTGGACGTCGATTGCCAGCACCTCGCCGAGGGATTCCTCGGTGCCGAGGCCGTTCACGCCATGCAGCGGCGCGAGCCGGAGCACCATGCCCTTGGCAAGCCGACCGCGGGAGTCGAGGGTGATCACAACCCGGCGCGGGGCCGCGTGGACGGTCGCTGACTCGCCGCCGTGGGTCATAGCGGCGTGGCGATGCTCCAGGGCTTCGCCGCTCTGCGGATCGATGAGGTCGAGCGCGATCAGATCCATCGACCTGCCTCGGCTCGCGGCCCCCTGCCGTCGCACCCAGACGAGCACACGGCTGCCGGCCGCGAGCGGACGCAGATCAAGGCTGTCGGGGCCTTGGGCTGGCGGTGTCGGCACCGCGACGGCCCGTCCCAGGGGTGCGTCGAGCTGCGGGGCACGAGTTGGAGGCACCTCCGGCGTGACGACCGCGGGCGCAGGGTCGCTGACGACGGCTGGAGCGGCTGCCGCGACAGCCGCGGGCGGCTCCGCAGGAGGTGTCTCCGACGGTACCGTTTGGGCATCGAGGAGCCGCTGGCCGCGTTCCGCGAGCCGCCCCACGTCGCCCGTGAGCGTAAACCCTCCAGCCACGATCCCCACTGCGGCACACTTGGCGAGAAATGACTGCATGCTGCTCCTTGTAACCGGCTCACCGAGCCGGCCGGCAAGTATGCAGCCCGCGACCGCGACGGCCGGCTTGAACCGGCTGCCCGTGGGTATTCCCGCGGCCTCTGGCGTCAGATGGTGACGGTTATGCCAGCTACGCCAGATCAGCCAGGGCCGCCAGCACCTGCTCGTCGTGACCGTTCGCCCTCACGGCCTTGAAGACCTTGGCCACCTTTCCGGTGGCGTCGATGATGAACGTGCTGCGGGCGATTCCCATCGATTTCTTGCCATACATATTCTTCTCCCGCCAGGCTCCGTACTTCTCGGCGACCTTGTGGTCTGTGTCGGCCAGGAGCGTGAACGACAGTCCGTATTTCTGCCGAAATTTCTCGTGGCTCTCCGGGCCGTCGGGGCTCACCCCGAGCACCACGGCCTTGTGCTTGGCGAGCTTCGCCTTGGCGTCGCGGAAGCCACAGGCCTCCGTTGTGCAGCCGGGGGTGTCGTCCTTGGGGTAGAAATAGAGGACGACCGGCACACCCTTGAGACTCGACAGTTTCAGCTTTGTGCCGTCGTGCGTGGGCAGCGTGAAATCGGGCGCCTTCGAACCTTCCTCGATCCAGTCGGCCATGGCTGCAGACTCCGTGAACGGTACAGGGATGATCACTCCGGAGGGTTCTAGCCATCTCACGGACCAACGGCCAGTGGGGCCGGGCTGCATCCGGACCACACTGCTGACGCCAGTGGGGCGTGGTGCCCTGGCCGTGGTGGGCGTGGCAGGGCCAGGAGCCGTTCAGTTCGTGTCACGGCTGTTTTCGCCCCGTGGTGCCGGTCGACTGTCGGACCGCCCTGATGGAGCGGTTGTGTTTGGCTCGTGGAGCAGCTGTTTGGATGGGCCAGGCGAAGATCTGGTCGTCGTCCGCCGCAGCGCAGATGCTCTCGAAATCCACTGCCATGGCGGGCTCGCCGCAGTGGAGGCGGTGATCGCTAGCCTCGAGCGGCTCGGGGTGGTGCGGCAGACGTGGCCGGTGTGGCTACGGGCCGGAGACATGACCGAGACTGAATGGGAGGCCCGCGAAGCCCTGGCCGGCATCGGCGGCCCGAAAGCAGCCGCGATCGTGGCGCGGCAGCTGACGGGGGGACTGCAGCGAGAGTGCGACCGGATCGAACGCCTGCTGGCCGCCGACGCTCGGGCAGACGCCGGTGCTGCCCTCGATCGGCTCATCCGGGCGGCACGGGTCGGCCTGCGACTGGTGCGGCCGTGGCGAGTCGTGCTGGCAGGCCGCGTGAACGCCGGAAAAAGCAGCCTCATCAACGCGTTGGCTGGGTACACGCGGAGCATCGTGTCACCCGAGCCAGGCACCACGCGTGATCTCCTCGAGACGCGGGTCGTCCTCGACGGCTGGGAAGTCGACCTTGTCGACACGGCCGGGGTGCGGGAGGACAACGCCAGTGAGGGTGAGGTGACCGGCATTGAACGCGCAGGGATCGCGAGAGCGGCGTCGGCCTGCACGACCGCCGATCTCATCATCCGCGTCATCGATGGACGGCAGCTCAAGGACGGCCGTGTGATGCAACTCGCCCCCAACGAGCTGCTCGTTTTTTCGAAGACCGATCAGGTCGAAGGACGCGGTCCGGAACCCCGGACGGATGCCATCTGGACGAGTGCCGTCACCGGGGCCGGCATCGCGCAACTCGCCACCGAGATCGTGCGCCGCCTCGTGCCCGAGGAGACAGAAGATCCGGGATTGCTCACCGGTGCCGTGCCGTTCACGGACCGTCAGATGGCGGTGGTGGAAGATCTGAGGAGAACCAACTAGGGCCACGGCACGCGTTGCAGCCGGGTTCTACTCGTCCTTCTCATCCGTCGTGCGACCACGGACATAGAGGCGGATCGGCACCTCGCGAAAGGGCGTCGTCTTGCGAAGGGCACCGACGAGGTAGCGTTTGTAGCC
>Ga0164295_10004051_pt1 | contig 11697 bp, 7 predicted proteins | sample GEODES006metaG_FD_111798 | JGI IMG/M metagenome (GOLD analysis project Ga0164295, IMG submission 111798) | Oligotrophic lake water microbial communities from Sparkling Lake, Wisconsin, USA - GEODES006 metaG | ecosystem: Environmental > Aquatic > Freshwater > Lake | place: USA: Sparkling Lake...
CTCCCGACCCGTGACGATATTCAGCATCCAGTGCATCCCGTAGCAGAGGTAGACATACCAGTGGCCGGCCGGGCCAAACATCGTGGCATTCCGCTTGGTGAGGCCTCGTGAGCCGTGGCAGGCGAGATCGTGGGCCCCGAGATAGGCCTCGGTTTCGAAGATCACGTGCCGAGTGAAGCCCCCGTCAGCGGCCCGCACCACCAGCATCGCCCCGAGCAGTTCGCGGGCCACACGGTCGGCTGGCCGGTCGAAAAATTCGCTGGTGAGCACCCGCGAGGACGTGGCAGCCATGACGCAGACGGGATCCCTATGATATTGGCGGCAATTCGGGCATCATACCGAACCCCACCCGGCCTCAGAGGCTGGCCCTCAGTCCCCTAAGGCTCTTGGAGCGTTTTTCACCCATGGAAGCAGGCATCGTCGGTCTCCCAAACGTCGGCAAGAGCACCCTCTTCAACGCGCTCACCCTGTCGAAGGCCGCGCAGAGCGCGAACTACCCCTTCTGCACGATCGAGCCGAATGAGGGAATGGTGAGCGTGCCCGATAACCGGCTCACGCTGATCACGAAATACATCCCGCCGCAGAAGGTGATCCCCGCCGCCCTCAAACTCGTCGATATTGCAGGCATCGTGAAGGGTGCCAGCGAGGGCCAGGGCCTCGGCAACAAGTTTCTCTCGCACATCCGCGAGGTCGACGCCATCCTGCAGGTGGTCCGCTGCTTTGAGGATCCCGACGTGATCCATGTGGCCGGTAAGGTCGATCCCGTCTCCGACATGGAGACGATCGAGATCGAACTGATGCTCGCCGACATCCAGCATCTGGAAAACAGCCTGCCCAAGCTGGAACGTTCGGCCAAGGGGGCCGACAAGGATGCCAAGCTCAAAGTCGAGGTGATGAAAAAGTGCCTCGCCCACCTGCTGGCTGAGAAACCGCTCCGCACGCTCACGCTCGACGAGGGCGAGCAGGTGGCCGTCAAGGAATTCGGGCTGCTCACGGCCAAGCCGATCCTCTACGTGGCCAACGTCGATGAGACCGACCTCGAGGGCAAGGGCCCGCTCGTGCAGAAGGTCCGCGAGGCGGCGGCCAAGGCGGGCGCGGCGGTCGTGCCGGTCTGTGCCAAGCTCGAGGCGGAGATCGCTGAACTCGACGAGGCCGACCGGGGCGAGATGCTGTCCGGGGCTGGGCTCACCGAACCGGCGCTGGCCGTGCTGGCTCGGGCTGCGTACAAGACGCTTGGCCTGCAGAGCTACTTCACGGCCGGCGAGAAGGAGGTCCGCGCATGGACCGTGGCAGTCGGGGCCACAGCCCCGCAGGCTGCCGGCGTGATCCATACCGACTTCGAGAAGGGCTTCATTCGCGCGGAAATCTATTCCCTCGTGGATCTTGAGACCTACAAGACGGAGAAGGAGATCCGCGCGGCGGGCAAACTCCGCGTGGAGGGGAAGGAATACGTGATGCGCGACGGCGACATCTGCCACTTCCTTTTCAATAAATAAGGTCTCGTGTGGACGTGGTTGCCACGGAGCCATGCCCCCGTGGGCAATGGCGCACCATGGAGCCTCCGTGGGGACAAGATTTCATCTTGTCCATGACCCACGACAGATTCAGCAAGTTGAAAACTTGCTGCCACGAAGGGAAGGCTACGCGCTGAGCGATTCCGGCCGTGGACGATTCTCGCGGAGGTTCTCAGGGAGCCAGTCGTCGTCGCCCTCGTCCGGGTTGACGGACGGGTCTGCGCCATGGTCCTCCGCGTCCTTGTCGCCATGCGGATCGACCGTGCCACCAATGAATGAATAGGCGACCGGAATCATGATCAGGATCAGCACGGTGGTCACGATCTCGCCAAACGTCATTGCAGCCGCCATCGGGATCAGGAACTGTGCCTGGAAGCTCTTGTCGAAGAGCAGTGGCAAGAGTCCACCAACGGTCGTGATGCTGGTGAGAAACACCGGCCGAAACCGTACACAGCCCGCCTCGCGAATCGCCAGCCGCAGCGGCCGCCCCTCGCGAACCCTGGCGTTGATGAAATCAATGAGCACGATCGAGTCGTTCACCACGATGCCTGAGAGAGCGACGACGCCGAACATCGTGAAGAGCGACAGCGGCATGCCAAGCATGGCGTGGCCGAATACGGCGCCGGCGGCACCAAACGGGATCGCCGTGAGGATCAGCAGCGGCTGCAGGTAGGAGCGGAATTCGATCGTGAGCAGGACGAACATCGTGAACACCGACACGATGAAGCCTAGGCCAAGGCTGCGGAGAGATTCGTTGGTCTGCTCCTGCTCCCCTTCCCAGCGGACGCGAACCGCGGGGAACTCGTCCTTGAGCACCGGCGTGAGCCGACCCTCCAGTTCCCCGGTGATCTGGCCAGAGGTGAGCGCCGAATCTGAGTCGATATCAGCCGTGATTGTGATCGACCGCTTCTGCCCGAGCCTGTTGATCTCCGAATAGCCACGGGCCACGTTCGTGTCGGCCAGTTCGCCGAGCGGACGGGCGATGCCATCGGGACCCTTCACACGCACGTCGTCGAGCGCTGCGAAGCTCCGCCGCTCTTCGCGTGGGTAGGCCACCATCAGCTTCACCTCGTGCCGGCCCCGCTGCAGCCGCATCACCTCTTCCCCGTAGAAGCTCGCCCGGATCGTCGAGGCGACGTCCGACAGCGAGACTCCCAGCGCCTCGGCCTGCGGCTTGACCTTCATCTGGTATTCCCATTTGCCCGGCCGGGAATCGTCATCGACGTCAATTACGCCCGGATACTCGGCGAGCCAGCTTTTCACCCGCTCGACGGCGGCCTCCAACTGCCGCACCGACTCTTTGTCGGACGGGGCCAGCAGCTTGAATTCGATCGCCTTACCCGCCGGACCGATGTTCTCCGAGGTAAAAATCACGCTGTCGGCTCCCGGCACCGATCCCGATTCCTTCCGCCACTCGGAGAGGAACTGTTCACTATTGATCGTGCGATTGATCGCATCCTCGAGTTCCACGTTCACCGATCCGATGTGGCTGCCGCCGAGCTTCGACTCCACGCTCGGCTTGCCCCGCACGTCTGCGGAGCCCACGGAGCTGTGCACGAAGGTCACGAGCGGCCGGCCGCCCGCAGTAAGCCGCGTTGAGGTTTCGTCCAAGGCCCGCTCGACCTGCGCGATCGCCTCCTCGGTGACGCTCGCCGGCGTTCCGTCCGGGAAGATCAGCCTCGCCTGAATCCGCTTGGCATCGATCTTCGGGAATATCTTGAAGGGAGTCACGCCGCTGCGGATGAGCCCGACCGCGAGGATCAGGATTGCCGCAGCACCGGCAAGCACGGCGTACCTGTTTTCAATCGCCGCCTCGAGGGCGGGAGAATAGCAGCGTTTCACGAACCACTTGAGTCCGTTGTCGCAGCTCCGCTGCACGAACTGCAGGGCGGGCAGGAGCGGCCGCAGCGGGGAAAACAGGAACTGGAAAAACCGCAGCACGGCACTGTCTTCGTGGGCCAGATGCCCTGGCAGCACGAAGAGCGCCTCGGCGAGAGAGACCATCAGCGTGGCGATGAAGGCAAAGGGCATCACAGCGATGAACTTGCCCATCACTCCAGAGACAAACAAGAGCGGCAGGAACGTGATCACGGTCGTCATCACGCCCGTCACGACCGAGGGCAGCACCTCCGCCGTGCCGTCGATCGCCGCCTGGACCCGCCCCTTCCCCATCTTGCGGTGGCGTTCGACGTTGTCGCTGACCACGATCGCGTCGTCGACGTCGATGCCCACGGCCATCAGAAACGCGAACATAGAGAGCATGTTGAGCGTCTGGTCGCCGGCGAACATGAGCGCCCCGGTGCCAAGCATCGAGACGGGCACGCCCATCGCCACCCAGAACCCGATCTTGAGATCAAAAAAGAGTGCTAGCAGCACGAAAACGATTGCCAACCCCTGCGTGCCGTTGGAGAGCAGCATGTCGAGCCGCTCTCGGACATCGACGGAGGCGTCTCCCCAGGTGACGAGCTCGTAGCCCGATGGCAGCTCCGCATCGGCGACATACTTCTTCACCGCCGCCACCATTGCCAGCAGGTCCTCGCCCGAACTACGGTCGATGGAGATCATCAAGCCGGGGCGACCGTTGATCCGGTCCCGCCCGGCGACGTCGACGAAGCCGTCCCGCACCGTCCCGAGGTCGCCGACGGTTAGCACGAGGCCATCGGGCCGCGTCACGAGCGGCAGCTTGGCGATGTCCTCGCCGAGATACTGCTTGTTCTTGCCGCGGAGCAGGATCTCGCCTCCCTCGCTGCGGATCGTACCACCGGGCAGTTCCAAATTTTCCTTACGCACGATGTCGGCGACCGCCTTGAGAGACAGACCGTGCTTCCGGAGCGTGTCCTCGGAGATCTCGATCGTGATCTCGTAGTCTTTGGCGCCGCCAATGTTGGCCGCCGAGACGGTCGGCAGCGCCAGAAGATCCTCCCGCACCCGCTCGGCAACGTCCCGCAGCTGCAACTCGGACCGCTCGTCGCTGACGGCCGACTGCGGTGCCACGACGCCCACCTTGATGGCCGGTTCGCGGAGCGTCACCTGCTCCACCTTCGGATCCTCGGCCAGTTCGGGCAGGCTCGGAATTCGCTCGACCTCGGAGCGGATCTCCCCCACCACCCGCTGCGGATCCTTCACGCCATCGGTCATCTCGAAGACGACAAACCCCATCCCCTCGCGGGCGATGCTCGTGATCTTCTTGATGCCCACGACGCTGCGGCAGGCCTCCTCGACCTTCTGACAGATGCCTTCCTCGACCTCCTCGGGCGTGGCCCCGGGGTAGGGCACACTCACGAGCGCGATCTCCAGATCAAACTCTGGAAACGCCTCGCGGCGCATCGAGGAGAAGCTGATCCAGCCGATGATCATCACGGCGAAGACCAGCACGTTCATGGCCGGCGTGTTGTGAACCGTCCAGGCGATGATCGACCTCATGGGGCTGCCTCCACCAATTGCATGCCTTCCCGCGGATTCGCGAGCTGGCTGGTGACAACGCGGTCTGTCTGCAGCAGGCCGCTCTCAGCCTCGTTAAAGGCGATCAGGCCGCCGCCGGAGTGGAACGGCCGCGGATGGACGATCACCAGCTTGTCGTCACGCATCAAGAACATGTCACCAGACGGCCGGACCGCCTCCTGAGGCACCGCGACCAGCGGCTGTGGTACATCAACCTGGACACGCACCTCCACGAACATACCGCGCAAGAGCGACCGCGGAGCCTCGGGAGGGAGCGTCGCCATCGTGGCGCCGTAGCGATCTATGGCCTTCACGTCCGCTGGATTCGCCACGAGCACGCGACAGGGGAGCGTGCGGGTCTTCTCGTCGAGCCCCCGCCCCTCCTGCCTGGAGAGCACGCCGTCCCATTCGTACGTCCTGTCACCCATCGTGAACACGACCCGGGCGGGCGCGTCGGGCAGATCGTAGGCCCCCAGGCCATCGCCGTCGGCGGGCCGTCCACCCCAAACCTGCGCAAGCTCGTCCATCCGAAGGCTGGTCTTCACCTCGACGGCGCTGGTGTCCTCCAGCATGACAAGCGGCGTGCCCTTGGACACGAACGAATCCTGTTCAACCTTGTCTTCCACGACGATACCGTCCATGGGCGCCAGAACCTGTGTCCGCGACAGATCGAGCTTGGCTCGCTCCAGCATGGTGGATGCCAGCGACTCCGCCTCCGTGAAGCGTTCGCGTCGCTTGGTGAGCACGCGTTTCTGCCCCTGCAGCATCGTCAGGGCGTTGGTTACGGTGAGTTCTTCCCGTAGGGCCCGTTCGTGTTCGGTCTCGGTGACGATGCGGTTGGCCTTGAGGGTATCGAGACGGCTCACCTCGCGACTGGCCAGATCCACCTGCCGCCGCGAGAGGTCGGTCGACGAGACATTCTGCGCTAGCTCCTCGTTGATCTCCTCGATGTTGAGGGCCGCCTGCCTGAGCTCTCCCTCGAGCCGCTGCACCTCGAGTTGGTAGTCACGGGGATCGATCTCGAAGAGAACGTCGCCCGCCTTCACCGACTGGCCGGCGCGGCAGGCCTCGGACTTTCGCAGCACGCGGCCGGGCACCTCGGCGGCCAGCGTCACCTCGCGGAGCGGGACAACCACGCCGTCGGCATCGATCTCGATCCGCCCCGCCATCTTCTGGAGCGGCGTGGTGCGAACGGCCACGGCCGCAGGAGCCTCGACCGCCCGGCGAGGAGGTGGCTTTTGGCTGCCAAGGAACATGAACGCGGCGACCGCAGCCCCGAGAATCACAACGGGCAATATCCAGCCGAGAATCGTGCGGATGACCTTCATGGACTGGCTGGCTCTGTGATGGGAAGCGGGACCTGCTGGCGTCGACGATGACCATCGACAACAGCCTCGTTACCTCGGCGTGGTGCAGGCACCACGCGCGCAGTGCCCATTCTACGCTCTTGAGACACACCCGGGGAGCGCCACTTTCGTGGACGGCCCCGCTGTCTTCAGCACGCCACACGGCGGTGGCCCCATTTTCTCAGCCCTTCAGAAGGTCGCGGTAAACACCAAGAAAGTGGGCCCCAACCTCCTCGGTGATGTGCTTCCAGGCCTCGTCGATCAGCGTGCCGGCCAGCAGCCCGTTGACCGTCTTCGAGGCTACCGTGCCCATCACCTCGGCCAGCCCCGTAGGCGGATGGGAGCCGAGCAGTCGCTGCGAGTCGACGTGCACGAATTCATTGGCCGCCAGCGACAGGGTCGGTAGCTTCGGCACCGGGTCGCGGCCGTTGATGTAGCGAAAAATCCGTCCCTGGAACTCACGGTTGAAAGCCTCGCAGGCCGTCTTGTTGCCGATCATCGGCGCGCCGAACGTGCACACCTCGTGCACAGGCACGAATTTTCGTTTCAGGAGCCAGGCTCCGAGCAGGCTGAGCGCCCCGCCGAGGCTATGGCCCGTGAGCCAGATGGGCCGGTCGGACTTCTTGACCTCGGCCTCCACCGCAGCGCACAGTGGCTCCCAGATCGCCGCGATCGCATCGACAAAGCCCTTGTGAAACCGGGCGCCTACGCCAGCCGCTGAGAGATCGTGGCCCAGCCGCCCCTCCGGCACCACGAGCAGGTTCATGGCGTCGGTGATCAGGATGTCCTTGAGGCCGTCGAGGCTGCCGGGCGACTCGGTGCCGCGAAATGCCACGACGATGTTCGCATCGTCGACCGCCAGCCAGGCCTGTGTGTTACCGACGCTGAACAGCCGTGCTGAGAGCCCCAGGCGTTCGGCGTAGGCTCGCGTGCCCTCGGCCTCGGGGAGGTAGGCCAAGTCGCTTGCCTCACAGAGAAACCGGGCACTGTCGGGATTGCCGAGCGGCTCTTCGACGAGATTCCACTCAATTGACATAGCGGCGTTCTCCGTCGGCGAGTCTCTGCGGGGAATTCTGGCCATCGTCCTGGCCCCCGGCGGCGTTCTTCCACTGCCGGAGGATGCTCGTGGGGATCTCGTTGCCCGAGACGTCGATCTGCCGCAGTCGCGGTGGCGGCTCAGCCAGAAACGCCCGCACGCCCTCGGCAGTCACCTGCGTCCGCGCGATGCGGAGTGATTCCAGCTTCGGTAGCTGGGCGAGCTTCGCCAGCCCGGCATCGGTCACCGACGAGTCGTTCAGCGTGAGTTCCTTGAGATTGGGCAGATCATCGAGTAGAGCAAGCGTGTCGTCGGTGACGTCCTTGTTGCCCATCTCCAGAATCGCCACGTCGGCCTTGTCCTTGAGGATTCCATAGCCCGCGCGATCCCAGCCGGTGAGATTCAAGGCCCGCTCGCCGCCGATCACCCGCTCGCGCTCACCGAGGCCGACGATCGCCAGATAGGCATGCTGATAGACAAACGGCATCCCGCCGATGACGAGCCCCGCCGTGAGCAACAGCAAAGGCTGGAGCAGCTGCCGCACGGTCCTGCGCCGCAGAAGCAAACCGATGCCGCGGCCCACCAGCCAGAGCAGTCCAGCGGTTGCCAGCAGCAGCCCGAGAAAAATCAGCGTGGCTCCAATCAGCTCGTTCATGCCAAAAGCATACGGCAAGGGGCTCATTTCAGCCCAGTGCCAACACAGCCTCGGCGCAGCCCCGCCCGCTCACCAGCGCCCCGTTAATAGAAGCGGTCGTGCAATGATCGCCGCAGATAAATATGCCCGGGGCCACCTGCGATGACACCCCCCGGCTCCGCCGCGCGGCCGGGGATTCATCGGGCAAAGCGTGATCGACGCGGACCGTCTTCAGATGCCGCCAGGCATGCGCGGCCGGCCCGAACCAGCCTGCCGCCTGTCGTCGCACGGCGTCGTGCAACTCGCCATCATCCCCCTGCCAGTCCTGCCTGATGGAGACATAGACCACCGCAGCCCCCACTGGCGCGTAGCCGCCAACCACGTCGGAGGGCACCGTGACATTGTCGATCGCCCCTCCCTCTTCGGCGCTGACGACGACCGTGGGGCTCGAGAGCGGCGACCGCGTCGCGGCGAAGGCCACCATCCGCGTCGATTTCCAGCCGCGCGACGCGACCGCCCCACGCTGCCCCTCGGGCAAGAGCGCGGCCGTAGCCGAGCCTTCAGTGGCCATCACGATATTCTTGGCCGCGAGCTCGCGGCCGTCGGCCAGCACCACGACCCCCGGCTGCACACGCTTCACAGCCGCGTCGAGCAGGATCGCTCCCGCCGACAGCCCAGTCGCCAGCTGTTTCGGAATCGCCTCCATGCCGCCACGCGGTAAGCAGGCCCGGCCGAGTGCGAACATGGCAAACGTGAACTGAAACACGGCCGCCGATGTGTCGAGCGAACGCTCCAAAAACACGCCGCCGAAGAAGGGCTCGAAGAACCGCTTGATGAAGGCCTCCGAAAAGCCGCGGGCATTGAGTTCCTCGCGGGTTGACCGCTCCGCCGTGGGACTGGGTCTGCTCGGGTCGGCCGCATGGTCACGCACCGCCCGCACGCAATCGCTCCGCAGCCGGGCCGTCCGCAGGCCGTCGGCAATCCCCACGCTCCCCGAAAGGATCGATCCCACGGCCGCCAGTGGCCGCCGCCAGGGATCGCTCACGGGCCGCAGCCGGCCCCCCTCGGCCACGACGGCGCCGGGCTCGAAGCAGCCCAGCCCGAGCGCCGCCAGGTCGAGCTGGCGCCGGCCCTCGGGGTAGGCATCGAGATAGACCTGGAAGCCGCGATCCACGCGAAAGCCATCGACCGTGTCGGTCGCCACGCGGCCCCCCACGCGGTCGGCAGCCTCGACCACGAGCACCTGCCGGCCCGCCCGCACGAGTGTCCGCGCGCAGGCAAGGCCGGCCAGACCGGCGCCGACGACGATCGTGTCGGCGTTCACAGAGGCCGCACGACCGACTGGCTCCGCCAGTAGTCGAACAGCGTCTCGATCGAGTTCACGCCACCGCCGGTGCCACTCTTGTTGACGCCGCCGTAGGGCACGCCCCGCGGGAAGAGGTTGTGGGCATTGATCCAGCTGTTACCGGCGATCATCGACTCGGCAACGCGGGCGGCACGGCCGAGATCGCTCGTCCAGACGCTGTTGGCAAGTCCGTATTCGGTGTCGTTCGCCATCGCGACTGCCTCGTTCTCGTCGGAGAACTTAGCCAGATACGCCACCGGTCCAAAGATCTCCTCTCGGGCGGCGATGTTGTTGAGAGTGCCCGCCAAGAGCGCCGGTTTCACATAGAAGCCCTGGTGCCCCGACACCTCGGCCGGCCCACCGGCCACGATCGCCTCGGCTCCTTCTTGCGTGCCCTTCTCCAGGTAGGAGAGCACCCGCTTCCGCTGCTTGGCATTCACGACCGGGCCCATATGCGAGTGTCCTGCGAGTTGGTAGCCCACCTTGACCTTCGCCATCCGCGACCGGCACTCGTCGACGAACCTGTCGTAGATCGACGTATGCACGAGCCAGCGGGTGGCGTCGCAGCAGACCTGGCCCGCGTTGAACGTGATCGCGCCCACGAGCTTTTCAGCGGTCAGGGCGACATCAACGTCCTCGAATACAACCGCCGCACCCTTGCCGCCAAGCTCGAGTTTCGCCGGCACGAGGTTTCGGCCGCAGGCCTCGCCCACCAGACGGCCCACCTCGGGCGAGCCTGTGAAGCTCATGCGGCGGATGCCGGGATGGCCGGTGAGGGCCGCGCCGGTGACCGCGCCAGTGCCGGGGATCACGTTGATCACACCGTCAGGAATACCGATCTCGCGGGCCAGCCGCGCCAGATAGATCGCCGACATCGGCGTGTCTTCGGCGGGCTTGATCACGACCGTATTGCCGGCGGCCAGCGCCGGGGAGATGCCCCAGCCAATCAGTAGGAACGGAAAATTCCAAGGGAAGATGAAGCCGCAGGGACCCCACGGGTGGCGGACGGTCCACGCCTCGTGTCCGGCAACGGCCAGCACGTTCCGCCGCTGGACGTGCTGGGCCATGTCGGTGAAGTAGCGGAGCGTGTCGACGAAGTTCTGCACGTCGCCTGCGGCCTGGCCGAGGATCTTGCCGGCGTCGAGCGATTCGATCTGGGCGATGATCGGCTTGTGCTTCTCGACGGCGTCAGCGAGTCGGTGCAGGTGTACGCCGCGCTCGTTGGGGGCCATGGTGGACCAGCCCGTTGTCTTGAAGGCGTGAGCCCCAGCCTGGATCGCCTTGTCGACATCCGCCGGCGAGAGCACACAGAACTCGGCGATTGGCTCGCCGGTGCCCGGATCGAGCGTGGCCATCGTCTGTCCACCCGATCCCGCCACGTCCTTGCCCCCAACAACACCCTTGAGGGGCGCAGTGGCGAGAAACTTTTTGACTTCCGGCAACAGGTCCGTGGACGGTGCGGTGGCGGTGGCCATGATGGAAAACTCTCCCCTGAAGAAGGTCTGGTGCGAACGCGAAGCCGGTATTGTGCCGCGTGGACGGCCCGCCGTGCAAGTCACACGGTCCCTCACCACAGTCGCGAGCATTCCCCAGGGGTGGCCTATCGTTAAGCACGTGAACGGATTCGTCAATTTTTGTGACTGGAACCACGCACGGCCGTGACCAAACGGAACACCGCGGAATGCTCGGGCGAGGACTCTCGTGGCGCCCTCCTCGACCAAGACCTACGATTGCCACATGGAACGGATGGTCGATGGCACCTCCACAACTGGCGAAGGTGCCCTTGATCGGGCTATCCTTGGTTGCTGCAACAGCGTCTTTCCGAAAGGTTCACTCATGCGAACCCGATTCGCCACCCGATTCGCTACCCGAGTCGCCACCCGAGTCGCTGCCGCCGTCTGCCTGATGGTTGGACTCCCTGGTGCGGAACCTCTTGCGGAGGTCGTCAGGCGAAGCGACGTCGAAGCCGACATCGTTGTCTACGGCGCGACCGCCACCGGCCTGGCTGCCGCGATTCAGGCCTCGACCATGGGTATGAAGGCCGTCGTCGTCGAGGCTTCCACGCACGTCGGAGGGATGACCACAGGCGGGCTGTCGAGCAGCGACGTGGGCAAGGACTGGTCAATCGGCGGCGTGGCATCGCAATTTTACTCACGCGTCGGCAAGGCCTATGGCTCAGACAAACGCGTCTTCCACTTCGAGCCGAAGGTGGCCGCCGCCGTCTTTGACGCTTGGCTCAGCGAGTTGGGCATCGAGGTGATCACGGGCGAGCCGCTCGAACTCGACGACGGCGTCGTGAAGCGAGACGGACGACTTGAGGCGATCACGAGCACATCGGGTCGGATCTTTCGCGGCAGAATCTTCATCGATGCGAGCTTTGA
>Ga0164295_10004052_pt1 | contig 11696 bp, 10 predicted proteins | sample GEODES006metaG_FD_111798 | JGI IMG/M metagenome (GOLD analysis project Ga0164295, IMG submission 111798) | Oligotrophic lake water microbial communities from Sparkling Lake, Wisconsin, USA - GEODES006 metaG | ecosystem: Environmental > Aquatic > Freshwater > Lake | place: USA: Sparkling Lake...
ACAAAGGCCAAAGAAGCCGAAACATTAGCTAAGCAAGCTGAGGTGCAAGCCCGAGCAGCTGAACAGCAAGGCAGAGAGCGAGCGTTAGCCCAAGCTCAGACCTTAGAGACCGACAAAGCCAAACTGGCCGAAGTCAAAGACCAAGCCTTAGCCCAAGTGCAGCAACTCAAGCACGAAAAAGAGCAAATACAAAAGCTCTTTGACGAACTGACAAAGGCCAAAGAAGCCGAAACATTAGCTAAGCAAGCTGAGGTGCAAGCCCGAGCAGCTGAACAGCAAGGCAGAGAGCGAGCGTTAGCCCAAGTGCAGCAACTCAAGCACGAAAAAGAGCAAATACAAAAGCGCTGTGACGAACTGACAAAAGCCAAAGAAGTTGAATTAAAAGCAAGAGAAAAGTTAGAGAAACTTGCAAGTGAACGGCAAGCCAAGATCAAGCTACTGGACCAGCGTCTGCAGATCATGCAGACAAACATGAATAATGGTGAAGGTCAGCATCGATCCTTGCAGGCTGAGCTACTCAAGGCAGAAGCCCAAATTGAACTCATCAAGGCGTTTGTTCTGCGGGATCCGGCGCTGTGAAAGGTAAGACTGCTATCAGCGAACCCCTTGCCAAAAAAGCGGAGAAGCTGCGCGCAAGTCACACTTCTCCCGGCGATGGTTTGCTGGCAAATGCCCACATGCAATGGCAGTTTGGCGACTGGGGCAGTCTGAGCCAGTTGGACCATGAAAAACTGAACATACATCCACACAAAGGTATGCTGGCGTTGCTGTCGGCAGCGGCGCATCTTCAGCTTGGCAATGTGGAGGCCGCACAAGCTTGTCTGCACAGAGCGCAAGCCGGCGGATGTAACCAGCAACTGATTGCAAAGGTGTTGATTTCGGGCGTTCACAACATTCTGGGTCGAGCGTTCGCGGTGGATGGGCAGCAGGATAAGTCATCTAGACATTTTGCGAGCGCAGTTAGCTTGGGCCCCTTGCAAGGAGACGCAAGGCTTGCGCAGAAGGCTCGCGAAAGCGAAGAGCTGGCCCGACTGGGCATATGGGTGCTTGGCGACGTTTCATCAGCACCAGACACGTTTCGCGTGGAAGAGCTTTTGAAGCAAGCCTTGGTCCGTGCGCCGCAAGAGCCTGCCTTGCTTATTGCTGCGGCTGAGTCGGCGCAACGCAATGGGCAGCAACAAGACGCCATCAGATTCTGGCAAAAGTTAGCTGCTGTCGATGGTGAGCGCATGCCACAACCTTTCTATGACAGACTTGACCAAGCGTACGCCACCATAGATGGCTTTACGTTGGGATCACTAGAGGAAGAGGAGCTGAGAGGGGATGGCGACAAGCACGAGATCCTCAAAAAGATCCATCTACTCCTGCAGCCTAACAACTATCTTGAAATTGGCGTTCAGACTGGCAAAAGCCTGGCCTTGGCAAGTTGCCCCGCCATCGGCGTTGATCCCATGCCTCAGATCAAGTCACCGCTGGGCCCCCTCGCCCAACTGGTGCGCGCCACGAGCGACGAGTTCTTTGAGTCGCGCGCTAGCGAGATGATCTCGGCTCCCTTGGAGCTGGTCTTCATCGACGGAATGCACCTGTTCGAGTATGCCTTCAGGGATTTCATCAACACCGAAAAGTATGCTGAAGCACATACCGTTGTGGTGATTGACGACATCTATCCCGGGCATCCTGCGCAAGCAGAGCGCGATCGCCGCACTCGTGCATGGACCGGCGATGTGTGGAAGTTGCTGGTCACGCTGCAGCAACACAGACCTGACCTCAGGCTGTTGATGCTAGATGTATTTCCCACTGGCTTGCTTTGCATCACCGGCCTTAACAGGAACGACAACAACTTGCAGGTGCTCTACGACGAAGTTTTGCAAAGGTTCGACCCGTCAATTCGCCCGTCAGATGACATCCTGATGCGGCAGTCTGCCGTGTCCTGCAATAGCGGACAGCTCGAGCAGTTCATCGAAGATGTGAAGGTCGTGCGGGGCAGGGCAAAGTCTTGAAGGCCAAGGACAAACGTGCATCCATCAGCCCTTAACAACGGTGATCAATTTTTCAAGGTGTATGGGCCACATGTGGCCGACAAGTCGCCTGTGCGAGTCATCGACATTGGTGGTCAAGATGTCAATGGCAGCCTCAGGCAGGTGTGTCCAGCCGCTTTTGATTACGTGGGTGTTGACTTCGTGGCGGGCAAGGGTGTGGATGTGGTGTTGAACGATCCCTATTTGCTGCCGTTTGAAGACGCTTCGGTGGACATCGTAGTGTCAAGTTCATGCTTTGAGCACTCAGAGATGTTCTGGATTCTATTTCTTGAAGTGCTGCGCACCCTTAAGCCCCAGGGTTTGCTATATCTCAACGCACCGTCCAACGGCAGCTTCCATCGCTATCCGGTGGACTGCTGGCGCTTCTTTCCAGACAGCGGGAAGGCTTTAGAGAAGTGGGCACGCCGACAAGGGATGAAGCCCGCTTTGCTTGAGTCATTTGTGAGCCAACAACTAGTAAACCCTTGGAGTGATTTTGTTGCTGTTTTTGTGAAAGACATCGGCTTCGCACCAAGATATCCAGACTGTATGGCTCGAACACGCTCCGACATTGAAAACGTTCACATGTTTGGTCAGGACGACATACAACGCTTCACCGCCAAAACCGAAGACCTTCGCCGCATGGCCGGGATGTCCAACAAGCTTAACAAGATCAAGTCGATCCTAAGCAGCTAATACTGCTCGGATCTCTGGCAGCGGGTTAGAAAACGGCGAGCCCACCGATTACTCACCACATTGCAGACCAAATGAACCTCTCTTCACTTACCTTCGGTAACCTTGCTCTGCGAAATAAACAGTTTGAAAAGGCGCTGCATTACTACCGCCAAGTCGAACTGGAACAGCCTGAGTTGTCGCATCTTATACAAGTCAACATCAAACTGGCAACACGCAGCTTGGATGGGGCCCGGGTGCAGCAGCCCCAAGACCAGGCTCTCGGTATCGACATCGTTGTCCCTGTATTCAATGCGTTAGACGATGTCCAGGTCTGCCTCGCATCGCTGCAAAACAATACCGATGGCTTTCGGGTGCGTGTGATTGTGGTGAACGACGGTTCTGATGAAGCTACAACGCAATGGTTGCGAGAGTTTTGCGAGGTGAAGCAAATTTTCTCCCTCATTGAGCACAAGACTAACTTAGGCTATACACGCGCAGTGAACATCGGGTTGAAGGCCTCGACCGCCCCTTATGTCATTACCTTAAATAGCGACACCATCGTGCCTGCAGGGTGGCTGCAAGGCATGGTTAGATGCATTAAGTCTGACCCCAAGATAGGGGTGGTGGGCCCCTTGTCCAATGCTGCAAGTTGGCAAAATGTGCCCGTCTTGCGTGATGAGTCGGGTGGCTTCGCTGTAAATGACCTGCCCCAGGGCCAATCGGTTGATACCATGGCCAAACTGGTCGCCTCAGTTTCCCGCAAACAGTACCCACGCCTGCCATTCGTGAACGGCTTCTGTTTAATGATCCGTCGTTCAGTTATTGACAGCATCGGGTACATGGATGAAGAAAACTTTCCCGTTGGATATGGCGAAGAAAATGACTATTGCATCCGGGTCGCTGATGCTGGATTTGAGTTGACCATAGCTGACGACGTTTATGTTTTCCATGCTAAATCCAAAAGCTTTGGGCATGAAAGAAGAAAGCTCCTCTCCCAGCAGGGCACTGACAGCATCAAGCGAAAGCATTCGCCGGAGAAATATGCTCAACGTGTTTCCTTGATTAAAAAGACGGAAATTCTTGATTCTGTTAGGGCCATTATCGCTACCGAACTAAAGCGACAGAAGGAACCAAATAAGGTCGATTTGATGGCCATGCGAATTCTTTTCCTCTTGCCCGTCAAAGGAGGGGGAGGAGGAGCACACTCCGTTGTGCAAGAAGTTTCCGAAATGCGCCGACTCGGGCTGCATGCGCGGGTGGGCGTCAAGTACCAACAAGTCGAGGGCTTTGTCAAAGCCTATGCCGACATTGACGGCTCAAGAGATACCTTTATCGGCTTTGACGACAAAACTCTGATAAGTGTGGCCGAAAGCTACGACATCGTCGTCGGCACCATCTTCTCGTCTATGAAGCTGGTCAAACGCATTGCCGATGTCAACCCGCACATCCTGCCCGCGTACTATGTGCAGGACTACGAACCGATGTTTTTCCCCGAGGGATCGACCAACTGGCAAGAGGCCAGGGACTCATACACTTTGGTGTCGGGCGCGTTCTTGTTCGCCAAAACGCATTGGATCATTGACCAAGTCAAGCGTGAACACGGGGTGACCGCGCACAAGGTTCAACCTAGCATTGACCACGTGGTTTATAAGCCCGTGCAGCGGGTTGCCAGTGCTCGCTTGAATGTCAGCGCCATGATCCGCCCCCAAACACCCCGACGCGGAGCAGCGCGCACCATGCGGCTCTTAGCTGGATTGCACAAAGAACTCGGTGACCGCATCGCAATCCACCTGTTTGGTTGCGAAAGTGAGCACCCCGACTTTCAGAAGCTTGAAAAAGCCTTTTCGTTCACCAACCACGGCCCTTTGCTTCGGCTACAGGTAGCAGCGCTGCTGGCCCAAAGCGACCTGTTTATTGATTTGTCCGACTACCAAGCCTTCGGCCGTACCGCACTGGAAGCCATGGCCTGCGGCTGCGCCGCAGTCGTGCCCACCGCGGGTGGTGCACATGAATACGCCGTCCACAAAGAAAACGCGCTGGTGCTGGACACAGTGGACGAAGCCGCCTGCTTTGCAGCCATTTCCAGCCTGCTGGAGAAGTCCGACGCCTTGCAGCTAATGCGCCGCAACGGCTTAGTGACCGCTGCTCGCTACTCGGTGCATTCAGCCGCTGTCAGCGAAGCCGTACCTCTGGAAAATGCACTCAAAGCATGGCGTGCCTCGTATGATTTTATAAAGGACATTAAATGAGCAAAGTAGGTATCGGTATCATTACTTTTAATCGACTTGATTTTCTTCAAAAAGCAGTCGCAGCAGCTCAAAAATACACAGGTAAAGGCTATGAACTTGTCGTCGCGGACGATGGTAGTACGGACGGGACTCAAGAGTGGTGCAAAAAAAAATCAATCAGAGTTATAACTGGAACCAATGCTGGAGTATGTTGGAACAAGAATCGAGCATTATTCGCACTTCAAGAATTAGGATGTGATCCTATTTTACTGCTTGAAGATGACTGCGTACCAATTGAGTATGATTACCAATGGGAATGGCGTATTGCTACGGCTCTTTTTGGTCACGTTACCTTCGGTCATCCCAAGCTATTACCTTGGCTTATTAGTGGTAGTGGTTCTGCCATCGATCCATATGTTAACAATAAGGCTTCTGCACAGTGCTCATCTGCCTCAGGAATGGCACTAACTGAGGTTGGATTTTTTGACACTAGGTTTAAAGGATATGGTGTCGGCCATGCAGAATGGACAACTAGAATGAAGCGCGCTGGCTATGGGTTTAAGCTTGCACATGATAAGAAGGGTAATTTGGTCAAAGCAAACCTTTATATTAAGGGCGGTCTTGAAGCAAATGATGGCCCAACTTTTAGGGATAAAACCACCATTGCGCTCAACGAAGAGCTTTTTAAAAAGTTAAAAAAAGAGTCTATTTACCGTCATCCTTGGTCAAATGATGAGGAACGAGAAATCTTCATGAGAGAGCAAAAAGCTGCTGGCCTAAATGGGACTCGTTATAAATTACTTAATGAAAATCAAGACGATAAAATTCTTGGCTTAAATTCCCGACATTTAAGACCATACGGTCGTGCATTTCAAAGAGCTTTCAATGAGCCAAAAAGTTTTCTTCGAACTTCTGGATGGCTTTCTTCTATGGCTCTTGGCATACCCGCATATGAAGGTGAAATCGTCCCATGGTTTAATTATGCTGTTGTGAATTTACTTAAGGACAGAGTCAGACCAAACTGGAGTGTTTTCGAGTTCGGTGCTGGTTATTCGACTCTATGGTGGGCCTCTAAGGTTTTGAAAGTTCATTCAGTTGAGCATGATTCTGTCTGGGCTGATTTGATTGGGAAGATCGTCAAAAAAAGTAATGTTACCATTACAGTACACCCAGCTGATTCTTGCTTCGCAAAAGTTATTGATGTTGCAGAGGGCCCTTTCGATGTAATCGTTATTGATGGTCACGATCGCCAAACTTGTCTTTGCCTTGCAATTAATTATCTAACTCCTGATGGAGTTATTATTTTGGATAATAGTAATCGACCTGAATATCGCGATGTAGTTGCTGATACATTAAAGCTCGGTTTTAAAGAACTTCAAATAAAATCAGTTGCGCCAATGACGTATCAACAAGAAAGCACCTCTTTTATCTATAGAGAAAACAATTGTTTTGGTTTCTAAGTGATTCATTTTTAATTAATTACAAGTGGAAATTTTTTTCTTTGTTAGTCCCTTCGTAGTGGGCAGTTGCTGAAAGTAACTGTCTCAAGCGGATAAATGAGATTAGTATTTTTAACCCTTGCACGTTATATGCCAAGGCCGCAGCTCACGGCGCTTTGGTTGATGCTGAGCTTGCAGGGCGATACTGTCGAATGCTACCTTTCTCTTTTTTAAGAAATTGCTTAGCCAAATACTTGGGACGTACGCAACCTGCTTGGGTACGTAACTGTTGGGCTCACCATCGTCAAACAACAGTTTAAGGACTGCTTTTGAACTGGTGCTTGGCACCGCGCCGAGCTCGATGCAAAAGCCATCTTTTTCAAAACCCAACCTTTTGCTGCAGTCTCTTCGAGAAAATCGCTCCGCACATTTCGCCCAAGACCTTGTGGCGATTGTCAATGCTTTGCTAAAAGCAGCGGGTGGCTGGCATGTAGAGTGGGCAGCTAATGGGGTTGTGCAGCTTGGTTTTGTGGAGTTCAAAGGCGGTGAGGCAATTTTGTTATGAGATGGCCCGAATGGTTGCTTATAGCCTGTGCTACTCAGTATGGGCAGATTGGGATTTGAACATTCGGTGTTTCAAAACCCCAGGAGTTAAGTACCTGTGGGTTCATCAATTGATTGCTGTGTTTGATGATCTAAATGGCATGAGTTTGGCGGGTAACCCCGTTTTGTCCGAAGAGCTGCCGAAGTTTTCAACTGAGTGGAGATAATATCCCCCTTTGCAAAGCGGGAAAACCATGACCCAGAAGATCAAAAATTGGGTGGGTGTTGGGTGACTGCCGCCGTAACTCTCAGGGTCGCGTTTGCGGCTTGCAACAAGAACGCCAAGTTCTACGGGCAAGACCCGGCCTACATTTACCGTTGCGAAAACCTAGCGCACGCACTGCTGGTGGCCGGGCACACGGTGTGGCATGGGCATGCCCGCCATTTGCCTTGGGCCATGCCTTGGGATGTGGTGGTTTTTCACCGTCCTAGAGCCCATTGGTGGATGCGTGCCATGGTGGCTTGGTTGCAGCGCCGTCGTGTGCGGTGCGTGGCAGACTTTGATGATTTGGTGTTTGATTCCACGTTAGCCAAGCACAGCCCGGGCGTGGTCAATGGCTTGGTGCCTTTGCTGCAGACGCAGCGCCAATTTACGCAGCACCACGAAGCGCTTCAATGGTTTGACAGGGTGACGGTGTCTACTCATCGCTTGGCTGAGTGGGCCCGGGCGAGCGCCAAGAGTGCCCAGGTGCATGTTGTGCCCAATGCAGTGCATTGGTCGTGGCGGGATCGGCCCTTGCATGCCTCCGTTCGAGACGCCCACACCATGGCGTATTTGCCGGGCACTCGCAGCCACGACCAGGATTTTGCTTGGATGAGTCCGGCTCTTGAACGTACCTTAAAAGCCCATCCGCAGGCGCGGCTGCACATCACAGGCCCGCTCAACCACTGTTTGAGAGGTTGGGGCGCCCGTATGGTGCACAAACCCAAAATGCCGTTTGCCGAGTTTGACCAAGTGTTCAAAGGTGTGGGGCTCAATTTGGCACCGCTGGCCAACAGCCCTTTCAATGATTGCAAGTCGGGAATCAAGGTGATGGAAGCGGCTTGGTGGGGCATACCCACCTTGTTTGGCCATTTGCCCGATGCCTTGCGCTTGGTGGGTGCGGGTGGTGTGCAAGCAAACACGTTAGCAGATGTTGAAGCTTTGCTTGACGATTGGGCTTGCAACCCAGCAAACTTTGCACCTGAACCTCAGGCTTTACGCCAAGCGGTTTTGCCGCATGCCGATGTCCACCACTTCGCTCAGCTGTGGCTCCAAGCGGTGGCGGGTGTGTCTGTGCAGGAGGAGTCCTTGTGCTGAGCCTAGCCGCCTTGCCCGCGTGGGTTTTAACGTTATATGGCCGACGTCTGCGCAAAGCTGGGCATTACAGGCGCAACATGTTGGAGGTCGCGTTTAAGGCCTGGCGGCTCCACTCCAGCGCACGAACCCTGCTGCACTGGGCGGCCACGCGTCGTGATTTAGGCCTGCCGCTGAGCCGCCGCATGGCCCATAATTTGTTGGCGTTGATGCCCAGCATGCCCTCTTGGCAAAGGGTTTGGGTTCTGGCTGGGGTGGCAGAGGCTTTTCCTGTCTTGCTTAGCAAGCTGCCGAGTGCTTGGCGGCAAGAAGCTGCACGCAAGCTGCCTGCCTTAGGCATGACGTTGATTCCCGATCTTTCACATCAAAATTTGGGCGCGGTGGCCGCCCAGCAGATTGTCTTGCGGCAAGATTTTGCGCATACGGTTTGGGCTTCGGCCAGACGAAGCGGGTTGGCCGTCGTGGGCAATGCGGCCCAGTTGTGTGAAGTATGTGCCGGGGAAGCCATTGATGCGTGCAGCTTGGTGGTTCGTTTCAACCACTATGGGCGCGGGCATGCGCTAAAGGAATGTGTGGGCAACAAGATCGATGTATGGGTTGTGTCGCCCGCATACAAGGGGCCGCCGCCGCTTGCAGTGCCCACCTGGGTGGTGGTTACAGGCCCCGCCATGGAATACAAGTTGCAAAACTGGCAAACTGTTCAACCCTTGGTGAATCAGGGCAGCAAACTCTTGACGGTACCCCTCAAGGTTTGGCGTACATGCGTGCAGCAATTGCAGGCCCCACCCAGCGCGGGGATCCTTATGTTGAGCTGGTTAGAGCACATTTTGCATCATCAACTCGAACAAGTAACGGTGGCTGGTGTTGGTGATCATGACGAGGGGCGCCCTTATAAAGCCTTGAATGCTCAGTTTGGTTCAACGAGTCGGCATAACTGGCGTGCTGAGGCGGCATGGTTAAAACAGAGGCCTAGCTTGCGCAGACTGGTATGAATCTCGTACTTGCATCTCGTAATTTGCAGCGACAGAGGGCAATTAGCTGGTTGTTGGAGGCAAACTGGGTTGGGGCTGAGCATGCAAATACTGTGCTTGCTTGGGGGCGCAAGCCAAGCTCATTTAAAGCTCAGCGAATAGCTGATAAGTTAGGGCTTCCTTTGTTAAGGATAGAAGATGGTTTTATTCGCTCCTTTGGTGCTGGTGTGAGCTTTCCCGCCTTGTCGGCGGTGGTGGATAACCTAGGTATTTACTACGACAGCACTTGTCCAAGTGAACTTGAGAGCTTGTTGGCTAGTCATGAAGGCTTATTGACCGACCGAATGAACGTTGATGCAGCCATCAAGATGTTGATCGGAAACCGTTTGAGCAAATACAACCATGCACCTCATGTGCAACTGCCGATCTCCGAGTCTGCAGAGAGGTCGGTGCTGGTGGTTGACCAAACTTATGGGGACATGAGCGTTCAATTAGGTGCGGCTACGCAACAGACGTTTACGCAGATGCTTCAAGCAGCAATTGATGAAAACCCAGGTGCTCTGATTTTGGTCAAAACACATCCAGAAGTATCTGATGGCAGCAAGCGTGGTTACCTCAGTCAGGTACAAGCTAGCGTTCTTCCTCAAGGTGGGCAAATACGGATGCTGCGTCAGCTTGCCAATCCTATAGGTCTACTGCAGCAGGTGAATAAGGTGTATGTGGCTACATCGGGCATGGGTTTTGAGGCCTTGTTGTGCGGCAAGCCTTTGCGTTGCTTTGGCTTGCCTTGGTACGCTGGTTGGGGAGTTACCGAGGACGAACAACACTGCCCACGTCGTCTCCGAACTCGTTCAATACCCGAGCTGTTTGCAGCGGCCTACTTGCGCTATACGCGCTACCTCAACCCTGTGACGCACCAACAGGGCAGCATTTTTGATGTGATGGATTGGCTCATCCGTCAGCGCCAAATGGCTGGTCTAGCCTGAGTGGTCTTTGTGGGTAATCAGTTGCGTTACCGTGTATTTTTGTATGGTTTTCGTGTTTGGCGTGCTTACAACTTGAAGGCTCTGGCATCTCTTTATCCCTCCAATGTGTATGTGTGTGGTTCATTGAGAAGGTTGCAAGTCATGAGGCCCCAGCCTCAAGATGTTGTGTGGGTTTGGGGGTGCAACGTGCCCACTAGCTTGGCTGCGTATGTGCTGACTTGTCGTGCCAGACTTCTGCGAATTGAAGATGGTTTCATTCGATCAGTGGGTTTGGGGTCCGATCTCATTCGCCCTCAGTCTCTGGTCTTAGACGAACGTGGCATTTACTTTGATGCCACGCGTCCATCTGATTTAGAGCACATGTTGTTTAACCGCGAGCTTACGCCAGTTGATGTGAAGCGGGTGCATGATGTGCGTGCATTCATCGTTGAGCATGGAATTACCAAATACAACCTTGAGCCGCGTCAAACGGTTCAATGGTCTAGCGGTGGTCGATTGGTGGTGCTTGTACCGGGGCAGGTGGAAACCGATGCCTCTATCCGTCTAGGCTGTACCGCTGTGCGAACCAACCTAGATTTATTGCGTGCTGTTCGTGCAGCGCGGACTGATGCTTACATTGTTTACAAGCCACACCCTGATGTGCTGAGCCTTAACCGCAAAGGGCGCATTGCGTTAGAAGCAGCAAAACAGTATGCAGACCACGTAGAGCCGGGTGTGTCGGTGGTGAGTTGCATTGATGCCTGTGACGAGGTGCACACCATGACATCGCTGACGGGCTTTGATGCGCTTCTGCGCGGCAAAAAGGTGGTGACGTATGGCCAGCCTTTTTATGCAGGCTGGGGCCTGACTGAAGACCGAGCTGAAAACGCCACAGCGTTTGAAAGGCGGCAACGCCGTTTGACCTTGGACGAGCTAATAGCAGGTGCCTTGCTTTATTACCCCATTTATTGGGATTGGGATTTAAAGGGCTACACCACTTGCGAGGCTGTGCTGCATCGCATTGTTGAGCAGCGCATGGCGCTTGAGGCTAATGGTGGTTTGCATAAGCTGCGTGTGGGTTTTGTGCGCCGACAGTTACGTAAGGCCAAAGTGTTGTTTGACAGTTGGACTGGGCGTTTGTGACAGAAGGCTTTGTATTACGTCGACGCGTGCATTACTTCAGCGGTTTTGACCCACGCGGTGCTGCCTATTACCACCGCTTGTGTGAAGAAGAAGCGGCCAAGCCGCAAGTGCAGGGCGGCACCTTGAGTGTTGGGCGTCGCAGGCGCATGGGTAAGCTGTTTAACTATTGGATGGTGACTTGGCAAAGCGACGGCAAAGACTCAAAGTCTGTCGAAACCCAACATGTGTTTATGAGTTGGGATGACATTATTCGCAGCCACTGGAGCAAAAGCCCGTGGGCTTTAGCCAGGGAGTTTGGGTTCGCCTATCGGGGCATTATTTTTGATGTGGATTTGTCGCGGGTTAAACAAATCTTTC
>Ga0164295_10004053_pt1 | contig 11693 bp, 4 predicted proteins | sample GEODES006metaG_FD_111798 | JGI IMG/M metagenome (GOLD analysis project Ga0164295, IMG submission 111798) | Oligotrophic lake water microbial communities from Sparkling Lake, Wisconsin, USA - GEODES006 metaG | ecosystem: Environmental > Aquatic > Freshwater > Lake | place: USA: Sparkling Lake...
ATCACATCATTTAAAAAATAATTTGCGTAAATTATTTGTGAAGGTCCAGCATCTCCTGTTTGGCCTTGATAACTTACACCAAGATTAATTCTTTCTGTAACAGAACGACTTGCCGTAGCTCTCCAACTGTATTGTCCATTTTGTGAAATAGGAACCACATTAATATTATCAACTAGCCCCCCTGTTACCGTACTTAAGGTATTATTTAAAAAACCTAGATCTGCAACACCACCACCAAAAAAAGAAAAAACACTCGTAGAAGCAGACAAAAGGTTTCCACTGGAACTTTGAGTTGGAATTTGCCCTGTAGAAATTATCGAAATAATATCTGTCTGATTCATTCTATCTCCATTTGGAAGATTTGGAGGTAAAATACTTAAATCAATTTTAGGGTGACTAAATCTTCCATTTAAAGTTGCTGTAATTGTATACGAAGCAATTCTGGATTCCATTTGAATATCAATATTTGGATCATATTTTTGCATTTCGATAAAGTTAAAATCTCCTCTTTTTACTTCAAATCGACTTTTTAATAGAAAAAGATTTGCTGAATCTGTAGTAAAGTTACCTACCAAAACAGGGTTAGAAGAATCACCAGATAAGTTCACAGAAGGTGAAGTAGAAAATCTTCCTCGGACACATTGAGTTTGCATTATTAATGAATTAATTCCCTGAAAATTTATATTAAAGCTAGCAAAGGGATTACTTGATACCAGTTGAGGATTTACATTGTTTGTCATTGCTATAATTTGATTTGCAATTTCACTACAACCAATATCTTTAAAAATTCTTAATTTTTTAAAATTAACATCACCACTTATACTATAAGGTTTTTCGTTTCCTGAAAATAAAATATCTGCATCAAAATTTGTGTCTACTAATTGAAAAATTGGAATTTGTAATCTTAAATCCGCATTTCTAGCAGAAAATTTAAAATATAAATTTGGAGATTCTGGATTTTCTTTAAATAAAGTAGAAAAATCAATACTTCCTGCGCCATTAACCGTGCCGGTTCCTTTCACTGCATTAAATGTATTTAACTCAAGTTTATTTCCATTAAATTCTAGTCTTCCATATAAATTCGTAAAAGCAGGTTGATAATTTTTAAGAGATAAAACTTTTGCATCTAAAACTAAATCACCGGTAGTTTTTATATCATTTAATTTTCCATTTATATTAAACTGCCCATTTAAACTACCTTCAGATGGACCAAAAAAATCAGCCATTTGATCAACTTTATTTAAGCTTGCATTAATATAAATCGATGTATTAATATGATTTTCAAAGAAATTAATATTACTTTTACCAATTTCAAACTTTCCTAATTGCCCATTAAATGATAGTGGACTGAGTTTTAGTTCTTTACCATCAAATAAAATTTCATTATTGTTTGATAATTCAAATAACATTTTTCCTAATTGCAAACTCCCAGACTCAATAATTCCTTGCCCTTTCCAATTATGAATCCAATTTTTATCATGAAAATTATTAAAAGGAGTAAGTCCATTCATTTTTATGCTAGCTGTAAATTGTGAAAATAAGCCATATTGAGCTCTCAATTCATCAGTTAAAAAAGCTGTTGCATCAAAATCCAATAAATCTATATTTAAAAATGAATGCCCCTGAATATTATTAGGCATAATATATTTTATTAAAAATTGATTGCTAAATGATTTCATATCAAAAACTATCTGTTTTTGATCATTTGGATAAGCATTAAAAGAAAAATCACCAATATGAAATTCATTATATTTAAATTTATAAACTTGAGAATTCATATATCCGCCAAGATTGTCCCATTTTCCAGTCATTTGAATACTAGAATTTAAATAACCTTGTATTTTTTTGTCTTTATCATTTGAAAACATACCTAAAGGAACATTATTAAATTTTGCTCTAAATACAGAATCATCAAATGAAAATCTTATTAATTCTATCAAAACAAAAGGTAAAGAATTTAAAGATTCTTCCGGATTATTTTTTTCTTTTAATCCAGTAAATGATAATAAAGAATTTGAACAAACTCCAGTATTACAGTTTAAATTTATTTTTGATTTTTTAACTTCTCCATTAATAAATTTTAAATTATCTATATCAGAATTTAAATTTAAATCCCAAGTAGAAAGATGAAGCAAAAGACCAGACATATTAACGCTTAATTTATTTAATTTTCCTGATGAATTATGAAATAAAGGATTAAGCCAATAAGAATTTGAATAAGACAAAACAGATAAATCACCTGCATCAGAATAAGCAACAATTTTAGAATTTAAATTATTATATTCAATGTTAGCTTCTTTTATATAAATATTTAAAAATTTTAATTTATCTATATCGCTTAATTGTATTATTGAATCTTTTGTCCAAACATTTTTTGAATTTAAACCTAACTTTCCTTTATAATTATGAAATTTTAAACCAAACATTTCCCCATCATTTGCTTCAGCATCTCCTTCAAAAACAACATCCGTTGAACCTGGTTTTACAGTTACATCTCCAATAAAACTACCTACACCAGTTGTTTTAAATTTTAAAAAATAATTTAAAACAGATAAATTTATTTGACTTCCAATTAAATTAGTATTTACTGAAATTCCTTTAATAGGAGTAAAATCAATATATCCATTTTTAACATCCACTTCACCCTGATCGCCCAATATTGATTTTGTTATATAGGCCTTTGTATTATCTAAAACTAATCCCAAAACATTGGCTGTTAAATTCAAATCAAAATCAATATTAGGAATAGGATCGCGGCCTACTTGGTCAGGAAATGATGTTACAATCATGCTATTAGCAGAGCCTTTTCCATTTGCGAATAATTCAAAAACTTTTTTATGATCTAAACTTTGAATATATCCTGAAACAAGCATTTCTTTAGAATTTATTGAAAATTCAATAGGTGTAAATGGGACTCCTAAGCCATGAATCAACTCAGCAAAAGAAAACTTAATAATTTCTGCTTTATTTTCAAAATAAAATTTATCATATAGTTGAAAAAAACCTTTAGATAAAATTTTTCCCTCTTTTAAAGTTTTAATTTTTGCATTTGAATAATTAATTATTTTATCTTTATAATAAAGATCTGCTTCACCGGAGTAAATGTCAAATTGTTTTAATTTAAAATCATTCCATTTTATTCTTCCATTAAAAATGGGTTCATCTGTAATTTTTTTTCCTGAAATTACAATTCCAGAAAGAACTGCTCTACCAGATGAACTCATTTCTAATAAATGAAAAACTTCTTTTGAATTTAAGTCTAATTTTTTAACATTTGCTACATATGAGGAATCCAGAATATTACTTGAAATTACCCCTCTTATATCAGTTTGCAATTCTGCTAAATTACTTTTTAATTCCAAATTTTCAATTAATAAAGAACCATCTGAAGCAATTAATAAATTAATATCTATTAAATTTAATGATATTTTATCAATCAACCATGGAAAAATAATTTCAGAATCTGTTATAAGAATATTTGATTTTAAGGCCGGAATTCCCTTTTGATTTATGGTTTTTTTTATTTCTAAATGTGATATTGAAATTTTTTGATAATTTTTTTGTTCTTTTGAACCCAGACTAAATTTTAAATTAATCCCTTCAATTTCAAAAGGAATATGAGTGATATTATCTTGGATTAGTTTTGGAATACCCAAATCTTCATTGTCATTTTTGTTAAAATTTAAAAATTCTGGGATAATTAATTTATTTGATGAATCATAAGATAAGTTTATATCACTACCTCTTAATATAATTTTCTGAATTACAGGAATTCTTTTAATATAAGAAGAAAATACATCAAATGATACTGTAAGCTGATTTAAACTAAGCTTAAATTCTTTTAATGAATCATTTTTTTTATCTTTTTCCTTAATATATACCTCATTAAGATTTAATGAACCACTAAGAAAGTTTAAGCTTAATGAGCCTAAACCCAATTCCAATTTCTGCTTATTAAAATAATTTATATTAATATATTCAACTATAGCATGTTGCACAGTCTGACTATTTAAAACAAAAAAGACAACAGCATTAAGAGATATAAATGAAACTATTAAGAATATTATCACACGTTTTAAAAACTTAATCACTAAAATTCATCCTTCGTAGAAGGTTTAATTTAACTTTTATGATAGCATTCGCTTTCATAAAGTGCGCGTGAGTTTTGACCTTATGCTCACACTTTGTTATGGACTACCCACCGTATTCTGTCGAGGAGGTTACTAAACATGGGATGGCTATCGCGCGAACCAGCAAAACTTCAAGATGTATCAGAGAAAAAATCCCTGCCAAGTGGTGTTTGGGAAAAATGTCCTTCATGCTCCGAAATTGTTTTAATATCTGATCTTGAAGAAAACCATCTTGTATGTCCAACTTGTAGCTACCACCATAGGCTACCAGGAGAACACCGCATTGAACTTCTTATAGATAATAATACATTTTTTGAATGGGATCATACTTTATGCAGTACGAATCCACTTGAGTTTGATGATGGACGCTCTTACCAAGACCGATTAATAAATATGGCAAAAAAGACAAAAAAATATGACGCTATTTTAACTGGTGCAGGATTAATGAATGACAGACCAATTGCAATTGGTGTGTTAGATTTTTTCTGGATGGGTGGCAGTATGGGTTCAGTTGTTGGAGAAAGAATTCATAGAATGTTCGCCAGAGCTAGAAAAAATAAAATGCCTGTAATTTTAGTAAGCAGTAGTGGTGGTGCACGTATGCATGAAGGACTTATCTCTTTAATGCAAATGGCAAAAACATCCGCAGCAATTGCTTTGCATAAAGAAGCTGGACTTCCATTCATAAGTATTCTTTGTGATCCAACAACTGGAGGAGTTGCAGCAAGTTTTGCTATGTTAGGAGATGTCAATTATGCTGAACCTAAATCAACAATTGGATTTGCTGGTAGAAGAGTAATTGAAAATATCATTCGTCAAAAGTTACCAGATAATTTTCAAACAGCTGAATTTTGTTTTGAACACGGAGTAGTTGATAGAATTGTAAAGCGCCCTGAAATGAAAGAAACGCTTACAAGAACATTAAATATTTTATGTGGTCCAATTGCTAAAAAGAAATAATTAAAAAGTAATTTAAAATATGACATATAAATTACCTTCACAAAGTAATGTGAAAAAAAACTCAATTTTAGAACCTTACTTTGATAGAGTGAGAGGCAAAATTATTCCGGGAGCGCATAGGCTTCAAATACTTTTGCAAGACTGGATTGAAGAAGGAATCTTTCAAATTCCCTCTGTTTTAGTTACAGGAAGTAACGGTAAGGGTACTACATGTGCTTTTATTGAATCTATTTTAAGACATCATGATTTAAAAACAGGATTATATACTTCTCCTCACTTAATTCATCCAAATGAAAGAATCAGAATAAACGGAATTCCAATAAGCGAAAATGATCTAGAAAATAATTTAAATACTATTATAGATATCACAAAAGTTAGACTTCCTGATGCTAGTTTATTTGAAATTCTTACCGCAACAGCATTACTCACTTTTTTAAAAGAAAAAATAGATTTTTTAATCTGTGAAGTTGGTTTAGGTGGTCTTTATGATAGCACGAATAGTATATCGCCATTAGTAAGTATTCTTACAAGTGTAAGCTTAGAGCATACCGATTTTCTAGGAAAAACATTAAAAAAAATTTCTTCAGACAAATCTTTTGTCTCAAGAAGAAATAAACCTTTTATTGTAAACAATATTTCTGAAGAAGCTTTAGAAGGTTTAATGGAAACTGTCCAAATTACGGGTGCAAATATAATACATACTAAAGATAAATTACCTCAAATATTTGAAAACCAAATAACTCAAACATTAAATTCAAAAAATAATTTTAACTTTGCAAAATTAAATATAATAAATTTAAGAACTGCTTTACACGCTGTAGAAAGTGTAAAAAACGAATTAAAACAAGAATTAAATAAAAATTTTGAAGTTGACCCAAAAATTCTTGAAAAATCTATATTAAAAACAGAATGGCCTGGTCGTTTTGATATTAGAAAAATAAACGAAAGAACCGTTATTTTCGATGCCTCACACAACCCTGAGGGCTTTCAATATTTTGTAAATGAATATTTTCAATCTCCCTTTTCAAAAGTAAAATGTGTTTTGATTTTTGCCAGTTTAAGTGACAAGGACTGGAAAAAAACTCTATCATTAATACCTGAAATTGCAGATTCTGTTATATTTACCGAAATTTCATCTCAAAGATCAGAAATTTCAGAAAATATTTCAAACTATTTTAATATGTTTAAATCTAAATATGATAGTATATCTTGTTCATCAATTAAAAATTTAGATCATGCGCTAGAAAGCGCAATGAATCAAAAACAAGATTTACCAATTGTGATTACAGGATCAATAGCTTTTATTGGAGCTGCTATGGAACGTTTTGGAATTTCCTTTCATCGAGGAACTGAGTGAATATAAAAAAGAAATTTATAAAAAAAATATTCATTATTATAAATTTTACTTTTATTTTTCCATTTATATTTAATAATATTTCTTTCGCACAAAATATACAAAACTCAAATCAATTACCTAATTGGTTATTTTACGACGCTGATGAAATTAAAATTAATAAAAATTCTGAAACTTTTAGTTTTGATGGAAATGCTATAATTTTAATTGGAAATGTTTATATATCTGCAAATAAAATAATAAGTCAGAAAAAAATTGGCCTCATTACCGCTGAAGGAAATGTTAATTTAATAAATAACAAACAAAAAGCTGTAGCTTCAAGAATCGTTTTTGATATAAATACAAAACAATTTAGAATGGATGATGCTCAAATTTTTTCTGACCCTAAAGTCACTGAGGAAAAAGTTTCTGAAATTACTTTAGGCTTAACAAAAGCTGAAATTGCTTTTGAAAAAGCAAAAGAAAAAAGAACAAAAGAAATTGAAAATGATTTAAAATCTATTAGAGAAGAATATGCAAAGCTTTTAAACTTAAAAAATATAAAAAAAAAGAACGACACAGTTTACTCTTCTCAATTATCAGAACTTAGAAGTAAATATAGTAGATTATTAGCAAGACTTACTCGAACACAGTTTCAACCAAATGCGATACTAGCTGCCTTACCAGAAAAAGACCGAGAAAAATTAATAGAAAGAAGACAAGCAGTTGAAAAATTCAATAAAGATAATCCGGAAATGGTGGATCAAGTTGTAAATTTTTCTGCTATCAAAGGTTACGTAAAAGTTGCTGCTTCACAAATTGTTCAAAAAGATAATAAAACATTAATCTTAAATAATGCCATAATAACTCCTTGTAACTGCAGTCCTTACAATGAACCCCCTATTTATGGTTTTAGTACTCAAGATGCTAATATTGAATTAGATAATTATATTACAATGAAAGATGTTACGTTTGATTTATTTTCTATTCCTGTCTTTTATTCACCTTGGTTAAAGTTTCCAATTAAAAATAAAAGAGAAACTGGATTATTACCACCTAATTCTTATACAAGTACAAATGCAGGCACAGCAACAACTGTTCCTTTATTTATAGTAATGGGTCCATACGCTGATAGTACAATATCTTATGAATATTTTAGTAGCAGCGGTTCACAAATTACTGGTGAGTTTCGTTTTCAAATAGAAGAAGATAGTCAATTAAGAACAGAAGCTAAATTTATAAAAGATAAAAATTACCAAAATAAATGGGACACAAATAACTCGAATGTAAATAATGCAATTGCACAAAGTTCTGACCCAGCAACACAATCTATGTATGATAGCTTTAGAGGAAGTAGACTACAAGACAGATGGTACTCAGGCAGTTCAATTAATATTCCAATTCTTGAAAAAGCCGCCGTAAAAACAAACGCAGAATTTGTAAGTGATAATACTTATCTTTCTGATTATTCTAGCAACAATCCAAATGTCAATCCAACAGCAGCTGTTTATGGTGATACATCTTCAGCATCTAGAAGATTTTTAAATCAAGAATTATCAACTGAATACTATGGAGATAATATAACTATCTCTGCTCAAGGACAAACTACAAAAGATCTTTTTGCACCAGATGCATCAACTACTCCAAATAAAACTCCAAAAATAGAAATTGACATTCTTCCTGATCGTTACTTTAATTTACCGCTTATATTTAGCAGCAACTCAACATTTGAAAATATTACAAGAAAAAATCAACAAAATTTTATTCCTATTGCACAAAATGTTTTTTCTCCGTTAGGTTCAAATCAAACTAGTAGTTATATACCTGGTGGCCAAAAAAATCCAAATGATCCTTATGCTCAAGGTAACAGAGTATTTACCTCATCAACAGTGTCTTTACCTATTCCAGCAAATGATTATGTAAATGCTAATATTTCTACGACAGCTGTAGGAACTCAATATTATTTTCCAGATTCATATCCTTACCAAGATGTTCAACCATACTTGGGATATTTAATATATAAAGCTCATTTAGATGTTCCTTTATATTCAAGTTTAAATTTAGTTAATGAAGATAACTCTACAAAAGGAAAAATAACTCAAAATCTTGTCCCATTTGTAGATATAAACCATATACCTTCAGTAACAAGAAGTTCTAATTATCCTAATACATATCAACTTTGGTATGACCAAGATAAAACTGTGAGTTCTTCCATTATAAATTTTGGAGCAATGCTTTCTTGGACCATTGAAAAAGAAGAGTTCATTGAATCAAAAGATCCCATTTCCAGGCTTCCTATTAATGAAGAGCCAGGCGTAGCGAATCTTAGTTTTTTTAACGAAATAATAAATGACAATAATTTAAATATATCCTCTAATTCGAATGAAATTTATCAATTTTCATCAGATTCAAATGCTTCTAAAATATTTGATCTATGGGCAAAAAAGGAATTAGATAATTATTATGAAAAAATTTCATCAAATGAATTTAAGCAAAATTATGTTTGGCCTTCTGGAAGCTATTATTCTAAAAACATAATTTGGAAAATGACACCTTTGTCTCTTTCTGTATCTGCAGGATATAATTTAGTAGCAGACAAAACAGCAAATGAAACAAACTCACTAGCTGGCCCAACTGTTTCTCCCGTCCCTGCACAAAAATATACAGATATCGTCGCATCAGCTACCGTAGATTTGAACCCATTAATCCCAGTAAGAGGGGTTTTTTCAACTAATTATAACCAATACTACCATAGAATAAACACAACATCATTGTCTGTAAATGCTGAACTACCATATGGATTAAATATTTCTTATACAAATAACCAACAATTTGTTATTGACCCAACTAATCAAAACCAAAATAGTTTTATAAAAAAGACGCAACAAACAGCGGGAGTTACTTACACCCCTGTAGCGTGGATGCAATTTGGTTATCAGTGGTCTGAAAATACAGACCCCACAGCCACAAATACAGACTTAAGTAATGGTAAAGCCTATGGATCTTCTCAAAATATAACTTTTTTAAACCTACAAAATTGTTTAGATCTTACGATTGCAAGAAATAAGCCTGCTGGTGTTCCAGAAAATTTAGCAACATATGCTTTGACACTTACTTTTAGGTTTTTTGGCTATACTCAAACCACTCCACAACTTGGCGATTATATTAATAGAAATCTTACGAATTGAATTTTGCCTGAAATGCTTTACAAATCTTATTAACCTATGCTAACCAAATAACCGTGTGTTCTGGCCGTAGCTCAGCTGGATAGAGCATCGGATTTCTAATCCGATGGTCGCGTGTTCGAATCGCGCCGGCCAGGCCACACAAAAATACTTCCTACTATCATATTAATATTGCTAGGCAATTCTTTCTACATTCTTACTTAAAAAAATCCGATAAAGCCTACGGTGGGTATATTAACCCAAGCTGGAGGTTGTTTAGTGCTATTTTCAAAAAAAGGCCCTAAAAAAATTAACTATAAGTACAAAGATAATTTAAAAAAGAAATTTTTCGACACACATACAATTTTATATATTTCGAAAAAAACAGGTAAGACCCATATTTTCCATATTCCTGGAATATTACCTCCATTTATACTATTAGTTTCTACTTCTATTTTAACAATAGCAATATTAATGACCGCAAACTATATAATAAATATGAAAACAACTCTTGAATTAGAAAATCTTAGAGATGAAAGTCTTGGACTCCAAAGCGAAGTTGAGGCATTAAATTCAAAAATAAGAAATATACAAGATACTGTTAATCAGGTTAATTATTATTCTGATAAAATAAAAAAAGTAACAACACGCTCTGACGACAGAAAATCAGGAACGAATTCTAAAAGTACATCACAAAATGAATCAATTATTCCTTCTGGAATTGGGCCATTAACAAAAGAAGAGTATGAAATTTCGAATAAAGTAACCGGATTAAAATACGAAAGTTTAGAGTTAAAGTCCTTATTTGACATAGCCCAGGAATCCGAATTCAGAACCTCTAAACAACTAGAGGATTTAAAACACTTTTTAGTGGAAGCACAAAAAAATGCTCTAAAACTTCAGAGCATTCCAGATATCGCACCTGTGCGAGGAAGATTAACTTCAACTTTTGGTTGGCGCGTAAGCCCTTTTTCAGGCCAAGGACGAATTCATTTTGGATTAGACATCGCAGCACCTAAAGGCTCTCCAATTTACGCCACAGCGAATGGAATTGTTCTTAGAGTGAGCCAATCAGATGATTTTGGAAAATTTATAGAAATTATTCATGAGAAAAAAATGGTAACTAGATATGCGCATACAAGTGTTATTTATGCGAAAGAAGGGGCAAAAATTAAAAAAGGAGATATTATTGCCGCTGTAGGAAATACAGGACACAGTACGGGACCACATGTACATTATGAAATTGAAGTAAATGGAAAAAAACATGATCCCGAAAACTTTATCGTATTATGGTAGAATATTAAAACTCAGTAGATACTGAAGCTCTCATACCATAAACCCCATTTATTAAACTTTGATTATAAACTTGCCAAGCATTACCAACAAACCAATACCCTGCATCGAATCCAAACGTTACCCTATCTAGAGTTGTATAACGATAGGAAACATCTGCTTCAAAGCCTAAATTGCTATTTCCACCAACACATAAAACATTTGTTGGACTATTTGAATCAACAGATGGTGAATTATTTTTACAAAGTGTATTTTGAGCATTATAATTTTGATTTAAATTATTTAAGACACCCCAAACAAACACAGGGCCAATTGATCCAAAAATTGGATTTTCATATGTATAATCTAATCGAACAAAAGTTGTATTTGTTAATGATCCACCAGGCATTCCATTTACCGCAGGAAGAGTATTATTAAACATTAAAAATGAAGGTTGAATATTTGAATTCATATTAAGAGCTGTTATGTCATTCGTACTTCCAGATGTACCAGGGGAGTTAAATTGATTATTTCCTCCACTTACATAACCAGACCACATACCAATTACATGAGAAGATTTTCTTTCTTCTGTTCCAAGAATTTTCTGCGCTTTTTCTGTTGAAGCCAAAGAAGTACTATCATTTGCATTAATTTGATATTTTAGTTTTAATAATGCAGCTAAGGCAGATATTTTTTGACTAACACAAGTTATAGAACCAGGAGTTGTTCCATCTTGAACATAAGAACAAGCAGAAGCTCCTCCTAAATTTTGGTAGTTTGGACTTTGCGTTGATCCTGTAGGATATAATAATTCACCACCAATATAAAAACTTG
>Ga0164295_10004055_pt1 | contig 11690 bp, 7 predicted proteins | sample GEODES006metaG_FD_111798 | JGI IMG/M metagenome (GOLD analysis project Ga0164295, IMG submission 111798) | Oligotrophic lake water microbial communities from Sparkling Lake, Wisconsin, USA - GEODES006 metaG | ecosystem: Environmental > Aquatic > Freshwater > Lake | place: USA: Sparkling Lake...
CCGGGCGTCGGCGATGGGCACGATGCGGCTCTCCGTGAGCCGTTGGCGGACCGGGAACTCGTCCGTCACGACCACCGGGGTTGTCTCGGTGAGTGCGGCGCGCACGGCGCGCCCGAATGCGCTCTCGCGAGCGTCTGGGATGAACTCCCAGAGGTTTCGGCCAATAATGGCGCGCGGCAGTCGGCCCATGGCTTCGGACGCGCGCTCGTTGACGAAGCAAATGTTCGCCTGAGCGTCGACGATGACGCATGCATCGAGCGAGGCATCGAGCGCCCGCGCCGCGAGGCCCGTGACCATCCAGCGGCGCTCAGATGCCGTCGCGCGCCGAACGACGCCGTTCAAGTCGACGGGTTGTCCGCGCTCGTCCACGGCGAAGCGGCCCCATAGTCGAACCCAGCAATCGCTCGACTCGGCAGTGTGTACCCGGAACATGTGGTCGACCGCGGTGCGGGTGCTCAGCGCCTCGCCGAGCGCGAGCCGCAGACCTGCGCGGTCCGCATGGAAGATCGACTCGATCATGGTCGACGCCGCGGCTTGGTAAGTGTCATCACCGAGCCCAAAGGCGCGCCGCGCGATCTCGTCGAGGTGCACGCAATCCGAGCGAAGCTCCCAACGAAGGGTGCCGACCCCCGCGGCGTCGAGTACGCGCCACATGGCTCCGTTGGACGCTGAGAGCGGCTGCACGGGGCCACTCAGCGTGCGACGGCGCGTTCGCGCCACGGCGCGAGACGGCGATCGGCGGATGCGGCTCGATCGCAGCGTGCCCCACGCCGCGAGGCCCTGAGGTGTCTCGAACGGCACAACGTGCGCCGCGCGTACCGCAGACGCATGTCGCAGGTGAACCCGAACAACGCTGGGGTGCCTCGCGTCGAACGCCCGCCGCAGAGTATCGCGCGTGCTCGAAGAAAAGGCGTCCTCCACCCCCGTATTCGCGCGGTCTCCCCCTGAGCCCGTGAGGGCGCGCGCCGCGGCGTTCGTCCACGCGGTGCGCGCCTCTGAGTTCAGACGAACGAGCGGGTAAGGCAGCGCCTCGAGCGCCTCGAGCGCAGCAGAGGCCTGCCCGAGGGCGTCGTCGGCCTCGCGCGCTTGCTCGGCAACGGCAGCGAGCGCGCCCATGCAACTCTCGAGCACGCTCACTTGGTTCGCAGCATAAGTCCGGCGCAGCACGTCGAAGAGCGCCACCTCGCCGAGCACTCGACCGTCGGTCCCGACGATGTTCTGGCGGTAGGTGACGACGAGCGGCGTCCCGTCCTCAAGGTGAGTTGGCGACTCTTCGTCGGTCTGCAGCTGGACCGCTCCGCGAACCAGGCTCAGCGGCGTCCCCAATGCACGGAGTGCGCCCGATGCGAGCCACACGCGCCCGGCTGGCGCACGGGACGCCGCGACGAGCGTGACCAAGAGCGCCTCGACGCTGCGCTCAGCGGCAACGGACGACAATGCGCCGGATGTTTCTCTGTCAGACAATGGATTCCATTGTGGGAAATTGCGCCGGGCGCCGGGCGGTCAACGTGAACGACTCGACCTTAGCGGCCGTCTGTGCGAACGACAAGACGCGCAGGGGCGCGGGGCGAGAAAGCCATTCGGGATTTTATGTAGGATTCACGCGCCGGGCAATCACTCCGGCGCGAGAACGTCCGCGCCGAGCGCCGCGCCGAGGTCGGCCAGGCGCCCCATCACCAAGACCCGCTCGCCCGCAGCGAGGGCGTGCTCACTCCGCGGCGGGAACAACAAAGTCCCGTCTGGTCGCCGGACGCCGAGGACCATCAGGTCTGGGCGGCCCCACACGGGCGTGCCGCCGAGCGGCGCGCCCACGGGCCGCCGGAGCTGCGCCAAGGTGACCTCCTCGATGCCGAGGTCATCGGCTTCGGCGCCCGCGGAGAACGCCACGACCTCGGTCAGTTGGGGTCGCATAATCTGATGCGCGACCCGCTGTCCTGCAACGAGGGCCGGGCTGAACTGAACGTTTGCCCCTGCGCGCTCCAACTTGAGCAGGGTCGCGGGATCATCCGCCTTGCCATAGATCGCGAGGTCGGCCTTCAGCACCCGCGCCGTAAGGGTCAGGAACACGTTCGAAGCGTCGTCATTCAGAGCGGCCACCAGCGCCCGTGCACGCTCGATGCCGGCGCGCTTGAGCACCTCGTCCTCGCTCGCGTCTCCCTCGACGAAGGCAGCGCCCGGCGAGTCACCCAGAAAGCGAGCGAGCGCGTGCGGTGAGCGGTCGATGACCACCACCTGAGCACCCTGCTTCACGAGCGCCCCGGCCACCGCGCCCCCCAATCGACCGCAGCCGCACACGATCGTGTGCCCGCTGATGCTCGCCAACGTCCGCGTCATGCGTCTCCTCCTTCGCCACGCGTCGAGCCCCCCCGACGCGAAGAAGTGGGTCGTACCACCGAGCGTGTAAGCCAGGTTGCCCGCGCCGACGAAGATCAGGGCCATCGTGAACACACGCCCCGCATCGCTCAGGGGGTGCGTCTCCCCGAAGCCGATGGTCGTCAGCGTGATGACCGTCATGTAGAGCGCGTCGAGCCATGGCCAGCCTTCGAGCGACACGTAGCCGAGCGTGCCGGCCGTCAACAACGCCCCCAAGACGATGCCTGCGCGGCGCGCGTGGGCGAGGATTCGCGCGTTCTCAGCGTCCTGCGCCACGAGGGTTGCTACAGCTCCCAGCCGCGCAACATCCCGCTGACCTCGCGCGCGAGCGCTTCGACCCGCTCGAAGTCGAGGTTCTCTCGGGCGAGGAAGAGCAGGAACTGCACGTAGTCGCTCAGTCCCCGGCGCAAGAGCATGCGCTTATCCTTGAGCTCCGTGAGCTTCAGGTTCGCGAAGATGCGGTCGGTCGGCAGGCAGCCATCGTGCGCTGGCACCACGCTGTCGAAGAGCTCCGCGAGCTCCGGGTCAATCTCGTCGAAGAACGAGTCGACGCCGAGTCCTGCGAGCCCCGCCTCCCCCGACGCGACGAGCGCATCGTGAATGCAGAGGACCGCGCCGTTGAAGGTGTTGATGATGTCCTCGAACGACCGCTCCCCCCCATCGCTGGGCGTCCAGGCCGCGGCGCGCACCCCCTCGGCGACCAAGCCGACCTTGAGCAGGTGGTGCAGGACCCTCACCCCTTCGAGCTCACCGAGCAGGCTCGTGTCGATCAGCTCGCCCACCGTGCGGACCCCGTCGACGAGGTCATAGACGCGGCGTTCGTTCGTCTCGAGCGTCACGTCACGCTCTAGCCGGGTCTTGACGACGCGTCGGTCACTCGCGGGGATCTGGCCCCTGAGGTGCTCCATCTCGTCCTTACGCCGGAGGCCTTCGAGCAGGACATGCTGAGTGTTGAGCGCGGTTCGCGACGGCACCTGCCCCGGATCGAAGTGCGCGAGCGTGACCTCTCCGGTCTCCACGAGCAGGATCGCGAAGAGGATCTCCTCAATCTGCGCCCTCAGGATCTTCCAAAGGTCGCGCGTCGAGATGAGGCCGCGCGCGAGCAGAACGTTCCCGATCTTGCGCTCCGGGCCGACCTCAGCCAACGCAGCGTCGAGCGCGTCCCGGGAGACAAGCCCCATCCGGCACACGATCTCGCCGAAGCGGTCGGCGCTCTGGTTGCTAGAGCCCGCGATGACTGAGCCCTGGTGGAAGAAGATCGAACGCCGGATCGACCCGACCGTGACGGTCATCAGGCCCGTGCGCCGCGTCGTGTGGATGAAGTTGACCAGGTCAATGACGAGGGCAGGGTCCTCGATCATCGCGGTCAAGTAGATGCCGCTCGTGCGCGGCATGCTCTGACCCGCCGAGGTGGGTTCTTCGTTCGGGAATGAAGTGCTCATCGTTGTGCGTGATAGAGTGCGCGCCCATGGCTGAAGCGCAAGAAAAGGGAGACGACGCCGCTCGGGTAGACGAGGTCCGGCGCCGATTCTACGAACACCGCCGTGAGCGTGTCCGCACGCACGGCCCCGAGACGTGGGACGAAGCGGAGGTGCTCTACCTCTGCCGCGCCTGTGGCAAGGCGACAGTTGTCCGAGACGCCTTCTACGGCCGAGAGGTCGAAGGTCCGATCGACCGCTTTCTCGACGACCTCGCGATGCGCTGGTTCGCGACGCGGTCCGCCCTGAAAGCCACCGCGTGTCCAAAGTGCGGCGCCGCGCGCACCTCGCCCGCGGTGCGCGCTTGGTTCGCTCATTTTCTCGGTGAGGTCGGCCTGGACTATGGCGTCGAAATCGCGCCAGCGTCGGTTGAGGGCGAAGTCTCCGCAGGCGACCTCGCGACGACCGGCGAGGTGGTCGGGTGCTGGCGCTCAGACGCACGGGGACGCGCCTTCCGCCTCCCTGTCCCCGGCGACGAGCGCGACTTCCGCGGCCAAACGGGCACGTGCTTCGACCTGCGCGCCGCCTGGCGGCAACTCGTCGCGGAGTTTCGTGACTCGGGCAGTCGCCGTGAGACTGTGATCGCCGAGGTCCAGTCCGGCTACTTGGTCGGTGTGCGCGCGGGCGTACCGGGTGACGCTCACCCCGAGCGCCGTCACGACCCGCACCTTGAGCACCTGATCAGTCAGCACGACCGCCGCACGTACGACACGCTCGAGTTCCTGCGCCACCCCGCCGCGGAGTCCGAGACCGAGGCGCTCCCGTTCGTCGGCGAGCGCCTCGACGAGTGGCTCGGTGACGAGGGGGCGGCGGTTGCGCGTGGCGAGATCGAGCTCTTCGCGCTCGCCGACTCGAGCGAGTTCCTCGCTTGCATCGAAGACCTCGCGGCTAAGCGCGGCGTCGCCGTGGAGTGGGTGGACCCGGACGAAGACCTCAAGGTCGCCTTCCACCTCGACGCACTCCGCCTTGAGGTCCAGTTCGCCTATCCGTTCCTGCGCGCGCTCCACACGGCGCGCAGCTTCGTCGGCGCCGCCCGCGCGTTCTACGTCCCGCTGCTCGACGCGCTTGAGGATGCCCGCGACATCGTCGAGCTGGCTCAAGACGAGATCGGCGCCGACGAGCGCTTCGTTGTCGAGGTCGTCGACGGCGTCATGCTCCGCATCGCTGACGACGCCGGCGTGGAGGTTTCGCGCACAAACCTGATGACCATTGCGGGCCGGCTCGCCTTCCGCGGGCGAGAGGGGAACCAAGCGCTCTTCGAGCTGCTCGGCTGGGACTCGGCGGAGCGAGGCTTCAAGCCACGAACGGCGCGCCTCGACCAGTGTCCGTTGTGTGCGGAGCAGGCCCGGGTCGGCAAGGTCATCCGCCCGGCGGCGCTCGCTGGGCTCGACAAGGCTCGCCTGATGGGCGTCGAAGTCGGCGCGTCTCTCGTCCTGTACACTCACGAGTGCGCGGAGCACTCGACGCCGGTCGAGGCCGCACCAGGCCGCTCCCTGGCAACCCTTGAGGCTGCGTGGCGCAAGGGTCTTGAGACAGCGCGCTTGAGGCTCGTCGACCAACGACCGCTGACCCTCGACGGGGCGGGGGCCGTGCTCCTGGTCGGGTTCGACGTGGGCTCCCTCGTCTTGGAGCCCGAGCGGCTCTTGGCGGCTCTGCGCGCGGTCGAATTTCCCGAAATCGAGGGCCTCGACGCCGTTCATGCTTACGCGTTTTTCCCGGACGCGCTCGTCGTCGCTGCGGATGGGCTGACGCCGCGTGCGCGCAACGCTGCCCGCGTCGCGGCGCTCGAAGCGCTCATCCCTCGATTCCCCGCGCGTCTCTGGCCGCTCGACCTCGGGCGCTCCGTCTCCCTCGAGGTGGATGCGCTCGGTCACGTCGACTTGCCCGCGTGAGCGTTAGTCGCACCGCGCGAGCGCTCGTGGCAGGGGCGCTGCTCTCGCTCGCCCCCGGTATCGGAGCGCGCGCTCAGACGCCTTTTGTTCCGCCGATACCGCAGCCCGCGCTCGACGCCGCGGGGGTCGATCACGCCCTCGACCCCCCGCCCACACCGCCGCGAACGGGTGCGCGCATCGTGACCCTCACCGGCCTGGCGTTGACGACGACGGGCTTGGTCGGCTCGGCCGTCAGCCCGCGATGTACAACGCGCGTCGCCTCAGGTGACTGCGTTGACGTCCGGGGCGCACACCCCGTCTACCCGGTCGCGGTCGTGGTCGGGATCGCGCTCAGCATCGCCGGTCACTGGGCGATGCGGCAGGACGCCCCGCACGAGTAATGTCCGGGTTTGTGGGGTGATCGACCCGTCAAGCGGGCGGGCTGCGACAATCTGCCGCACCCACCGCACCTGCCGCGCCAATCTGCCGCGCCGGATCGCCCGAAAAGAGTTGGACTTGGCACGCTGCCGTTGGTAGACAGCGGCGCATTCACTGGCATGTGTCTTGCCGTCTAGGGGGGTCCTGGTCGGCGTCGTTTCGCCGGGTCTTCATCCGAGGTCGAGTCGAGATGAGCACACCGAACCCTGGCAACGAGGGAAAACCACTCTTCGTTTTCCCTGCGTTCCACAATCGCGTCCCGCTGCTGCTGGCACCGGTCCTCGCGATCGCGCCAATCGCCGTCATCGCGGCCGTTTGGTACTGGTTCTCACCGTGGTTCACGGACGTGGGTTATCAACCGGAGCAACCTGTGGCCTACAGCCACAAGTTGCACGCGGGAGACCTCGCGATCGATTGCCGCTACTGCCACGTCGGCGTCGAGAAGGGCGCCCACGCGGGCGTCCCGCCCACGCAGACGTGCATGAACTGCCACACGAACGTGAAGAAGGACAGCCCGTACCTTCTCCCCGTCCGTGAGAGCTGGGCGACGGGCAAGCCGGTCGAGTGGGTCCGCATCCACAAGACGCCGGACTACGCCTACTTCGACCACTCGATCCACGTCAACGCGGCGATCGGGTGCGAGTCGTGCCACGGCCGCATCGACCAGATGGTCGAGGTCTGGCAGGACCAGCCACTCAGCATGGGATGGTGTCTCGACTGCCACAAGGCGCCCGAGAACCACCTGCGGCCGAAGGGCACGTCGACCGTGATGGGGTACACCCCGCCAGGCGGCGACCAGCTCGCGCTCGGTGAGAAAATCAAGAAGGAAGCGCGGATCAACCCGCCCATCAATTGCTCGGGGTGCCACCGATGAGCAAGAAGCGGTACTGGCGGAACCTCGAGGAGCTCGAGAACACGCCTGAGTTCCAGGCAGCGCTGGCGCGCGAGTTCCCCGAGGACGAGACGGCGAAGTCGCCGGACGGCACATCCCGTCGTCATTTTATTGGCCTGATGGGCGCTTCGATCGCGCTCTCGGGCGTGACGGGCTGCGTCCGACGCCCGGTTCAGCACATTCGGCCGTACGCGAAGGCGCCCGAGGACCTCATCCCCGGCATCGCCCAGCACTACGCGACCGCGACGCACATCGCGGGCCGCACCGTGGGCCTCGTCGTTGAGGCGCACGAGGGTCGGCCGACCAAGATCGAGGGTAACCCCGACCACCCGCAGACGTTCGGTGGCACGACAGGCATGCACCAAGCGATGGTGCTCAACCTGTTCGACCCCGCCCGCCTGAAGCAGCCCATGCAGGGTGGCAAGGGGACGGATTGGGCCGCGGCGACCGCCGCTCTCAAGGCGCAGTTCGACACGCTCAAGGCGAATGGCGGCAATGGCTTCGCGGTCCTCTCCGAGGCCCTGCCGTCTCCGACCGCGCGCGACCTGCGCGAGCGCTTCGCAGCCGCCTACCCGAACGCGAAGTTCTTCACGTTCGAGAGCGTTCACGACGACAACCAGCGAGCGGGCCTCAGCGCCGCGTTCGGCACCCCGCATGTCGCCGTACACCGCGCCAACGAGGCGCGCGTGGTCGTCTCCTTCGACAGTGACTTCCTCGGCGCCGAGGGCGACGTCGTCCTGAACTCGAACCTGTGGGCGCGCAACCGCCGCCTGCGGACGGTCGAGGACAAGATGTCGCGGCTCTACGCGGTCGAGGGCGTCTTCTCGATCACGGGCACGAACGCCGACCATCGTCTGCGCGTGAAGTCTTCGGAGGTCGAGGGCGTCGTTCTGGCGCTCGCCGCCGAATTTGCCAAGGATCCGCAGCTTGCGTTCCCCGAAACGCTCAAGCCGCACCTCAAGGCGACCGGCAAGGCCGCGACGGACAAGTTCGTCGAGGTCCTCGCCCGCGACCTGCTCGCGCAGCGGAACGGACCGGGGTCGCTCCTGATCGCGGGCCGCCGACAGCCGGCCCTCGTGCACGCCGTCGTTGCGGTCCTCAACCACCTGCTGGGCAATAACGGGCGCTCAGTCCACTACTTCCCCGACCACCGTCGCTTCGACGCGGATGCGGGCGACTTGGCGGGGATCAAGGGACTGACCGACCTGCTCAACGCCGGCAGCGTAGACACGCTCCTCGTTCTCGGGGCGAACCCCGTCTATTCCGCACCTGGCGACCTCGCATTCGCTGAAGCCTTCAAGAAGGCGAAGACAAAGATCGCGCTCGCGGAGTACCTCGACGAGACGGCCAAGCTCGCAGACTGGGCGCTCCCGAAGGCGCACTTCCTCGAGAGCTGGGGCGATGTGCTCGGGACAGACGGCACGCTGTCCATTCAGCAGCCCACGATTCAGCCGCTCTGGGCGGGCAAGAGCGAGATCGAGGTCTTGGCCCTCGCGGTGGGCAGCGCTGAGACCGAGGGGCGCGACATCGTGCGCGCGTTCTGGAAGAAGCGCGAGGGCGCCGTCGGCTTCTACAAGAAGTGGCGGACATGGCTCGCCGACGGCTTCTCAAAGACGCCTTTCTTTGGCGTGACGCCTTCTTACAAGGCGCCCGAGGGGATCGGGACGCTCACGCCTTCTGCGGCGGTTGGCGGTCTTGAGGTCGCGTTCGTCGAGTCGCCCTTTGTCTTTGACGGTCGGTTCTCGAACAACGCATGGCTGCTCGAGATGCCGGACCCCGTCACGAAGGTGACCTGGGACAACCCCATTGCGATCGGCGCGGCGACGGCGGCGAAGCTCGGTCTCAAGGATGCTGACAAGGTCAGCCTCGAGGCCAACGGTAAGAAGATTGAGGCTGCTGTGGTGGTCGTCGCGGGCATCGCGGACGACCAGGCGGTCGCGTACCTCGGCTGGGGCCGCGACTTCGGCAGCTTCCTGCCCTATCACGAGACAGGCGTCGTCGGCTTCAACGTGAACCCAGTCCGGAGCACCGCAGCGGCTGACATCGCTGGCGCGAAGCTCTCTGCGACGGGCGGCACCTATACGCTCGCGCGCACGCAGATCTTCGATAGCCAGGCGCCCGGCTTCGGCTTCGCGGCGCGACAGCTCGTCCGCGAGGCCGAGTACGCCGACTTTCAGAAGAACCCGAAGTTCGCGAAGGCGGGGATTCTGGAGCACGGGAAGCCGCGCCCCAAGGCTGCGGTCGTGCACCCGCCCGAGAAGGGCATTTACGAGGAGCTCAAGTACGACGGCCAGTACCAGTGGGGCATGGCCATCGACCTGAACGCCTGCACTGGCTGCGGCACGTGCATGGTGGCCTGCTCCGCGGAGAACAACATCTCGCCGGTCGGCAAGGACCAGACCCGGCGTGGCCGCGAGATGCACTGGATCCGCATGGACCGCTACTTCGTTTCTGACGAGGGGAAGCCGGCCGACGAAGTCCAGGTCGTTCACCAGCCCGTGGCTTGTCAGCACTGCGAGAACGCGCCGTGCGAGAACGTCTGCCCCGTGGCCGCGACGACGCACAGCCCCGAGGGCTTGAACGAGATGGCATACAACCGCTGCATCGGCACGCGGTACTGCGCCAACAACTGCCCGTTCAAGGTTCGCCGCTTCAACTTCTACAACTTTGCCAAGGACTACCCCGAGACGCTGCACATGGGGCGCAACCCCAACGTGACCGTGCGCTTCCGGGGTGTCATCGAGAAGTGCACGTACTGCGTCCAGCGCATCAACGCGGGCCGCATCGCGTCGAAGAAGGCGGCGACGCCTGAGGCGGCCACCGCGGCGATCAACGCAATCACGCCCGCTTGCGCTCAGGCCTGCCCGACGGACGCCATCTTGTTCGGCAACATCGCCGACAAGGAGTCTGCGGTCAGCCGAGCGCGCGCGCTCGACCGAGAGTACCGGCTCCTGACCGAGCTGAACGTGAAGCCCCGCACCTCGTACTTGGCGAAGGTGCGTAACCCGAACCCCGAGCTGGGGAGCTGAGCGAACATGGCCACCCACGATTCGCAGTCGGAGACCATCTTTCCGCCCCCGCTTGTCTCGGGGAATCACACCTTCCACTCGGTGACCGAGGCGGTGTGCAGCGTGGTCGAGGCGCCGCCCAGTAAGGGCTGGATTGCCTCGTTCCTCGTGGCGCTCATGGGCCTGGGCATCCTCGGCATCTCGGTTGGCTGGCTGATCTGGGAGGGCACGGGCGTCTGGGGCCTAAACCAGCCGGTGAGCTGGGGCCTCGCGATCGTCAACTTCGTTTTCTGGGTCGGTATCGGCCACGCGGGCACCCTAATCTCCGCGATCCTCTTCCTGTTCCGGCAGAAGTGGCGCACGTCGATCAACCGCTTCGCCGAGGCCATGACGATCTTCGCCGTCATGTGCGCGCTGGTCTTCCCGACGATTCACGTCGGTCGCGTGTGGCTCCTCTACTGGGCGCTCCCCATCCCGAACCAGATGGGCATGTGGCCGAACTTCAAGAGCCCGCTCCTGTGGGACGTGTTCGCGGTCTCGACCTACTTCACCGTGTCGTTGCTCTTCTGGTTCACGGGCCTGATTCCCGACTTGGCCACGCTGCGTGACCGCGCGAAGAGCAAGGTGGCGTACTGGGCCTATGGCATCGCCTCCCTCGGCTGGCGCGGCGCGAACCGCCACTGGCAGAACTACGAGAAGGCGTACCTCATCCTCGCGGGCCTCTCGGCGCCGCTGGTCCTCTCGGTGCACACGATCGTGTCTTTCGACTTCGCCGTGTCGGTCATTCCCGGCTGGCACACGACGATCTTCCCGCCTTACTTCGTCGCGGGCGCGATCTTCTCCGGGTTCGCGATGGTGATCACGCTCGCCGTCCCGGCGCGCAAGATCTTCAAGCTCGAGGACTTCATCACGGTCCGTCACATCGAGAACATGAACAAGATCATCCTGACCACCGGCATGATGGTCGGGTACGCCTACGCGATGGAGTTCTTCATCGCGTGGTACAGCGCGAGCGAGTACGAGTCCTACACGTTCGTCAACCGCGCGTTCGGTCCGTACGCTTGGGCGTACTGGATCATGGTGAGCTGCAACGTCATCACGCCGCAACTCTTCTGGTCGAAGAAGATCCGAACGAACATGACCTGGTCGTTCATCCTCTCGATCTTCGTGAACATTGGCATGTGGTTTGAGCGCTTCGTCATCACGATGTCGCTCCACCGCGACTTCCTGCCGTCTGCTTGGGACTACTACACGCCGACGATGTGGGACTTTGGGTGTTTCATCGGCACCTTCGGCCTCTTCTTCACGCTCTTCCTCCTCTTCCTGAAGTTCCTGCCCTCGATCGCCATCGCCGAGGTCAAGGGTGTCATGCCGCAGGCCGACCCACACTGGGAGGGCTACGGGCACCACGGCGACCACGGCCACGAGGCGCAGCCCGCCCACGCCACCGCCGACAAGGGGGGCCACCATGGCTGAGAACAGAATCTGGGGGCTCGTCGCGCGGTTCGAGAACCCCGCGACGCTGCTCCACGCGGCCACTGGGCTGCGCGACGCTGGCTACAAGCGCTACGAGGTCTGGTCGCCTTTCCCCGTGCACGGCATGGACAACGCGATGGGGCTCAAGCGGTCC
>Ga0164295_10004056_pt1 | contig 11686 bp, 12 predicted proteins | sample GEODES006metaG_FD_111798 | JGI IMG/M metagenome (GOLD analysis project Ga0164295, IMG submission 111798) | Oligotrophic lake water microbial communities from Sparkling Lake, Wisconsin, USA - GEODES006 metaG | ecosystem: Environmental > Aquatic > Freshwater > Lake | place: USA: Sparkling Lake...
AATGAAGATCGACATGTCGCGCCGGCCCGGTCCGGTCTTGGCGGCCACAAAATACAGATTGGCATGCACGCCGTTGGTGATGAACATCTTGGTACCGTTGATCACCCACTCGTTGCCTTCGCGGCGCGCGTTGGTGCGGATGCCGGCCACGTCCGAGCCGGCGCCCGGCTCGCTGATACCGACCGCCGTGATCAGCTCGCCCGAGGTCACGCCCGGCAGATAACGGGCTTTTTGTGCGGGCGTGCCCGCATGGTGCAGGTGCGGGCTGGCCATGTCGGTGTGCACCAGTACAGTGATGATGAAGCCGGCAAAGGTGGACTGCGACAGGGCTTCTGCAAACACCAGGTTAGTCAGTGCATCGCCTTCGCCGCCGCCGTACTGGCCCTCGTACATGAGGCCCAGCAAACCGGCCTGGCCCATGCGCCTGAGCACATCGCGCGGCACCATGCCGGTCTCTTCCCAGGCGGCTGCATGCGGCTCGACTTCTTTGGCAATGAAGCGGGCGATCTGGTCGCGCAGAAGTTCGTGCTCTGGGGTTTCGTAGATGGTGGCGTTCATGGTGAGAGTCTCAAAGTGAGTGAGTTATGTTTGCGGGTAAATGCGCCGGGTAAAGACATTGAAGTGCGCCAAGGTTTCAATGCGGTACGACCCGCAGGCCGCGCAAGACGGCCATCACATCAAAGTCGGCGTCCCGGTGCAGCAGCATATGACCGTGGGCCATGCAATAGCTTGCCAGCAATACGTCGACGGGGCTGCGTACCGTGTAGCCCCGCGCGCGCAAAGCGCGGTAGTGCTCGGCGGCGCGCAGCGCGTTGTCTATGCCGCCGATTTCGATCACGTCGAGCTCCAACAAAAGGTCTTTAGCGCGCTTTTGCTCTTTGGGCGCCGCAAAGCCCCGCATGACTTCAAACACCACCAGGTCGGCCACACCCAGGTCCACGGTGGCATCACCGCCTTGCAACCACGCCACGAGTTGCTCGACCGGCCGATTGCGGGCGCCGCGAAAGTAATCTATCCAGACGCTGGAGTCGACCAAAATCACTTGGTGCGGCTCCGTTTGGCAGGCGCGGTTTCTTTGACCTGCAAAACCTGCTGCGCGCGCCACTGGGCCCAGCCTTCGTCCGAGTCGTCCCAGTGCAAGGTGCCGCGAGCGGCCAATAAAGCGTCATAAGCCTTGCGGCGCTTGATCATTCGCAAGCCCTCTTCTACCGCCTCGCGCTTGGTTTTGAAGCCGCCGGCCGCCATGGCGGCAGCCATCAGCTTGTCGTCGATTTCGATATTGGTTCGCATCAGGCCACCTTCAAGTGTGTATAAAAATTTAAAATCATACACATCACAAGTGCTTCGTACAAGCGTTCATTGCGGCTTCCAGACCACGTCGGCGTCCACGGCGTACAAAGTGCAAGGGTTGCCGTAACGCTGGCAGCTGCCCAGGGCACGCCCTGCAGCATAGTCGCCCCGGGCCACGCCGAACCCACCTTTGCTGCTGATAGCAAACGCACGAGGCAAGGCCATTTCCAAAAACTTGGCGTAGGCCGCTTTGCCGGACGTGCCTACCGGGACGGAAGATATGGCATCAATGGCTGCAAAGGCACTGGGTGGCGGTGCTTTCACGATGGCAGGGCGGTCAAAGCCCAGTTGGCTTAAAAAGGCGTCCACCACGGGCAACCACTGGTCCATATTGATGTTCAGGCCGCTGTGCCCGTCTTCACCAACAGGCGCGAATCCCTTGAATTGGGCTGTCCCCCCACCGTCGACCCAGGCCTTGTGCCAGTTTTTAGGATTTTCCGGCCCCCAGTATTTATCGTTTTCCCAGTACAGCCAGAGCATGGGAACTTTGGCGTCCTTGGCAATCTGACCCCAGTACTGCGAAGTGGCGCCTGGATTGCAGGGCCTGCCGGGGTTGTTGTCCGGATTGCCGCCGGTGCCCCCCGAAAAATTGATGCCGCCCACCAAACCTGCTGGCGCACGGCCCACCGTGGCCACCGCCGTCAGGCCGCCAACGGACTGGCCTGCCACCAACCAACGGCTGGTGTCCACATAGGGCAGGGTTTTGGCAAATTCAACCGTGGCCAAGACCTGTTCCGAAGCAGCCACAGACATGGGCTCGATGCTGCGGCAGGCACTGTTTTCAGGGTCGAAACTGCCAAAGGTTTCCCAATAGCCTATGCGGTTCGGAACCAGCACCACAAAACCCTTGGCCACCAAGTAGCGCGCCGCCGCCTCAGGCCGGTAGCGGCCCTGGCTGGCGCGCCTGGCTTGCACCGCCCGGCCATGGTTGAAAACGACCAAAGGAAACGGCCCGTCGCCAGGCGGGCGGTACACCGTCATGGGCAGCGGCATGGTCTCCTGGCGGCCAAACATGTCTTTGACCGTGGCTTGGGTGCGCAGCACCTCCTCTCGCAGGTCTTTGGCCAGCACTTCGGCCGCTGGGCTGGGTTTCTCTTCTTGGGCCCACACGCCGCTACACAGCTGCAGCGCCAGAAGGAATACAAAAAAGACTTTCATCCTGCGCCTCGGCTCACATGCGGAAGACGCCGAACTTCGGCTCGCCAATCGGCGCATTGAGCGAAGCCGAAAGGCCCAGCGCGAGCACGCGGCGCGTGTCGGCCGGATCGATGATGCCGTCGTCCCACAAGCGCGCGCTGGCATAGTAAGGGTGTGACTGCTGGGCGAACTGGTCGAGCACGGGTTGCTTGAAGGCCGCTTCTTCGTCGGCGCTCCATTGGCCGCCGCGCCCTTCAATGCCGTCGCGTTTAACGGTGGCCAGCACGCCGGCGGCCTGCTCGCCGCCCATCACGCAGATGCGCGCGTTCGGCCACATCCATAAAAAGCGAGGCGAAAAAGCACGGCCGCACATGCCGTAGTTGCCGGCGCCGTAACTGCCGCCAATGATCACCGTGAACTTGGGCACGCTGGCGGTGGCCACCGCCGTGACCATCTTGGCGCCGTGGCGGGCGATGCCTTCGTTCTCGTATTTTTTACCCACCATGAAGCCGGTGATGTTCTGCAAAAACACCAGCGGAACCTTGCGCTGGCAGCACAGCTCGATGAAGTGCGCGCCCTTTTGCGCGCTCTCGGAAAACAGCACGCCGTTGTTGGCGATGATGCCGACCGGCATGCCTTCGATGTGCCCAAAGCCGCACACCAGCGTGGCGCCAAAACGCGCCTTGAACTCATGGAACTCGCTGCCATCGACGATGCGGGCGATCACCTCATGCACGTCATAGGGCTTGCGCGTGTCGGCCGGGATCACGCCGTAAAGCTCGCTGGCTTCATAGAGCGGCGGTGTTGGGGGGCGCAAGGTTTGGTCGACGCGCTTGCTGCGGTTCAGGCTGGCAATCGCCTGTCGTGCCTGTGCCAGCGCGTGCGCATCGTTTTGCGCCAGGTGGTCGGCCACACCCGACAGGCGCGTGTGCACATCGCCGCCGCCCAGGTCTTCGGCGCTGACGATCTCGCCGATGGCGGCTTTGACCAGTGGCGGGCCGCCCAGAAAAATGGTGCCCTGGTTCTTGACGATGATGGTCTCGTCACTCATGGCCGGCACATAAGCGCCGCCCGCCGTGCAGCTGCCCATGACCACCGCAATCTGCGCAATGCCCTGCGCGCTCATGTTGGCCTGGTTGTAGAAGATGCGGCCGAAGTGCTCGCGGTCCGGAAACACGTCGTCCTGGTTGGGCAGGTTGGCGCCGCCCGAGTCCACCAGGTAAATGCAGGGCAAATTGTTTTGCATCGCCACTTCCTGGGCGCGCAAATGCTTTTTGACTGTCATCGGGTAGTACGTGCCGCCCTTGACGGTGGCGTCGTTGCAGATGATCAGGCAATCAATGCCGCTGACGCGGCCGACGCCGGCAATCAGGCCGGCGCAGGGCGCGCTGTCAGTGCCGTCGCGGTCCGGGTACATGGCCAGCGCCGCCAGCGGCGCCAGCTCCAGAAAAGGCGTGCCCGGGTCCAGCAGCATTTGCACGCGTTCGCGCGGCGGCAGTTTGCCGCGCGCCACATGCTTGGCACGCGCTGCCTCGCCACCACCGGCAGCCACTTTGGCGACCTGCACCGCCAGGTCTTGCACCTGCTCGCGCAGGGCGGCCGCATTGGCCTGAAAGTCGGCCGATCGGGCGTTGAGCTGGGTTTGCAAAACTGACATGTGTTTCCTTGTTACCCGGTGCCGCCATAAAGCATGCGCAGAGTGCCCGACAAAGCAAACTGCGCGCAGCTGCAGCACAGCGCTGCGGTAGCAGGCTGAATCAGAGCCCGGCCTGAGCGCCCTCGCCCAAAGCGATGTCCAGCATCATGTCGCTGGCCAGAGCGCCCACGTCGCGCTGCAGCGCCTCGACCGACATGGAGGCCGGCACGCGCAATTGCGCCTTGACCTTGAAGGTCTTTTGACCAGCCGTGCTGCTGCGCACGATATCGGTGTGAATGCTCTCAATGCTGATAGCGCGCTCGGCCAGCAACTTGGTGAGCTTGCTGACAATGCCGACCTGGTCTTGCCCGACCAGCTCCAGCTCAAGCAGGCGCTGCGAAGCGGGCAGTGCCGCGCCTTCGCTGCCGGCGATCACCACCTGCAAGCCGCTCGAGGCCAGGCCTTGCAAAGAATTGGTCAATGCCTGCGCGTTCTCGCGCGGCACCTCGAAATGCACCATGCCGGCAAATTCACCGGCCAGCCGTGTCATGCGGCTGGCCGCCCAGTTGGCGCCAAAGCGCTGGGCACGATCCGCCAGTGAATTGACAATGCCCGGGCGGTCGGTGCCGACGATGGACACCACCAGCGAGGTGTTGGTGGGCGCCGCCTCACCGGGCAGCAGTACAGCCTTGCGGATCATGGGCGCACGGGTGGCAAAGGCCGGGTCTTGCACATGGGCCGGCACCTTGCCGGTCTGGCGCGCACCGTGCACCACTTGGCGCAACAGGGCAATGCCCATGGGTGCCAGCGCGCGTTCCCACAACTCACGTGCGTTCTCACCTTTTTTGACAAAGCACCAGTCCTGCGCGGCAATGCCGCCGGCGTCCCAACCGTCTGCCAAGTGGTAGACCGAGCCGCCGGCAATCGCGTCGCCTTCGAGAATGGTCCATTCCACCGCTGCAATGCCGCGGTGTCTGGGCAAGAGCGACGGGTGGTAGCCAACGCCACCCAGACGAGAACGTGCCAGTGCCTCATCACTGACGCGGGCATGGGTGTGGGCGGCAATGATTAAATCTGTGCCCTCGGGAATCGCGTGGCCGGGCACAATTTTAGGGTTCTCCAGCACATGCAAGGCAATGCCGGCAGCTCGCGCAGCGACAGCCAGGCGATCGTCCTCAGCCGGCGCCACAATGCCGATGAACTCTATGCCCTCTTCGTGGCGCAGCGCCTCAAAAACTGAAGCCGCAAAAAAACGGGAACCCACCAGTGCACATTTCATGGAAGTCACTCTTTGGAAAAAAGGAGGCGCTGCCAGTCAAAGCGCTGCCAGCGCGGATCGAAGTGTCAGCCGGCGACTGCTTCGGCTACGTTTTCGGTCAAGCCGACACGGTCTAAGGCATCTGACAGGTTGGCCACGGTGTGGTCAACATGGTGCCACTTGTCCAAGCCAAACAGGCCGATACGGAAGGTCTTGAAGTCCGGCCGCTCATCGCATTGCAGCGGCACACCAGCAGCCGTTTGCAAACCATGCTCGAGGAACTTCTTACCTGTGTGGATATCCTGGTCGGTGGTGTAGCTGACCACCACGCCCGGCGCCTTGAAGCCTTCGGCAGCAACGCTGCGCAGACCGCGGTCTTCAAACAGCGTGCGTACTTTTTTGCCCAGCAACTCCTGCTCTGCCTTGACCTTGGCAAAACCGTAGGCCTGGGTTTCTTTCATGACGCTGCACAAGCGCGTCAGTGCGTCTGTGGGCAAGGTTGCGTGGTAAGCATGGCCGCCTTTTTCGTAGGTTTCCATGATCTGCAGCCACTTTTTGAGGTCGCAGGAAAAGCTGGAGCTGGTGGTGCCTTCGATGGCGGTGCGGGCCCGCTCGCTGAGCATGACCATGGCGCAGCAAGGCGAGCTGCTCCAGCCTTTTTGCGGCGCAGAAACCAGCACATCAACGCCCGTGGCTTTCATGTCCACCCACATGGCACCCGAGGCAATGCAGTCCAGCACAAACAAACCGCCCACCGCGTGCACGGCATCGGCCACGGCGCGCAGGTAGTTGTCGGGCAAGATCATGCCGGCAGAGGTTTCAACGTGCGGGGCAAACACCACCGCCGGCTTTTCTTTGGCAATAGCGGCCTGCACTTCGGCAATCGGTGCCGGGGCCCAGGGAGCTTGTGCTTCGGCGGCAGCTTGACGCGCCTTGATCACAGTGTGCGTAGCCGGGATCTGGCCCATGTCAAAAATTTGCGTCCAGCGGTAGCTGAACCAACCGTTGCGAATGACCATCACGTGCTTGCCGCCGGCAAACTGGCGGGCCACCGATTCCATGCCGTAGGTGCCGCTGCCGGGCACCAGCACGGCGGAATGCGCGCCATAGACTTCCTTGAGCATGCCGGAAATGTCCGTCATCACGCCCTGAAAGCTTTTGGACATGTGGTTGAGGGACCGGTCGGTGTAGACCACCGAAAATTCGAGCAGGCCGTCAGGGTCGACATTGGGTAGAAGTCCGGGCATAAGGCTCTCTTTAGTTAGGGTTAAAAAAGGTGCAGCATTACAGCTTATCACCAGTGAGGGATTTCGTGAAGAAGGCCTAAAGAAGGCCTGCCAGGGCGTCCATATCAGTAAAAACCCGCTGCGCACCCGCCGCCAGCAGGGCTTGGGGGGCGTCATGGCCGGCTGCGGACGGGCTGTAACCATAGACCGTTGCACCCGCGGCCAAGCCGGCCATGACGCCGGTGACCGTGTCTTCGACCACCGCGCAGTGCGCCGGCGCCACCCCCAGGGCCGCCGCCGCAGCCAAGTAAACGTCGGGGGCCGGCTTGGTGCGGGGCATTTCATGGCCGCTGAAGATAAAACCCTCAAAATAAGGCATAAACCCGCATTTTTTCAGCTGCAATTCCACCTTAAAGCGGTCGGCGCCGGATGCGCAGGCAATCCGGCCGGCGTACTTGGTATGTATTTGCTTAACTGCGGCCAGGGCGTTGTCAATTGGCTGCAAACTGCTGACCAAGCCCTGGTTGCGCCGCTCGCGAAAGCTGGCCATCCAGGCCTCGGTCAGGGGCTGGCCGGTGTGCGACTCGATGATGTGGCGCTCGTCATGCACCGACTTACCGACAAAATGCGCCATGCATTGGGCCAGAGTCAGCTGCCAGCCGGACTCTTCGAGCATGTCGCGCAAGACCCCGTTGGTGATGGCTTCGCTGTCCACCAGCATGCCATCGCAATCGAATAAAACCGCTTGGAATTTCATGCCTTGATGATAAAGGCAAGGCTTGCGCCGGCTGCCCGGGTGGCGCAATGCTCAGAGTTGATCGCCATCCACATAAAACCAGCGCCCGCCTTCGCGCACAAAACGGCTGCGCTCATGCAAACGCACGACCTTGCCGGCTACGCGCATGCGCGCTACAAACTCGACTTCGGCAGCAGCCGGCCCGGTGCTTACGTGAGCGCGCACTTCCAGCCCCAGCCAGCGTGCACTGGGATCAAAGTCCAAATTTGTCGGCCTTGTGCCGGGGTGCCAGGTGGCCAGCAGGTAGCTGGCGCGCTCAAGCACAAAGGCGCTGTAGCGCGAGCGCATCAGGCTGGGCGCGTCGGGCGCGGGCCTGTTTTCAAAATCGTCAAGGTAAGGGCCGCAGCAGTCGGCCAGCTTGAGCGGCTGGCCTGGCTTGGCCTCTCGCCCGCAGGGACAAGTTGCGTTTGCGACCGGGGCCACGCGGCTCAGGCCTTGCCGGCCGGCCGGCTGGCGGCCTTGTGTTCTTCCAGTGTCTGCACCGGCGCACCTTGCGCGCACCAGTCGGCAAAGCCGCCATCGATGTGTGCCACATTGGTCATGCCCATGTCTTGCAAGGCCTTGGCCGCCAGAGCGCTGCGCCAACCGGCGCCACAAAACAGCACAAACTGGCGACTTTCATCACCGAACACCGGTTTGAAATAAGGCGAAGCCGGGTCCACCCAGAACTCCAGCATGCCGCGCGGCGCCAGCAGAGCGCCGGGCACGGTGCCGCCACGCTCCAGCTCGCGCGGGTCACGGATATCGACAATCTGCAAGTCAGTGCTGCCCATGCGCGCCTGCACTTGCGCCACGCTGAGGGTGGTGACTTCGGCCATGGCTTCGTCGACGAGCTGGCGGAATCCTTTGGTAATCGGCATGGGGTTCCTTTGCGAATTGGCGGGTGTGCGCTGGGATTGTCGTCTTCTTCTGAACCCAGGCTTGGTTTGAACCTGTGAGCGAGAAGCGTTGTATTCGACGCGGTCTAACGCTAAAGTCAAGCCGCGATGCGCTTGCGCGTTGTTGCTCTTGGACGACTCGCCAAATTTCGTTCCACTTCCAGACGAAGCGCAGCGTTGATTCTTGATTGATACCCCGCCCCGGTTGACTTGAAGAACTCCAAAATGTCCGCATCCAAACGGACGGAGGTAAGTACCTTTGTAGGCGCTGCCTGAGGGCCGCGGCCACGCTTTAAGACAGGAGCACCCAGCATATCTTCCGTCCATGCCGGGTTGTCTGGGTCGTTGACCTTAGCCGAGGTTTTCTTTGGCAACTTGGCGGTAGTAACGAGCTTCATATTTTTCTGCCTTTCGCAGCGATATCACGTGTGGCCCTTTCGGGCGTTCTGTGTAAACCATCACAACCACATCAGCCTCCAGAAGACCAAAGCAAACTAGGCAACTACGTCAGGGCGTTAGGCACAGGATCGTGAAAACATACCGCTTACATCCAGACCGGGACTAGTGTCCTGACGTTGGCGCTCCACTTGAGCGAGGGGTTAGCCAGCGCCAGTCGGTGTGCGAAAGCGCGGTTTTGATTCTATGAAATCTCGAACACCGTACATACTCGGCTTCATCGCGTCTAGGTCAATTCGTGTGTACAGAGGTACTGCGTCGATGGGGTCAGGTTTTCCCTGTGGCCAGTCTGCGAATTCGAAGATCACGCGTATTGAGCGCTCCTCGATTTGAACGCCATCGTTCGGCACTGGGTGACCTAAGAAGGTTGCTTGAGCTCCAACTCGAAGGCCACCTCTTGGGTTTAGCAAATCGTAGAACCGGCTTCTCCAATATTCCAACTCTCCGTCATATAGCGCAATCAAGCCTACGGAAGAAGTTGAAATTTGCTTGGCGACCTCTTTAGCAGATAGCAGCAGCCTCGCGCACGAAAGCCAAGCAAGCCTGTCGCGAACTGGCTTTCCGTCAGGGTTTGCACCAGCGAGTGCTTCATATGCTCTCTCAATGCTTTCGGTCGCGTGATTGAAATAGTTCAGATCATCAGTTTCAGTCTTTAGTCGCAGAGCCGCTGCGCGTTGTTCTTGAAGTGTGGCCAAGAGGCCGAGAAAACTTGCAAAGGCTAGCAGCGGTGAGATGACACCGCCAATGAAACTACCAAATTCCGACCACTTTTCCTGGTCAGTGGCAAACGCCGGGGACCAGAATGTCCAAAACCAAAGCAATAGAGGAATGGCGCACGCTGCTGAGGCCAAAAGCGCGAGGGAGAGAATTTTCATGAATTGCGATGCCTAAGGTTCGATGAAGCGTGGCACTCCCTCGCTGCAGTCCACCCGCTTGCTGGACCAGCTTTGGATTAATTTAATATAAAAGTACTATATCTTGCAACCAAAAAACTGCAATACCGTGTTGGCCGCAATCTTTCGTGTGTGGAGTGGCGGCAATGGCTAGTCACTAGCTTCCCCTAAGGCAAGCTAGCGCGGCATGCGGCCTGAGGGCGGTGGATTAGATAAGTTCTACAGCGATGGCAGTGCCTTCGCCGCCGCCAATGCACAAGGTGGCCACGCCACGCTTGAGGCCGCGCGCCTTGAGCGCGTAGAGCAGCGTGACGATGATGCGTGCGCCGCTGGCGCCTATCGGGTGGCCCAGCGCGCAGGCGCCGCCGTTGACGTTGACAATGTCGTGGCTGATGCCCAGCTCTTTCATGGCGGCCATGGGCACCACGGCAAAGGCTTCGTTGACTTCCCACAGGTCCACGTCTTTGACGCTCCAGCCGATGTTCTTGAGCAGTTTTTGCACCGCGCCTACCGGGGCGGTGGTGAACCACTCGGGGGCTTGGGCAAAGGTGGCGTGGCCGACGATCCGGGCCATCGGCTTGGCGCCCATCGCCTGGGCAGTCGATGCGCGCGCCAGCACCAGGGCGGCGGCGCCGTCGTTGATGGACGAGCTGGAGGCGGCGGTGATGGTGCCGTCTTTCTTGAAGGCCGGTTTGAGGCTGCTGATCTTGTCGAGCTTGACCTTGCCCGGGCCTTCGTCGATGGCAACTAAAACTTCGCCGCTGCGTGTCTTGACGGTGACGGGCGTGATCTCGGCGGCAAATGCGCCGGAGTCGGTGGCGGCCTTGGCGCGCTGCACGCTGGCAATGGCAAAGGCGTCTTGCGCTTCGCGGGTGAACTGGTATTTGTCAGCGCACTGCTCACCAAAGGTGCCCATGGCGCGGCCCGGCTCGTAAGCGTCTTCCAGGCCGTCGAGCATCATGTGGTCATAAATGCGGTCGTGGCCGATGCGGATGCCGCTGCGGCCTTTGAGCAGCAGGTGCGGCGCGTTGGTCATGCTCTCCATGCCGCCGGCGACCATCAGGTCACGGCTGCCGGCGATCAGCTGGTCGTGCGCCAGCAGGGTGGCTTCCATGCCCGAGCCGCACATTTTGGACAGGGTGACAGCGCCGGTGCTGGCCGGCAAACCGCCCTTAAAGCCGGCCTGACGCGCAGGCGCCTGACCCTGGCCGGCCATCAGGCAGTTGCCAAACAACACTTCGTCAATTTTGTCGGCCGCGACACCGGCACGCTCAACAGCGGCACGGATGGCGGCACCACCCAGGTCGTGCGCAGCTAGGCTGGCGAAGTCGCCCTGAAAACCGCCCATGGGGGTGCGCGCAGCGCCTAGGATGACGATAGATTCAGACATGAAAACTCCCTGAAAAAATAATTTGCTGGTTCAGTGCCGCTTGGCCTGCCCCACGCCTTGAATAGCTGCCTTGTAGACCGCCTCCAGGCTGTCGTTGCCGGTGACTGTGATGCCCATGTCTTTGAGCAAGCCGTCGTGAATGCCGTACACCCAGCCATGCAAGGCGACCACCTGACCGCGCAGCCAGGCGTCTTGCAAGACCGTGCTTTGGGCGACGTTGACCACTTGCTCGATGGCGTTGAGCTCGACCAGTGCGTCGCAGCGCCGCTCTTCAGCGATGCCATCGAGCAAGTCGCGGTGCAAGTCGCGCACGTCTTGAATATGGCGCAGCCAGTTGTCTGCCAAGCCGATGCGCGCGCCTTCCAGCGCCGCGCGCACGCCCGAGCAACCGTAGTGACCGACCACCATGACATGCTCGACCTTCAAGCGCTCAACGGCGAACTGAATGGTGGACAGCGCGTTCAGGTCTGAGTGCACCACCACGTTGGCCACATTGCGGTGAACGAAAACCTCGCCGGGCTCCAGCCCCGTGATCTGGTTGGCCGGCACGCGGCTGTCAGAGCAGCCTATCCACATGTACTTGGGCGTTTGCTGCTGCACCAGGCTGGTGAAGAAGTCGGGGCGCTCGGCCTCCATTTGCGCTGCCCAGGCGCGGTTGTGGGCAAA
>Ga0164295_10004057_pt1 | contig 11686 bp, 16 predicted proteins | sample GEODES006metaG_FD_111798 | JGI IMG/M metagenome (GOLD analysis project Ga0164295, IMG submission 111798) | Oligotrophic lake water microbial communities from Sparkling Lake, Wisconsin, USA - GEODES006 metaG | ecosystem: Environmental > Aquatic > Freshwater > Lake | place: USA: Sparkling Lake...
TACCGTGCCAGCCATCTCAGCGGTCTGTGAGGCTACAGAACCCACAGTACCCACCGAAGGGGCACCCTATGCGGAATACTCTGATCTAGAAGAATGTATTGGTCTTGCTATGGGCTCACCCACACGCTTTGGCAATATGGCCGCTCCCATGAAACATTTCCTAGACAGTAGCAGCGCACAATGGTTATCCGGCGCACTCGCCGGCAAACCTGCGAGTGTGTTTACTTCCACCGGAAGTTTGCATGGTGGCCAAGAGTCGACCTTACTCACGATGATGATTCCGCTACTACACCACGGCATGCTAATGGTGGGCCTACCTTATTCCGAGCCATCGCTGATGAACACTGCTAGCGGCGGTGCGCCTTACGGTGCGACCCATTGGTCTGGCGCTAACGGTAAACAAGATATGACAGAAGACACTCGTACACTCGCTATCGCCTTAGGCAAACGGCTAGCCACCACTGCGCGTAAGCTGCACTCCGCATGATAGAGCTCACGACCACGCAGCAACGGCTGCATCTAATTTCATCCATCAGTTTGGTGCTACTGATTGTGTTGTGTATTTTGTGGGAGCTAGTGCTCGCCCCATTGCGCCCGGGCGGTTCGTGGATGGTGATTAAGGTGCTGCCTTTATTTGCACCACTATCCGGCACTTTGAAAAAAAATGTCTACACCCTGCAATGGGCATCGATGTTTATTTTGTTGTACTTCACTGAAGGCGTCGTTCGCGCGTGGAGCGATCATGGCCTCTCACAAATACTAGCGGGTCTCGAGGTTATTTTTTCAACGACTTTTTTTGTTTGTGCGATTTTCTTTTTACGCCCCTACAAACAGGCAGCAAAAAATTTAGCCAGTGAAGCGATTCGCAAAGCAGCCAATCCTGATGCCCTCTGATTTTCTCAAACTGTGTAGCGATATCGTTGGCCCGCAACATGTTTTGACGGGCTCGGATATGGATGGATTTCTGACTGACTGGCGCAAGCGCGCTACGGGTCGCGCATTGGCCGTAATCAAACCTGGACAAACGGAAGAAATCGCAAACATAGTAAAAATTTGCGCAGCACATAAGGTGCCCATCGTTCCCCAAGGCGGTAATACTGGATTAGTTTTAGGTAGCGTACCAGACCAAAGTGGCAAAGCTATCGTGCTCTCACTCACACGCATGAATCGCGTGCGATCGATTGATTTACTCAACGACACAATCACCGTTGAAGCGGGTTGCTTGCTACAACAAATTCAGGCAGTGGCTCACGAACAGGGACGATTATTTCCGCTATCGCTAGCCTCTGAAGGTAGTTGCACTATCGGAGGAAATCTTTCTACCAACGCTGGTGGTACCGCCGTTCTGCGCTATGGCAGCATGCGCGATCTGACACTTGGCCTGGAAGTCGTCACGCCATCAGGAGACATTTGGAATGGCTTGCGCAGTCTGCGCAAAGACAATACCGGTTATGACTTACGACATTTGTTGATCGGCGCCGAGGGTACCTTGGGCATCATCACGGCAGCAGTACTTAAACTCTACGCGCAACCTGCCGCAAAACTCACCGCCTTATTTGCTTTGAATAGCGTGAATGATGCGCTGAATTTGCTCGAATTAGCTCGCCAGCGTTGCGATGCCAGTTTGACTGGCTTTGAGCTCATGTCTGAATTTTGTTTGAAGCTAGTTGAACAACATTTTCCTGATTTGTCATTGCCGTTTTCAGAGCGTCATCCGCAATATGTGCTGATGGAAATCTCAGATAGTGAATCTGAATCGCATGCGATGGCTCAGCTAGAAGCCGTTGCAGCCACTGCTATTGAAAAAGCTTGGGCTGCTGATGCTGTGATTGCAAGCTCGCTTTCACAATCGCACAAGCTGTGGGCCATGCGCGAACATATCTCGATGGCGCAAGCGGCTGAAGGCCTAAATATCAAGCACGATATTTCATTGCCTGTATCGTGTATGGTCGATTTTTTGATTGAGACAGACGCATTACTTCAGCGCGATTTTCCAGGCTGCAGGATGGTTACCTTCGGCCATCTTGGTGATGGTAATTTGCATTACAACGTATCAGCACCTGTAGGCATCAATGTCGAAACCTTTTTGCAACAGCAAGATGCCATCAACCGCTGCGTGCATGACAATGTGCACAAGTACGCAGGATCCATCTCCGCTGAGCACGGTTTAGGCTCACTCAAGCGAGATGAAATCAAGCGCTACAAATCCGAGACAGAGCTGGCCATGATGGCCGCCATTAAGCAGGCATTAGACCCGCTTAACCTGATGAATCCGGGCAAAGTGATTTAACACAAGGTGTTAATGGTCTTCGCCGGATTGATTTTTGATTCGGAGATGACCATGAGAACTTCTACTCAACGTTTAGCCTGCTGGATTTCATTGATTCTTCTAGGCTGTTTATTTTTGACTTCATTGAGTGCGCACGCTGTTTATAAATGCATGCGCAATGGAGAAATTATTTATACCGATAAAGCGTGCGATGGGGGGCAACTCTCTCTGGCTGAGTTACCCGCCTCAGAGTCTCAACGTAGCAACCAGAATGAATCCTTAGCAAAAGACCAAGCTGAAATATTACGGCTCCAAAAATTTCGCGAACAACGCGAACGGCAAGATCAACAGATTCGGGATTTATCTGCTCGCGGCGCTGCCGCAAGAGAACGTAAATGTAAATCCCTTGCGCTACAGTTACGCTGGCGAGAGGAAGATTTTAGGCAGGCACCACTTCATAAGCAGGACAAAGAGCGAACTCGCGTTAGGCGAGCGTCTGAAAAATACGCAATGGAATGTCAGTGATGGAGATCATCCCGTGTGGGTGATCATCCAAAAAATCACTTCAATATGAAGCTCACCACGAGGGCGACTACGAAGAATGATAAAACTGTCAGGCGGATTTCGATATCAACGGGTAGCATGATTCTTGGGTTCCGATTTAAGGTGGCAAGTCGGCCACACATTGGCTGACTGCTCCTTAGAGATATCGACGAACCGTGTAAAAACTTGAATAACGTGCAGACACCCCGGCCCGTTACTGAGCTACTGCTCCCGGCTCAGGTTCAGCGCCTTCCTTGCGTTTAGAAAGTTTCTCGACGACCTTGCCATAGGCCGCGCCCAAATAAACAAAGGCAAACATGGGCAAGGTGATTACGCAGACGATCACCGCGAAAATGGCAGACAGGACAGCGAAAACTAATCGTAGTCCTGCCGCTACATCTAGCGCATCCAGCGGCTTGTTAATGATGCTCATGCTGCTCTTGACGTACGAAATGAAACCAAACGCTGCAGCCTGATCGTAAGCAAAAATTAACCAGCCAACGAACAATAGCAAAACGATAAGCCAGCCCACGATGAGCGCGGAGGCTATTGATAACTTTTTGAAAATATTAAGCAAGGCTTCCACCGCTGACTCCTTGAACCACTCTCAATGTTTAGCTGATTGCAGACCACGCTGCACTAACAAAAATTAATTCCGCCTCAGCTCCAATGAAAGATTCGAACTTTATTGGCAGACCTTTAAATAAATGGCTGATTAAATCGGGCAGAGACTGATTTACTGCGATTTTATGGCGCGACAGCGCTGTTTTGCAACGCGTGACCAGGCGAATCAGAAGACTGTGTTAAGTCAGCGCTTAGCAATCTGCAGCCAATTGAGACCTTAGTGCGCCGCTTGAGTATCAGCGTGACTGGCCTCGGGCTGAAATCCAGGCCCGAATTGGTGATACATGTAATCAAATAAATCGCGAACCATTTTCGCGTTCACGGCATACGCTTTTTCGCCATCGACAGTTTGAGAGGACACTAATTCCGCCCCTACCAAGGCCTCAACTTGCTTGTGTACTGCAGGTGCACCTAATTTAGTGGCACTGGCAATTTCCACTACTTTTAAGCTCTGCGGGCTGAAATCGAGCAAACAGTTGATTATCTGAACCCGCTCTTCGATCGAAAGTGAACCCAGACGCCGTGCAATTTCCCTAGTATCCATAAATTACCAATAACGTGATTAGCAAAAGACTATTGTTCTACATAATTTATAAGAATACCTAAGTTTCGAGCATTTGATGAATTCGAACTTCAAAAGAATTGAAATAAACGAAAACAAACGACCTGCGACTCACGGTCAATTAACTGCGTTGAGAAAACAGCATTAGCAAATTAAAAACAAGGGGATGTGAAAACACCAAGCAGAGAAAAGTTTACTCTTCTTCAAAAACATCCTAGGCGGATGCTCATTTCTTCGATTGCATTGGTTACTTAGGCGAGGCGACCATTAAGAAGGCTGGAATCATTGCCTCTGCAGAACGCTTATCACCCGGTTTTTGATCCGCGGCTGAATGCGCTGAAAATGATGGATCTACATTCATATTTATTTTTTTGGCGTAGAGCTTGATCAAACGATCAACTTCCAGCTTACCGCCAGCAAAGTAGGCCGCGTGACCCGCCTCAAGAGCAACAACCTGCTTAGGCGGCATTCCCGTCATGCGAGCAATATCCTGAACTCCCAGTCCAAGCTCTTCCCGCCGTTGTTTAAGAATTTCCCCAAGCATGATGTGTTCTTGTGATTGTCTACTCCTAGTAAACTGTTGCATAATTTTAGGGCATTGTCCATATGGCCTAAGGGGCAATAGCGCAAATTCCTAAGAAAGTATCGTGCCATTTTAGTAATTACACGATATTCTCAAAGCGCGCATTAGCCTAAAAATTACAATACCAAAATCATCTGTTTAAAACCCCGATCGACCATGACTGGTCAACGATACTAAATAGCCAAGTACACGCCGCGTAATGAAACTCTCGGACTCAGGATTTTTCTCAGGCTTTGAATTAGGAATGCTGCTGGAAAATGCTAGGCAGATCAAAGGCTGGACACTCAGCGATGCTGCCCTCCGTATTGGAGTGAGCGAAAGGCATATCAACTCGATTGAGACCGCTGACTACAGTGGATTCGGAAATGAAGTTGAAATGCTAAAAATAAAAATGCGGATTTACGCTAAAAAATTAGGAATGGGAAATGACAAAATTCATTCCCTCATTGATTCTACTGTGTCTGAGTTAGACAGAGGTTGATACCGCTCTGCGCTGCTATCGCGAAGCTTACTGTTTTGGATTAGCAGGTTTTTTATCGAAACAAATTTTCAAAACTAATTGTTCATTGATTGATTCTGGATCAGGGTATACCCACTGCCCTGGAGTTTTTTCAGACGAGGTCAATGCACCCTGCCCTCCCTTGTCGGCAAAAGCCAATCGCTGATTAACTCTAAGCTTGCCCTTGACGCAGTCGATTTGATACAGACGCTTAACCGAGTTACTGCCCTCAACGGGCTCCGATAAATCGACTAAGCCCCAGACCTGAGAAATGATCCCTTTAGTTTGAACGGTTGAGTCAAGATAATACGTGTCACCGCGCGCACTTTTAGTCACCAACTCCCAGGCGGCATAAACTTGACTGGCTGGCAAAAGAAACAATGTTACTGCAAGCAATCGCCATCGAGTACTGAATAACTTTTTTCTTATTAAAATTTTAAAATCTCGCTTTTCCATATCGATCTCAACACAGTTTTATTTGTACCCGCACCGATAAGCAAGTCCATGGCGCACACTATGGACGCATCTTAGCGCTAACGGTAAAGTTGGCCTATGATATGCCTATCTGAATTCATGTGTCAGCACTTGCCATAATGATTATTCACACTGCTACTAATGCCAGCGCAACCCTTGCCCCCGCCATGGGAGTGCAGCTCCCTGCAGCTAAGGTAATTACTCCATCGCCTAACCGCACACCGGAGCCCATACCTGTTGGACCCATTCCGCCAAACTCGGCAGAAAAAATGACTCAGGCATTTCAAGCTGTGGTGGATGAGTTAAACCAACAAATGAAATCAACCAATCGTGATCTTTGGTTTGAAATGGATAGAACGATTAACACTCCCGTAGTTGCCGTTACTGATAAAAATACCGGTGAGCTAGTCCGCCAGATTCCAGCTGAAGCGGTTTTACGCGTTGCGCACTCGATTGAAAATCTAAAAGGTGTGCTCTATAACGCTCAAGCTTAGTAAGACAAATCTCCCGCCGCCTACGCTTCAATCCTCCACAAAGTCTACTCACGAAAATTATTTGCGCGGCGTAGGAAAAAAGCACGTTCAAGGGTATGCATTAGCTAACAATGCTTAACAAAAACGTGAGATAACCATCAATTAGCTGACGACACGAAATTAAATTAACTAATAGGCAACCCCACTAAAGTGCTTATTCAGTTAACTCATTTCATCCTTGAATATAAATTGCAAACTGGTATACGATAATTCCAAAGGTATTCGGTTTCTCAATCCACATTCCACCGAACCAAAACAATAAAACTAAGGCGGTGGGCTATAGCAGAAGACTGGCGGTATACGCCATTTTTCTGACGCTAAACATCATTTGCCAAACACCGTATCTGGCACAGGAAGAGACACAAAAATGGCGCAAATCTTGTTAGAAAAATACCTTGGCACCCCACAGTTTGATGACTTCCTAGATCAATTCTATGACTCAGTCACTCAGCACGATCTAATTAAACATTTTTTTATCGTGGCTAAAAAACCCGCAGTGGTCCAAGACTTGAAAAGATATTGGCCGTACTTGCTACCCAAATCAACTCTCGAATATAGAAAACCTGCGACGCCAACTTCATCGTACGAAATCCAGCTGCCTGAAAGTCAATTCTCCGAAATAGTCATTTTGATGACAAAGTTGTTTCGCGAAATGAAATTCAGCTCAGAACATGCTCCTCAGTTGATTCATGAAATCCTAGAACTCATTGAAGAAACACGAAGCCAGACAGCTGATACAGCATCATCGACGCTTGAGGGAAAAGATATCGATTCGGATATTCTTCACCTTTATCTGAGGCGAAACAAGATTCAGTCTGAAGTCATGCCATCCAAAGCATTAAAAACCAGCAAAGGGCTAGAGCATGAATCGTGGATACGACTTGATCACGAAGAAAAGGAAATACTGATCTACGGAAAAATATTCATTAAAGACCAAGCCTTCGATGATCAATTAACTGAAATCATAGAAAAACAGGCCGATAAAGAAAGCATCGTCAAACTGCGACTTGTACGTGACTCTGGGCCGCAACATTTGTATGCAAGTCATACTCTGCCGTTTAACAACGGCATCCCGATGCGACTTTTTACACGTTGTTTACAGCGTTTCTGTCTAGACTTAGCTGCTGTCTACAGTTTTGACAAAGAATCGATATTAAAGAAAAAAACCTGATTAGCGACACATCATAAAAATGTGAAAGTTACTGCCTAAGCAGAGTGAAAAATTAATATGTCACATTTCCTCTGTAGAGTGATTAACCTCTGACTGAGTATGTGGCATACATTCATAATTTGCCAAAGCCCGTCACATTATTTTTTTGCGATTAGAAAATTATGCCCACCCTGTACGACAAATATGGCGGAACGCCAACAATGAAAATTCTCGTCCGCGAATTTTATAAGCAGGCACGAGTAAACCCCAAAGTGGGTCATTATTTCAATAAATTGGACATGGAAAAATTGATTGACCATCAAGTACAATTTTTATCTGTCGTCCTAGGCAAACCAGCAAAAACATATACAGGTAGGGAACTTGCAGATGCTCATCATCCTTTAAATATCAGCGACGCCGAATTCGATGAGATTGGTCGGTTATTGGTTAACACGCTTAAAACTGGTGGCGTGACGATTGATGACATTAAATTGATTATGGGCGTTGTACTGGAAATACGAGATGAGATTGTCGACCGTACTAAACAATCACTACCGCAAGTACAAACTCAACCCGCACCTGTGGCGAACAAATCGCCATCACCAGCTGTTGCCAAGCAGATCCCCACAATTGGGGCGTTAGCTAAACCATCCCCAAGTACTCACACAGAAAATTCTACCGAAAAAGCAAACAGCATTCCGACGGCTGAACCAGCGGCGTCAACGCCTGTGCAGGCTCAAACTAACTCGACATCGACTGATTTCAAGCAACAACAAAAAGCAACTTTTAAACCAATTTTCGGCGGTCTTCCACGAATTAAAATGATCGTGCGCGATCTCTATAGCCAAGTAAATGACGAACCCGAACTCAGGCATTACTTTTTAAATGTCACGCCTGAAAAAATAATTGCTGACCAAGAGCATTTCGCTAGCTATGTCCTGAGAAAAGCAGATCATTCTTATTTAGGTGGATTTTTCCAAAGCTCAGATTTGAGTATTCAAGTGGGCGCCGTAGTCTTCAACGAGGTGATTGATATCTTGCGCAAGATATTACTTAATGCCGGACTACCTGAGCATGATACGCCTCGCCTAATTACGCACATCATGGAAATCATTGAAGAGACTCGTACTCAATGCAATGACAACAAGATTGGCGTTTTAAAATCAGTTGATGTATCCGTAGAAGCTTTATCCAAGGTCTATCAAAAAGGGAAATTAGATACGATCATTAAGAGTCCCGATCTGATCTATGCATCCTCACCATTTAAAGGCGGCCCCTATCCCTTTCCATTTTTTACCCAGATTGATTCAGAAAACCAAACATTGACCCTGATCGCAAAGGCCGCGGTAAAAGAAAGTGTCACGCCAGAAGAAATGGGATATTTATTGAACGAGGCAAAGCAGTACGCCCCGATTTTGAATTTTTACTCGGATATGGATGACGCGCCACTGTATGTCGCCAGTTACAGCCTACCCTTTGAATTCGGCGTTCCTAATCGTTTACTTATTAAGATTGCACAACAATTTTCAAAGACTTTTTCTGATACCTTTACTTACGATGCAGAAGAAATATTACTGAAAGTTGCGCTGTAACCTTAGGCTGGCTTGCTTAATCTGATTTTAAAAAAACGCATCGCCGATAGGAAGTGACGATCATTAGTAAATAAGCTTAGACAGGACTATAAAAAACCATACTTCTGCATAGTCTTGTCGAGCAACCTTTCAAACAAAACATACTTATCGAACGCATCTTCTAAAAAGTAATGCAATTTTTTAGGGTACGTTATAAAAGCAATACTCTCTTTTTTTCCGTAAGCCTCAACCAAAAATTGCCCGCACTCCTCTTTGTTTATTTGAGTCAGAAAACACTCGAATTCCCATTCGCCAAGCTCATCACTTTCAATAGAAAGCTCGCGAGACGAACGCTTAGAAATATTTAGGGCATCTATGTCTGATGATTTTTCTTCATCAGAGCGCAGCGGTAGATATTTTAGGTCCGCATTATTTTCATAGATAACTTTGTTTATGTTGGTATGCGGATAGTAATCAGCACCCTCAATAGACTTGTCGTGATAAACAATGTCACCGAGGACATGATCATCGCGAATTCGTTCAATGTTGACCTTGCAATGAAAAAAGACTCTTTCCTCGCCCAAGTGGTGGGTAAGGTAGTGATTGACCAGATGCTCAATGTGGAGGACGGTAGCTTGATTCATTATTGCTAATATTATAATGATCAAATTGGTAGTTTTATCTACCCATTACACAAACGCTATTTATAACCTAACTTGGCATCAAATTACAAAAAAATTCTCTTCCAGAAAACACGGCTATTGGAGTCGTTATGCTTTTTTCAAAAATTCTGCCTTGAGCATGAAATTACCCACCTCCATTCGGCAATCAACCTCATGGCCATCTGACGCATTACCCAACCGTATACTTTTAACCTTGGTTCCTTTTTTAAGTACCGTCGAGGAACCTTTTACCTTTAGGTCTTTAATCAGAATCACGGAATCACCATCCGCCAACGGATTGCCATTCACATCGCGAACAATCCCAACACCCATCTCCCCTAGTTCACCGATTGCGCTACCGTTAACTGACCATTCGTGGAAACAGTCGGCGCAGATATAGAGGTCGCCATCCTGATAGGTATTTTCTTTTGTGCAGCTGGGACACGCGGGTATCGTAGACATTATTTAAGAAGGCATTATTTCTATAATGCCGGACTGTATATCGCGTCCCAAAGCTTGGCAACCGTTTAGGTTTGGAATTCAAAAACCTACACTTAGCTAGCCTTAGCACACGATGGGCTAGTTAATTTAACTATGGTCAGCCCGCCCAAAAAACGGGTAGCACAACTTACTTCGCCGCCACGATTTCCAATTCAATCAGCATGCCTGGCATCACCAGTTCACTAATAAAACTAAGCATGGAAGCGGGACGAGCAAGCCCCAAATGTTCATCTCGGATTTTTCGATAAGCCGGTAGATCTTCTCTTCTCAGCATGGACTGATTAATCTTGACGATGTTTTCAACATCCATATCCGCTGCATGCAGCATAGCGATAATACTTTTCCAGGCCAGTTGGGCCTGCGACTCAAAATCTTCAGGCAAGCTACCGTCCTCATTCAAGCCTGGCGTGCCTGATGTGTATAACCAACGCGCGCCCGAATTGGTTTGAATGGCATCACTATACTTTCCTAATTTCTCCGCAACACCCACATTGATTGCTCTGTTCATTTTTATACCTCAAATTTTGGGTTGACTATTTAAATCAGCATTACGAAATTGAAATAGCTTTTTCTTAGGAAAATCGACAATCAGATATTTATGATTAACCAACTGCACGTCATCTACAACTCCGAAAAAATTGGCTTTACCGATGCATTTCTTTTCTCTCTTTTTCGTATTGATCATACGGAGGGAGCTGTTTGGAATTGGGTTCAATCTCAGTCGACTTGGCCTTGTTAACAGACCGCACGCCTTCGTAGATAGAACGCTCAGTAACCAATCCACACCCGGCAATAAAAAAAATTACAAATAAATAGTTCATATGCAGCACATGAGCCTCGATATTTTTACCTTACTGATCAAAAGATAAACTTCAAAATTAACTTGTTATGTAAAAGCATGTTTATCCAATTGAAGTCATTCTATGGGTGCTATCCCTGGCCAGCATCCCCAGTCTATGTAACGCAATCCAGCTAGCGTTGAATCTATTTAACCACCTCACACGACGCGGTCCAGCTACTCAGTTTTTATTTTTTTATATAATGATATGGTTTTCAATAAAATTTGCTTTAAAGATAACTTTCATACTTACATTCCTGATTGGTTCTTGATCTAGTTCATGGAATGTATATCAAGTTAGTTTCAGACTGCGAATAGCCTCTGCTCTTCAAACTTAAGTGGTTTGATAAGTCAGTCAGCCAAGTCCGCATGAAAGCGCAAATTCACTTAGTTCTAGGGTATTAAACCAGCATGATTTCGATCTTGTTACAGTCCTACTTAGGTACCAAAGAATTTGACCAATTCCTTGATCAGTTCTATGAGAATGTAAGCCAAAATGACTTGGTCAAACATTTCTTTCTGCTCGCGAAAAAACCAACAATCATTCAAGATTTGAATCGCTATTGGCCGTATTTAATTCCAAAGGCTACCTTTGAATACAGAAAGCCGGCAACCCCAACTTCCTCATACGATATACAACTACCTGAGCGACAGTTCTCTGAAATTATCGTCATCATGACGAAGCTGTTTAGAGAACTAAAATTTAACGCTGAGCATGCACCACAGTTAACTCATGAAATTTTGGAAATTATTGAGGAAACGAGAAGTCAGACGGCTGATACATCACCCTCAGTATTAGATGCCAAAGAAGTCGATTCTGAAAAAATTAGCCTATTTTTAAAGCGAAATAAAATCGTTTCTGAAGTGATGCCGTCCA
>Ga0164295_10004059_pt1 | contig 11679 bp, 8 predicted proteins | sample GEODES006metaG_FD_111798 | JGI IMG/M metagenome (GOLD analysis project Ga0164295, IMG submission 111798) | Oligotrophic lake water microbial communities from Sparkling Lake, Wisconsin, USA - GEODES006 metaG | ecosystem: Environmental > Aquatic > Freshwater > Lake | place: USA: Sparkling Lake...
CCTCCACAGCAGGTGCAGCAGCAGTGACAACCAGTGAAACTCCCACCCCAGCAACCTTGGGTGATCCTGCCGCAGCCTGCACAGTTGCAGCAAACACAGCAGGATTGGACACTGCTACACAGGCAAGCATTCAACAAGCCCTGGGTCCCATGACTGGGTTGGGTGCTATACCCAACATGATCAGCAGTATGAGTTCTCATGCAACCAATGTGTTGAATAGACCCACTGAAATAATGAGATCTGTGGATCGTGTTTTTCAACCAGATGATGTGGGCAGTCCCAATCGCTGTAGCAGCTTGGGAGATTTTATTGGCAGCATTCAGGGCAAATTTAACAGTGCCCTAACCAAGATGGCCACAGGACTGGGCCAGTTGGCAAATGCTCTGATAAGTGTTCCTGTGGCCATAATTCAAGGATTTACTGCCGCCACCAGTGCTTTGTTAGCAGCCATCACATCAGGCATCACCAGTGTGATCAATGCTGCAATAAAAGTTGTAGGCACAGCCACCAATGCAGTTTTGGGCGGACTAGGCAGTGCCATCAGTGGTGTTGTGTCAGGCATAAGCAAGGCTGCCACTGCCATCACCGCAGGCATAACAAATGAAATACGTAATGTTACCAATGCACTGAATAATGCCTTTACACAGCCCTTCCGTTTGACCATCCCCAACAGCAATCGTTGCTTGGCCAATGCTGTGGCTGCCGCTCCTGAGAACACCAGTCAACAGGCCGTGGTTGCAGGCCATGGAGGTGTGGAACCACAGTCTCCTCCGCCAGCCACCACAACTGACCAACCTCCCAGCACTCCGCCGCCCAGAAGTCCTGATGTGATGCCACGTTATGACAGCCCCACTGGTTGGGTTGACGGAAGGGGATACCCTGTTAATGTGGACGGCACACCATATCAAGCCACTCAGCAAGAGCTTTGGAGACTGGGCCTAGCGGACAGCCCAGGTCCATTCCGTCCAGGGGCATGAGAGATAAAATATGGTTGTTGACTTTAAAGTGGGTATGTTGTAAATATATGTTGATATTGTTTGACGGGCGGTAAATGAGCTGGGCAAGACGCGAGTTCAATTCTCGCCATCTCCACCAGCAAACACATGGTAGGAGCCAGTTGTGCGGCATATTATAACAAAGCACAACCCAACACATAATAGTGATCATAAAAGTGTTGAGTCATGTGTTTGCTTGTGGGGATGCCAGGGATCGATTGACAGCATGAAGGCCAAACTTAGATATCTGGTAAGATACGACCATAAAATCTGTTCAAAACTGATAAATGCCAACGACAACGTTGCATTTGAGGAAGTGCGCCTAGCAGCGTAACCCCATTGGGTGGGCAACCAGCCTAGAAACAGAAATGGTTGCACTTTACACTAGAAGGAGATCTTGTCCATGGATACTTATAATTCACTAGCCACATCAGTTTCTGAATCCCAAGCCCGTGATCAAGGGCTTCGCACATTCATGCTGAGTGTGTTCAATCGTATGACTGGGGCACTCACTGTGAGTGGCGTTGTGGCCATGGCCACCGCTGCGGTGTTTGGTGCAGCACTCAAAGGCACTATCCTCAGCTTGGTGTTTGCTTTACTGCCACTTGCTTTTGTGATGGTTCTTAGCTTTGGTGTTCATCGCCTCAGTTATGGAACAGCGCAAGTGTTGTTTTGGTTATTTGCAGCCAGCATGGGGTTGAGCCTGGGTAGCATTTTTGTAACTTATACAGCCACCAGCATTGCCAGCACCTTCTTTATCAGTGCTGCCACCTTTGCCACTGCCAGTATTGTGGGCTACACAACCAAAAAGGATCTTACCAATCTGGGCACCCTGCTCATGGTGGGTTTGATTGGTATTTTGATTGCTGCTGTGGTAAACATTTTCCTGGCCAGTTCTGCACTTGCGTTTGCCATCAGTATTATTGGTGTGATTGTTTTTGTGGGTCTCACAGCCTATGACGTTCAGAATCTAAAAAACGACTACTTCACCCAAGGCCAGGTGTATGGCTATGACAGTCCTGAGAAGAGTGCATTGTATGGAGCACTTAACCTTTACCTTAATTTCATCAATATCTTCCAGATGCTGCTTAGTTTGCTGGGAAATCGCGAATAACAGGCTAACAAGTATAAACTATTGTGGAGGGCGGAGTTATTCTCCGCCCTTCGCCGTTGATCTCACTGAGATCATCATTTAAACTCATTATGGAAGTATTGGAAACTTTTATGTCAAAAGATCAAATTCGTAAACTATCACCCTATCAACACGTGAGACTGAGAACAACAGTCTATTATGGCAGCACTGCACTACACACCCAGCCAGTGCTGGACTTTACAAGCGAGAGAGCTTGTGTGAAAGATTACAGTTGGGTTCCAGCTGTGTTTACCTCTGCCAGAGAAGTTTGGGATAATGCCCTGGATGAGGTGATTGCCCATGGACATGGCAGCAAAATTGAAATCAGCTATGATCCAGAAACCATGACGTTCAGTGTGGAAGATGATGGTCGTGGTATCCCCATTGACTGGGATGAACAGCATCAAATGCACAAGGCCACGCTGGCACTCAGTGAGCTGATGAGCGGACGTAACTTTGATGAACGCACCAACACAGCTGGCATGAATGGCATTGGTGCATCTGGTGTGAACTATTGTAGTGAATATTTTCATGTGGATATCCATCGTGATGACCAGAGATTTCAGCAAAAGTTCACTGAGGGCAGTGAAATCTTTGGCGACAGCCTGCAGATTGGCAAGCCCAAGATCACTGCCAAGCAAAGCAAGAGTGGCACAAAGATCACATTCAAGCTCAGTGGCACAGTATTCAAAGACCTTACTCTACCCGAGCAATTCCTCAAGAGCAGGATCATTGAGATTGCATGTGCCAACCCTTCTGTAAAATTCAAATATAATGGTGAAGCTATTCGTGCTCGCAAGGGCAGCCAGGCATTATTTGCTGGCTATGAGCCCATTATTGTGGATGTGAACCTGGAAGAAAAGCAGTTTGCCAGTGAATTCATACTGGTGCCCAACTTTACTCAAATGGGGGACATGAGCCACAGTCTTGTGAACAATATTCCTGTTTTCAACGGCGGCACACAAATTGACAGCTTCAAAAAATATTTTGTAACCAATTTGTTGAACAGCCTCACACGTGAAAGCAAGCGCCGTGGGCTGACTCCCAATCGCAGCGATGTCATGGAAACCATGCTCATCTACAATGTCACAAACATGCTCAAGCCAGACTTTGACAGCCAAAGCAAAACCAGATTGATCAACGAAGAGGTGGAAACTTATATCAAGGCTGCACTGGACGACGAAAAGCTTTACAAGAAGCTGTTGCGGGACAACAAAACGTGGATTGATCAGATCTATGAGCGTTGTGCTGCAAGAACTCAAAAGAAGGACGATGCAGAAACTGCCAAGCTGGCTCGTAAAGTGTTGAGAACCAAAGTTCCCAAGCTCATGGATGCCACAGGCAAGGACCGCACCAAGTGCATCCTGCTGATCGCAGAAGGAGACTCAGCTGTGAGCAGTGTGAGTGCTGTACGAGATCCTGAAGTGCATGGTGGACTCCCGTTACGTGGTAAGATCCTCAATGTGCGAGGTGAAAGCAACAAGACCATCCTAGACAACTCCATTTGTCAGGACATTATGAGCAGCATTGGTTTGACCTTGGGTGCCAAAGTAAAGCGAGATGAGTTGCGTTATGGTCAAGTGTGGATCACTTGTGACGCAGACACTGACGGGGCCAACATCATGGCACTGCTCACAAACTTCTTCTACTTGCACTGGCCAGAACTTTTTGATGCAAATCTGCCTGCTTTTTTCCTGGTGTTCAGCACACCGTTTATCATTCAGGAAGATAAAAAGAAGCAGCGACATTATTGGTATAGTGATGATTGGCAGAACTACAATGGAGATGACTGGAAGGGATGTGTCAAGCCCACCCGAGCCAAGGGGTTGGGTAGTTTAGAAGAAGTGGACTGGGTCAACAGTTTGGCCAAGCCCAGATTGATCCCGCTCACAGACGATGGTAAACTGGAAGACACTCTCCGTTTGATTTTTGATAAGACATTGGCTGATAGCCGCAAGGAATGGATGAGCATCTGATGAAAAAAGCAACCAGAGCAACAACAGTAATTCAGCCCAGCCTTGTCAAGGCAGATGCCAGTGACTATATCAATAGCACCAGCAGAGAGTATGCCATCTATACTGCACAAAACCGTGCCATCCCCAGCTCATGTGACGGATTGAAAGACGGTCAACGCAAGGCATTTTGGATTATCCGGAACAAAGCCGAAAAGATCAAGACAGTGAGTCTTGCAGGTGAGATGATCAGTGCCAATATCTTTTTGCATGGAGATGTGTCAGCCAGTGACACTATCAGTAGATTGGCAGCACCCTATCTTAACAACATTCCACTACTGCAAGGGTTGGGTGCATTTGGCACCCGTGTAGCACCAGATGGTTGGGGTGCTCCACGTTATACCTATGTGAAAAAGAGCAAGGCCACTGAGGCCTTGCTCTATACTGACTTGGATATTGTGCCACTCAAGCCCAACTATGATGGCAGTGTCATGGAACCTGCCAACTTCCTTCCATTGATCCCCCTCACATTGTTGAATGGCATGAGTGGTATCGCAGTGGGCTGGAGCACTGATATCCTTCCACACAGTTTAAAAGAAATTGTTGCAGGCACTCTTGCTGCAATTGATGGCATGCCTATTCCAGATTTGGTTCCGCAGTTTGACTATCTGCAAACCACGGTCAAGCCGTTGGGTGACAATGCCTATGAGTTTACTGGCAAGATCACAATAGAAAGCGACAATGTAATACGTATCACTGAGCTGCCACCTGACATGAGCTTGGAAAAGTTCAAAGCACGTCTCAATCAGATGGAGGACGATGGTCAGATCAGCATGTACACTGATCGATCCACTAAGACCATTGACATTGAAGTGCGTTTCAAACGAGGCGTTATCAATGGCAAGCCCGCAACAACGGAAATTGTAAATGGAAAAAAGGTAAAGGTGGCCGGAGTTGATCCTTGGACAGAAGCAGACGCTATCAGCTTTTTCAAGCTCAAGAGCAAAACCACTCAGCGTATTGTGGTTTTGGATTTCAACAATGCCAGCATCCGTCAATATGACAACGCCCCTGATCTGATCAAGGCTTATGTGGAATGGCGCTTGGGCTGGTACACTATCCGTTACAACAAGATGCGTGACGAGCTATTGAGCGAACTAAACTTTGCATGTGGCATCCAGGCATGTTTGAAGGGCGGACTACCCAAGTGGTTGCCCACTGCTGACAACAAAGCGGCTGTGGAAGCCAAGGTGCGTGAGCTCACAGTCAAGATCGATCTCAGAGATGATCAAATTGAGCGTATTGTGAGCCTGCCCACTTATCGCTGGGCCAAGGATGCCATTGAAAAGGTTCAAGGTGAGATTGAGGAACTGAGTGAAAAAATTGTGGAATACGAAAGTATCCTGGCAGATCCTAAAAAGATCCGGGCAGTATATCGTCAAGAGGTAGCTTCACTGCAAAACCTAAAAATTTGATATCTAGTCCCAGTGCTAGGCCCCTGGGACTTTTTATCTTGCTTGTTTTGCATGGCTTTTTCATTGCAAGGTAGTTTTTGCATACCTGGTTGGGCAAAAATGTGCTTGCTTATGCTGCACCGCACAAGTAAATATGACTGTAGAAAGAGAGGTGCCAAATGGCAAAAGTAACAATCATAGTTAATAAAATCGGTAATACAATCCTAGCAGTGGCGGATTGGTTTCACAATACTAGAGCACTCAGAGCTCAAATGTTGATGAGTCGTCATGGTGTTCAGTTTGACAAGCAAGGCAATGTGATAGGAGTAAAACGTTATGTGGACTAAGATCAAAAATTGGTTATCATCCCTGATCAAAAGCGATGATGAATGGTATCTGGACAGTGCAGCTGATATCTACGATCTGGAAATAAGGATGATCAGTTTGCAGCGTAAGCAGCTTAACGACTTACACAACAAATATTGGGGCTACTGAGAATTTAAACCCGGAACACATGTTCCGGGTTTTTTCATGGTTGAACTTGTATTGCGTCAAGAGTAGAATATTGTAAATAAGACAAATTCTCATACGGGACCAATCATGAAAGCCACGGAGTTTAGCCCTCAGCGTAAATCTCAGCAAACACCTGTCAAAGCCTCTGCTACAACCAGAATTATAGCAGAACACGCTCCTACAATAGTGCAGGAAAAAAAGCTAGTCAAAAAAGTTACCACTGCACCAGCACCAGTGGATGCCGCCATGTATGGTATTGATGATCCCCACGGCCCAGAAGTTCGTCGTCTAAGAGCTCGCCACCCAGAAGTATTCAAGAAACTTAAAAATTGGGATTGATCAATAGTATGTATAACCTAGCAAATAAAATGGCAGAAGCCAAAGCACCCACCTCCGTGGCAAAAATAACCATCTCCACTGCTGCAAGTCCCGAAACTATCAAAGTGATCAACCATGTTTTGGATAACATGCACAGCAGTCATGGAACTGGGTTGTTGTTGGCAGGCAGCACTGGTATTGGTAAAACCACCTTTGTCAAGCAACTGGGCAAGTTGCTGGGCATGAAGATGATTTTGATAGAAGTGCCTCATATCACCGAAGAGAACCTTATCAATATTCCCTTCATGGTTTTTGACCATGCCCATCCTCGTGGACAGAAGGGCAGTGAAACTTTTGAAAAAAAGACTGACAGTAGCGGACGCACATATAATGTGGTGCTGGGGCGAAGCTATCTGGCGTCGCAACTGGAAAAAGCAACACAGATTCCTGACAGTCAATACATATCAGATGTGATGGCTGACCCTGTGGTAAGCAAGATCTATCAAGCCAAGGGCGGCACTGCTGAAAAAATTCCTGAGGAATTCAAGCAGATCCGTAACAAGTACAAGGTGATCTTGTTTTTGGATGAATACTGGCGCCAGACCTCAGACAACGTGCGCAACATCCTGCGCACCATCCTCAATGGCCGTATTGGTAACGATCCCATTCCACCCAAAACATATATTATCTATGCCAGTAACATGGAAGATGTGGGCGGATCCATTGAACGTGTGCCCACCAATGCAGATTTCAAGAAGGTTCAGTTTCCTGCCCCCACCAAAGAAAGCTGGTTCAGCTATTTTATCAACAAATTCAAGGATGACACTAAAGTGGCCCTCAAGCCAGAAGTTGTCAAAGCCTTTTATGCTGCCCTCAAAGATGAACACATCAGCTTTGATGATCATGATCTACAAAACAGCATTCGCACCAGTCCACGTCGCTGGGAGCAACTGTTGCTGTATGTGAACAGTAACCTGCCCATCACTGATGAACAGCATGCTGCTGCACTGCTCAGTAACGTGCATGCCAATTTCATGAACGAAATTGGTGAAACAAGCAAGTTGCACAATTTGGTTGATCGTGTTGTTCGTCAATTGATGCCCAAGGAAGTGCAAAATGTTCGCGAACTGGAAAGCAGCGACTGGAGACACACTCTGGAAAATCAGCTTCGCACCAAGAGCAAGCTGGGAGATGCACGCAGTTATGTGCCTGTGATCAGCGGACCTCCTGGAATTGGTAAAACAGCAGAAGCAATAAACATTGCTCAGCGCATGAATCTGCGTTATATCCCCATAGACTGCTCCACATTAAATGTGGAAGATGTTACAGGTATTCCTATTTTACAGGGAAAGGACGTAATTTTTGCCAAGCCCAGTCTCTTAACTCGTATTTCCACTGACATCGAGGAAGCTGATCAGGATTACCTGAGCGATCCTCAAGTCAGCAAAGAGGCCAAAAAGGCCTACAAGGATCAACGTTACAAGTATTTGATCTTTTTTGACGAACTGAGTCGTGTATCCAATCCCAGTGTGTTCAACAGTTTGCGCAGAGTCATCCTGGAAAAGAGCTTTGGGGACAAAGAGGAAGAAAAACTTCCTGATAAGGCAATGGTGATGGCAGCTATGAACCCCAGCGATGCAGCTGGAGTGCAGGAACTTACTGGTCACATGAAGGATGCCATTGATGTGATCCACACTGCTCCCAGCTGGAGCAAACTGGACCAGTATTTGGGCTATCTGAGCAAAAATTCTCTGCCTAACATCAATCCTCAGGCCAAAGAAATCGCCAAGAACTTGGTGGATATGTTCAAGAATACCATGACTCTCAAGTTGAGTGATCCGGCACGTGGAATTGGAGAAGACAACAAGCAATTTTATATCAAGGTGGGTGATGGCGATGAAGCCTATATAAGCCCACGTGAATATACCAGCATGTTTGAGGATATTGCACGTGGTGTGAATCGTGCTCTTGCTAACAGTCAGGGCATGAAGCCTGATGAACTCACCAAGGCTTTGACTGAAGCTGCCTGGGAAAAAATGCATCACACAATCAGTTTTGTGCTACAAGACAAACACCAGATTGACAGTGCTGGGGAACTCAACAAGCTACAAAAGCATGTTCAGCAAAACATTGGCAAACTGTTTACCAAGAAGCGTGAAGCTGCTGACTTGGCCAGTATCCTGGACGAAGTATTCAAGGATCCCAGCAAGCATTTGGCCGACGATCCAGACTTTACCAACTTGGGCAAAACATTCAACCGCAACGCCTTTGAAGAAGAGTTGCTCACTTATTTGCGCAAGCTGGTGTCCACAGAGCAAGAACCTTTGGATTTTGTGCTCAAGGACACTCTGCCCAGCAAGAAACTGAATGACAAAACCATCAAGGCAGAGGCTGACTTGGTGGGCAAGTATGTGTACTTGGCCAGAGAAATTTTCCATGCGATCACCCTCAACAAGATGAGCGGTGATATCATGGATGCTGCTCGCAGTGTGTTCCGCAAGCTGAGTGATGACCTTACCAAGAATGTGAGCATGAAGGATGCTGCCAAGCTGATGCCTGCACTCAAGAAGATCAAAGAGCTGGACAATCTAGTCAAACAAGCCAAGGATGCAATGGCCTAATGAACAATCTATTCCGTAGTAGACTAGCCAGAGGCCTCCTCAAAGAGGCCTTTGATGTGAGCCGCAGGGATGTGGGGCAGATCAAGTTTCGCCAGAGTCAGATCAGTGATCACCACATTAGGGATATCGTAAATCAGGCCAGTGCAAAAACTGGGGTGCCCACTGCGGATATAGACAAAAAGCTGCAAAAGTATATCTCTGAAATAGAGGAATTCAAAAAGTACAGCTATGTGCTCTATGACACCATGGCCAAGAATGCAGTTGAGAATGTTGCATTTGATCTGATTGAACATTCACGAACCTCCAAATTTCCCAAATTTGACACCAAGATCTTTCAGGAATTGATTGATATGGTGCAACTGGAGCATGAGCAGTTCTTCCCCTTGCGTGCTCCAGGTGAGATTACTTACATTTACAGTTTTGATCCTATTTTGGTTCCCAGCAAAAACAAACAATGGATTGAAAAAGGGTTCAATCAGGTTACCACAGCAGCAGCCACAGCCAAGGGCGAGTTTATTTTCAACATAGATTTCATGCAAAAGCTCATGGATTGGGCAAGTGCTGAAGGATTGAAACCCCAGGCCAAGAAATATGAGACCAATGGCGGCCCAATCCCAGATTGTTATGCATACATTGAATTTTTGATAGTGCATGAACTGTTACATTACAGCTATGGAGATTTTGCAGCAGGCAAGCGCCTCAAGCAGTACAGCCACACAGTGCATAACTGGGCCAGTGACTTCCGCAGCAACTACATGCTGGTTAAGAACGGCTACGAACAACTGCCATTGGGATTGTTCAGCGATCATATCAACTATGACCGTCAGGGCAGTTATGACGACATTGTTGAGCTGGTGGACAGTGAACTCAAGAAGCTGCCCAAGCCCTTGCAAGACAAGTTCAAACAGCTGGCGGATAGTATTGATGATCATGATACCAGCACTGACAAAAGCAAGGATAAGGAGGACAAGCCCCAACCTCCACCATCAGGAAAAGTGTTTAAAGAACCATATCAAGCCAAGGCAGGTGATGTGGTAAGACTTCCTGATGGAAGTTATGGTAGAGTCACTCAAGTGGATGCAGATGGTAGCTTTGATACTGAGGCATTGACCAAGCAAGAAGCAAGTGAAATACTGGACTATCCTGGTGACAAGATGGTCAAAGAGTTACGCAACTCAACACAGATTATTCTGGAAGGTCGTTGGACCCCCGGAGAAGTAACGTGGATGAAACCCTATCAGCCGCCCAGCGATGGTCCCAAGCCACCTCCTGGTGGCGGCGAAGACAGTTCGGAAATGGAAGGTGAAGATCCTCCCAGTGACGACAAACAAGAGCCGCAAGAGCCCAGTGATCCACAAGACAAGGATGATCAACAAGAGCCTGGTGATCAAAAGTCGCCCACAGGGGTGCCCAGTCAAGATGAAATACAGAAAGATATTGAAAAGAAAATGTCTGAACGTAAACAGATTGGCAGTGAACAAGAAGTTGAAAAAAAGCGTCAGGAACAAAGAGCCAAAGAAAAGGCAGCCCAAAGCGGTTCACCTGGCCAATCTGGCATGGAAAAATTGGGCGACATCAAGGAACTCATAGGCAGAGCTGAGCCCCGCAACTGGAAACAGTTGCTAAAAGAGATGGTGATGAGCTCTACACCCAAGAAGTTGGCCAGCTATGCCAAGCCCAGCCGCAAGGCGGTGGTGGGTGCATCTGTGGCAGCGCAAGTGGGAGCTGGAGCCATGAAGCCCGGCTTGAAAACAATGGAAGAGCAAGAACGTAAATTGTGTCTTGTTTTTGACACAAGTGGCAGTATGCATGACACTATTGTAAAGGTGATGCGTCTGGTGCCCAGTTTGTTGGAACAAGCCAATGTGAGTCGTTTCCCCTTGGGTGTTATTTTCTTTGCTGGTGACGCAGATTACTACACTGTCAATATTGGTGAAAATTGGTATGCTGAAGTGAACAGTCTCAGTCAGTTGGCCAAAGATGTAACCAAAGACAAACGCCATAAACCGTATATGAGCATCTTCCAACAAAGAGGTGGCGGTGGCACAGTGTTGAGCACCACTATAGCAGCAGAATGTGGACTTTTAGCACAACAAGGTTTCAACATTGTTTTGTTTAGCGATTCCGATATTTTGGCGTCACAAAATTGGGCTGTATTTTCAGCTATGCTTACTGCACACAAGAAAAACGTATTCTTCATTGCAGACAAAAAGGAAACTTGGCAGGCTGCTTGCCAGGAGGTTGGTCAGACACCTCCAGGATGGAGTTATGTAAAATAATGACACTGAAGGAAGAATTTACCCAACGGTTTATGATTAATGGAACCTTTACACTGAATTATCAGAGACAAGTTTGGGTACAAGGCAATGTGCTTAGTGTTCAGGGATATCACTCTCTAGGCTTCCAGTTTATGAAAGTTACTGGATTTATGAGAGTGAATGGTGGACTAAGGTCACTGGAAGGTTTACCAGAAAGTGTGGGTGATAATTTGGAAATTGCCCACAACACACTTGTGGACTTGCAGCATTGCAGCAAAACAGTGGTCAAAGATTTGTGGATAACAGGCATGACTAAAACTCTAAAAAGTTTGGATGGCTTTCCTGAACATGTGGGTGGCACAGTGCATGTGACTTTTGATCCCCAATTACCCATGTTGAGAACCCTGGCTGCCAACCAGGTGAAAGTTTATAAGCC
>Ga0164295_10004060_pt1 | contig 11678 bp, 9 predicted proteins | sample GEODES006metaG_FD_111798 | JGI IMG/M metagenome (GOLD analysis project Ga0164295, IMG submission 111798) | Oligotrophic lake water microbial communities from Sparkling Lake, Wisconsin, USA - GEODES006 metaG | ecosystem: Environmental > Aquatic > Freshwater > Lake | place: USA: Sparkling Lake...
GCGTTCGCGGTTCAGGCGCCCCTGGACGATGACTTCGACGCCATGAAGCCCAAGACGCTGGGCGGCGGACGCCGCGCGGTGGTCGTTGTTGCCGTGGTGGTCGCGGCGGCTGCGGCGTGGGCGCTTCTGGGCTCGCGCGGCGCCCGGACTGTCTCGCAGGACCCTGTTCGTGTGACTGTCGGCTCGCCGAACCCGCCGACCAGCCCACCGAACTCTTCGACCGCGCCCCGGCCCTGAGCCGCGGTGCGCTCTCTCGAACGCAGGAGGTCGCCATGAAGTTGCCCGAAACAGGGCGTCCCGCCCCCGAAGTCCTCGACGCGCTCGAGGCCATGCGCGCTCAGGACGCGAACTGGCGGGACGGACGCACGTTCAGCCTCGTCTACCACGGTGGAGACGCGCTGCTTGGCCTGCTCAAGGACGCGTTCTTCAAGTACTTTTCGGAGAACGCGCTCAACCCGATGGCGTTTCCGAGCCTGCGCCGCATGGAGACCGAGGTTGTCGGCATGGTCGCGGACCTGCTCGGCGCGCCCGAGGCCGTGGGGTCGCTCACGACCGGCGGCACCGAGAGCATCCTGATGGCCGTCAAGACGGCGCGGGACTTTGCGCGCTCACGCGGCATCGAGCACCCTGAGATGGTGCTGCCGATCTCGGTTCATCCGGCGTTCGAGAAGGCCGCCCACTACTTCGACGTCAAGGCAGTCCACGTGCCGGTCGACGCGGACTTTCGCGCGGACGTTGACGCGATGCGTGCGGCGATCACGGCGCGCACGATCCTCCTGGTGGGCTCTGCCCCCGCCTATCCGCAAGGCGTGGTCGACCCCATTTCGGAGATTGCGGCGCTCGCCGCTTCGCATGGTCTGCTTTGCCACGTGGATGCGTGCCTCGGTGGCATGCTGCTGCCGTTCGTGCGTGCCCTCGGCCACGCGCTCCCGGCGTTCGACTTTCAGGTGCCCGGCGTGACGTCGATGAGCTGCGACTTGCACAAATACGGCTACGCGGCGAAGGGCGCTTCGGTCGTCCTGTACCGTGAGCGTGAGCTCCGCAAGCATCAGTTCGTCGTCTACGCCGACTGGACGGGCGGCCTGTACGGGTCCCCGACGATGTGCGGGACGCGCGCGGGCGGCCCAATGGCAGCTGCTTGGGCGGTGCTGAACTACCTGGGTCGCGAAGGTTACTTACGCATGGCCAACAGCGCCATGACGACCGCCAAGGCACTGCAGGCGGGGATTCGTGCCGAGCCAGGGCTGCGCGTCTTGGGTGAACCCCACGCCTCGATCTTCGCCTTTACGGCCGACAACGCCGACATCTTCGTCCTCGGTGACGAGCTCGCCGCGCGTGGCTGGAACCTTGATCGACAGAACAACCCCAACGCCTTGCACATGATGATTACGCAGGCACACGCCGGCCGAGTCGATGACTTCCTGTATGACCTGCGGGCCGCGCACGCCGTCGCCGTGCAGCATGGGCCTGCGACTTCGGGGGCGGCCGCGATGTACGGCATGCTGGGGAGCCTGCCGGACCGCGGCATGGTCCGCGAGTTCATCTTGGACTTCATGGACGGACTCGACCGCACGTGACGTGGCTGCCGCTCTTCGCGGTCGCCGCTCTCGCGTTCATGGTCGAGGCCATCGTGGGGTTCGGCGCCACGGTCGTCGTTGTTTCGCTCGGGTCCTTGTTCCTGCCGCTCGACGTCCTCTTGCCGACGTTCGTGCCGGTGAACTTGGCGCTCTCAGCGTGGCACATGGTGCACCACCGCGCCGAGGTCGAGTGGGGGCTCTTGCGCGCGGCGCTGCTGCCCCCGCTGGTCGTCGGCACGCTGGTCGGCATGTTCATGCTCGCCGACCTGCCCGCGCGCGGCCTGCTCGTGGCCTTTGGTCTATTGATTGTCGCGCTCTCGACACGTGAGCTCTGGCGCAGCCTGCGCGGGGCCAACGACGCCGGGCAGCCCCTTGCGCCGAGCGTCTCAACGGGCGTGCTCGTCGCGGCTGGGCTCATCCATGGCGTCTTTGGCACGGGCGGGCCCCTGATCGTATTCACGTTGGCCCGCACCATCCACGCGAAGGGTGCCTTTCGGGCGACGCTCGCGGTCATCTGGACGCTCTTGAACTCGCTCCTGCTGGCGCGCTACCTCGTCGCGGGGCGCGTGACAGCCCAGACTTTGAGCGGCAGCGCACTCCTCGTCGGCGCGCTCATTGTCGGCGTGGTCGTCGGTGAGCGGATCCACGACCGCGCCGACCCGCTGATGTTTCGGCGCGGCCTCTTCTCCATGCTCTTCGTCGTGGGGCTCACGCTCACCTTACGCAATCTTCTGGCGTGAGCGTGGCGAACCTCTAGGCGTGGGCGTCGGCCGTCTGAATTAGCGCTGCGACGCGCTCAACGAGCTGTGGGAACTCCACAGCCTTGTCGAGGACACGGTCCCGGTGGCTGTTCACGAACGTGACCGCTTGCGGTGAGACCGCGCCGCCCGTGAGGATATAGATGCGTGAGGCCAGGTGCGGCCAGCGCTCCTCGACCAAGGGCACCAGCGTCGCGGCGCCGCCGTCCGGCATCATCAGGTCGCACAGCACGAGCGCCACGGAAGACGCCCCCGCCTCCAGGCGAGTGACCGCATCCGACACTGCACCGAAGACCTCGAGGTCGACGGTCCTCATCAAGAGGCGCCGCGCAGCGACCAAGATGTCGCGGTCATCGTCGATGAGCAAGACGCATGGCCGTGGAGCGGCCGATCCGGGCTCTGCTTCGGGAGGTCTTGCCCGCGCTTGAAGCGGGACGGCGCCTGCTGGAGCGCGTGTCGAGTCGGGCGCGCGCACAAGGCGGACGGTCGCGGTCGTGCCGCGTCCAACCTCGCTCTCGAAGGACAGCGCGCCGTTCACCTCGGCGAGAATATCGAAGCAAATCGCGAGGCCGAGCCCCGTGCCCCCCCCGGAGTGCCTCTGAGTCACGAAGGGCTCACCGAGTCGCGCGAGCGTCGCGGGGGACATCCCAACCCCATTGTCTCTGACCGACAGGTAGACCGCCTCACCATCCACGCGCGAGGACAGCGTGACCTCATTGAGCGCCAACGCCCGATCGGGCGGCATCGACTCGACCGCGTTCGTGAGCAGGTTCACGAAGACCTGTGTCAGCCGCCCGTCTGTGCCCCACACCGGCGGCAAGGGGCGACGCTCGTCGACAATGACGACGCGGTGTCGGCTCAGCGGCTCGGTGAGGCGCTGCGCGGCGTTCACGCACAGGGTGGGGTCGACGGCGCCGTTTGGCGTGACATCCCCGCGCGTGAAGCTCTTGAGGTCGCGAACAAGCCGCTGCATATGCTCGACGCTCGCGCGCACGTCCTCGAGGGTGTGCGCCGCCTCCGGCTGTGCGCCCGAGGTCACGCGACAGCGCAAGAACTCGATGTTGGCAGCCACCGCCGAGAGGGGATTGTTGAGTTCGTGCGCCAACCCTGCTGCGAGCGTGCCGAGCGCGCTCACGTTCGCCGTGAGTCGCAGTCGCTCCTCGAGCGCTTTGCGGTGGCTCACATCGAGCAGGATGCCGTTGTAGAGCAAGAGCCCGTCGGGGCGCCGCACTTCGGGGTGCGACTCCCCGCGGAGCCAACGCCAGCTCCCATCGACGGGGCTGCGCTGGCGCCACTCATACGACCAAGACACCCCGCGCGAAGTGCACGACAGGATGCTCGCCGCGAGCGGCTCGCGGTCATCAGGGTGCATGTTCTCCATATCGAGCGTGGTCGCCCGTCCGGAGTCGGAGACGTCAATCCCGAGGAGCTGAGTCGCGCCCCGGGATAGGTAGGTGAAGAAGTGCGACTCGTCCGGTGAGGCGCGGTACTGATACAGCCCTGCGGGCACCGCGTCGCTCACACGACGCAGGCGGTCATATCGCTCCCGCGACGCCATGAGCTCGGCGCCCCGCCGCGTGTGCTGCTCCCGCCAAGGCCTGAGGCGCGTGACGGCGCGCTGCCCCGCGAGCAATCGCGCGGCCAAGACGTCCGGCGCGCAGGGCATGGGCGCCCAGTCGTCCCACGAGGCGTCGCACGCGGCGGCGTCGCCCCAGGCGATGCGCCACGCGGGCGTCTCGTCTGCGGAGCGCTCCACCTCGCCGTGCGCGACGTCGTCACCGCCCAAATAGAGCGCCGCCTCATCGACCGTGATGCGAGTCGCGTCGAAGAGAATCACGTCGTCTGGCCCGGGGCTCGCATCGGACGCGCCCGCCTCAAGGCCCAAGGTCTCGATGATATCGAGGGCGCACCGAGCATCTTCGGGTCGCAGCGCCACAAGGAGGACGCGGACGCTCATGGAGCGCGCTCCGTCCGGACTATGTGCGAGGGGGCGGCCAGCACCCAACCGCGCCGAACGGACCTGCGTGGCACACCACTGCGCCGGGCGCGGGTGACTTGGGGACCAGCCGCGCGCCGGGCTTGAAGATCGCGATGCTCTGCCCGATTTGCAGCTTCGAGCGGCGCTTCAGGTGATTCCAGCGCATCAGATCGGTGAGATCGACGCGGTGACGCTGCGCGATGCGCGCCAGGGTGTCACCCGAGCGCACGCGGTGGACTTGGCGGACCTTGCTGCTCTCGGACTGAGGCTCGCCCAAGCGGGCGAGCATCTGCGGACCCAGGCGCTCCCCCGCCGCAACGGCATCAGGCGAGAAGTAGCGGATGTGGATGTGGTTTCTGTGGCCGCGTCGGTGTCGGACGAGCGCGACACGGCTCTTGCGCTGGGGATACTCGAAGATCTGCGAGAGGGTCTCGGCGTCGACGCTTTTGACATCGCGCGCGAAGGCATGCAGGACCTTCTGCACACGGCGGTCGATGAAGACGTACTGAACGCCGTCGTCCTCGTGCAGTGCCTTGATCAGAGTCCAAGTGCGTTCAAGGTCGAGGTTGGCGGCCGTGGCGGGCACGAACGTACTCGGGTCCGACGGCGCCCGATGGTAGAAGCCGGTGTCAATGTCTCGACCCGACTGGTGGGACTTATGGGGGCGAATGCGCCCGCCGCGCGACCGCGACAGGTCGCCGATGACCAACCGAGGCGTGCCGGGGTGGGCGTCTGCGACGACCTGAACAAGCCGACGAACGGCCTCTACCGTCTCACGCGTACCGAAGTTCTCGCCGTGCGCGTCGCTGCGGACATTCAGAAGCGCGTCGCTCTCGAGCTCCACACCGTTGAGGAGGCGTCCACGGTTGGGCTCGCCGATCGAGAGCGAAGTGTGCGCGTCGACCTCGGGCAAGGTCTGAGCGCTCGCGACGCTGGCGGCCGAGTGAGCCACCACGGAGACAGATCGCGCGCTCGCAGCCAGCGGGCCGACGCACAGCGCGACCGCCGCCACGAACAGCGCGGCGCGTCCGCGAGCCTTCAGACGCTGCGGCACTGAATGACGAAGAGGTCGAGATCCCCTGCGTCCACGCAGAGGTCACGGCCCTCGTTAGGGAACCCTGCGGGCTCGCGGGTGAGTCGCAGGCCCGTCATCAGGCCGTCGCGGGAGACGCGGCGAACAACGAGCTTGTCGCCGCCGGGGACGGGGAACTCGGCGCGTTGAGCGCGGTGGGTCACGTCGGCCACCATCGCCATGAAGGGCTGCTTCAGGCTCGAGGGCAGCTCGAGCCAGCCGTCCACGCGGCCGTCTGAGCCGAGACGACGACAGACCAAGCGGCCGCCGACATCGACGACCTCGGTGCGCCGCGCTACAGGGGCCGCCTCGGGCGCGACATACCCTGGGATGCACGCCCCGTGACGCGGCGCAGCATCGGCGCTCGGCGTGCCATCATCGAGAAGCCGGATCTCTTCTCCGGTCTCGATCTCACTGCCACAGGTCACGCAGTACCAGGCCATCAGGCTCCCTCGTCTCTACACGAAGTCAAGCGGACCGCGCCCACTGGGGCGCGCCGCGGCGAGCATTCTTAGCGACGTTCGGCGGGGGAGTCAACGCGGGCGGACGCGGTGTCCATTCCCGCGACCGTGACTTCGGCGCCCGCGAGCTTGGCGCCGAGGGGCAAGACCTTGGCCGTAACGCTGCCCGAAGCGACCAGCGTGCCGCCAGCGTCGTGAATGTCGACCTGCCACACGCTTTGCGTGTCCGACACGCTCACCGGCCGCCCGACCGCGGTCAGGACGCCAGCGCGCGTCGCCTTGTGGAAGCGTGTCGTGTTCTCGACGCCGACGATCCATCGCCCGCTGCGCATCGACTCAAGCGCCGCGCCGACGGACGCGAGCGACTCGACGATCCCACAGTAGACCCCGCCGTGCACCAGGCCGTAGGGCTGCAAGTGAACTTCCGCGACCACGAGCTCGGCGCGGACCTCATGGCGCGTGGCGTAAGTGAACCTCAGGCCCATCGCCCGGACCCAGCCGCCCGCCACGGCGTCGATCTGCGCCGCGGCGTCGGGCTCGTCTCCGGGCGGGACAGGGTGCATCAAGGCGCGCCGAGGCCCGGCAGGGCGAGCTCTTCGGCCCCGGCTGCGCCCGCAGCGGGCGCCTCGGGCGCCTTGAGGAAGTCCTCGATGCCCTTCGTCCGTGCGCTCTCGGTGGCCCATTTCGTCGCGACAACGACGTACTCGTTGGTCGACGCCTTCACGTAGAAGCCGTCGCCCTCGCCCGCTCCCGCGGCAGCGCCGATGGCGTAGGACAAGGTCACCGGCTTGTCGTCCTGAGCCGTCATGATCTCGACGCGCGTACCGGCGGCATCGAGCCCGAACTCCGGCTTGCTCGTCTTGCCGACGGGCCGGTCGAGGTTCAGTCGCGTCACGGCGCTGATGAAGCTCGTGACCTTCGTCTCGTCGAGCATCGCGCCGGCCGGCAGCTGCTCGAGCTGCCAGGTCGTGCCGTCCTTGCGGAATGTCAGGCTGCCCTTGGCGTTGGAGACGCTCACGGCGGTGACCTTGTCGGACTCTGCCTGAACGAGCTGTGTCTCGATGTAGTTGCGTGCGTTGTTCGAGAGCTGGAACTCGCTCAGACCACGACCTTGGAACACATCGTTCTGGCCGTCGAACCGCACGTGAACGCTCGTGCCGGAGCCGGAGCCCACGACGAGCTTCTTTGTCTCGCCGCCCGCCGTCACGTTGACGTGCTTCGACCAGGTGGCGTCGCCCACGCGGAGCGCGTTGTGGTTCGCTGCTTGGGTGGCGAGCGGGTTGCGGACCTTCATCGCCGCCAGCTTCTTGACGACCTCATCCACTTTATCGGGTTTGGCGGGGAAGCCCTCGGCGCTGGAGACGACCCACGCGTCTCCGCTCCGCGTGAGCGTCACGCTGTCGGCGGCTTTGCCGTCCGCCGCAGGGCGTCCCGTGATCTCCAGCTGCGTAATCGCCTTCTCTTCGAAGCCGAGGAGGGGCTTGGCCTGACGACCGGGCGCGCGGCCGCCCGTTGCCCAGAGGCTCGCGGCCAAGAGGGCTTGAATCGCGAGCGCGATGCCGAGGATGCGAATGGTCTTCTGTGTGTTTTGCATGACGTGTCTCGCTTTCCGCCTCAGGCCACGTTGAACAGGGGCTGAGTGCGACGACGCCGCGTCGAGAGCGCGGCGATGGCGGCGATCAGCAGGCCGGTGACGGCGGCGTAGTTGGCGATCTCGACCTGAGTCTTCGTCGCGTCGTCCATGGGCTTGAGCGTGCGCGAATAAGCCCCGGCGGAGCGAATCTTGAGCAGGTCGGTGTCCTCCATCGACCAGTCGATCAGGTTCCGGACGAGCTGGAGGTTGCCGCGGAACTCGCCTTGGCCGACCTGCATCGCCATGCCAGTGATGATGTCACCGGCGAACTCGGAGCTGCCCACGACGGCCAAGCGGGCGTCCGGCGTGGACTCCTTGAGCGTGCGGCCCGTTCGGTCAGCGCCGTCGCCTGAGCCGTCCTCACCGAAGAGCGGCGAGGCCTTGTCCTTGAAAGCGCTCGGCATGCGACCGACCAGCGTGACAGCCATGGGGAACGCGCTCGTCGGCTCGTCCTTGCGCGCGAAGCCGAGGGAGGGCTCGTCCGGCCGCGGCTCGATGTCGGCCTCCTTGCGGACCCAGGCCTTGTCGGTCGACGTGATCAGCACGTCTGCCTTGACCTCGTCCGCCTTGATCGCGCTGTCGAGCTCGACGGGCGAGGCCCAGGTCAGCACTACGCCGGGCAGGCCGGCGAGGGCGGCGTGACCCTCTTTGAACTGGTCAGCGCGCAGGTCGGGGAAGAAGGGATACGGCTGCAAGTCGATGCGCTCGAGCACGAAGCCGCCGCGGCGCTCGCGCACGGGGATCGGGAAGCGCGCGTTCTGGACGTCCATGACCATGCCGTCGCCGACCTTGACGCCATAGGCGGCGAGGAGCGACTTCAGGCTCTCGTCCTGCTTCACGGCCTTGAGGCCATCGGGGTCGGGGGCGATGCCGTACGCACCGTTGAGGACAACGAGCGCGCCGCCGCGCATCAGGTACTGGTCAACCGCGAACTGCTGCTTTTCGTCGAGCTTGCCGGGCTTGGCCACGACGAGCACGTCGATGTCCTGCGGGATGCTGCCGGTCTTGCCGTCGACCCGCTTGACGGTCAGGTCCTCGGAGAGCTGCCGCTGGAGCTGCCGGTAGTCGGCCTGCTTGCGCTGCGGCTGCATTTCGGGGGGCATCATGGGGTTCGGCGGGTCTTGCTTTGGCTCCTCGGACAGGATGCCAATCGTCTTCAGGAAGCCGGGTGTCGCGCGCTTGATCGCAGACTCGATGGCCGTCTTGATGTCCGCCTCGCTGCTCTCGCCCTGCACGACGACCGGCTCGACGCGCTGCCCGCTCTGGAAGATCAGGTAGAAGTAGAACTGCTCCTTGGCGAAGAGGTCCGTCGCCATCGGGCGCAGGCCGTACTTCTGGTTGAGCTCGGCCGCGAGCGCCTGGTCCTGGCTCGGGTCCTTCTCCTCGAACACGAACTTGCCGCCGCTCTTCTCGGCGATCTCCTTGGCCGTCTTGCGGACGCGCTCGGGCGCCTCGGACAGCTCCTTGGGCAGGCTTGCGGGCGAGACATAGGCTGTCAGGCGAGACGTCTCCGTGGCGCGCGCGAACATCGCGTCGATGCTCTGGAAGCCCTCGCTGACCTTCTTGATGGCGCGTGTGATGTCGTACTCGATATTCCGCAGGCGGAGCTCGACGTTCGACTCGCTCGCGTTGACCTCGATCAGGTCCTGGAACGTGAGCACCTGATACTCGTCACCGTACTTCAGGAGCAGGTGGAAGTAAGAGTTCACGACGGAGGCCTCGTTCCGGCCCGTGATCTGGAACGGGAAGGTCTTGATGCCGTACTGCTGGTTGAGCTCTTCCTCGAGGTCCGGGTCTTGGTTCGGGTCGGCGTACTCGACGACGAGCTTGCCCCCTCCGCGGATCTCATACTCCTTGAGGAAGTCCCGAATCTGCGGCACCAGCGGCGCCAAGTAAGGGTGTGTCTTCTCCGAGAAGTAGCCGGAGATTGTGAGCGGCTCCGCCAGGTTCTCGAGGATGTCCTCGGTGACGGGGCTGATGCTGTAGTCACCGTTGCGCGTCAGATCGGCCCGCAGCGCGCTGACAGGCGCGAGCCACAGGTTGCCCATCACGACGTTTGCGCCCGCGAGCAGCACGATCGTCGTGAGCGCTGCAGCGCGCGTGTTCTGAACACCGGTCGCGCGGTCCAGCCGCTTCTGCTCCAGGAAATAGCCGTTGAGGGCCAGGAAGAACGCCGTGAGGCTGGCGTAGTAGAACAGGTCGCGCAGGTCGAGCACGCCACGCTCGATGCTGGCGAAGCGGCTGCCGGAGCCGAGCGCGCGCGCCACCTCGGCGCCCTGATTGCCCAGGAAGCCCGTGACGGTGTCCGACCCGAGCGCATAGAGCACGCTGCAGATGATTGCGGTCACCAAGAGGGACACGACCTGGTTGTCGGTTCGGCTGCTCACGCATAGGCCGATCGCCATGTAGGTCGAGCCGAGCAGCAGCGCAGCGATGTAGCCGCCGAAAACGGGGCCCCAGTCCATCTGGCCGAGCATCGACACCGTGATGGGGAGGGGGAGCGTGAGGGCCAGTGCCAGCGCCACGAGCCCCATGCCCGCCACGAACTTGCCGAGCACGAGGTCGCGTGTCCGCACAGGCAGCGTGAGCAGGATCTCGAGCGTGCCCATCTTCTGCTCCTCGCTCCACTGACGCATGGTCACGGCCGCGACGAGGAAGACGAGCAGGAACGGCAGCGACTGGAACAGGGGCCGCACGTCCGCCAAGTTTCGGACGAAGAACTTCGAGTAGTAGAAGAAGTCGACGAGGACGACGATCAGGAAGAGCGCCAGAAAGATGAGCGCGACCGGCGACAAGAAATAGGAGCGGAGCTCCTTGCGCGCCGTGGTCATGATGCCACTGGTGTTCATGCGGCCTTCTCCGGGGCACCGGTCGCGGCGCGGGCCGCGTGGTCGGACATGAGCTGACGGAAGACGGTCTCGAGGCTCGGGACCTCGGGGGCGATGGCGCCGAGCCCGAGGCCCGCCGCTTGAGCCGCCTCGATGAGTGCGGTGACGGGCGGCTCAGCAGAGTCGTACTCGCAGACCCACTGGTCGTAGCCGGGCAGGTCGGTATCGGCCCCGCGGCGGGTGACGCGCGTCACGCCGGTCGTTCGTCCGAGGGTCGTCCCGACGTCGGCCCCGCCCGCCTTCAGGCTCACGCGCACACGGCGGCTACGGAGCAGGTCGACGAGCGTCGAGTCTGCGGCCAACTCGCCGTTGATGAGGACGACGACGCGGTTACAGACCGCTTCGATCTCTTGCAGGATGTGGGTCGACAGGATGATCGTGGCGTTCTGCGCGAGCCGCTTGATGAGCGCGCGGATCTCCAAGATCTGGACCGGGTCGAGGCCGTTCGTGGGCTCATCGAGCACGAGCACGTCCGGCTTGTGCAGGATGGCTTGCGCCAAGCCAACACGCTGACGGTAGCCCTTGGACAGCTCGGCGATGGGGCGCACGAGGAACTTGCCGAGGCCGGTCGCGACCACGGCCTCTTGGACCGCCGCGATGCGCTTCTCGACAGCAATGCCGCGGAGCTCCGCCATCATCATCAGATACTCCTGGACGAGCATCTCGGGGTAGAGAGGCGCGTTCTCGGGCAGATAGCCGATCTGGCGCTGCACCCCGAGACGGTCCTGCAGGACGTCGATACCGCCGACCGTGACCGTGCCCGACGTCGGCTCGATGTAGCCCGTCAGGATCTTCATCACGGTGGTCTTGCCCGCGCCGTTCTGGCCGAGCAGGCCGACGATGTCGCCTCGATTCACCTCGAAGTCGACGTCCTTGACGGCGCGAAACTCGCCGTACCTTTTCTCAAGTTTCTTCACAGATATCATTGGCTTACAGCTCCCTGTGCACGCCCGATTGCTCAGCCGGGCCTGTTCCGACGTCGCCTTAACGCTTCGCGGCGCCGCGTTATTCCCCGCTGTCGAAGGATTGTCAATCACGCGCAGATTCGCGCCCCGCGCTCTGGTCGCGTAGTGTTCCCTCATGGGGCCGAGGCACAAGGGCGGTGGGTCATGCCGCTGACGGCGGGGGAGCTCGACGCGCTGCTGGGGGGCTTGGTGCACGCGCTGGCCAACGCGCAGACGCCTCTGGCGACGAACTTGGCGAGCTTGCGACGCGATGTCGCAGGTCTGGTCGCCCTTGTTGAGGCTTGGACGGAAGCGGCGCAGCGTCCCAGTGGCCTGACGCCGGCCGACCTGGCGGCCCTGCAAGCCC
>Ga0164295_10004062_pt1 | contig 11672 bp, 10 predicted proteins | sample GEODES006metaG_FD_111798 | JGI IMG/M metagenome (GOLD analysis project Ga0164295, IMG submission 111798) | Oligotrophic lake water microbial communities from Sparkling Lake, Wisconsin, USA - GEODES006 metaG | ecosystem: Environmental > Aquatic > Freshwater > Lake | place: USA: Sparkling Lake...
AATTCGCCACTTTCCGGTGCAGAACAGATAGAATAGGCACGACGAATTTCTTCCCCGTCTAAAGTTAATTTTAAGTTGAGGTATTGCCCAGCTACAAATTGATAGTTGGATTGCAATTCAGCGGGAACATTAAAAAGTATGGAAACGGCGTCTTTGGTTTCGCGTTTTACTTCTTTAATGTTTAATTTATAAAATGAAGACATTGATTTATTTTTTGGCAAAGATAGCAAACCAATTAGGTTTCTGAAAATGATAATTGTCAGTTTTTTAAGACCCCATAAGTTCAGTGATATAATTATCATAATTGCATATTGAATTCACAATAATCCAATCAATAATTTTTTCTATATTTATCAAATTATTATAAACCTATAATTTTATGTTCAAACACTTTATCAATCTCGAATTAAAATCCTTTTTGCGCTCGGCAAGTGTTGGAAAGAGTATCGCGCTAAAAATTTTTTTAGGATTTATTGCGCTTTATTTTATCCTTTCCTTTCTAGTTTTAGGAATAGCACTTTACCCGCTTCTTCATGAAAGCTTCCCCAATCAAAAACCCATTCAATTGGTCAATAACGTAGTCATTTTTTGGTTGGCCATTGAATTAATATTTCGTTTTTTTATGCAAAGCTTGCCGGTTATGAATATCAAGCCGTTATTAATTTTGCCTATAAAAAGAGAAAAAGTAATCCATTATGTTTTACTGAAAAGCGTTTTTTCAATTTATAATTTATTTCCATTATTAGTGATTTTGCCTTTTGGAATAACCACTATTATGGAAGGAAATGTTGGTCCAGCTCCTGTTTTAGTTTGGATGTTCACACTTTATATTTTGGTTTTATGTGTCAACTATGCTAACTTTTTAATCAAAAAGAAATTTGCAGATAATATCTTAGCGTTCTTAATTTTTGCATTATTGGGCGGAACTTTTGTGAGTTTAGAATATTTTGAAATTTTCAAAATCAGTAGTTTCACAGGAACTATTTTAAATAGTTTATTATTAAATCCAATTCTAGTCCTAGCGCCTATGTTGCTTTTGGCCGGTTTGTATTTTTGGAATTTTAATTATCTAAAAAGCAATTTTTACTTAGACAATACCTTAAAGTCAAAAATCAAAGAAGCCAAAACCACCGATTTAAGTTGGACTAAACGCTTCGGCGAAATTGCACCTTTTTTGCAATTGGATTTAAAATTAATTTGGAGAAATAAAAGACCGCGAACTACGGTTTTTATGTCATTTATCTTTCTGCTTTACGGATTAATGATTTACACCAACCCTAGACAAAGTGAAATTTCCTTTCTTAATGTTGTGATTGGCATTTTAATGTCGGGAATTTTTATGATTAATTTCGGGCAATTTATTCCCTCATGGGATTCTAGTTATTTTGGAATGATCTTATCGCAAAACATTACTTTCCGAAAATATTTAGATTCAAAAGTAGGATTAATGTCATTTTCGGTAGTTGTATTAGCTTTACTAACCACGCCCTACGTTTATTTTGGTTGGAATGTATTAGCGACTAATTTGGCATGCGCCGTTTATAATTTAGGAATCAACATTCCCGTTCTTATGTTTGCGGGTTCTTTTAATGTCAAGCGCATTGATTTAGAAAAATCACCATTTATGAATTATCAAGGAACCGGTGCCGCACAATGGATTGTAGGGCTACCATTATTTCTAATCCCAGGACTTATTTTCTTTATTTTCTCGGAACTATTCAATGCCGAAACCGCTATTATTGCCATCGCAGTGATCGGATTTATTGGGTTGCTTTTCAGAAATACGTTAATGAATTTCATCACCAAAGGATATCAAACTAGAAAATACGCCACTTTAAACGGATTTAAACAACAAGAAAATTAACCGATTAAACAAATTATCAAATAACCGAATAAACTTTTTTTAATGATACAAGTAACTCAACTTTCAAAAACATATAACGGAACTACCGTATTAAATATCCCAAACTTGGAAATCCCAAAAGGGCAAAGCTTCGGCTTAGTAGGAAACAATGGCGCAGGAAAAACTACTTTTTTCAGTTTGCTTTTGGATTTAATCCAACCTACCACAGGGACTTTAACCAACAATGAAATTCAGGTAAACACCAGTGAAGATTGGAAACCATTCACCTCCGCTTTTCTTGATGAATCGTTTTTAATAGGGTATTTAACCGCCGAAGAATACTTTTATTTTATTGGAGATATCCGTGGGCAAAACAAAGCCGATGTGAATGCATTGCTTGTAAAACACGAAGAATTTTTCAACGATGAAATCTTAAGAAATAAAAAATATTTACGTGATTTATCGAAAGGGAACCAGAAAAAAGTGGGCATTATTGCGACGTTAATTGGCAACCCCAAAGTGGTCGTTTTGGACGAACCGTTTGCCAATTTAGATCCTACAACGGTAAGCCGATTAAAGAAAATTATCAAAGAATTGGCCGAAAATCCTGAGATTACCGTTTTGGTATCTAGCCACGATTTGCAACACACCGTTGAGGTTTGTGACCGAATTGTAGCTTTAAACAAAGGAGAAATTGTAAAAGACATCGTGACTTCGGCAGAAACGTTGAAGGAATTAGAAGCGTTTTTTGCAGTTTAATTTGGGCGTGCCCTCGTTACACCTCACAGGTTTTCAAAACCTGTCAGGTATAATCTCGGTCGGGCTATTCGCTGCAATCTTTGTTCCACTTCGTTACACAAAGGATTTCCGCTACCATCCCTCACGCGAGCCTCTGATTTAAGATTTAAGATTTGCAAAATCGGTCAGGTGTAAAATTAAAAAGTTTGTTTATATTTGTTGATGCAAAATCATTTGAAAAATGAACTACACAATGTCATTTCAGGAAAGAGCCAAATTAGGTTTGGAACAATTATCCAATCAATCGCCAGTTACCTTAACGATGGCCCGCAAACAGGCGCAATCATTGAAGACGAAAAGCATTTCAAAAAACAAGAAACAAAGAGCTTAGAAAATTATATTTCTAAAAATAAGCTTTGGATAGTTGTTGACCTAACTCAATATGTCAGTGAGGGAGCAGAGCAAAAAGTATATTTGAAGGATGCTGAAAACGTGCTTAAACTAAATGACAGTATCTATTATAACTCTTGGAAAGATTATTTAAATAATTTATTGGTTCACAATTATTTCTTTCCAGACACAGCCTATGATTTAATTGGCTTTACAAAAGATAATGACATCTTATACGCAGTTGTACAACAAGCTTATGTTTCAATAACCGCTACTACAGATTTAAAGCAAGTCAAAGAATTTTTAACTTTGAATGGCTTTGAAAACAACCGAAACAACGACTACATCAATCGCGAATTAGGAATTATTCTGGAAGATTTGCATGATGAAAATGTTTTGACAAGAAATGAAGTTTTATATTTTATCGATACTGTTTTCTATCTAACTGATGCATTTTGGGTTTAATAAAAACAACAACCGCTAATTGCTAAAGGTAAAAACACCCTCTAAATCACTATTTGTTTTCCAAAAAACCCCCCGAACCTTTTCTAGTGTCAAAAAGAAATGTATTTTTACAAGTTATATACTAAAACTACTATTTATTAGTTTAAGAATAAAATTGTATTACATTGAAAAACAATATATTTAAAATATCTTATACCCTAGGCTCACTCCTTTTATTGATAGCTTGTTCTACCAAAAGGGACACTTTTGTATCTAGAAATATGCACGCCCTAAGCGCCAGAGACAATATTTTATACAATGGACAAATCGCATTAGATAAAGGAATCACGGATCTTAAAGCGACTTATAAAGATAACTTTTGGGAAGTGTTACCCATAGAAAGAATGCAGGTTACCAAGGAAGACGATAAACCTGAACCCGCAAAAAACAGCAATTTTGAACGCTCCGAAACTAAGGCTACAAAAGCCATTCAAAAACATTCCATGAATATCAATGGAATTGAGAGAAACTACCAAATGGACGAGGCCTATTTATTGTTAGGAAAAACAAGGTATTACGATCAAAGATTTATTCCCGCATTAGAAGCGTTTAATTATGTTTTATACAAATCGCCAACCAGCGATAAAATCCTTGAAGCCAGAATTTGGAGAGAAAAAACCAATATGCGTTTGGAAAATGATGAATTGGCATTAAAAAATCTAAAATACATTCTTAAAGATAGTAGACTTAAAAAACAGATTTTAGCTGATGCTAATGCCACGATTTCACAAGCATTCATTAATGTTGGAAAAAAAGACAGCGCAATTGCAAGCCTGAAATTAGCGACTCAGTTTACAAAATCGAAAGAGGAAAAAGCAAGATATCGTTTTATTTTGGCGCAAATTTATCAAGAACTAGGTTATAAAGACAGCGCAGCAATTGCTTATCAATCGGTTATTGATATGAAACGAAAATCTCCAAGAATTTATGTAATTCATGCCAAAGTCAATAAAGCACAATTGGCTGGATATGAAAAAACAGACTCGATTTCGTTTCTAAAAACATTCAACAAACTCCTTGCTGACAGAGAAAACCGCCCTTTTTTGGATGTACTTCATCATAGCTTAGCGCTGTATTATGATAAAAATAATAAAATTGGAAGTGCTAAAAAAGAATACAATAAATCCCTAAAAGCAAAAACAGGAGATACTTACACCATTGCATCAAACTATAGAAACTTGGCCGCTATTTATTTTAAAGAAGCTAAATATCCAGACGCAGGAAAGTATTTTGACAGTACATTGGTTCAATTAAAACCTCGATCACGGGAATTTAGATTTATAAAAAAGAAGCGTGAAAATTTAGACGATGTAATAAAATACGAGGGAATTGCCAATAGAAACGACAGCGTGATTAACGTTTTTAAAATGTCGGAATTGGACAGAATTGCCTACTATGAAAAGTACATTCTAAAATTAAAAAAAGAAGACGATCTTAAGAAAACGCTAACCGCAAAAGCAGACGAAAAGAACAACCAAAACAATAATCCAGCCGGTGGCCCTCCATTAAGCGGAACAGACGCAAAAAATTCAGCAAGTCAAAAAGGGGAAACTCCACCGATGAATTTGCAAGCATCAACAAGTATTGGCAAAGAAAGCGATTATTATTTCTACAACACAAAATCGGCAGCATATGGAAAACTCCAGTTTAAAAAAACGTGGGGGAATCGTGCCTATAAAAACAATTGGAGATTGTCATCTGAGGCCGCAACCAATAGCAATAATGAGCCAAATTTAAATAATGATCCTAATGTAGATCCTTCAATTGCTAAGGATGAAAAAACAGAAGAAAAATATACGGCTTCCTTTTATTTGAAAGACTTACCAACCAATCAAATAGTGATTGACAGTATAATTAGAGAAAGAAATTTTGCCTATTATCAGTTAGGGTCTATTTATAAAGAAAAATTTAAGGAATACCAGCTTGCAGCAAATAAATTAGAGCAATTATTGAATTACAATCCGGAGGAAAGATTAGTGCTACCGTCAATGTATAATCTCTATAAAATTTACGAAATCATCAATAGAGAAAAGGCTTTAGCGATGAAAGAAAAAATAATAAGCCAATTTCCAAATTCAAGATATGCTGAAATTTTAAGCAATACCAACCCTGAAATTGCAGCGGTTGACGCTCCTGAAGTTACTTATAATAAACTCTATAAATTATATGAATCAGGAGATTATAGAATAGTAAATGAAGAATTAGAAAAAGGAATTGATCAATTTGAAGGCGAAGAAATAGTTGCAAAATATGAGTTATTGAAAGCCAACACCACAGGAAAATTAAAAGGGGTAACGGAATATAAAAAGGCATTGAATTTTGTAGCTTTAAATTATCCAAACAATATTGAAGGTAAGCAAGCCGAAGAGATTCTAAAGAAAGACATTCCTGTTTTAGAGAGTTATAAATTCTACACGGTAGCGCCAAAATCATGGAAAATACTATATAGAATTCCGTACAATGATGAAAAAAATAATAAAATTTTAAGTGAAAAAATCAAAAAATTTGTGGCCGATCACCAATTGGATCGTTTGACTTTTTCTGAAGACATTTTTAATTCTGAAGACAATTTTATGGTGATTCACGGAATTATTTCCGAACAATTTTCAAAAGGAATAATTGACACCCTAAGTATCAAAAAGGAATATAAGATCCAACAAAAACCAATTATAATTAATAATTATAACTATAAAGTGGTCCAAATTAATAAAAACATCGAAGACTATTTAGTAGCGCCAGTGGTGGCACCATCTCCTATAGTAAAAGCGCCAGAGCAAAAAACGGTAGAGCCCGCTATGGAAATTAAAAAAGAAAATACAGCAAACCCGTTAGATGCTCCAGACCAGAAAAACGAAGGGGTTCCGCCTCCAGCAAATAGGGATAACGGAAACGCCATGCCGATTTTAAATAAAGGGACAATCGATAATGAAGAATTTAAAAAGCCTAAAAAGTAAAAATCATGTTTAGCAAAAGCCCAAAACCATATACCGATCTGTTAGGAAAAACCAACAGAATTGTTGAAGGAACTACTATAAATGGAGATATAATTTCGCCTGCCGATTTTCGACTTGACGGCCATTTAATTGGAAATTTTCAATCTAGTGGTAAGATTGTAATTGGACCTGCGGGAAGCGTAAAAGGAGATATTATTTGTATTAACGCTGATATTGAAGGAAATTTTGAGGGCAAAATTCAAGTGGCGGAATTATTAAATATAAAAGCTAACGCAAGTGTTTGTGGAGAAGTAGTTTGCGGCAAGCTTTCAATCGATCCAGGTGCCGATTTCAGCGCCACCTGCGTGATGAATCCAATGGAGTAATTTATGGCTTCCAACAAAGATTCAAAAAAGCAAAACAATCGCAAATGGCTTGCTTTAATTAATATCCCAATACAAATGGGGGTTATCGTTTTTTTGTTTTCCTATCTCGGAAATTGGCTTGATGTCAAATATCCAAATCCAAACACTATCTATGTAAAAATCCTAACATTAGTAGGAGTTGCCATTGCTTTTTATAATATCAATCGGCAGTTGAAAGACATAAATAATTCCTGATTTTTATGAAATTAAAGAAATTCCAACCGTTATTAGAAGTTTTAATTGCCGCTATTTTGTGCTTCGGGATTCATAATTTATTTTTTTATTACAAACAAAACAATCCAAATTACCAGCATTTTCATTTTGATTTAACTACCATTTATAGCTTCTTTTTAACGTGTTCATTAATAATTATTTTGTTATTGCTATTTGTAAAACAAAGAAGTATTGACAACGTAGGATTTACCTTCTTGTTTGCCACGTGTTTAAAAATCGGAATATCATTTGCTCTTTTGATGCCAATATTAAATTCTAAAATTGCCAATATTGGGTATGAAAAGTTCAATTTTTTTATCGTTTTTGCCATTTTTTTATCAATAGAAACGGTTGTAGCCGTTAGAATTTTAAACAATAATCAGTAAATCGACTTTCAATTCAGAAAGAGGTCAAAAAAAGTTACTTAAATTCTTGAATTATTAAGAAATAATGTACCTTTGCACCAAATTTCAGAAAGCAAATATTAAGATAATAATAAGATATGGTGATTTCAAACAAACCACTTAAATTAATAACCGCACTTTTAATAGCGTGTCTTCCAGTATTTGGTTTTTCAAATACGCCTTCGGAAAGTACACAAGTACAAACAGAAACAACTGCTGTTACTAAAGAAACGGAAGCAAAGCCTGCTGATGAAAAATCAGAAGTTAAAGCTAAAATTTTAGAAGTAATTGGACACCACGTTTTAGACGGTCACGATTTTTCTCTTTTTGAATATGAAGGCCACCATATAGGCTTTTCTTTGCCTATTATTTTATGGGATAATGGCGTTCACTTTTTCTCTTCGTCAAAATTCAATCATGGAGAAGCCGTAGCTGAAAGCAATGGAAATTTCTACGTATTACACCACGAAAAAATATACAAATCAGATGCGGCAGGAAAAATCCTTGTTGCAGAAGTTAAAGAAATTAAAGATGGAAAAGAAGTTGTTGTTGAAAAAGAACTTCATCCAGTTGATTTATCTATCACAAAGGGAGTTTTAACCATTATGATTGTGGCGCTTTTAATGTTTTTATTATTTACAAGTTTAGCAAGATCATATGCTAAAAACGGAGGAATTTCTTCTGGTTTTGGAAGGCTTTTTGAACCAATTGTAATATACATTCGTGATGAAATTGCCATTCCAAACATTGGTGAAAAACATTACAAAAGATACATGAGTTATTTATTGACCATCTTTTTCTTTGTATGGTTTTTAAATATCTTCGGATTAACTCCGCTAGGAATTAATGTTACAGGAAATATTGCCATCACTTTTGGATTGGCGGTAATCACTTTTGTAATCACTAATTTAACAGCAAACAAAAATTATTGGGGACACATTTTCTGGATGCCAGGCGTGCCGTTGCCAATGAAAATAATATTAGCACCAATAGAATTATTGGGAGTATTTATCAAACCTTTTTCATTAATGATCCGTTTGTATGCAAATATTTTTGCAGGACACATTGTTTTAATGAGTTTAATTGGATTGATGTTTATTTTCAAAAGTTGGTTGGGAAGTAGCTTGTCATTTATGTTGTCATTTGCTATTTCTACAATCGAAATTTTAGTGGCGCTATTGCAAGCGTATATTTTTACGATGCTTTCTGCTTTGTACTTTGGTTCAGCAGTAGAAGAACATCATCACGAAGAGGCGCATTAAAATTAGATTTAAGATCTTAGATTTCAGATTATTCAGAATCTTAAATCTAAATTCAAAAATCTAAAATCAAATTGAATGTTTAATTTTTAATATATATTTTTATGGAAATTCCTAAAATCGTTGGAGCAGGATTAGTAGTTATTGGAGCTGGTATTGGTATCGGTAGAATCGGTGGTTCTGCAATGGATGCTATAGCTCGTCAACCAGAAGCTACTGGAAAAATTCAAACAGCTATGCTTATTGCAGCTGCGCTTATTGAAGGTATTGGTTTCGCAGCGTTATTCGCAGTAAACTAGTAAAAACAAAACAAAATGCTGTAACGGTTGGTTGCAGCTTTTGTTTATTTTAAATTAAAGATTAAATCTTAACCTTAAATTTTAAGGTTGAATAAAATAAGTACATTAAACATTAATATATACTATGGAAAAGTTAATAAGTGATTTTTCGTTTGGTTTGTTTATTTGGCAATCAATAATTTTTATTGGATTAATACTATTATTGAAAAAATTTGCTTGGAAACCAATTCTTGACGCTGTAAACGAAAGAGAAGAAGGAATTAAAAACGCGTTGCTCTCTGCTGAAAATGCTAGAAAAGAAATGCAAAACCTTCAATCGGACAACCAACGTATTTTGCAAGAAGCAAGATTAGAACGTGACGCGATGTTGAAAGACGCTCGTGAAATGAAAGAGAAAATGGTTGCTGATGCAAAAAACGAAGCGCAAATACAAGGTTTAAAAATGATTGAGCAAGCGAAAGCAGCAATCGAAGGTGAAAAAAATGCTGCTTTGGCAGAATTGAAATCTCACGTTGCAACGTTGTCACTAGAAATTGCTGAAAAATTATTGAAAGAAGAATTATCTAACAAAGAATCCCAAGTGAAATTGGTAGAGAAAATGTTAGGCGACGCTAAATTAAACTAACATGTCAGGAATTAGATCAGCAATTCGTTATGCGAAAGCCATTTTAGAAATAGCCAACTCCAAAGGAGTGGCTTCTGAAGTGAGTGCCGACATGACATTAATTGCAAAAACAATTACTGGGAATGCTGAATTGACGCATTTTATTCAAAACCCTTTGATTAAAACCGATACTAAAAAGAATGTAGTTTTAGAAGTTTTTGCTTCGGTTAATCCCGTAACACAAAGTCTTTTCCATTTATTATTGGAAAACAAAAGATTTGAAATTTTAGCAGCAATTGCAGTGGAATACAATAATTTGTTTGACGCTATGAATGGCGTTGAGGTTGCAAAAGTAACTACAGCTTTCCCAATGGATGCGGCTTTAGAAGCTAAAGTATTGGCAAAAATCGCTACTTTTTCAGATAAAAAAGTAACCATAGAAAACACGGTAGATTCTTCAATTATTGGAGGATTTATTTTAAGAATAGGCGACAAGCAATACAATGCTTCTGTTGCCAACAGATTACACGTATTAAAAAGAGAATTAAGTAACTAGTTATTTATATAATTATGGCGGAAATTAAACCTGCTGAAATATCAGCAATATTAAAGAAACAAGTAGAAGGTTTTGAAACTGGTGCTACATTAGAAGAAGTAGGTTCTGTACTTCAAGTTGGAGATGGTATTGCTCGTGTTTACGGGCTTTCAAATGTTCAATACGGAGAATTAGTAGAATTCGAAAATGGATTGGAAGGAATCGTTTTGAACCTTGAAGAAGACAATGTTGGGGTGGTACTTTTAGGACCGTCAACAGGAATCAAAGAAGGGTCTACTGCTAAAAGAACGCAACGTATTGCTTCTTTAAAAACAGGAGAACAAATGGTAGGTCGTGTAGTAAACACACTTGGTTTTCCAATTGATGGAAAAGGACCAATTGGTGGAGATTTATACGAAATGCCTTTGGAAAGAAAAGCGCCTGGAGTAATCTTTCGTCAGCCGGTTACTGAGCCATTACAAACGGGTATCAAAGCAGTAGACGCAATGATTCCAGTGGGTCGTGGACAACGTGAATTGGTAATTGGTGACCGTCAAACAGGAAAATCAACGGTTTGTATTGACACCATTTTGAATCAAAAAGAATTTTACGATGCAGGAAAACCTGTATTTTGTATCTATGTTGCCATTGGGCAAAAAGCGTCAACTGTAGCGGGAATTGCTAAAATGTTAGAAGAAAAAGGAGCAATGGCCTATACCATTATCGTTGCTGCTAACGCTTCTGATCCAGCTCCAATGCAAGTTTATGCTCCTTTTGCAGGGGCAGCAATTGGAGAATATTTTAGAGATTCAGGTCGTCCAGCTTTAATTGTTTATGATGATTTATCTAAACAAGCCGTTGCGTATCGTGAGGTTTCTCTTTTATTGAGAAGACCACCGGGACGTGAGGCCTATCCTGGAGACGTTTTTTACTTGCACAGTCGTTTATTAGAAAGAGCGTGTAAAGTAATCGCTAATGATGACATTGCAAAAAACATGAACGACTTGCCAGATACCTTGAAAGGAATTGTAAAAGGTGGAGGTTCGTTGACTGCATTGCCAATTATTGAAACGCAAGCGGGAGACGTTTCTGCGTATATCCCAACGAATGTAATTTCGATTACAGACGGTCAGATTTTCCTTGATGGAGATTTATTTAATTCAGGGGTTCGTCCAGCAATTAACGTAGGTATTTCGGTATCTCGTGTTGGTGGAAATGCACAAATTAAATCAATGAAAAAAGTAGCAGGAACTTTAAAATTAGACCAAGCGCAATTCCGTGAATTGGAAGCTTTCGCCAAATTTGGTTCTGATTTAGATGCAGTAACATTGAATGTAATTGAAAAAGGAAGAAGAAACGTTGAAATCTTAAAACAAGGTTTAAACAGTCCTTATACAGTTGAAGATCAAGTTGCAATTATCTATGCAGGTTCTAAAAACTTGCTGAGAAATGTGCCAGTAAATAAAGTAAAAGAATTCGAAAAAGACTTTTTAGACTTTTTGAACAACAAACACAGAGATACTCT
>Ga0164295_10004063_pt1 | contig 11668 bp, 9 predicted proteins | sample GEODES006metaG_FD_111798 | JGI IMG/M metagenome (GOLD analysis project Ga0164295, IMG submission 111798) | Oligotrophic lake water microbial communities from Sparkling Lake, Wisconsin, USA - GEODES006 metaG | ecosystem: Environmental > Aquatic > Freshwater > Lake | place: USA: Sparkling Lake...
GATGTCTATCATTCCGTTCACTTCGTTGAAGCGGACATTCACAGGACGCGAAACACTTGGTTGCGGAAACAGATGCGCTTCAATATTTTGCAGCAAAAGACTGTTTAGCTGCGTGACTGCTTTCGCTGCCCAATAATAACGCTGCATCAAGACTTCACTGGCGCGTCGCGTTGCTGAGGTTGTAAAGCCGAAGGTTTCAGCGACAGAGCTTTGCACATCAAATACGAGCCTGTCTTCACGGCGTTGCGTATGCAAATGAAGTCGTATGCGTATGTCTTTGAAGGCGCGCTCTTTTTGTCCCAGCTGACGTGCTTCGGTAAGCGTGATCAGATCGTTAGCGGCGAGTTCACGCCATGATTGTCCCAAACCTGCGGCCTTAGCTACCCACAGAATCACTTGCAAGTCACGTAATCCACCGGGGCTTTCCTTGCAATTAGGTTCCAGGCTGTATGGGGTGTTTTCGTACTTGACGTGACGCTGCCTTAGCTCAAGTATTTTTGCTTGAAAATACGCACGTGAATCCATCGCTTGTGCAAACCGTTCACGCAGTGTTTCAAATAGTGTTTTGTTACCGCATAAACGACGAGCCTCGAGCAGGCTGGTTTGTACGGTAATGTCAGCCGAAGACTCGGTCATGCATTCGTCTACAGTGCGTATGCTATGACCAATCTCTAAGCCTAGATCCCACAACATTTGCACCAGTCGCTCTAATTTTTCGCGCAGATTGCTATCCGGTGCTTGCGGCAAAAGAATCAACAGATCGACATCAGAATAAGGGAATAGTTCGCCGCGACCATAACCTCCCACAGCAATGAGCGTGGTGGAAGCTGGCATTGAAAAATTTTTCCATGCAGTGTTCAGGACCTTATCGGTCGCCAGTCGCATGGCTTTGAGCAGTCGCTCTGGCTTACGATCCTTTTCGTAAGCACTGACGATAAGTTGGCGCTCTTGCTTTAGCTGCTCGCGCAGTAAAGTCGCCAGAGCGGCGGTATCAGGCAAGGGCGGCAATGCTGCCGGCATGATGCTCTTTGATAAAGGAGGGTGGTGCTGGCATCTGGGGAGAGATGGTTAGCACTTCAAATCCAGTTTCAGTCACCAGTACAGTGTGCTCCCATTGAGCGGAGAGGCTGCGATCGCGAGTTTTAATTGTCCAGCCGTCACCCATTTCGCGGATTTCGCGACGACCTGCATTAATCATAGGCTCGACAGTAAAAATCATACCGGCTTTGAGTTCTGCCAAGGTGCCGGGGCGACCGTAGTGAAGTACCTGCGGCTCTTCATGAAAAACTTTACCGATGCCGTGTCCGCAAAATTCACGCACTACGGAAAACCCTGCAGCTTCCGCGTGCTGCTGAATTACATGGCCGATATCACCGAGATGGGCGCCGGGGCGAATTTTAGAAATGCCTAGCCACATGCATTCATAGGTGATGTCACCCAGCCGTTTGACAAGGATAGACGGCTCACCTACGTAAAACATGCGACTTGTATCGCCGTGATAACCATCTTTGATGACAGTGATGTCGAGGTTAACGGCATCACCGTTTTTTAATACCTTGTCGCCGGGAATGCCATGACAGACCACGTCATTGATCGATGTACAGATAGATTTTGGGTAAGGCGTGTAACCGGGCGGGCAGTAATTAAGGGGTGCGGGGATACATTGTTGAACGTCAACCATGTAGTCATGGCAGAGCTTGTCTAATTCTCCGGTGCTGATTCCGGCGCGTACGTGCGGTGCGATGAAATCGAGAACTTCAGCTGCAAGCTTGCCAGCAATGCGCATGCCCTCGATATCTTCAGCAGTTTTGATGGAAATGGAACCCATGAGATGGTGTCAGCTAGGGCGTGATGAGCGCCAAATGATTCATAGAAGACAAAATTATAGTCGAGCCAGGTGTTTGGCGGGCCTTGGCCCGCTATGTTGTTAAAAATGCCGGAACTCGTATACAATCTCGGGTTAGCTTAGTTTGTAACGGTGTTATTGGCTGTTCAAACAAATTTCAAGCTAAATACGTTATCTTTTTTATAAAACACGAGCCTGTATCGTCAAGGGTGCCCGCGGTAGTTACTAAGGGTTACTGATCAGGCTCCAGACCCAACCCTGGAGAGTCTTACATGTCAGTTACCATGCGTGAAATGCTGGAAGCCGGTGTCCATTTCGGTCACCAAACTCGCTTCTGGAACCCAAAGATGGCCCCGTTCATATTCGGTCATCGCAACAAAATTCATATCGTCAATCTGGAAAAGACCATGCTTCATTTCCAGGAGGCGACAAAATACATACGTCAGCTATCCGCCAACCGCGGAACCGTTCTCATGGTGGGCACCAAGCGCCAGGCACGCGACATTATCGCGGCTGAAGCTCAGCGCGCAGGTGTTCCTTTCGTTGACCAGCGCTGGCTGGGCGGCACGTTGACCAACTTCAAAACCATCAAAACATCAATCAAGCGCCTGAAAGAAATGGAAGCTGCGGTTGCTGATGGTTCAGTTGAAAAAATGGCGAAAAAAGAAGCGCTGTTATTTCATCGTGAATTAGAAAAGCTCAACAAAGCGATCGGCGGCATCAAAGACATGAACGGTGTGCCGGATGCGATTTTTGTAATTGACGTTGGTTATCACAAGGGTGCCATCACTGAAGCCGCTAAGTTAGGCATTCCAGTGATCGCTATCGTTGATACCAACCACTCGCCAGCCGGTGTGACGTATGTCATTCCAGGCAATGATGACTCATCCAAAGCGATTACTTTGTATGCGCGCGGCGTAGCCGATGCAATCCTTGAAGGCCGTTCCAACGCTGTGAATGACATCGTTGAAGCCGTTAAGGGTGGTGCGGATGAGTTTGTTGAGGTTAGCGGACAAGCTTAATAAGCCCGTCTGCCAGTCCTGAATTATCAGGACGGAGAAACTGGGGCAACGAAGGTTAGCCCCTTTTTTTCGGGAATTGAATAATGGATGGCTTGTATGCCGTCCTTGAACTAGGAGAGCAGAATGGCAGCAATTACGGCAGCAATGGTGGGCGAGCTTCGCGCCAAAACAGATGCCCCCATGATGGAATGCAAAAAAGCACTGACAGAAGCTGAAGGTGATATGGAGCGTGCGGAAGAAATTTTGCGCGTTAAATTAGGTAGCAAAGCATCGAAAGCAGCTTCACGTGTCACCGCTGAGGGAGTGGTGGCTTCGCACATTGAAGGTGGCGTCGGTGCTTTGGTCGAAATTAATTGTGAAACCGATTTCGTTTCCAAGAATGATGACTTCCTCAAATTCACCTCCGATATCGCTAAACTCGTGACTGAACATAGCCCTGCTGACGTGGCAGCGTTGTCAGCATTGGGTTTGTATGGCAAGACGGTTGAAGAAGTTCGCACAGAATTGATCGGTCGTATCGGTGAAAACCTGTCGATTCGTCGCTTTAAGCGTTTTCAAACATCGGGCAAACTAACGTCCTATCTTCACGGCACACGCATAGGCGTGATGGTTGAGTTTGAAGGCTCTGACGAACAAGTTGGTAAAGACGTAGCAATGCATATTGCTGCTATGAAGCCGGTCGCTTTGTCTTCAGACCAAGTGCCTGCAGAATTAATCGAGAAAGAGCGTTCAGTCGCCAAGCTCAAAGCAGAAGAGTCCGGCAAGCCAGCGGATATCGCGGCGAAAATGGTTGAAGGCTCCGTCCAAAAATATCTGAAAGAAGTCTCTTTGTTTGATCAGACATTCGTTAAGAATGACAAGCAAACTGTTCAGCAGATGCTGAAAGCGGCGAACACGTCCGTGAAGAGCTTTGTCATGTTTATCGTTGGTGAAGGCATCGAGAAGAAGCAAGATGACTTTGCTGCTGAGGTAGCGGCGCAAGTAGCCGCCGCCAAGCAAGCGTAATAATTAAAACGGGCCGCAAGGCCCGTTTTTTTAGGTTGCAGAAGTGCGTATAAGTGAATTCAAGATCAACAGTTAAAATACAGGCTGTTGTTCGGCGAGACTATGTAAAAACCGAATCACCAGGGAGCAATAACTATGATGTCACCCGCTTATAAGCGAGTCCTTCTTAAACTCTCCGGCGAAGCCCTGATGGGCGACGATGCCTACGGTATCAATCGGGCTACGATTGAACGTATGGTGGCCGATGTTTCTGAAATTGCCGCCATGGGAGTCGAGCTTGCGATTGTTATCGGCGGCGGTAATATTTTTCGTGGCGTCGCCCCCGGTGCGCAGGGAATGGATAGAGCGACGGCCGATTACATGGGTATGCTCGCTACAGTCATGAATTCATTAGCATTAGCTGATGCAATGCGACAGGGTGGCATGACCGCTCGTGTGATGTCAGCGATTGGTATCGAACAAGTTGTTGAACCCTATGTGCGGCCCAAGGCACTCCAGTACCTTGAAGAAGGCAAGATTGTGATTTTCGCCGCCGGTACCGGTAACCCATTTTTTACTACCGACACAGCGGCGGCTTTAAGGGGTGCGGAAATTGGTGCTGAAGTCGTTCTTAAGGCCACTAAGGTCGACGGCGTGTACAGCTCTGATCCCAAAAAAGATGCAGCTGCAACTCGTTATACCGAAATTAGCTTTGACGAAGCGATTGCCAAGCGTTTACAAGTCATGGATGCGACAGCATTTGCGCTATGCCGCGACCAAAAGCTTCCTATCCGAGTATTCTCTATCACCAAAGCAGGTGCGCTCAAGCGCGTGATACTTGGAGAAGATGAAGGGACATTAGTTCACGTATAAAAGCGGTAGTAGGAGTTACATCAGCATTTGTAGAATAATTATTTGCTATTTGTTTCTAAGATTTTGAATAGCCATTGGTAAACTGGTTGAATTATCGAATCATCGAAACGTTGAATGATTGAATTGAAGAATTACAGGAGAGCAGCATGAGCGTTGCCGACGTTAAAAAAAATACCGATCAAAAAATGCAAAAGTCGATCGAGACCCTCAAGAACGATCTTGCCAAAGTGCGTACCGGCAGGGCGCATGTGGGTATGTTGGATCATGTTCAAGTTGATTACTACGGTACTCCCACGCATATCAATCAAGTCGCTAACGTGACCTTGCTTGATGCGCGCACCATTGGCGTTCAGCCGTGGGAAAAAAAGATGATCGCAACCGTCGAGAAAGCGATCCGCGAATCGGATCTTGGCTTGAATCCTTCGACACAAGGTGATGTGATTCGTGTTCCTACTCCAGCACTCACCGAAGAGCGCCGCAAAGAGATGGTGAAGTTGGTAAAGAACGAAGCGGAAGATGCCAAGATCGCGATTCGTAACATTCGCCGTGATGCCAACGAGGGCTTAAAAAAGCTCTTAAAAGACAAAGCGATTTCCGAAGACGATGAGCGTCGTGCTCAAGACGACGTACAAAAACTGACCGATAAATTTGTCGCTGAAGTCGACAAGCTCGTAGCAGAAAAAGAAAAAGAAGTGCTGACTATTTAACCGTCCTTTTTGTAGCTAACTTTCAGAAAGTCAGTCTCTTGAATAGAACTCGCTATTCCTTGATGGATGACATCACGTATTGCGCGACCGTCTTCGCACGGCAGACTATCCAAACTTTGCGGACGCGGGCTAAGCGATGATCAAAGCGAGTTCGACTCAAAATATTCCTGATACATCCCTGATTCCGTCGCATGTCGCCATCATCATGGACGGCAACGGGCGTTGGGCAACCTCCCGTTACTTACCGCGCGTTGCAGGACATGCCAAAGGGGTCGAATCAGTTCGAGCTATCGTCAAAGCCTGCGTCGCGCGCAAAATTTCTTACCTAAGCTTGTTCGCGTTTAGTTCAGAAAACTGGCGTCGTCCTGCCGACGAAGTGTCGTTATTGATGCGCTTGTTTTCTACTGCGCTTGAGCGCGAAGTTAATCGGATGTTCGCAACGGGTATTCGCTTGCGCGTGGTCGGTGATTTGAGCCGTTTTGATGCACGACTGCAGGATCAAATCGCTCAAGCCGAACTTAAAACGAAAGACAATGACACCTTGAATCTCACCATCTGCGCAAATTATGGTGGCCGTTGGGACATGCTGCAGGCTATGAACAAAGCTGCTGACAGCTTGCCGGTGGGTTCAGAATTTACAGAGCAAGATATTGCGCCGCATCTTGCTATGGCCTTTGCACCGGAGCCAGATTTATTTATACGCACCGGCGGTGAGCAGCGCATTTCAAATTTTCTGCTTTGGCAGTTGGCCTACACCGAGTTGTATTTCACCGATACCTATTGGCCTGATTTCGATGCAGCTTCACTGGATGAGGCTATCGTTTCTTATCAACAGCGCGAACGTCGTTTTGGGCGCACCAGCGCTCAGCTGATTGAGGTCAGGAAGGCTTCCTGATGTTGCGTCAACGGGTGCTTACCGCCATCGCGCTTCTGGCTTTGCTAGCCATCGTACTCGGTTCACAATCCTTGCTGGCCTTTCATATTACTCTCTCAGTTTTCTTTGCTGCGGCTGTTTGGGAAGGTTTGCGCTTGCTCGATGTACCCAAGCCTCTGCCGGTGGCTGTGATGGGTGGTATCTTCTTGCTGATACTTGCATCTGGACCAAGTTGGAACTGGAAGCCACTGGCTACGCTTTGTGCGCTGATCTGGGCGATACGATTTTTCCCTGCGCTGAAATTAGGCCTGCCGAGATTGCAAGGTGCACGTGGTCTGCTGTTTGTGTTTGTATTTATGATCGCTTTGCTAGGCTGCTTTGTGTCCATTGCTGCGGTATTTGAACATTCGCCTGTGTACTTGGTATCAGCTATGGCCATTGTTTGGGTGGCGGATATCGGTGCCTATTTTGTGGGTCGAAAATTTGGGCGACGCAAATTAGCACCGGAGATCTCACCGGGTAAAACATGGGAAGGCGCGATAGGCGGTTGGCTAGCCGTACTGGTGCTTTTTGCGGCTTCTGTTTTTATACCGTCATTGTCTGATACCTTTGCGGCTCAACTACTGCTTCAACGGGGATGGCCGTTGTGGATCATCATCATGAGCATCTTGGTAGCCGCCAGTGTTATTGGTGATTTATTTGAATCGTTAATGAAGCGTCGTGCAGGAATGAAGGATAGTAGTCAGCTACTACCCGGTCACGGCGGTGTACTGGATAGAATTGACGCGTTGATACCTGTAATGCCATTAGTTTTGTTGATGACTACGCAGTCCTGAGATAAAAAAATAAAAACTATGCAATCGATAACCGTACTTGGAGCGACCGGCTCCATAGGCGTCTCAACGCTGGATGTGATTGCACGACATCCTGATCGTTACCGTGTTTTCGCATTAACCGCCCACAGCCGCGTCGATGAACTCGCTGAGCAATGCATACGGTTTACACCAGAAGTTGCGGTGGTAGGTACTGCAGAAGCAGCTAGTCAATTATCTGCACGACTTCAATCCGCTGGTTTGACCACGCAAGTGGAATACGGTGAGCAAGCTTTGTGCGATGTTTCTAGCGCAGACGCTTGTACGACAGTAATGGCAGCGATCGTGGGTGCGGCGGGTTTAGCCCCAACTATGGCTGCCGCGCTGGCAGGGAAAAAAGTACTGCTCGCGAACAAAGAAGCATTAGTTATTTCCGGTCAGTTGTTTATGGATGCAGTGGCGGCTAGTGGTTCTGTGCTGTTGCCAATTGATAGTGAGCACAATGCGATATTTCAATGTTTGCCTTTGAATTATCAGCGTCAGCTTGGGCATCACGGCATACGAAAGATACTGTTAACCGCCTCGGGTGGTCCATTTTTAGATCGCGATGTTAGTACACTTGATCAAGTCACACCTGAACAAGCTGTAGCGCATCCGAATTGGAGTATGGGTAGAAAAATATCGGTCGACTCGGCCACGATGATGAACAAGGGATTGGAAGTCATTGAGGCGCATTGGTTGTTTGGCGCAGCGCCTAATCAGATTGAGGTCGTTATTCATCCGCAAAGTGTGATCCACTCTATGGTGTCGTATGCCGATGGGTCGGTATTAGCGCAGCTTGGAAATCCCGATATGCGAACACCGATTGCGCATGCGCTGGCCTATCCTGATCGTATTGAGTCTGGTGTGGATACCGTAGACTTAACAAAAATAGCGCAACTTAATTTCCGCCCACCTGACTATCTACGGTTTCCTTGTTTAAAACTAGCGTTTGATGCCTTGCATTCGGGTGGTAGCGCAGCGGCGGTGTTAAATGCTACCAATGAAGTGGCGGTTGAGGCGTTTCTAAACAGACAGATAGGTTTTAGAAAAATTCCTGAATTGATTGATGCTGTACTCAATCGATTACCAGTTGAACCAGTGACCGACTTGGGCGCTGTACTGGCTATGGATAAATCAGCACGTTTGCTGGCGCGCGAATTAATGCACCAATAAAGCTTAACAACATTGGGTTTAACGCATAAGTTTCAAAACACAAGCTTCACCTAATAAGTATCACTTAATACGTATCACGACACTGAGATTTCATGGAATTACTGCAAACGATTTTTGCTTTCGTCATTGTGATTGGTGTGCTGGTCACCATTCATGAATTTGGCCACTACTTAGTCGCACGATGGTGTGGCGTCAAAGTGCTGCGATTTTCTGTCGGTCTGGGCAAAGTTATTTGGTCGCGTCGTTTTGGTCCTGATCAGACTGAATGGGCTTTGTCGGCCGTACCTTTGGGTGGCTACGTCAAAATGTTGGATGCGCGTGCCGACGATGCGGGAGAGATTCCCGAAGCCGATTTGGCGCGGGAATTCACGCGTCAACCCGTGTTGCGACGGATTGCGATTGTTAGCGCAGGGCCGTTGGCTAATTTTTTGTTAGCTATCGTGATTTTTGCCGGGCTGTACTGCTATGGAATACCTGAACCCGTATCCCGAGTTGAGATAAAGCAAAACGGCGTTGCCGAGAAGGCGGGCATGCGGACGGGCGATCTAATTGTGGCCGTCAATGGTGAGGCGATTCAAGCGTGGTCTGAATTTCGTTGGCGCTTATTGCAAGGCGCAATGAAGGGCGAGCGTTTGCAATTGAGCTTGCAACGGTTAAACGAAGCGAATCAATCTGAGTTGCGAGTGGTTAGTTTAAATTTGTCGGGTACTTCGGCTGATTCATTGGATCAGCATCTGCAAGAGCAGATCGGAATGGAAATGGCGCGTCCTCCCGCTATCCTTGGTGAAATCACGCCGGGTGGACCTGCTGATCGTGCCGGATTAAAAGCCGGTGATCATATTCTGCGTATTAATAGTTTGCCGATAGTCGATGCGATGGCAATGATCGAAGTCTTGCAGGCAGCGCCGGATAAGTCCTTGTTGATCGAGTTTATCCGTCGAGATCAGCGGCTGACATTGTCGGTCACCCCCCAAGCCGAGCTGGTTGGTGAAAAGACGGTTGGTCGAATGCTCGCTCAGGTGGATGTATCGGCCGCGTCGGTGATCGTTCAGTCTGGGCCTATAGACGCAGTTTCACGCGCCGTTCGTAAAACCTGGGAAACCAGTGCCATGACCCTGACGATGCTTGGCAAGATGTTAACCGGCGAGGTATCACTGCGAAATATCACGGGTCCACTCACCATCGCGGACTATGCGGGGCAAACTGCCCGCGTGGGTTTAATCAGTTTTCTCTCCTTCATGGCTTTCATTAGCATCAGCTTGGGAGTGATGAATCTGCTACCAATTCCTGTGCTGGATGGGGGTCATTTGTTGTATTATTCGCTGGAACTTTTTTCAGGGCGTCAGGTGCCTGAACGCGTTGGTGAAATAGCTCAACGCGCGGGACTTGGCATTCTGATGACGCTGATGGCTGTAGCAATGTTCAACGATATCGTCCGCTTGATCTGGTGACCGTCGCAATGCCAGGCTGTGCTGGCACAACTTCCTCTGAATACATAGTTGATGAAACTCGATCCTGCTCGCCTCACGCTCCCTTTCATTCCCAAACTCATTGCCTCTGCCGCATTTGCATTTTGCGCGGGACAAGCTATTGCAGTTGAACCCTTCACGGTAAAAGATATCCGGGTCGAAGGTATACAAAGAACCGAAGCCGGTACGGTCTTTAGTTATTTACCGGTTCGAGTTGGCGATACCTTCAATGATGAAAAAGCGGCGGCTGCCATCAAAGCCTTGTACGCCACCGGATTTTTTAAAGACGTGCGAGTTGAGGCCGATGGCAACGTACTGGTCATCATGGTGGAAGAGCGGCCGGCGATTGCCAGCGTTGACTTTACCGGCACCAAAGAATTCGACAAAACGCAATTGACTAAATCACTGAAAGATCTGGGCTTAGGCGAATCGCGCATTCTGGATAAATCATTAGTGGATCGTGCCGAGCAGGAACTTAAGCGTCAGTACCTCTCCCGCGGTTTATACGGCGTTCAAATCACCACCACTATTACGCCGCTTGAGCGTAATCGGGTGGGCGTGACGTTTGCTGTCGATGAAGGTGAAGTCGCACGAATTAAACAAATCAATATCATTGGTAACAAATTCTTTAGTGATTCTGATCTACGCGATCAAATCAAGCTGAGTACGCCAGGTTGGTTTACTTGGTACAGTAAATCAGATCAATACTCAAAGCAGAAATTGGCGGGCGATATTGAGGCGTTGCGCTCGTTCTACTTGAATCGCGGTTTTCTTGAAATGCGGGTTGAATCAACGCAAGTATCGATCTCGCCAGATAAAAAAGATATTTACATCACGGTCAATATTGTCGAAGGTCAAAAATTCACAGTCGCAGGCGTGAAACTAGATGGTGAGATGCTAGGCCGTGAAAAAGAGCTGCAAGATCTCGTCACGCTGAAACAAGGCGATGCCTATTCCGGCGAAAAAATGAATGAGACTACGCGCAAGATTACTGAGCGAATGGGTGTGTTTGGTTATGCGTTCGCGAATGTCAATGCCAGTCCCGATATCAATCGTGAAAAGAGTGAAGTCACCTTCACAATTTTTGTAGATCCTGGTAAACGTGTCTATGTAAGGCGTATCAATATTGGCGGTAATGACCGCACGCGTGATGAAGTCATCCGCCGCGAATTCCGTCAGTTTGAAAGCTCATGGTACGAGGGCGACAAAATTAAACTCTCCCGTGACCGACTTGGGCGTCTCGGATTTTTCACCGATACCAATGTCGATACATTAGAAGTGGCTGGAGCGCCCGATCAGGTTGATCTCAATGTGAACGTCGTTGAAAAACCAACCGGCAACGTCATGGTCGGCGCCGGTTTTTCAAGCAGTGAAAAACTAACGTTGACGGGTTCTATCAATCAGGCAAATGCATTTGGCACGGGTAACAATATTGGTATTAGCCTCAATACAAGTCGTGTTTTCCGAACCATTGCGATACAACACACCAATCCTTATTTCACAGAAGATGGTGTCAGCAAAACGACGGAAGTATTTTTGCGCACATCCAGACCGCCGCTGTACCTGAATGACATCGATTATCGCGTCGTTACCAAGGGCGGCAATGTCAGCTTCGGTGTGCCATTTACTGAATTTGATCGAGTATTTTTGGGCGCCGGCGTGGAAGATACGACGGTTGATACCTTTAAAAATAGCCCAAGTCGATACCGTGAGTTTGTACACAACACGAATAACGACCCTGGTACTTTTAATGCGACCAGTGAAACCGACGGCGTAGGTAATGCTCACACGATAGCATTTCCTTTAACAGCCGCCTGGCAACGTGATAATCGTGACAGTGCGTTGATACCGACGAAAGGACGCTAC
>Ga0164295_10004064_pt1 | contig 11666 bp, 5 predicted proteins | sample GEODES006metaG_FD_111798 | JGI IMG/M metagenome (GOLD analysis project Ga0164295, IMG submission 111798) | Oligotrophic lake water microbial communities from Sparkling Lake, Wisconsin, USA - GEODES006 metaG | ecosystem: Environmental > Aquatic > Freshwater > Lake | place: USA: Sparkling Lake...
GGGCGCATGTCCAGCCGCGTGGCATCCTCATGGCGCAGTTCCAGATTGTCCTCGTCCGCGAAACGCTCCTCCAGATACTCGAAGATGCGATGGTCTTTCTCGATCAGCACCAGCTTCTTCGGGCGGCTCAGCAGGTGCTCCGTCAACGCGCACTGCCCGGGACCAATCTCTGCCACCAAGGGCACGCCATTCGGCTCGATCTGATCCGCGATCCAGCGCGAGATCGTTTCGTCCTGGAGGAAATTTTGGCCGAGGCTTTTCTTGGGGGTGAACTTCATGAGCAGGGAGCTGGGAATGCTGAGCGGTAGGAAAAGTCATTCGCCGAAACAGAGCCTCACGAAAAGGAGGATTTCATCCAAAGGCGTGATGTTCTTCTGGCGCTCTGCTAACAGCGCCCTGCACCCTGCGGCTAGCCGCCTTCCAGCAGCTTCTTCACGGCGGCGGCCATCTTTGTGCTGTCGCCGGGCGTGTAGCCGGTGCTGGTCCAGGCGACCTTGCCATCGGGGCCGATCACGACGCAATGCGGAATGCCTTCGACCCCATACTTCATGCCCACATCTTGCTGGGCATCCAGGGCAACGGTCATCTGCCAGCCACGGGTCGCGAGGAAGCGGCTCACCTGCGCGTCGGGCTCGCCTTGATTCACGGCGATGAAGCGGACCTTGGCGGGATCAAAGGCCGCGATGGCCTTCAGCTGCTCCGGCATGGAGATCACACAAGGGCCACACCACGTGGCCCAGAAGTCGAGCACCACCACCTTGCCTTTCTCCGCCAGCAGGCTGAACTGGCCGCCGCCGAGCAGGGGCAGGGCGAAGTCGGGTGCCATCTTTCCGAGCAGGGGCGAAGCCTGGCCGCCGGACTCCGGCAGCACAGGCTCGGGAGCGAACTCGGCGCGCCAGTCTTGATAGGCCAGCATGGCTTGGCTGGGCGACGGCGCGCTGAGCTTGAGCACGGCCAGCTGGTCGTTGGGAATCTTGACCGCGCCTAACGTCGGTGCCCAGGCAACGATGTGGTCCTTCTCAAAGCGGTCCACATTCACCCCGAGCCGGGAGCCATCCTGCAAAATCAGCCAATGCGTGGCCAGGGTGGTGGCGATGTCATCGGTGGCGGCGGGCTCCGTGGCCGCGTCCGCAGGCTTGGGTGGGTTCAGCCAGATCGCAGTGGAGACGCGCTCCATCGGCACGCGCAGTTCATCGAGGCCCGAGGCAAAGGTGATGAGGTTCTCCGTGGCCGAAGTGATACGGCCGCGCAGCACATCGCCATTCGGGGCCAGCAGCACATGCGTCGGCGGAGTGGCCCGGCGGAAGCGGGGAATGGTCAGCACATTGCGCTTGGTTTCGTCACTCACATTCGGGGCCTCCAGGAAGTCCGGGCGTGTTTTCACCTGGAAGTTCGAGATCTCGACATCGCGGGCCGGATTGCCCCACATCAGCGAGGGGCTGAGAATCAAGCCGGTGCCCTTGCGCATCTTGCTGTCCAGCTCCGCATTGAGCAAAGGCAGCCCATTGGCGAAGACATGCAGCGCGTTCTCGCTGACTTGTAGCCGCACTTCAATCGAACGACCGCTCAGATTGCGAAGCTGTTCGCTGCCACGGCTGTTGTTGTCGCCACTCTCCAGCGTCGCCCAGAAGTCAGTGCCGGAGAAGATGAGATGCAGCGTTGAGCCCTTTGTGTGTGTCTCGAAATCACCGGCGAACAAGTCCATCGCCAGCGCGCCGAACGCGCCGGGCAAGGTCAGGGTGAAGCTGATCTCGTTGCCGGCGAGCACGGAGGGATGCCCGAGCGAGGCATTGCCCTTCAGCAGCACCTTCTCGGCACCCGTGCGGATGACGTCTTCGGTGCTGCCTTTCACCAGCTGCCAACTGGGATCGGAGAAGCCAGCCGCTGTCGCCTTACGCTTCTGGAAGTGGATCGCATTGAGCTGCGAGGCCTCCAGTGTGGTGGCCTCGGCGATGCTGGAGGCAAACTTGACGCCTTTCTCATCCACCTCGCGCAGCTCTGCTCCCACGACATTGCCGTCCTTGAGGAAGAACAATGCCGAAGTCGTGGGCTCGGGGGCATCCACCGGTGGTGCTCGCCGAATCTCCAGTGTCGGATGCCGCTTCACCGGCACCGCTGCCACGGCTCCTGGAGCACGCCAATGCACAGCACCATCTCCAGTGCCTTCGAATGTGCCATGCAGCAAAGCTCCGGACACCTCCAGTGTGTCCATCGTCTCCAGAGAGGCATCAGACGCCGGCTCAGTTTGGGAAGCATCATTGAGCGTGAGCCGCGACATGCCATCCAGCCGCATTTGCAGAGCTTCGTCCACCAGCGGATGCCGCAGGGCCAGCCTGCCATCGGCGAACCCTGCCACTGCGCCTGTGAGCACTGTGCCATCCAAATACCGAGCCCGGCTTCCACTGCCCGCAGCGGGTGGCACGATCAGCATCTGGGCCAGCGGCGTGCGCCGCGCATCCAGCTTCATGCCTGCCGCAGGGCCGGCATCGTAACTGACCAGCGAGTCGATCGTCACGGTTGTTCCACGACAGACCAAGCCCTGGCCATCGGCGCTGGCCGTAACGGTTCCTTCCAGGCGCTGGCCTTGCACGGTCTCCACGCTGGGCTGCGTCACATCGCGTGTGCCAATGGCGGCACCGTCCCAGGTGCGCACACAGAGATGTTCCAGCGTCAGGTCGGTGCCTTTGTTGCGGATCAGCACGCAGGGCTGCTTGTTGGAGGTCACTGCCTCGGCTTGAAACGCAGCCAGCAGCTTGCCCGACCAGTCATGCACCTGGAGCTTTTGCGCGGAGCGATCCCAGAGCAATCGCAGCGCCAGGCTGGTGTCTTCATCGGCAAGGCGAAGCACTGGAGTGAACTTGTCCTTCTGAGCGATGACCAGATCATTCTGCCAAGTCTCCAAAGCAGGCAGCTGGGTGGAGTTGGAAGCCTGGCCCAGGCACAGGGCGAAGCGCAATGGCGAGCTGCTGCTGAGCACGATCTCCACCTGCACTTTGTCCGGCAGCGGCAGTTCCAGCATGGCGGAGCGATTCCACACGCGGGTGACCATGGTGCCGCGCTCACCACCGCTCCAGGGAAAGCCCTGGGCATCCCGCAAGCCATAGTGCTTCCAGCCATCAGCGCCATTGGGGCCCTGATACAAAACGGGGCCGCCCTTCAGCCGACGGATCGACTGCACATCCTTCCAGGCGATGCGCAGCTCGCCATGACGCTCGCTTTTCAGATTCACATGATCGCCGCTGACACGGCTGAGATCGGTGAAGAAACGGTCGCCATTCTTCAAGAGCAGGCAGAAGGCCGGGGTCGTCTTGGCATCTGCGCCAGCCGGAAACTCGATGCGTGCCAGGGCTTGACGGTCAAGTTGCAGCGGTTGCTCGAACAACGCGGATTCGAAGGATAGCCGTTGCTCATCCGCCGCCACGAGAATGCCGTCCAGATACTCGCCATTCTTCCAGAACAGGCGCGGCCCTTTCAGCGGCTCATCCTCAGGCTGTGGCTGCTGGGCCTGAAAGCCATTCGTGAAGAGGCGTTTGCGCAGCGGCACCTGACCGCTGGCGCTGAAGGCCAGGATCAGCGACAGCAGGGCTGCCATGGAGCATGCGTTACCTCTCATACACGGGTAGGAAGCGATAGTTCAGCGCCAGGGCTAGCAACGACATGGCGGTCGAATACGAGGCATTGCCAAAGCCGCCGTCGGCCTGCTGGCTGTCTTTGAAATGGCGGATGGTGTTCTTGTTCCACTTCTGCCAGGCCTCGTAGTCGCCCTGAAAAAGCGCCTGCGCCGCGTAGTAGCGGTAGTATTCGGGGTGGCCACCCTCTTGATGCTCCAGATCGGCGCTGATGTGCTTCAACGTCGCGGCGAACTCCTCCCAATCCTTGTGCTTGGCAATCGCGAAGACCAGTGTCGCCACCGATGAGCGCGACATGCTTTCGCCACCGCCGCCAATGCCGCCGCTGTAGGCCACGAATCCATTCTTGGCCGTGCTCTTGCGAATGTAATCCACGCCCTTGTTGATCGTGTCATCGGGCACGCTGAAGCCAGCATTTCGGCAAGCCAGCAATCCCATCAGCACGGCCCCGGCCACGCTGGTGTCTGCATCGGCAGCATCGGGCGAGTAACGCCATGCGCCAAATTGATTTTTTTGGGCCGAGGTGACGGCACAGCGAATGGCCAGATCGAGAGACTTAGCGATGCTCATCGGCTTGCCGCCACTGCCTTCCGCCAGCAGCGATTCATCGACGGCACCATAAGCTTCTGCCAGGGCCAGCGTAGCGAAGCCGTGGTGATACATGCTGTTCGGGTAGTAGCCCGTGGCAGGCTCCTGCGTGGCGATGATCGCGCGGATGGCCCGGCGGATGTTGGGCGCATACTTGCCGTAGTTGGGATCTTCGCCGCTGGCGAGAAAGGCCATCAGGCAGAGGCCTGTCTGGCCTGCACCGTTTTGGCCGTCCTGCCATTGCCCATCGGGGCTTTGGCGCTGGGCCAGCCAGGAAAGACCGCGCTCATAAATCGTGTCCACCTCCGGCGGCACTTCACCACCGAAACGCAGGGCAGGGGACTGCGCTCGCGCGTCGGTGAGTGAATGGAAGCACAGCAACAAAGCGACGAATGACATCATCACTTTTCCTCTCCCCACGCGAGAGGGCAAAAGCTGAGGGCGGCGAGTTTGGAAGGACGGCATCATTTCAAGATCACACGCCCCCCGTTTTGAAAGATCACCTTGCCACCCGGATTTGCCTGGGCAGGTCTGTTAATCCGGGCGCGATGGTTTTGCTCGATGCTCTGCCACCAGCCGCGATAATCAGCGGTCAGCTGCAGCCAGCGTGCGTGCTGCTGCTCGGTGAGCAAGGTCTTGAGCGTGGCCTCGGGAATGCCGGACAGCATGAGCAGCAACATGCGCAGGTCGATGCCGTTGCTGCGGTCGATGTAGTTCATCATGTCCGGCATGTAGTCGGACAGCGCGGCCAGGGCCAGCGGCTCCAGCTTCTCAGCCTGCGTGAGCGTCACGCCTAGCTGGCGGTCCAGCTCGGCCAGCAGCATGGCCACCAGCGCCCGCTCGCGATAGGTCTGCCGTCCCCTCTCTGCATCGGTCCAGCGCGTTTGCTCCTCAGGGGTCAGCACCTGGCCGAGCGCGGCTGTCCACAGGCTTTGCTGGTCGGTGTCCTCGCTGTTGCCGACGAAGACGCGACCCAGGGATTGCAGCCGTTGCTCCACCATCTCCAGCGGCAGGCCGGATGCCTGCTGCCGGACCTGGTTTTCCTGCGCGCTACGCCAGCCTTCCATGGACCGATCTACCGCGCCCTTGGCGGCGATCTCCAGCATTCGCAGCCGGTCCTCGGAAAGGCCCACTGTGCGCCGCACGTCGCCGACAACAATGCTCATCTGCCCGGCGCGCTCGGTCGCATTTTCACTCTCAGCCTGGGCGAGATGCGTGGAGATGACTTGCTGCACCCTCTCGGCTTCGGTCAGCTGTTCGATGGGCAGCGGCTTGGCTGCGCCTTGCACAGGTGCCGCATCAGGCGGTGCTGCGCTTCCCGCCATGGTGATGAGCAGCAGCGAAGCGACTCGGATGAGAATGGGTGGGTGTGATTGCATGGGCGACTAGTTTTGATTCCACCATCCCGCGTAGCGGGCGGCCAGTTCATCCCAGCCCGTTTGCTGGTCGACTTCCAGCAACTCCTTCACCGTCGGGTCCGGCACGCCATTGAGCACCATCAGAATGAACTCAGAGCTGGTGTAGTTCTGCCCCAGCATCGCGTCGATCCTTGACCGCGCGCCATCAATGACGGAAGCCAGCACGGTCTCGAGCTTGCCTCGTTGAGAGGAAGTGAGCCGCAGATGCCGGTCCACCTCGGACACGGCCAGCAGGGTCAGCGCCTGATTGCGGCGCTTCAACCTCTGATGCTCGCGCGCGTCATAATCCGAAAACGCGGCCTCGCTCAAGGACTGCTTCAGCAGTTCCTGCCAAGTGGCGTTTTCCGCCATCATCGCTTCCGGTTCGGCGGCGGCACCGAAGTTGATCTGGCCGCCCTCCAGCATCTGCAACCGATCCTCGGCCCCGCCCAGGAACGCGCTTTTCACATACTCGCGGATGTTCTTCTCGAGCCCCTTGCCCCAGGACGGCAAGGCACGCTCCACTGCGGGGGCCAGACCATCGCGAAGCTTCTGCGTGGTCGGGGCGTCGAGCTGGTGCTGGGCCACGAGTTCCTCGACCTGGGCTTTGCGGGCTTCGATGCGCTGGTCTTTCCATTCGTCGCGGCCACGGTTCAAGTAATCGGCGATGGCTTTCTCAATGCGGTCGCGCCGCTTGGTGGCTTCCGCTTCCCACTTGGCACGTTCCGCCTCGTTTAGCAGGCGCTTCAAGCCGTCCTCCCAGATCGGCGAGCGGTCAGGAGTGAGGATCGCTTCGGGCAGCTTGCGGTAGGCTGTCCAAAACTGGTTCTGATCCACGTCGCCGTTCTTGGCCATCGCCTTCCACACCTTCCACAGACCGGTCTTCGATTTGGCCATCTTGTCGGCCACCGACTCCTGTGCGATTTTCTTCAACTCAGTGATCTTGGCTTCATCCGTCATGCCCGCCACCTTCACCACATCATCCACCAGCATCTTCATGCCGTTGGAATAGAAATCGTCCGACCGCTGCAAGGTCTGGTCGATGAAGGGCACGTTCGGCTCCTCTTGGGCCGAAGAACTCCCAATCGTCGCGCACACAATCGCCGCACACCCGCCAATGACGAATGACCAATGACGAATGACCATGACTCCCTTCATTTCTTCTCAGCCTCCAATGCGTTGAAGTAAGCATCCAATCCTGTCTTGAACTCCTCCGGCAATTCGCGGCCTGCTTTGCCCGTGGCTTGTCCTGCGGCGCGTTCACCAATCGTGGCGCTCGCATCCGAGCCTGGGCCAATGTCTGCCAAGGCACTCGATGAAGCCGAGGCTGCGCCACCGCCGCCGCCAGGATTGCTGCCGCCTCCGCCACCACCACCGCCGGGTGGTTGACGACGGGCTTCGAGCAAAAGCTCAATCGCTTCAGTCTCCGCTGCAATGGCCGTGGGGCCGGTCTCGGGCTTGTCGAGAATCATGTAAGCGTCCTTCATGACTTCCGTGACCTTCATGAGCAGCTTCATTTCCTTCTGGAAGCTCTGTGCCTTCGGTAGCTTTGAAATTTCAGCCACCGCTTCAGCGGTGCGCCTTCCGATGTCATCCTGCTTCAATGCCAAGCCAGTGGCGCGCTTGAAGTAGTCCTTCTTGTCCAAGGCGGGACGTGCAGCTTCGGCTTCGCGGGTTTCGTCGCGCAGCTTCATTTCGTCGAAGAGCACCTGCATGACCTTCAGCACCACCTCCGGGGGCAGGCTGTCCTGCGGCTGGCTTTCCTTGCTCTCGCCCGCTTGCGCAGCAGCGACCATTTCCTCGGCCCAGCGGTCCAGCATGTCGGCCCAGTATTCGCTCGCGGCGATGCCGCGCCCGCTCCAGTTGCTGCGCACTTCGTCGCCGATGCGGGCTATCGCTGCGACCACCTCGGTCTTCTTCATCTGATCGAGGATGTTTTTGAATCGCGTGTCCTGCTTGCGCTGGAAATACGCATCCAAGTCGCTCTGAATCACGCGCACGACCTGGCTTGCCTCCGTCTGCTGCGCAGCGACCTCGCTCGACTTCTGCGCTTCTTGCTGAGCGACACGTTTCTTGTCCAAACCGAAGGCCAGCAGCGTGTTCGAGTTCAAGGTGGACGCAATGCCCATCTGCTTCTTCGACGCTGCCTTCAGACGCTTCACAAAGGTGCTGCCTTCCATGCCCGCGAGCAGGCTGCTCAGTTGATCGGTGACCTTGGCGAAGGCATTGAGCAAGTCCTTCTGTTCATCAATGGCCTTGTCCAATTCCTTCTGTGCGGGCGAGTCGTTCTGCGCTTGCTTGGGCTTGTCATCCGGCTGGGTGGCAGGGGAACCAAGCGTTGTATTGGGCAGGCCCAGCTTGCCCGCGCCAGGCTTCTGGGGATCACCGGCCTTGCTGTCGTCGCCGGGCTTCTGCTCGAAGAAACTCTTCTCATTGTCCGCAATGCTAGGAGCCTTCGGCTGGTCCTTAGCATTCGGGTCCATCGGCTGTGCCTTGTTGTCGCCCTTGCTTTGCTCGCCCTGGCTGACCTTCGGCGCATCCTTGCTGTCGGATGATGGCGAGGGCTTCTGCGGCTCGCTTGCTTGTTCGGAAGGCTGCCCTTGCGCACTGGAGCTTTTTTTCAGGAGGTCGGCCACGCTGGGCATCTTCTTATCGGCGATGTCCTTCAGTTGTTTCAACGTCTGAGCCCACTGCTCAAGCCGTTGCGCGTCGAAGGCATCGTTGCGCGCGGCTTGCTCGATCATCTTCTTGCCCGCGTCGTTCAGGCGTTCCAGTCGATCACTGTTCGCACCCTCTGCATTCGCTTGCTGCGCCAGCTTGCGCCGATTCTCGGGGCGGTCCAGTTCCTCGGCTTTCAGCGCTCGCAGTTCGCGATTCGTCTCATGCAAGCGCTGCTCTTGCTCATACGATTCGCGCGCGGCCTGCAACCACTTGCCAAATTGCTCGGTCATCCACAGCGCGTGATCGTCCTTGCTCAGGATGTGAAGCACGATGCCCGGCGACAGTGCGCGATGTCCTTTCTTGTAATCCTCGGCCCACGCACGCAGCTCGATGCTTTGCGGCGGCACACCGTCGCGCTGCGCGCAGAAGGTCGCCTTCGCGGTCAGATTGCGGAGTTCATTGCCACCGGCTGCGCTGATGGATTCGCCTTTGGCTGTCGGCAGCGATGACTCGCCCACGATACCTTTCCAAAGCAAGCCCACGCGCTGAATGCCGAAGTCGTCGCTGGCTTCGAGATCGAGCGTGACGACTTCGCTTTCGATGATGACCTGCTCCTGCGAATCGCGTCGTGCGAAGATGCGCGGCTGCTCGTCGTCTACGGCGGTCAATTTCAAAGTCAACGGCTCACGTGCGGCAAGGCGATCCGCATCTTCCCAATCGAAGCGATGCTCGGTATTGCCTGTCACCGGCAAGGGCAATGACTTCATCGCGCTCTGCACGATCGGTTGCGGTTTGCCATCCATCCGTGCCATGGCAAGCGCGCGGCTGGCACTGAGTTCAAAGGACACCTGCGAATCCTTCAGCACACTGACCGAACCATTGCGCGCCTCAAGCAATGGCTGCGTCTGATAGCCCAGGTAACCGGGCAGCGTCAGCCGCGCTTGCAGCGTTTTCATCTCCGGGCGCGGGGTGGGCACCAGCTCGATGGTCTTGCGCACATCACCAATGCTCAGGTCGAGCGGTGCGTCCTTCTTCTGCGGCGGTAGCTTGAAGGCATAGGTGGCGTGCTCTTCTTTGACCACGAGCTTGGGTTGATCCTGCACACGCGCCGTGCCGGAGGTGGGTGTCCATTCCGTGTCGGTGCGTAGGATGGCACCGACTTCCACCGGCTCCGCGTAGGGCACCACCATCTGGTCGGGCAGCGCCTCGATCTTGGCGAAAGTATAACGATCAATCTCGCGCCATGGCGTCAACCAGCGGCCCAGCGCATTCCATGCCGCACCGGGCACCAGGGCAAAGGCCGTGACTGCTACGGCACCCGCGATGCCAGCCGTCCAGGCCCAGCGACGATGGCTGTCCTGTGGCACGGCGTTGTCGAGCGACACATCTTTGACAGCCTCCGCTGCTTGATTCATCGCTGCCTGCACCAGTCGTTCACTGCGCCCTGTGCCTGCATCTTGATGCGCCAATTCTACGATGCCGAGCAATTGATCGCCCAGTCGCGGGAAGGTGCGTCGCAGCAACCTCGCCGCATCTTCCAGTCGGCGCTGCTGCCACACCCAGCGATGCCATTTCAAAGGCAGCCCAAGTCCCAGCACCGCTGCACCCGAAAGCATAAGTCCAGCACGCAACCAGGCCGGGGTCTCCATGAAGCGATCCAGCACGAAGACAATCAGGAAACTCAACGCCAGACCGAACAGCGCTGCGAGCAGCCCTTCCGCTAGCTTGACGATCCACACCCGACGACGAAAGGCCGCGAGCTTGGCTTCCAGCAGGGGAGGCAAGGGCAGCTTGGGTGAGGGGTTCATGTGCGTGTGTTAAGTATAACGAGCCAAGGTGAGTAAATCGAAGGCAAATCTGTGCTCAAAACGCGCCAGCCATTTTGCGGCCGATCCAGAAGGCTCCCAGTAACAGCAGCAAAAAGCCTGCCCACAGCGGGTGCGCCCAGAGCAGCAGGCGGCGTTCTTCCAGGTCAGGCTCGGGCAGGGCGGCGATGGCTTTCACGATGTCGGCAGGCGTGACCGAGGTCATGAACTGCCCTCGCGTGAGCGAGGCGATCTCGCGCAGCACATCATGCCGCGCTGGCTGGCCCAGCTTTTCCTTCGATGCACCCTGGATGGAAATGACGCTGTCCAGCGGCTCACCGCTCTCCGCGCAGGTGATGCGGACCTTGTGATCGCCGGGCTCAGTGGGCAAGAAGCTGCCCGTGAACAGGCCCCAGGCTTCTTGGCCTGCGGGGAGCAAGCGCACGCTGCTAACCTTGCCAGAAGGAGCGGCGATTTGCGCCATCACCGTGGCATCGCGCAAAGGTTCACCCGTGGTGCTCAGGGCATTAGCGTTCAGTGTCAAGACATCGCCCGTGCGTGGACGATCAGGGCTGTAGAACAAGCGCAAGTTTCCGCCTGCGGCCATGTTCCGCTGGTAAGCCATCCAGCGCACCACCTGACCCCAGAAACGGTAGTGATACTTGTCCTCCACGCCGCGCCGCCAACGCCACGCGCCATCGCTCCCCATGAAGAGGATCTTGCCGGAACCAAAAGTCTTCGCCACGATCATCGGCACCCGACCGAAGCGCGTGCTCTCGCTGCTGTGCGTGGCGAGCACTTCAGCTCCGGCCTTGGCTCGCAGCGCAGGCGCATGCCACTGGAAGCCAGGCAGGGTGGACCAGACACGGGCGCTGGCTTCGTCGGTGTCTTCGAGCTTCGTGAGCAGGCTGCGTTGGCCAGCATCGGTCAAGGCAAAGCGCCCCGGCGCGGCACTGCCCCAGCCCTTGGGTTGGGCTTCGTCGAGCACTACGGGGTAAAGATCGGCCAGCGGCGATTGCTGAAGCGTGGATTGGTATCCGTTGAATCCTGGTAGAAAAACCAAGCCCGCTGCCTGATCGCGCACCAGCTTCTTGAGCTGCTCGCACTGCTCCTGCGTCAGTTGACCTGCGTTCATGCCGACATCGCCCAGAAAGACCACGTCATACTTGCTGAGGTCTTCGGTCTTCGGGAACGCATCCAGGTAGCCGCGCCCACCGCCCATCTTGTCCAGACCGGGATGGAACAGCAGCGTGTTCACCTCCACGCCGGGATCACGCTCCATCGCATTGCGCATGTAGCGATACTCCCAGCGCGGCGTGCTCTCGATGATCAGCACGCGCAGTTCCTCTTTGCGAATCGAAACGGGCGCTTCCAGCGTGTTGTTGTCCGGGTAGCGCTCGCCGGGCACCGCTGGCACTTGCAGCGTCAGCTTCACATCGCCCGTGTTTGCAGGTCGCCAGACAAGGCTGTCCTGCACGCGACCCATGGCGGGCAAGGTCAGTTCTTGGGTCAAGGTTTCGCCCGTGCTGGTTTGCAGACTGAGGGCGATGGATTGTTCGCGCGGCAGCGAACTCTCGATCACAAAC
>Ga0164295_10004066_pt1 | contig 11663 bp, 9 predicted proteins | sample GEODES006metaG_FD_111798 | JGI IMG/M metagenome (GOLD analysis project Ga0164295, IMG submission 111798) | Oligotrophic lake water microbial communities from Sparkling Lake, Wisconsin, USA - GEODES006 metaG | ecosystem: Environmental > Aquatic > Freshwater > Lake | place: USA: Sparkling Lake...
CTTCCTTTCCAATATCGATCCGTCGATGGTTGGATTGGTTATTCCGCTTAGCTTCGGCTGACGTTTTCGGGGGTGGGGAGAATGACTAATCTGGCTACCGCGCAGCAGCTTGCGCCGTCCAATCTACAACTGCCGGTTTCGGCATATTTTGACGCTGATCTATATCAGCAAGAAATTGAACTGCTTTTCAAGCAGGGGCCTGGCTATGTCGGCCACGAACTCATGGTGCCAGAAATGGGCTCCTATCAAACCTTGAGCTCAGAAAATGAGGGTCGCATTCTCGTTCGCAATGAATCCGGTGTTGAACTGCTTTCTAATGTTTGCCGTCATCGCCAAGCACTCATGCTTAATGGACGTGGCATCACCAACAATATAGTGTGCCCACTCCATCGTTGGACATATGACTTAGGTGGTAATTTATTAGGAGCTCCTCACTTTGAAGATAAACCTTGTCTCAATTTAGGTAAATCTCCTTTGCAAAATTGGCAAGGGCTTTTATTTGAAGGCCCTCGTGATGTGCGTACTGATTTAGCCAATCTCGGGGTAGCAGAAGATCTGAAGTTTGATGGTTATCTCCTTGACCATGTCGAAGTACATGATTGCCATTACAACTGGAAAACGTTTATCGAGGTTTACCTTGAGGATTACCATGTAGTCCCTTTTCATCCTGGTTTAGGAAAGTTTGTTTCCTGCGAAGATTTGCATTGGGAATTCGGTGACTGGCACAGCGTACAAACAGTGGGTATCCATAAGAACTTAGAAACTCCTGGTTCTGCTACTTATAGCAAATGGCATGAAGCAGTTCTTCGGCATCACAAAGGCATGACTCCAAGACACGGTGCTATTTGGTTGACCTACTACCCCAATGTGATGGTGGAGTGGTATCCAGGCGTCCTATGCATTTCTACTCTTTATCCGCTAGGTCCAAATAAGACCCGCAATATTGTCGAGTTTTACTACCCCGAAGAGATTGCCTTATTTGAACGTGAGTTTGTTCAGGCCGAACGTGCCGCCTATATGGAGACTTGTATTGAAGATGATGAAATTGCAGAACGCATGGATGCTGGGCGAGCCGCGCTCCTAGCCCGCGGCATTAACGAAGTAGGGCCATATCAAAGCCCTATGGAGGATGGTATGCAACATTTTCACGAATGGTACCGTCGCGTCATGAACTTCCATGGCGCATAATGGAATCATTAGGATATTGCTTTAAATAAGACCTTTTCACTTTGTCCAATTAGGAAGATTTATGACTCCTCTAATTACCGCAAACCAGTTAGAAGAAATCATCAATAGTGGCGAGAACGTATTGTTATGTGATTGCCGCTTTGACTTGGCTGATCCCCAGGCTGGCAGAAAAGCTTACGAAGAAAATCATATGTTGGGCGCGATCTATGTCGATCTGGATCACGATTTATCTGGTCCTACGAATGGCACTAACGGCCGGCACCCATTGCCAAGCCCCGAAGCTTGGGCTCAAACTAAAACCCGTTTAGGCATTAACCCAAATACTCTTATAGTTGCGTATGACAAACAGGGATCAGTCTATGCCAGCCGCTTATGGTGGATGCTCAAAGCTACAGGTCACGCTAATGTTCGCGTTCTTGATGGTGGTTTAGATGCCTGGAACGGACCGATGGGTACCGTTCCCCGAAAACCCACTCCTACAAATCAGCCTATAGCGCCCATGCCGTATTTTGGCTTGGTTCTGGTAGATGAAATGGTGAGTAATTTACAATCAAAGAAAAATATCGTCATCGATGCGAGATCAAGCGATCGTTACCATGGTCAGAATGAAACGCTAGATCCTGTGGGAGGTCATATCCCTGGTGCGATCAATCATTTTTTCAAAGGCAACTTATCTGCAACGGCATTTAAATCTCCAGAGAATCTGTATAAAGATTTTTTAGAGTTGCTAGGATCTTCCAAGGCCTCTGAAGTCATTCATTCATGTGGCTCCGGTGTCACAGCCTGTCATAACCTTCTAGCGATGGAAGTTGCCGGCCTAAAGGGTTCTCGTCTATACGCGGGAAGCTGGAGTGAATGGTGTGCCAATCCTAATCGGCCCATAGCGCTCTAAGCAGTCGCTTTAGAAACTCAATGCAACAAAGATAGCAGGATCACCAGTCCGACGCCACAGGCGATCAACACTGTTTGACGCAAGGATTCTGCCCAATGTGGGCGTCGATGCATTTGCGGAATTAAATCACTCACCGCAATATAAATAAAACTACTTGCCGCAATCACTAGCAGATAGGGCATTGCTGCATGCGCTTTTTCTAAAAAGAAGTATGCTAACACGCCGCCAGCTACAGCAGATAAACCACAAATAAAGTTATACAGCAGGGCTCGCGCTCTAGAAAAGCCCGCATTGAGTAACACAATAAAATCGCCGATCTCTTGTGGGATCTCATGTGCAATGATGGCAATTGCAGTAAAGATGCCTACTTGATAGTCAGCCATAAATGCTGCGGCAATCAAAATCCCATCAACAAAATTATGAATGCCATCCCCTACTAAAATCATCCACCCACTGCGTCCAGCATTTTCTGCATCATGACCGTGATGGTGATGATGCCCATCTCCTTCATGATGGTGGTCATGGCGAAGAAGGGCAATTTTCTCAAGCAAGAAAAATCCTAGTAAGCCTGCCAGCAAGGTAGCAAACAAGAGTTGAGGGTTTGTGCCCTCCATACTAAATGCCTCAGGCAGTGAATGGAGTAAGGCGGTGGCCAATAAAATACCCACCGACAAACTCACCATATTGTTTACCATCTTGGAAAGTAAAGCGACCGAGAAACTCGCCGCAACTAAAACGCTAGCTGCACCAGCTAGCGCGGTGACCAAGATAATAGTTTGTAAAACCGACATAGGGCTTATGCCACCCCTGTTTTCTTAAACCAAGCAATACACTTTTCCCAAGCGTCTTTTGCAGGACCTACACGATAGCTAGGGCGATAGTCGGCATGAAAAGCATGTGGTGCATCGGGATATACCTCAATCATCGATGCTTTGGCAGCAGGATTTTTAGGTGCCGCTTGCGCCAAAGCAGCACGCATTTGCTCCACGCTCTCTAAAGAAATACCCGTATCAGCGCCGCCATATAAACCCAGTACTGGTGCCTTTAAGTCAGCAGCAATATCTACTGGGTGACGTGGATTACCCTCAGTCTTATCGCCAATTAAACGACCATACCAAGCAACGCCTGAGCGCACTTGCGGCAAGGTAGCAGCGAGCCAAGTAATGCGGCCGCCCCAACAGAAGCCTGTTACACCAACCTTTTTCAGGTCCCCGCCATTTTTTCCGGCCCACACCAAAGTAGCCTGCAAATCAATCAGCACTTGTGCATCTGGTGTTTTAGCCACAATATTTTTTTGAATCTCTGCCACTGTTCCATAAGAATTAGGATCCCCAGCACGAATGAATTTCTCGGGCGCAATCGCAAGATAGCCCAGCTTGGCAAAACGTCTTGTGATGTCAGCAATGTGTTCATGAACGCCAAAAATTTCACTTACAACAATGATGATTGGTAGTGCTCCCTTAGCATTCTCAGGGCGAGAAATATAAGCGGGCATCTGAAAACTGCCCACTGGGATCATTTGCTCGCCTGCTTCAATACCCTTGAAATCGGTCTCAATGACAGCTGCCATCACAGGCTCAGAAGCAGCTACAAATCCGATTCCGATTCCGGTTGCGCCAATAGCGGATGCTTTCATAAACGTTCTTCTTTGATTCTTCATGTTATCTCCCTCTTAATGAGCTTCTTCCCAATTATCGCCAATGCCAATACTAACCACCAAAGGCACCTTCAGTACAGTTACATTGCACATTAAATCCGGCAATTTCGCTTGCAAAATCTCCAGTTCATCGAATGGCACATCAAACACCAGTTCATCATGAACTTGTAATAGCATTTTGGTCTTTAACTGCTCCTGTTCAAGCCAATTCTGAGCAGCAATCATCGCCAATTTGATTAAATCGGCTGCCGTTCCTTGCATCGGAGCATTAATAGCAGCTCGCTCTGCGCCTTGGCGGCGTGGGCCGTTAGAGCCCTTGATTTCAGGCAGCCAAAGACGCCTACCGAATACCGTTTCAACATAGCCATTTTCGCGCGCCTCTAAACGGGTTCGTTCCATATACTGTGCGACACCTGGATAGCGATCGAAGTACTTGGCAATATAGCTTTGTGCAGCAGAGCGCTCAATTCCTAAATTGCCTGCTAGGCCAAAAGCACTCATGCCATAGATCAGTCCGAAGTTAATCACCTTGGCATAGCGTCTTTGCTCAGAGCTCACATCATCTAAGGGAATGCCAAATATCTCAGCGGCAGTTGCTTGATGCACATCTTTACCGGTTCTAAAAGCTTCAAGCAAGTTTTCATCTTCAGCAATATGCGCCATGATACGCAACTCAATTTGTGAGTAGTCGGCAGAAAGGAGCTTGCAACCATCTGCTGGAATAAATGCCTCACGAATTCGACGACCCTCTTCAGTGCGTACTGGAATATTTTGTAAATTAGGATCACTCGAAGCTAGGCGCCCTGTGACCGCTGTTGCTTGAGAAAAATTCGTATGAACGCGCCCTGTCTTTGGATCAGCCATCCGAGGTAGTTTTTCAATATAGGTCGACATCAGCTTTGCCAAGCTTCGGTAATCTAAAATACGTGCTGGCAAGGGATAGTCTTCTGCTAGCTTTTGTAAGACCTCCTCATCAGTCGAGGGTGCGCCCGATGGCGTCTTTTTAATGACGGGCAGTTCTAACTGGCCAAATAAAATTTCAGCAATTTGTTTAGGTGATTGAATATTGAAGGGCTGACCTGCCAATTGATGAATCTCAAGCTCCAACTCCAATAAGCGCTTGCCTACTTGCTGACCTTGCTTAGCCAATAAAGCAGAATCAATTCGAATACCATTGCGCTCCATGATGCCCAATACCCGCATGGCAGGCATTTCAATCTGCTCATATACATACAACAAACCAGAGTTTTCTTGTATCTGCGGCCACAACTCCTGATGTAAACGCAGAGTAATGTCTGCGTCCTCAGCAGCATAGTTTGTTGCCACCTGAAGATCTACCTGATCAAAGCCAATTTGATGAACACCCTTACCGCAGACCTCTTCATAGCGAATCGTTTTTAAGCCAAGGTGGCGTTCAGCCAAACTATCCATATTGTGTGGCATATGTGACTCGAGCACATAAGATTCAAGCAAAGTATCAAATGCAACACCCTGAAGTGTGATGCCATAGTTCGCAAAAATATGCATGTCGTACTTTAAGTGTTGTCCCACTTTTAAGTGGCTAGCACTCTCTAACCATGACTTCATGCGAGACAGTACATAGTCTCGATTCAATTGTGTCTCGCCATTACGATGCGCTACTGGAATGTAACAAGCTTGGCCAGACTGAACTGATAAAGAAATTCCTACCAACTCAGCCGCTAAAGCATCTAAGCTGGTTGTCTCAGTGTCTACAGCAGTTAGTGCTGCAGATTCAATCTTTTTTAACCATTTCTCTAAACCCACTTCATCGACCACACACTCATATTGGCGTTCAATGGCATCTTGTAAATCAGTTGTGTCTTGAGATAAAACTTTAGTAGGCGCCGATGCAATCATGCGCACTTTTTGATCTGCAGTATCTACCTCTGTAGGGCCGCTACTGGCGATTGGAGAGCCCGCTAGATCAAACTGTCCCTCTAGCTCTACAGCCTTATTTTCTGTACTTTCCAAGCGTTTTTCGACATCTCGTAGCCATGATTTAAATGCGTAACGCTCAAACAAATCTCGTAGCAACTGTGCATCTTCTGACTTGGCATGTAAATCATCCAATCCTGGTAAATGGGGCGATAAATCACAGTCCGTTTTAACAGTGATCAGTTGGCGTGCTTGCGGCAACCACTCCAAAGAGGCACGTAAGTTTTCTCCAACCACTCCTTTGACTTGGTCAGCATTCGCCATCAAGTTATCAAGATCTCCAAATTCGGCCAACCATTTATTAGCAGTTTTGGGACCTGCTTTAGGAACGCCGGGAACGTTATCAACTGTATCGCCGATGATGGACAGATAGTCCACGATTAATTTTGGTGGTACGCCAAATTTTTCGATGACACCATCAATATCCAACTTTTCATTGGTCATGGTGTTTATCAAGGTGACAGATGAATTGACTAATTGCGCTAAATCTTTATCACCGGTTGAGATGATGGTGTCCCAACCAGCCTCAGTAGCTTGACAAGCTAAAGTAGCAATCACGTCATCCGCTTCAACACCGGAAACCATTAATACGGGCCAACCCATCGCCTTCACCATGGCATGAATCGGCTCAATTTGCTTCACCAAATCTTCAGGCATGGGGGATCGATGTGCTTTGTACTCAGAGTACATTTCATCGCGAAAAGTCTTGCCTTTAGCATCAAAAATACAGGCAATATGGTCAGCCTGAATCTCGGAGCGGGCCCGACGCATCATATTGACCATCCCATAAATGGCGCCAGTAGGGTCTCCAGCCCCATTTCTGAGGTCTGGCATCGCATGGAAGGCGCGATAGAGGTAACTTGAGCCGTCTACCAACAAGAGTCTATGTTTAGTCATACCGCAATCGTACAATCTAGTTGTGAAATGCCTACAGGCTGGTTAAGTAACCACCCATCAGTAGGCTTAAAAAGGTGAAAAATGATGCATGCTCTTACTAATTTAATTGGCCATTCTTTCAGCCAAAACATTGCTCCGATCAGCCTCTTATTCTTTTTGGGGCTATTTGGGACTAATCTTGCTCAAGCTCAGAATAACAGCCAAGCGCTCAGTCCCGCCGAGCTCAATCTGATCAATAACCAACCCCTATCGCCTAAGGTTAGCCCCTCTGGTGCGGTAAATACCCCGGAAACCCGCCAGCCAAGTTACCAATATAAAGCCCGTAACGGTACAGAAATTACCGAATATAAAGATGCGAATGCCCCAAAACAGGTAGACGTCAAAACGCCTTACACAAGTTACGAAATGGCACCGCCTACTTCAGTAATGCCTGGTGTTCCCAGAGAAACTGATCTAATAAGCGTGCCTAGCATTAGCATCCCTTTCTAGTCCTGAAAGTACCTTAGTCATTTATGGCCGTATTTACTCCGATCGAACTGGACGACATCTGCGACTGGATCTCTCAAGACTTCAAGATCGGGCAAGCAATTGAGATACGCGGCATTCATGGTGGTATTGAGAATTCCAATTTTTTTCTCGACACTATTCTCGATGGCAAAAAACAAGAATATGTTCTCACTATTTTTGAGCGCCTCACAGCAGCACAACTGCCCTACTATTTGGAGCTGATGAGGCATTTAGCCAATAAAGGTATTCCAGTCCCTAAGCCTGTTGAAAATAAGCAGGGTCAGATTTTATTTTCTTTAAAGGGTAAGCCAGCAGCTATAGTCACCAAGTTACCGGGCTTATCGCGTTTGCTGCCTGATGCTCACCATTGCAAACTCGTAGGTGAGATGCTGGCCAAAATGCATTTGGCAGGAAAAGATTTTGCTCAGGTCCAGCCAAATCTTCGCAGTCTGGCATGGTGGCAAGGAACCATTCCCTTAGTTCTGCCCCACTTAAATACAAGCCAGAAAGAATTGCTTACCAGCGAACTTGAAAGCCAAGAACAATTTTTTCAGTCCGATCAGTATGCCTCGCTACCTCAAGGTGCCAGCCATTGTGATTTATTCAGGGATAATGTCCTTTTTGACCCCCAAAACCCAACAGAAATCCATCATGACCAATTAGGGGGCTTCTTTGATTTTTATTTTGCTGGAACCGATAAGTGGCTTTTTGATTTAGCCGTGACCGCCAATGATTGGTGCCTTGCTGAAAATAAGCAGGGCTTAGATACTGACCGTTTAGATGCACTACTGGGGTCTTATCAATTGATTCGCCCGCTGACTGAAAATGAAAAAGCGAGTTGGCCTATGATGCTTCGTGCTGCAGCTCTTCGCTTCTGGATTTCGCGCTTATGGGATTTTTATTTACCACGTGATGCACAAATGTTGACACCCCATGATCCCAAGCATTTTGAACACATTCTTTTAAGTCGTCATTCCTTATGAAACTAAATACCGTTACTCCCAAAGAAGGTTACACCTGGATTCGCCAAGGAATCTGGCTCTTCAAACAAAATCCTTTGGGGTTTTTGATGTTGGTCTTTATGTATGTGTTTGCAGCTCAACTGGCTGTCATCGTGCCTGTAATTGGCGTGTTTGCCGTTTTAATTTTGACACCCGCTTTATCGGTTGGATTTTTGACTGCTTGTCGCCAAGCGATTTTAAAAGAACGTATCCGCCCTACGGTATACATAGTTGCATTCCAATCAGCTCCCATTATTCGTAAGCGAATTTTGCAGTTGGGTTTGGTATATGCCACCCTGATCTTATTACTGAGCTTTATCTTGAGCCTAGCAGTTGATTTTGAGCTATTAGTACCATTACTCACGAGTGATAAAGCGATTAGTCCTGAAGCGCTCAGACAAATTTACTTAGTACTATTTTTTGGAGGCCTCTTATATATCCCAATAGGCATGCTAATGTGGTTCTCACCAGCATTGATTGCATGGGCAGACATGTCTGTTGCTCAAGCACTATTTTCTAGTTGTTTAGCTTGTTGGACTAACCGCGGTGCGTTCTTTTTATATTTAGCGATTTGGGGTGCCATTCTGATTGCTATTCCCCTGACGATTGGCATGGTATTTGATGCTATCAATTTAGGCCAAGTTGCCACCTACATCGTCGCTCCCATCTCGATGGCAGGTTTAACTGTCATGTATTGCTCTTTCTTTGCCACCTGGAAAGCCTGCTTTACGGACGATGAAGTGCTGCCCGTCTAAATGGGGATGGACTTAGTCGATCACTGCTAACTTAGCAATGCTCAGTTGTAACCATTTGACACCGTGACGTTTAAAACTGACTTGGGCTCTTGCATCAGCATCTTGGCCTTCTAAGCCAGTAACCTTGCCTTCACCAAACTTAGTATGAAATACATTTTGGCCAATGGTAAAGGGATATTCTCCACGTGGCGGCGCGGCCATTCTTCTGACCTCAGTTGATGCCGAACCAATTCGCTTAGTAGGTCTTGAGCGCTCACTACCAGAATCAAAAAAATCATTTGACTCATATTCACGCTGACGGGTGTAGCCATCTTGCCAGGTATTACCTGATCTAGATTGACCGCCCCAGCGTGCATCTTTTGCCTTAGGCGTTAACCACTTCAAAGATTCTTCAGGCAATTCTTCTAAGAAACGAGAGGGCATGTTGTAGCGTACCTGTCCATGCAACATCCGTGACTGAGTATGAGAAAGATATAGGCGCTCTTTGGCACGAGTAATGGCTACATACATCAGACGGCGCTCTTCCTCTAAACCATTTTGCTCATTCACACTATTCTCGTGAGGAAATAATCCCTCCTCTAAGCCAGTAATAAAGACTGAGATGAACTCCAAGCCCTTAGCTGAATGCACTGTCATCAATTGCACAGCGTCCTGCCCAGCTTGGGCTTGGTTATCGCCAGCTTCTAAAGAGGCGTGGGATAAGAAAGCAGCCAAGGGAGAAACCTCAACGATCCCTGGAGCATTTTCACCGGGCAACATCGCTGCTGCGGCATCTTGACCATAACCCTCTTCAGCAATAAATGCCGTCGCAGCATTGATTAATTCTTGCAAGTTTTCAACACGGTCTTGACCCTCGCGCTCTGTCAAATAATGCTGTATCAAACCGCTATGCTGTATGACAAACTCAACTGTTTCAGGCAGAGTATTGTGACGAGTAGCTTCACGCATGTGATCCACTAGCCGCACGAATCCTCCCAGTGACGCACCCGCCTTACCCTCTAATGAGGATGCGGCCAAATAGAGAGAGCATTGTTGACTGCGGGCCGCATCTTGCAAAGCCTCGATCGATCTAGCCCCAATACCCCGCGTCGGAAAATTAACCACCCGCGAGAATGAGGTGTCATCGTTTGGATTTTCAAGTAAACGCATATAGGCAAGAGCATGTTTGATTTCTGCACGTTCGAAGAATCGTAAACCGCCATATACACGATATGGAATAGCGGCAGAGAATAAAGCGTGCTCAATAATGCGTGACTGAGCATTACTTCGATATAGCAAAGCGATTTCTGTGCGCTTAATACCACTATTGACTAAGGCTTTGATTTCATCAACCAGCCATGCTGCTTCAGCATGGTCGCTAGGCGCATCATAAATACGCACTGGCTCTCCGTGACCAGCATCCGTGCGTAAATTTTTACCTAAGCGCTCTGAATTATTGGCAATTAAATGATTGGCAGTATCAAGAATATGCCCATGTGAGCGGTAGTTCTGCTCCAGCTTGACCATCATCGGATGAAACTGTTTTTCATATAGGCGCATATTTTCTACATCAGCACCACGGAAAGCATAAATACTTTGATCGTCATCACCCACAGCAAAGACTGAACTACTGCCCATACCGCTCACGTTCACACGGCTAGCATCATATCCAGAAAGTAATTTGAGCCAAGCATATTGCAAAGCATTGGTATCTTGAAACTCATCAATCAAGATATGTCGAAAGCGCTCTTGATAGTGCGTCCGAATCGGCTCGCTATGTTTTAAAAGCTCATAGCTGCGAAGTAGTAACTCGGCAAAATCAACTACACCTTCACGCTGACATTGCTCATCATAGGCAGCATAGAGTTGTGCCATCTTTGCCTGAAAATCATCACCCACCGATAAATCTTTAGCGCGCTGGCCACGCTCTTTTGCATGAGCAATAAAATATTGCAACTGCTTAGGTGGATATTTTTCATCATCGACCTTTAAACCTTTTAAAAGGCGCTTTATGGCTGATAACTGATCTTGGGTATCTAAGATCTGAAAAGTAGAGGGTAATCCCGCCTCTTTATGGTGAGCACGTAATAAACGATTGCATAGACCGTGGAAGGTGCCAATCCACATTCCCCGAGTGTTAATGGGCAACATCGCGCTCAGACGGAGCATCATCTCTTTGGCAGCCTTATTGGTAAAGGTCACTGCCAAGACTCCAATGGGGGAAACTTGTCCGGTTTGGATCAGCCAAGCGATACGGGTAGTGAGGACGCGTGTCTTGCCGCTGCCTGCCCCAGCGAGGATCATGGCGGATTGGGCCTGGCCATTGTCATTGACGGGCGGGAGGGTTACTGCCTCGCGCTGTTCTGGATTGAGGTTCGCGAGCAAGTCTGAGTACATCGTCCCAATTATAATTTGCCTCTTATGCCTAATGCCTCAAATACCCCTAATTCTCCAGCGACGAACTTGGAGGGTGAACTCGCCAAATCCTATGAGCCAGCCCCAATTGAATCTTACTGGGGCCCCGAATGGGAGCGCAGAGGGATTGCTGATGCCGGCATGGATGTCACTAAGGATAATTTTTCTATCCAACTCCCACCCCCCAATGTCACAGGCACCCTTCATATGGGTCATGCCTTTAATCAAACCATCATGGATGGCTTGGTACGACATGCACGCATGTTAGGCAAAAACACCTTATGGGTACCTGGTACTGATCATGCTGGAATCGCTACACAGATTGTGGTCGAGCGCCAACTTGATGCACAAAAGATTTCTCGTCATGATCTGGGTCGTGAGAAATTTCTAGAAAAAGTTTGGGAATGGAAGGAAAA
>Ga0164295_10004068_pt1 | contig 11657 bp, 9 predicted proteins | sample GEODES006metaG_FD_111798 | JGI IMG/M metagenome (GOLD analysis project Ga0164295, IMG submission 111798) | Oligotrophic lake water microbial communities from Sparkling Lake, Wisconsin, USA - GEODES006 metaG | ecosystem: Environmental > Aquatic > Freshwater > Lake | place: USA: Sparkling Lake...
AACTTCTCTCGCTTCAGCACGTCGATGCCATTGAGCACCGTCGGGATCTCCCCCTCGGCGCGTGGGAAGAACGCCGGCTGCTCCGGCTTTGCCTTCACCATCTTCGCCACCCGCGTGCCCAGGCGCTCATATAGATCGCGCACCCCGCCCTTGCCCGCCGGGTGCAGGCGCGAGGTCATTAGCACGTAGAAGCTATCCGTCTGGGGGTCGATCCACAGCGCCGTGCCCGTGAACCCCGTGTGACCGAACGACCCCAGGGCGAAACCCGGCTGCCCACGCGGACGACTGAACTTCGAGTCCAAGTCAAAGGCCAGGCCCCGGCGCTCAAAGATCGTGATCGGCGTCTGCACCGCGCGCATCTGCCGCATCGTTTCCGGCTTCAGCAGACCACCCCGCAGCATCGCCTTGCAATACTTCGCCACATCCGCCGCCGTCGTGAACAGCCCAGCATGACCCGCCACCCCGCCCATGCGCCGTGCCGTCGGATCGTGCACCACCCCGCGCAGCATCGTGCCCCACTCATCTTTTTCCGTCGGCCCGATGCGTGGCAGCAACGCCGCTTCCGGCTTGTAACCGCTGTCCTTCATCCCAAGCGGCACGAACACCTGCTCACGCGCAAACACATCCAGCGTTTGCCCGCTCACACGTCTCACGATCTCGCCCAACAGGATGAAATTCACGTCGCTGTATCGAAACACACAATCCGGCAAAGCCCCTGGAATCAGGGCACAGGCACGGCGAATGCCTTCATCATAGCCAGACCACGCAGGCTCCTTCGGAATGCCCGCAGGCAAGCCCGAGCAGTGCGTGAGCAGGTGTTTCACCGTGATTTTCGTCGCTGGAGCCTCCGGCAAATAGCGTCCAATCGGTGCCGCCAAATCCACCTTCCCCTGCTCCATCAAAAGCAGGATCGAAGGCAGCGTCGCGACCACCTTCGTGAGCGAGGCCGCGTCAAAAATCGTGTCCTCCGTCATCACCTCCGGCACTGGAACCACCGCCCGCTGCCCTTGAGCCCAGTGCGCCTCCTTGCCCGCCTGCTCCATCCAAAAAACCGCGCCCGGAGCTTCGCCCTTGGCAATCGACCGGGACAACTCCGACTTCAGCTGCTGAACGTCCGGCTCATCGAAGGCGAGAGCCAGGGAACTCAAGCAACCGAGCAGCAAGGCATGGCGGAGAAAGATCATTCGCAACAGACTAGAGAACGCGACTGCTTCTGCCAAGCGCAGGATGCGTGGCCTCTGCTTCTTCAATCCAAAGGCTTTTGGCTCAAGATAGCGCCAATACCCATGGGCGTCAGCACTAATCAGGAGAAACACCGACCAAAGCTACGACCGTGGCACCTGCTCTGAGGGTTCCAGGAACCTAGGCCACCAGATTGACGGCATTCAATCTGCTGTCAGATTGTTGGCATGACTAGAACTCAAATCCAACTGCCCGACGATGTCTTCGCCAAAGCCAAGAAAGTCTGTGAAGCCCGCGAAATCTCGCTCGCTGAGCTGGCCCGTCGCGGCATCGAATACATCCTCAGCGTCTATGCACAGGAGCCAGGAAAGCCGGATGAATGGCAGTTGCCGAAGCCCCGCAACCTCGGCTGGAAAGGCCTGAGCCATGAAGAAATCAAGGAGCAAGCCCAACTCACCACCGCAGAGTTGATGCACACCACCAAATCCAAGGCCAAGTGACCATGCTTTCGATGGACACAAACAAAACCGCCCATCTCCGCTGAATGTGCTCCATGGCGGGCGTTTAGAGTGCTCTCCTTCCATGATGAAAGCCATTCTCTCCCTTTTCGCCCTGATGGTGCCGCTGGTGTCGGCGCAGAGCCTTCTCCCCGCCAACTGGGACCCCGCGCTCGCGGGCGACATCGTGATGCAGCGGCTCGTTCGTGTCTCGGCACCGCAGGTGAGAGGAGCGCATGATGCGGAGTTCGTCTGTGTCGGCGAGCGGGCTTACATCGTCGAGCATGACAACGATGTGACCCCCGGCCATGGCGCGGGCGCGGCGATGTATTGCGTGCTCTCGGTGGTGAATATGAAGTCGCTGCAGGTCGAAAAAACGCACCCGATGGCCAAGGCGGGCCAGGCCTTCGCCAACATCACGCTGCCGGAGGCGCAGGTCTTTGTGCCGCGCATCATCCGCAAGGACGAGCACACGCTGCGCACCTACTTTTGCAGCCAACCGGCCAAAGAACAGGCGGTGACGTGGTATCGCGACTTCGATCTGCGCACGCAGACTTTCGAGGACAGCATTCACAAGGCCAAGCTCAAGACCGCAGCTGGCACCTTCGACATGGAGCCGCGTCATTTTCATGCCGACGCAGCCGCTTTGGGTTTCAAGCGGCCCGGCATCAATCAGGGCCTTTACATCTTCGATTCGTTCAAGGAGTTGGACGGCAAGCGCTACGTCGCGCTCAACAACTTCCCCGGCAAACAAAATGCCCTCGCCGTGCTTCATGATGACTTCACCACCTTCGAGGTCATCGGCCACTACAACGAGCCGCAAGCGCAGCAGCTCAGCGAATCCGCCGTGAACCGCCTGCCCGACGGCACCTGGATGGCCATCGTGCGCAACGACGCGGGCAACTACCACTTCACCACCAGCCAGGACGGCCAAACATGGTCCGTCGCCGAGCCAAAGCCCTTCGTGCCGAACGGCCTGAACTCGAAACCGACCTTCGATCACTTCGGCGGCGTCTATTACCTCGGCTGGCAGGAGAACACCAAGATCCAGAACTGCAATCGCAGCGTCTTCAACGTGGACATCTCCCGCGACGGCAAAACCTGGCAGCGCAAATACCGCTTCGAGTCCCCCCACTCATTCCAATACCCGACCTTCCACGAACACGAAGGCACCCTCTGGCTCACCGTCAGCCAAAGCGATCACGGCGGCACCACCGACCGCATCATGTTCGGCAAACTGGAGGCCACCGGCCAGTTCGAGCCTCAAACCGGCCAAAAACGCATCGCCTGGCCCGCCCCACCACCACCCGAGCCCGCCTTCATGAAACGCGGCGTGAAGCTCTTCACCGACCGCGAGTATGTCATCGACGAAATGCCTGCAGAGGTCAAAGACCTGACCTTTCACCGCACCAGCATCGAAAAGCTCGACGTGACCGTCACCAAGCCCGGCACCCTTTTCGCGCTCACGCCGACGATCCGCCCAACGTCCGCCAGTCAGGAGGAAGCGCTGCTAAAAGCCGGCTTCATCAAAGTCGATGTGCCTGAAGTCCAGCTCTTCCCCGGCGAGATCAATCGCGTAAGCCTGTATCGCAAAGCGGTGAAGGCTGGTGAGCGGCTTCAGTTTAAGAAGATGGTGCTGCTGGTGTTTGCCGATGGGGTGATCGTGCAGTGAGTGGCAAATGACGCCGCTGCTTTATTTCGCTTCCTCCTTCCCTCGCAACCCCTTCACCACCATCTCGCGGAAGGCGCGGACGTGGGCGAGTTCGTGGCGGCCTTTGGGGTGGAGGAGGACGACTTGGTCGTGGCCGAGGCAGGCGGAGACACCGCGGTGGATGAAGCGTGCTTTGACATCCGCAGGCACGGGCAGGGCTTCGCTGGCAGGACGGGAGAGCACGGCCACGCCCATGCCGAGGGCCACGTAGTTGAGGATGGAGGTGACGTTGCCAGCGGTCATGATGACGTTCATGCGGTCGCTGAGGCCAGCTTTCGCCACGAGATGGTCAAACTGCATGCGTGAACTGGAATCTTCGCCGGCGAGGATGAGCGGTTGTTTGAGGATGTCCCGCAGCTTGGGTGCTTTGAGTTGGGCAAAGGGATGGCTTTGCAGGCACACGACCTCGAAGGGATACTTCACGAGCGGGACGGCCTGGAACCGCGAGGGCAGCGGCACGCCCTCAGGTGCTCCTACGATGGCGAGGTCGGCCTTTTCTGCCTCCAGGAGTTGCCAGGCGATGCGCGAGGGTGCGTCGATGAGTGAGAGCCGCACTTGTGGGTGCGTGCGCCGGTAGTCGGCGATGATGTGGCGCAGGGTGCTGTTGAGCACGGTGGCGGGCGCGGCCATGCGCAGGTGGCGCTCGGCTTTGCCGTGCTGGTCGTTGAAGACTTTTTTCAGCGAGTCAAACCCCTCCACCAGCGGCGCGGCGAGGTCCACGAGCCGCTCGCCATCCTCGGTGAGGCGCACATCATGCCCCAGCGCGGCGACGAGCTGCACGCCGTAGTCATCCTCCAGCGCCCGCACCTGCCGCCACACGGAGGGCGTGGCCATGCCGAGCCTGCGCGAGGCTTCGGCAAAGCTGCCGCACCGCGCTGTCTCCACGAGGGCGCGGATCTGGCGGAAGCGCACTTCTTTGAAGTAGCGGCGGTCATCGGAGGGCTTCGTTGGGCGTTTGGCTTTCATTGCTCAGAGAGTAACGGCCATTAGGAAGATAGTTTCTCTGGAGAAGTGAAGGCGAGGTTTCAAGCACGTAGTTCTGCTTTGCAACACGACATGAATCCACAACCACTCACACGTCGAAACTTCCTCTCCACCTCAGCCGCTGCGTTGTGCTCCAGCGTGGCCGCGCCGTGGATCCAGGCTCAATCGACGAAGCGCCCGGCTTCTGGCTCGCATGAGGTGATGCGGGAGCTCTTTCACAGCCTCAATGCGGAACAGCGGAAAGCGGTGTGCTTTGACTGGGATTACCGCGTGGACATCGAATACAACCGCAAGCCGCTCTACTTCGCCGATCCGAAAGGCGTGCCGCTGCGCTCGCACATGGCGAATGCGTGGAAAATCACCCCGCAGCTTCTCGCGAGCGATTTCTACTCGGACCCGCAGCGGGCGCTGGTGCTGGAGGTGATGAAGACGGTGCTGGCTCCGGGCTGGACGGAGAAGCTGCAACAACAGGCCACGGATGACTACGGCGGCGACTGGGGCGAGGATCAGGCCATCGCGTTCTTCGGAGCGCCGGGCGAGGAGCATTTTCAGTGTCTGGTGACCGGCTTTCACCTCACCCTGCGGTCGGGGAGCGGGCATGACACGTCCGCGGCCTTCGGTGGCGGCATTGCGCATGGACATCAGCCTTCGGGCTTTTTTGAAAAGACCGGGCATCCCGACAACATCTGGTGGTATCAATCCAAGCTGGCCAATGCGGTTTATGCGTTGCTGGATGAAAAGCAGCGCAGCAGGGCACGGGTGAAGGATCAGGTGCCCTGTGGAGTGACCGATCCGGCGGTGATGATGGACCTCGACCGGCAACTGCGGAACCCGACGCCGAAGGAGATCGCACGAGTGGATGCGCTGCTGCGCAAGACGCTCGACCGCACCACGGTGCGCCCTGGCATCGAGCGCGACGACCGACGCGAGGCGGAGATCCGCTTCCGTGGGCCGAAGGGTCCGTTTCCGGGACTACCGATCGCGGAAATGGGCCGCGAGCAGCGTGAAGCCATTGATCAAATGCTCGCCGGGTTCCTGGAGCCGTATCGCGAGGAGTATCGCAGCCAGGTGATGCGCTGCCTGAAGAAGCAGGGCGGCATCGAGGCGTGCAACATGGCCTTTTACGAGCAGTTCGACATGGGTGCCGACGGCGAGTGGGACGTGTGGCGCATCGAGGGCCCGGCCTTTGTGTGGTTCTTCCGCGGCGCACCGCATGTGCATCTCTGGATTCACATTGCCGATGATCCAGCGGCACCGGTCAGCTCCTACTTCGGATGAATCACATGAAAAACCTACTTCCCGTTTTCGTCATCGTCTGCTGCGGGGCTAGCGCATTTGCTCAATCCACACCCTACCTCACCGCCGAGGAAGAACGAGCCACCTTTCAACTGCCGCCGGGCTACCGGATGGAGCTGGTCGTCGGTGATCCGCACATCAAGGAACCCGTCGCCATCGCCTTCGACGGCAACGGGCGTCTCTTCGTCGCCGAGATGCGGGCCTTCATGCAGGATCTCGAAGGCACGGGCCAGCGGGAGAAAAACGGCCGCGTCTCGATGCATTGGTCGAGCAAGGGCGATGGCGTCTTCGACCGGCACAGCGTCTTCATCGACGGCCTCGTCCTGCCTCGCATGATCCTGCCCCTGGACGGAGCCCTCCTCGTGGCGGAGACCGACTCGAACGACCTCCATCTCTACCGCGACACCGACAACGACGGCGTGGCGGACAAGAAAGACCTCTGGTTCAGCGGCGGGCCGCGCGGAGGTAATCTCGAGCACCAGCCCAGCGGCCTCGTCTGGGCTCTCGATAACTGGATCTACGCCAGCTACAACGCCTACCGCCTGCGCTGGAACGGCGCGGGCCGCCCTCCGCTCCAGGAACCCACGCCTCCGAACGGCGGCCAGTGGGGCGTGGCGCAGGATGACCACGGCAAGCTCTGGTTCACCGGCGGCGCCGAGCGTGGTCCGCAGAACTTCCAGCAACCCATCCTCTACGGCGGCTTCAACATCACCGGGCAGACGCCGCATGATTTCTCCGAGGTCTGGCCGCTCGTCGGTCTCGCCGATGTCGAAGGCGGAGCGATGCGCTTCCGTGCCGAAGACAAGACGCTGAACCACTTCTCCTCGCCCTGCGGCAGCGAGATCATCCGGGGCGACCGCCTCCCCGCCGAGCTTCGCGGCGACCTGCTCGTCTGCGAACCGGTGGGCCGCCTCATCCGCCGCGCCAAGGTCGAGGTCCGCGACGGCGTCACCCATCTGCGCAATCCGCACGAGCGCTCCGAGTTCATCCGCTCCACCGATCCCAACTTCCGTCCCGTGAGCGTGGCCAACGCCCCCGACGGCACCCTCTACATCGTGGACATGTATCGCGGCGTCGTCCAGGAGGCCGTGGCGATCAAAGCGGGCAGTTACCTGCGCGGCGTCGTCGAAAAACACGGCCTGCAGAAGAACATCGGCCGCGGCCGCATCTGGCGTCTCGTGCATGAAAGCGCAAAACCCTCCGCCATGCCGGAGATGCTCACGGAAACGCCCGCGCAGTGGGTCGCGCATCTCGCGCATCCGAACGGCTGGTGGCGTGACACCGCGCAAAAGCTGCTCGTGTTGCGAAACGACGCGTCCGTGATCCCCGCCTTGCAAGTCATGGCAAAAACGCACGAGCATCCGCTCGCCCGTCTGCACGCGCTTTGGACGCTGGAAGGTCTCAATGCCCTCGACGCCGGCTTCGTGCGCGAGGCGCTCAAGGACGACGACGCCACCCTGCGCATCGGAGCCATTCGCGCCAGCGAGTCACTCCCGCCGGAAGCACGCGCGGAACTCCAAACCGCCATCCTCGCCCTCGCGACCAATGCCGACCCGAATGTCGTCACCCAGGTCATGATGACCGCCCATCGCCTCGCCTGGCCGGGGCATCGCGATCGCATCCAGTCCCTCGTCTCGCAGCACCGCTCGCGCGGCGTGCAGGAGATCGGGCGGCAGCTCCTGCATCCGCCGGCCTCCTATCTCACCGACGCACGCTTCAGCGAGGCCGACCGCAAGTTCCTCAGCCTCGGCGAAGTCGGCTACAAATCACTGTGCTTCGCCTGCCATGGAAATGAAGGCCGCGGCACCCCGGCCGAGGGCCTGCCCGGCGGAGCCACCCTCGCCCCGCCGCTGGCGGGATCACTCATCGTCCTCGGCGCACCCGATCCCGCCATCCTCGTCCTCCTGCACGGCCTCACCGGTCCCGTCGATGGCAAGACCTACGTCACCCAGATGGTGCCCATGGCCACGAACAGCGACCACTGGATCGCCAGCGTCCTCAGCTACATCCGCAACAGCTTCGGCAACGAGGCCCCATTCATCACCGCCAAAGACGTCGCCCGCGTCCGCGCCGCCACCACCAACCGCAAGACCCCGCCCACGCATGAGGAGGTGAAAGCCTTCGGAAAGACAGCCCCATAGTGCGCTAATCCCATGAAACCCACCCTCACCCTCTTCACCGCCCTGCTGCTCGCGCCGCTGGCCGCGCTCCACGCCGCAGACACCAAGCAAAGCAAACGGCCCAACGTCCTCTTCATCTTCGGCGATGACCAGCGGTTCGATACGATTCATGCGCTGGGGAATCCCACGATCAAAACGCCAAACCTCGACCGACTGGCGCGCGATGGAGTGGCGTTTCGCAATGCATATTTCATGGGTGGCACTTGGGGCGCGGTATGTGTGCCGAGTCGCAACATGATGCTCACGGGACGGACCTTGTTTCGCCTCGCGCCCGCCAGTGAGGCCTCGCCCGCGACTTACAACGGCAGCGGCATCACGCCAGAGCACATCATGCTACCGGAGCAGTTCGGCAAGCACGGCTACCGGACCTTCATCACCGGCAAGTGGCACAACAGCGGCGTGGAGCGGGCGTTTGCGGAAAGCGGACGCATCGGGCCTGCGGGCGGCATTCTTGAGCCCAAGCCGGAGGGCGAGCCGACGGGACATTTTGCCATGCCTGTGCGGACGCTGAATCTCAAAGAAGGCATCAAGGTTTTTCCCGGCAAGTATTCCAGCGAGATGTTCGGCGACGATGCCGTGGAGTTCATCGAGAAGCGCACTGACGAGCAGCCGTTCTTTCTCTACCTCGCCTTTCACGCGCCGCATGATCCCATCATGGCCCCGCCGGAATACGAGGCCATGTATGAGCCGGAGAAAATGCCGTTGCCCGCGAGCTTCGCGCCGGATCACCCGTTTCAAACGGGCGGACTGCGCATTCGCCCCTTCGTCGTGCAGCGGGAGAAAACAAACCCGCCCTACACCGCCGCCGCCATGCAGCGGAACATCGCGCTCTACTATGCGATGATCACCCATGTGGACGCGCAAATCGGGCGCGTGCTGAAGGCTCTGGAAGCGAAGGGACAGCTTCAAAATACCCTCATCGTCTTCGCCGCCGACAACGGTTTCTCCCTCGGCGAGCACGGGCTCATCCACAAGCAGTCCGTCTATGAGCAGGACGTGCGCGTGCCTCTTATCATGAGCGGTCCCGGCCTGCCGAAAGGTGAAACCCGCGACGCCCTCTGCCTGCTCACCGACATCTTCCCCACGCTCTGCGACCTTGCGGAAGTGCCCATCCCCAAGAGCGTGGAAGGCCGCAGTCTCCTGCCTTCGGTGCGCGACAAAGCCGCCCCGCATCGTGCCGAACTTTACTTCGGCTACGACAACTTCCAGCGCGGCTGCCGCGATGCGCAGCACAAGCTCATCGAGTTCGCCGTGCCCAACAAACGCGCCGGAACCGTTGAACGGCACACGCTGCTCTTTGATTTGAAAACCGATCCGAAGGAGGAAACCAATCTCGCCGATCAACCCGCCCACGCCGACACGCTGAAGCAGATTCGCACCATGCTGCTCCGCCTCCGCGACGAGCACGGCGACACCATTGAGCGCGGATCCATCTTCTGGAAGAATCACGAAACCGCCAGTGCGACAGATCGCGACCCCCTATTCACCCGCTGGGACAAAAACAAAGACGACCAGATAAGCCTCGAAGAATACATCCTCGGCCTCGGACCCACGATCACCGACGGACCGCAGCGTTTCGAGCGCTTCGACAAGGACAAGAGCGGCAGCCTCAGCCGCGAGGAGTTCAATGGGGTGAAAAAAGCCCCCGAAAAGAAACCATGAAACCCAACCTCACGCTCATCACCGCCCTGCTGCTCGCCCCACTGGCCGCGCTGCGCAGCGCGGAACCACCGCTCGTGCTCATCCTTTCTGGCCAGTCGAACATGGCAGGTTATGGCAAGGCCGCAGAACTTTCCGCCGAATGGCGCACGCCGCCTGCGAATGTCACGCTCATCCATTGGGGCCGCACGCAGGCGCTCGCCAAGGGTAGCATCGGCCCAGAGGTCACGCTGGCTCATGCGCTGTCGCGGGCCATGCCTAGACGCCAGATCGTGCTCTTTAAAGCCGCGCATGGCGGCACGTCGCAGCTCGCTTGGCAGCCGGAGCTGGATCAGGCTCGCATCGACCGCTTGAAGCTCAGCCACGATCAACGAGTCGGCCACGCCTACGCGCAGCTCATCGCGGCATGGAAGAAGGCTTTTCCTGACGGTGGCGTCAAACCCGCTGCCCTCCTCTGGATGCAGGGCGAGTCCGATGCCCGTGTGCCCGAGTTGGCAAAAGACTACGAGCAGCACCTCACCCGCCTCCTGGCCGCGCTCCGCCGCGATCTCGATGCACCGCAGATGAAAGCCGTCATCGCCGAGATCAACCCCGCCAAAGTCACGCCCGTCTCGCCCTTTCCCTTCGTGGATGACGTTCGCGCCGCCCAGCGTGCCTTTCCGGCCAAAGACCCGCTCACCGTTTGCATCAGCACCGACGGCCTGACCAAAGCCAAGGATCAGGTCCACTACGACACCGCAGGTCAGCAGAGCCTGGGTAAACGCTTCGCCGAGGCCTTGCTTCCGTTGCTCACCAAGAACGCACCATGATCACGCCAACGATGAAACCCGCCCTCTCACTCCTCACCACCCTCCTCCTCGCGCCGCTGGTCATGGAACTGAAACTCCACTGCGTCCCCGAATCCAGGTTGCAGTTGTTCGCCGTGCCGCCAGAGGTGAAGGCCTTCGGCACATTTCCAATGCGCTGCTTTGCGATGCAGGAAGGAGTGAAAAACGCATGAGCACCGTCACCGAGCTTCCATTCAACAAACTTCTGAATCTACAAGCAGCCGCCGATAAAGCGCATTTGCTGCGACTCCCTGCGGGCGGGCAATATCTCAACCACCTAGGCACCGTCCACGCGAGCGCGCTGCTGGCATTGGCGGAGGCGAGCAGCGGGGAGTTTCTGCTGCGTTCGCTCGGCGGAACGGATGGGATTGTGCCTGTCGTGCGGCGATTGGAGGCAAAGTTCCGCAAACCGGCAAATGGCGTCATCACCTCGGCCGCCAGTGTCGCCGATGATGCAATGGACGAACTCCGCGCCGGATTGGCAGGCAAAGGTCGCGGCCTGATTTCCGTCAATGTCGAACTCCACGATGATTCCGGAGCACACGTGCTGTCCGCCACGGTCGAATGGTTCATAGCGACGTCAAAAGAAGCAAGCTGACGAGGCCTGGCTCCACCCACAATTGATACTGCGCCACTAAACGATGCATACACCCACTTGAGAGGTCACGACGCTCCGTCCGGAGTTCAGCCAATAGCCTGAGATGCAAGACTGTAATCAATCACCCCAACAAGCTAAAACCATGAAAACCCAACCCACTCTCCCCTCGGCCCTGACACGCCGAAGGTTCCTCACCGGCTCTGTCGCTGCGCTGTGTGGTGCCTTGGCAATCGCTGGCACGGCAGCGCGCGAGCCGTATGCTTGGGAGAAGGAGGGCCCGGCTGTGCCAGAGTTCGTAATCAAGCCCGTCACTGGCCACCCCTCGCTTCTCATGGATCCGTCCGGCATTCCGGGCCTTAAAGCCCGCTATGAGGCGCTCCTCGGACATCGGGATCCAACCACGATGAGGCTCCGCAGCCCGGTTGAGTTCCTGATCTACGCCGACGAGGCGTCCAAGAAGAAGTTATCGGCAGACTGGATGCGGGGCGCGCTGAAGATGCTCGAACAGCCAGAGGAGGCGACACTGAGTTCCTGCCGCCGCCACAGCGAGGCGATTTATGCCTATGACATCATCGCGGCCCTGGGGTTTTTGACGGATGCGGACAAGGCGGAATTTCAAAAAATGATGGCCCGCGCGGCAGCGGTTTTTGTGGGTCCCGATCCCGCGCACTTCGCTTCCGCGAAGACACCGCTTACCACGAAGGTCGAATCCCCGAAGGGCTT
>Ga0164295_10004070_pt1 | contig 11652 bp, 10 predicted proteins | sample GEODES006metaG_FD_111798 | JGI IMG/M metagenome (GOLD analysis project Ga0164295, IMG submission 111798) | Oligotrophic lake water microbial communities from Sparkling Lake, Wisconsin, USA - GEODES006 metaG | ecosystem: Environmental > Aquatic > Freshwater > Lake | place: USA: Sparkling Lake...
CCTTTGGGCATGGACGACTTGATGATCAATGGCGTCAAAATTCGTCCATCGACGTCTGCGGATGACACTGATTCACCGACCGGGCCGACCAGCAGTGACCCGAGTTCAAGTGCCACGGCTATCGCAGCAGCCATCAATGCACAAACCCCCGTCACGGGTGTGCGTGCCATCGCCAACGGTGCGCAAGCCAAGGGCAGTGTCACCAGCACCAGTCTTCCGGTCTTGGGTGACCCCACATACCATTCCTTGTTTGTCAACGGTACTGAAATCAAAGTATTGTTTGTTCAGGATGAAACAGGTACGGCTCGCCGCACCAAAGTCATAGATGCCATCAATGAGCGAGCAGGTCAGCATGGTGTGACAGCCTTAGACAACGGCAATGGCGTGACGCTGACATCGGATGGTCGCAACATGGCCGTATGGTTTGATTCCAATGTCGAAGATTTGTCTCCTGCCAATTTTGGATTGGACAATGGCGACACCGTCGCACAGGTCAGCCAAATCACGCTCGATGGCACGTTTGCTGCCACTGATGTTGCCTCTGTCGTTATCAACGGCGTGACCATCACGTCTGCCGCCTCCGGTGGCGTCACTGCCGACAGTTTGGGCAGCGCGCTGGCCACGGCCATCAGCGATGCCATCACAGCAGGTACATTGAATAACATCGAGGTTTCTCAATCTGCAGGTGTGTTGACAATCACTTCAACGGTGGCCGGTTCACCCTTTGAAGTGTATGGAGCCAGCACCAATTCATCAGACACCACTTTGGCGATCGCAGAAGCCACCGCCAACAGCTTTGGCAGCAACCAAATCACCGGTATTGTGGATGCCGACACCGACAGCACCACAGCACGTACTTTGTATGGCACTGTCAGAATGATTGCCACAGCACCGCAAATGCCTGGCCTGCCGATGCCTATCGGCGCACCACCATCAGATCTGGAAACATTGTTGCGCGCCAACGGTAAACCTTTCTCGGTGACCTCAGGCGCAGATGGTTTCGGACCGAACAGCAATTTTGAATCTCTGGGTTTCCACGAGGGAACCTATGGCGGCCGCTCAAGTTCTGACATGGACCCACCCAAAGTCGGACGACTGGCGTTCCAAGTCGGTGCCTCAGCCAATCAATTGATCACGATTGACTTGGCGGACTTCGGTAAAGGCGGTCCTATCACGGGCGAAATCACCGGTGACGTTGATTTGAATATCGAACAACGGACCGTCCGAATCAATACCCGCGAAGGCGCAAGCGCTGTTTTAGCCAAGCTTGATTCAGCCATGGAGCATGTGAACGCAACCCGTGCGACCATGGGTGCGGTTATGAACCGGCTTGACCATGTGATCAGCAATTTGTCGAATGTATCTATGAATTTGTCTGCTTCGCGCAGTCAGATTGAAGATGCCGATTACGCATCTGCGTCAACCGAACTGGCTAAAAACCAGATCATGCAGCAAGCCGGAACGGCGGTATTGGCCCAGGCCAACACCAGCCAGCAGTCTGTGTTGAAATTGCTGGGTGGTTAATCACGCGACACATTTGAACAATTGAATATCCATGCTTTCGCAGTTCAATCCGAATAACGATCCCGTCAAAGCACCAGATTGCTGGCAGTGCCGGTATTTCGCCATCAGCTGGGATCCGCGCAACCCGTATCAATGCAAGATGATGGGGTTTAAGAGCCGGATGATTCCTTCTTTTGAAGTCTTCCGAGCCGATGGCAATCACTGTCGCGGCTTTATGGAGAAAGTGGTTCAACAGGTTCAGCCTGTCATGGTGACACCGCCCAAAACCGTCAAAAGAAACTCACGTTACATGTGGAAAGCTTGAGTGGCGGCCTGTCGAAATGCCGACTTGTATATCTCTATAGTATCTATTTAAAAACTTTTCGAATATTTAATTTATTTAAAAGTACTCAATAAATAGCTTGGCACAGCCATTGCTTATTGATCAGACCTTCGTAACTGGTTGATCAATGTGAACACTTCGACTCAAAACATACTGCAAGCTGTCTGGCTGGATCCGTTCAGCCCGCTTGATGATGAGCAGCGTGCCCAGTTGGGAGAGGCCGGCCTGGCATTACACGCAATTTCCACCTTGGGTGATTTGACCCTGGCTCTGCGCCGCGCACATGTGATGATTGTTCGTTTGGGCGACAGCGCGGATTTGCTGCGCGAGGTTCAAACCTTGATTGGTCAACTCGGTTTCAATGTTCCTGTGATTTGCCGTGTGGAAAGACGCCGCATGGAAGTCACCGTAGACGCCATGCGTCATGGCGCCTTGCACGTGTTGCCGACCGATGAATGGTCTGTCAACGCTTGGCAAGCAGCTACCCAAGGCATGCAACTGAGCGACAGTACACAGCCTAAAAGTTTTGTGTTTGTAGATCCGGTCAGTCAGCATTTGCTGGCGTTGGCTCAACGCGTGGCACAAACAGAAGTCACCGCTTTGCTGGTGGGGGCTACAGGCGCTGGTAAGGAAGTTCTGGCCAGAGTGCTGCACGAATCATCACTTCGCGCCAAAGGACCTTTTGTTGCTTTGAACTGTTCGGCTTTGCCTGAGCATTTGATTGAAGACATGTTGTTTGGTCATGAAAAGGGCGCATTCACCGGTGCCCACAAAGACCACAAAGGACTGTTCGAACAAGCCCAGGGCGGCACCGTATTTTTGGATGAGATCGGCGAAATGCCTATCCATCTGCAAGCCAAATTGCTGCGTGTTTTGCAAGAGAAAAAACTCAACCGTTTGGGTGGTGAAGTCTCTATCGATTTGGATGTTCGCGTCATTGCCGCAACGAACAAAGATTTGCGTCAAGCCATTGAAGCGCGTGAATTCCGCGAGGATTTGTATTTCCGTATCAGCACCTTCCGTTTGCGCATTCAACCTTTGTGCGAACGCCCCGGCGACATACTTCCCTTGGCCATGCAAGCTTTGAACCGTTTGGCCAAAGACAGTGTGCCTTTGAGCCTGAGCGTAGAAGCGCAATTGATGTTGCAGCAATACCCATGGCCAGGCAATGTGCGTGAACTTGAAAACGTGATCCAGCGCGCCGTGGTGCTTTGCCGTGGCCGCGTGGTGACACCTGCGCATTTGATGTTTGATGAAACTCAACCTCTCTATATAGAGCAGGCAACACAGGTCAACCCGGCTCAAGCTATTTATATCGCTGAACCAGCAAGTGCTTCAGTGGACAGTTTCATGAGCCCGCAATCCTCAGATGACATGAAGATACCGGAGCCGGAAGACTTGATGTCCGCCGTCAAAGCCAGTGAACACCAGGTGATCTTGGCCGCGATACAGGCCACTGACAGTCGGGTTGAAGCTGCCAAAAAACTGGGTATCAGTCCGCGAACACTGCGCTACAAACTGGCGCAATTGCGCGAGCGTGGCATGGACTTAGCCGTAGCCGCTTGAATCAGGAGCACACACCATGATTGACGGTATTTCAGGTAACAGCATCAATTCAATGATGGATACCATCCGCGCCTACCAACAAAAGGCCGCTGGGGGTATCGATCAAATCAATATCAAGCCGCCGCAGGTTCAAGATATTGCGGCACCGAAAACGGAGTTGCCGAATTTCACTGAATCAGTGAAAAACCTGCTGGATAAAGTCAACCAAACGCAAGTCAAGTCCACCAACTTGCAAGAAGCCTATCAACGTGGCGAAGACGTACCCTTGACTGATGTCGTGCTGGGTATGCAGAAATCCTCCCTGGCCTTTGAAGCGACCTTGCAGGTGCGCAACAAAGTGCTCAGAGCGTATGAAGAAATCATGAACATGCCGGTCTAACCTGAGAGAACACCATGGCAACCGCAAGTGCAACACTCAATTCCCCCCTAGGTACCAGCAACAACGCGCTGACCACTGATGCAGACAATGCTGCACGCGGTGGCGCGATGGTCGCCGGCGGCACATCTGTGCGCAGCGGCGATCTGGCTCGCTCCATCTCAAGTTCTGCCTTGACAGATCCCATGGGCATGATCCGCGATCTGGTGCGTCAACCTTCTGTCCGCAAAGTGCTTCCCATCGTCGTCATCATGATGGTGGTGGCTGCATTCGGTCTGGCCTCTATGTCAATGAAAACCCCGCCAATGCGGGCGCTGACCATGATGCTTCCCGAAGCCGACAAGCAATTGGCCATGGAAACTTTGAAGACCGCCAATTTCAGCCCGGAGATAGACAACAACACCGGTCAAATCATGGTGCCGGGAGACAAGTACCAGGAGGCGCGCATGTTGCTGTCTTCCAAAGGTTTGCCGCGCACTGAAGTGCAGGGCATGGACACGCTGAAAGACATGCCTGCCATGACCACCAGTCAGTTCATGGAACAGGTTCGCTACAACAATGCCATGGAGCAGGAGTTGGCGAAAACCATTTCTCAAATCGCCGGTATTCGCAATGCACGTGTTCACTTGGCTGCACCCAAGCAAAGCGTGTTTGTGCGCGATCGCGTGCCGACCAAAGCCTCCGTGATCATCACGCGTGCGCCCGGCAAAGAAGTGTCTTCTGCGAATGTGCAAGCGATTATTTCTTTGGTTGCATCCAGCGTTCCTTATCTGGCACCTGAAAACGTATCGGTGGTCGATAATTTCGGCTCCTTAATGAACGAGATGCTGGGCCCGCAGCCGCTGGGCCTCACAGGCGCTGAGCTGCAGCAAAAGCAGCAGATGGAAGATTTGTACCGCACGCGTTTGATGCAATTGCTTGCACCTATTGTGGGCGCTGAAAACGTGACTGCACAGGTCACATTGCAACTCGATTTCACACAAGAAGAAATCACAACAGAAGATTTCGACCAGCGTGACAAGGGTCCGAAAACTCGTTCAGAGTTGTATGTGGAAGACCGCAATACATTCAAAGATGCGATTGGCATTCCCGGTTCATTGACCAATACACCGCCGAACCCGCCTATCAATCCAGCCGCCACAGATGCCACACCCGCTGACCCCAATAAAGGTGTCAGCGAAAAAGGTGTTCAAGTGGTTGCACGCAGCACGAAAAACTATGAACTCGATCGCGCTGTCAGACACACCAAAAGCGCCATGGGAAATATTTCCAAATTGGGCGTTGGTGTATTGATCAACGAACGTCCTATTCCATCTGGCATGAAAGTGGAGAAGCCAGCCGATGGTTCGCCGCCTGCGACCACCATTCCCTACACACAGGAAGAGCTTGACCGTTTGAACCAATTGGTGCGTGGTGCAGTGGGCTTTAATGACAAACGCGGTGACGTCGTGACCGTGGTCTCAACCCGTTTTGAGCCGCCTGTCGATCCGAATGCTGTTCCCTGGTACAAAGACGAAGCCTTGGCTTCATTGGCCAACAGCGGTGTGATTGCTTTGTTGTTCATGTTGTTCTTGATGGCTGTGGTTCGCCCCATGATCAAGAAACTGATCAAGCCCGAAGTGGACGCTGCTGCCATCGCTGCTGCCGCACTGGCTGCCGCGTCTGCAGAAGCTGCCACCGCAGAACAAATCCGCAGCGAGCGTATTGCGACAGCGCAAGCCGATGCCGCGGCCCGAGTGGTGGCAGAACGCGCTGCCAGAGAAGAGGCCGAGGAAAAAGCACGCAAAGAGGCAGAGGCACTGGCAGAGGCCGAGCGCCTGGCCGCAGAAGCACTTTCGAAAGAATCTGAGTTGGCTGAAGAAGCCGCAGCGGCAGAAGCAGCGCGCATGGCTGAGGAAGAAGCCGCCCGCGAAGCAGAGCGCATAGCTGCCTTGGAATTGCAAGCGGAAGCTGGCGGAGAAGAAGTTGAATTGGAAGAAGGCGAATCGATGGAGGACTTGAAGGCTCGCATGGGCAAACTCAAGCCCAAGAAAGCCAGTATCCCTGCCGACTTGCTGAACAACGCCAACTCTTATGATGACAAAGTCGCATTGATCCGAATGATTGTGTCTGACAACTCTGGTCGTGTGGCCAGTGTCATGCGCAACATGATTCAATCTTGATGACGAAGAAAAAGCTACCAAGGAATTTAAATGGCTGAAAACGACACTATCCAATGGACCCCAGAGCTTCGTGCAGAGATGGAGGCCATGACCTCCACACAGCGAGCTGCTGTCTTGATGCTGTTGCTGGGCGAAGAACAAGCCGCTGAAATTGTGAAATACCTCAGTCCTAAAGAGGTACAAGCTTTAGGTGCAGCCATGGTGCAGGCCTCATCCTTGTCGCAAGGTGCGGTGAACGTGGTGCTAGACCAGTTTGTCGACATGTTGAAAAAACAAAACAGTGTTGGACTAGGTGGCTCTGACTATGTTGATCGTGTCATGCGACTTGCGTTGGGTGAAGACAAGGCTAACTCGGTCTTGAACCGCATCATGCCTGGGCAAGGAACCAAGGGCTTGGATATTTTGGCTTGGATGGATCCGCGCTCCATTGCAGACATGATACGTACTGAACATCCGCAAGTGATTGCGATCATTTTGTCTATCTTGGAGACCAGTGTGGCAGCTGACGTGTTGGTGTATTTGCCACCCGAAGTGCGCCCTGAGGTGATTCAACGTGTTGCTGCAATGGACACGGTACAACCGTCAGCCATGGCCGAGTTGGAACAAATCATGAAGCAGCAGTTTGCCAAGAACTCGTCTTCCAAATCTTCGAGTTTCGGCGGTATCAAAGCAGCTGCCGACATCATGAACAAAACCAAAACCGATTTGGAGCGTTCTGTCATGGATGGTCTGGAAGAAATTGATGCGGATCTGATGATGAAGATTCAGGATCAGATGTTCACTTTCGACAATCTTGCCAGCGTGGACAACAAGGGTATTCAGGTGCTGATGCGCAATGTCGAACCCGATCAGTTGATGGTGGCCTTGAAAGGCGCACCGGAAGAAGTGCTGGCGCGTTTTCTGGACAACATGTCCGAACGTGCGCGTGGCATGTTCAAGGACGACATGGATGCACGCGGCCCAGTCCGGGTCGCGGATGTGGAAGATTCACAAAAGAAAATCATGCGTCTTGCACGCAAGCTGTCCGATACCGGCGAATTGATCTTAGGCGGAGCAGATTTTGTTTAATCCGGACCCTCTCAAGCCGTCGACCAAACATTGGTTGGATGACACTTGGTTAAATTCCTCCACCCGGCCTATCCAAAGTTTTGGTGAGTTCGATTGGGACAGCGTTCCCAAATTGGATTACGCATTGGTGAAATTCCGCCAATTAGCGACACCCGAATCCGCCAAGGTATTGGACGAGGACAGCGGCTTCAAGTTGGAAACTTTTGGCAAGCCCTCGGATTTCAGGCAGGACCGTCAACCTAACGCAAAGATACAAGAAACGCCATTGCCGCATGAAACAGTTGATGAAGATGCGCTGACCATTGAAGACAGCAAAGCGCAGGCGCAGCTTGTTGCGGATGCACAAAAGAATGATGAATTGATTGCACTTCGCCAAGCGCAGGCTGAACGTGAACAACAAAGACAGTTAGAGCGCGAGGTGTTTGGGCCTGAATGCATGTGGAGAAACGCAGACGTTCACGCTTTGGATGAATGGCCTTTGGGGGATGATTCACCTGTGTTGGATCCGGCTGCACTGGCTGCCGCGCGTGAAGAGGCCTACGCCTCGGGGCATGCCGACGGCGCGCAGTCCGGACACACCCAGGGTCATGATGAAGGCTTTAAAAAAGGCTTGATTGAGGGCATTCAACAAGGCATCACTCAGGCTCAGGCGCATGCTGCTTCGACATTAGAGACGGCATTGCAAGAGCAAAAAAATACATTGGGTTCAGTCTTGCAAGAGCAACTTGAGTTGCTGCAAAAAGTCAATGACAAATTGAATGCATTCAGCAGCAATCCGCAGGAACTGTATGAACCTGTCAAGCGTTTGGCATTGCATATCAGTGAGCAATTGGTACTGGCTGAGTTGACTTTGTCGGGACAAGTGATTGAGCGTTTGGTACAGCGTTGCATGGATGAAATTGATTTACATGGACAGCCCGCCATCACGGTTGAATTAAACCCGCAGGACAAGGCACGGCTCGAAGACATGGGTGCGGATGTGATCAAACAAATGCAATTGCAGTCCGTCCCCAGCCTGCAACCAGGCAGTGTTCGTTTGCTGGTCAATGACAGCCAAATTGAAGATTTGATTGAGCATCGTTTGCAAGCCATGGCCAACCGGTTGTTGAACCAACCTGAACTGTGGCGAGAGCAATCGGCGTTCTTCCGTCAACCATTGGCCCAACGTGACGGACAGGTTGAAGACGTGACCCAACGCGTGACTTTTGATGAACCCCCCGAAGAGGATGAGCATGCTTGATTTCATCAACATCGCCTTGCGCACCATCATGTGCTTGGCATTCATTGCATTTGTTGTCAGACCCATGTTGTTGTCCATGGTGCGACGCGAACCCAATACGCTTGAGCTTGAGGAAATGGCTCAGTTGGCAGTCAATTCCGCATTCAAAGAGCAATTTGTGGAGTTTTATGCCAAAAAACCAGTGCTCCAATTGGAGTCGTCTGCGGACAAGCAAGTCATTGAATCTTCAGCCGCACCCGCAGTGAAGATTGCAGTTAAACCTGTGGTTCTGACCGAGCAAGAGCAGTTAGCACTTGAGGTTGAAAATGCAAGGTTGGCTGAATTGGTCAAAGGACATGAAGAGGAAATGGCGCGGCGAGCAGAGCTTGCCGCCAAAGAGAGCGAACGGCTTGCCAAAGTAGCGCAAGAAGCGCTGGCGTTAGGTGAACTGATTGAGGCTGAAGAAGAGGGTGATTCATCGCTTGAAAAAATGCGCCAAACCATGAAGAAAGAAAAGAAAAAACCAGCTATCCCAGCCGAATTGCTGGCGGGCAACAGCTACGAAGACAAGCTCATGGTGGTGCGTTACGTCACCGAACAGGAACAAAACCGCGTGGCCCATGCGATTCGCTCCATGATCAAAATTGGGCCTTAAGTCATGATGAATTTTGCCGACGATATCGATGCAGTCCTGCCCAGTTTGCGCACGCCACAGCCGCAGCGCAGTGGAACACTTGTGCGATTGGTCGGCATGACTTTGGAGGCGCGCGGTGTGATGGCGCCGTTGGGCGCATGTTGTGAAGTGGTGGGCCGTCACGGCCACCGGGTTGAAGCCGAGGTGGTCGGCTTCAATGACAAAATTTTATTTTTGATGCCTTTCACCGAACCAGCAGGCGTGGGTCCAGGTGACATGGTGCGCGTGATCAGCAACTCTTCCTTGGTCAGTCTCGGGCCTGAGTTATTGGGTCGGGTGATTGACGGCCGCTGCCAACCTTTAGACGGTAAGCCTGCGCCTGCTTGCAAAGAATTGCTCAGCTTATTGGGTCGCCCCATCAATCCGATGGAGCGCGGACCGATCAATAAAATTTTGGATGTCGGCGTCAAAGCGATCAATGGTGTGTTGACGCTTGGACGCGGTCAGCGTTTGGGTTTGATCGCAGGTTCCGGTGTCGGTAAAAGTGTGTTGCTCGGCATGTTGACGCGTTTCACCAAAGCCGATGTGGTGGTGATCGGACTCATCGGTGAGCGCGGTCGTGAAGTGCAGGCTTTCATTCAAGAGTCATTGGGTGAAGAGGGTTTGGCCAAGTCGGTGGTGATTGCCGCACCGGCCAACGTTTCTCCTGTGCTGCGTTTGAAAGCCACGCATTTGACGCATGTGATTGCGGAGTATTTCCGTGACCAGGGCAAAGATGTGCTGATGCTGTGTGACAGCTTGACACGCGTGGCGCACGCGCAGCGTGAAATCGGTTTGGCCATTGGCGAGCCGCCCACTGCCAAAGGTTATCCGCCTTCAGTGTTTGGGCTCTTGCCTAATTTGATTGAACGCGGTGGTGTGGGCAGGCATGGGCACGGTTCCATCACGGCCATTTACACCGTGCTGGCTGAAGGCGACGATGCGGCCGATCCGATTGTTGATATTGCCCGTGCGTCTTTGGATGGGCAGGTCATGTTGTCGCGCAAACTGGCTGATTCAGCGCATTACCCGGCGATTGATTTGACAGGTTCTATTTCACGTTTGATGCAGTCACTGCTCACCAGTGAAGACCTGAAATCCGCCAATAAATTACGCCGACTCTGGTCTATCTACCAACAAAACGTCGACTTGGTGCAGGTGGGTGCCTATGAACATGGTTCGAACCCTGAACTTGATGAAGCCATCAGATTGAATGACCGTATCGTGGGTTTCTTGCGCCAGGACATGCACATCAGCCAAGATTACGACACCACGCGTCAGCAACTGCGTGAATTGCTCAACCAAAATTGAAAGCCACTGACACATGAAACCCCGTAGCTGCTGGTCCGTTTTGGCAAAGAAAGCCAAAGACGAAGAGGACACCGCTCAAACAGCGGCGGCCAGAGCGCGCAATAAAGTCATTGAGTTGCAGCAAAGCCGACATCGCATGAACGAGTTGCTTGAAGACTATAAAAAACGTGCCATTGCTTCTCAGGCGCAATTGCAAACCATGTCGCAGACCACAAACAGCCGTCAATTTTTATTGCAACTGCAAAGCTTGGTGAATCGGGTGGATGAAGATTTGCAGGTGGCTTTGCGCGCGCTTGAACAAGCCAAATCGGTATTGTTACAAGCCACGCATCAGCGCATGAAAATGGAAACGATGCAAGAAAAGGATTTGCAAGCTGTGCAAACTTGGGAGCGCAAGCGTGACCAAAAAGAAATGGACACGCTGGGCTTGACGCTTTACAACCTCAAGACTTGACCCAAGCGGCTTGCAGCCAGTGCCAATAATTGGGTTTGAACGCCCACGGAATCATGGTGGTCACCGTGCCCGGCGCAAACACTGTTCTGGTGGCGTGGTCATGCCAGACGCCTTGTGCGTTCAAGCGCGTCAACAATTGCTGGGCTGCATCCTGATGCGTGAATACCTGTTGCTTGACTTTGACCTCTGAAGTGTCTTCAGGCTTGTCGTCCAAACGAATCCATTCAACAACATCACAAGCAGGCAATGCCATGCTGGTATCTATAGAGCCTGAATACAAATCGTGCAGACTTCCCCAAGCGCGGCCTTTCAACAAGGTCTTGAGTTGATTCAATTGGCGCTCTGCAATGTCTTCATCGCCAAGCCTCACACCGACTTGCCCCAACACATTGTCAAACCAGATGCATGCTCGTGGATGTTGCTTCAACAGGTTTGGTAAACCAGCGATGGCATCCGCTCGGTGGTAATTCACTTCAACACCCAAGGCTTTGAGTTCGCGCCCATGACGCAAGCCGAACAAAAGCGGTACCAACGGATCGATGTCATAGGCATCTATTTTTTGAAAGCGTGCCAGCCATGGTGTTGGCAGCATCCATCCGGCGCTGCCGCCAATCAACAGCAAATGTGACTGCTCTGTTTGAATGTCAGATAGAAAAGAAGCAATCAGCTCTCTGGTTGGCAACCAGCGCTGTAATGAACGCGCCGCATGCACGTGCCAATTCAGCCCGCCAGTACCCCCGGCATTGGCGATGTCTCTGATCCAGGTAGCCAGTCTGGTTCGACCGTCAAAATCAGATTTCACAAACATGGCGCATGATGGTGAAGACCGGCGAACTCGGTGGTATGGCTTGCCATTGCGCAATCACACCTTCACTGGTCAGCATATCGCCGCTCAGGTGAGCCCCGGTATATATCGCCAAGGAACGGCTGCGTCCTAATTTTTGTTGGCAATCTATTTCCATCAGCATGCGGCTGGA
>Ga0164295_10004072_pt1 | contig 11648 bp, 11 predicted proteins | sample GEODES006metaG_FD_111798 | JGI IMG/M metagenome (GOLD analysis project Ga0164295, IMG submission 111798) | Oligotrophic lake water microbial communities from Sparkling Lake, Wisconsin, USA - GEODES006 metaG | ecosystem: Environmental > Aquatic > Freshwater > Lake | place: USA: Sparkling Lake...
GCAAAAAACGGCAATGACCGATCTTCTGGATCCAATCATTGCCGCTTTCGACGATTAAAGGTGTCTCTATTTCATCAACTCGGCCAACTTAGGACCAATGGCCTCTGCCCAGATTTGATAGCCCGCCGCTGAAAGGTGTAGGAAGTCTGGCATGATGTCTTTTGTCAGGCTGCCGTCAGGTTTAAGGAACTTTTCGCCGATATCCAAGAAGTGGATGCTTTGTCCATCATGCAGTTTGGCAATGATCGCATTCACCTGTTTCAACTTATCGCGCCCCGGATTGGGAGCCGCCTTTTCTCCGCGTGGAAAGACAGCTAGGAGCAGGATCTTTGCCTGAGGTTGTTTGGCACGGATCGTTTCCACTATGACGGTTACGCCTTTGGCGATGCCTTCAGCTGGATCGCTGCCAGAGTTGTTGGTGCCGATCATGAGAACAATGGCTTTGGGTTTAATGGTGTTTAATTCACCATGGGTGATTCGCCAAAGGACATGCTGTGTTCGGTCACCACCGATCCCAAAATTGGCAGGCTTGTAGGGGCCGAAGGCTTGATCCCAAATTTCCTTCTTACCGCCCCATCCGGCTGTGATGGAGTCTCCCAGAAAAATCAATTCCGCTTGGCCCTCTTGAGCTGTTTTCACAAAGCGCTCATGGGCAGCCATGAAACCGGCATTCACTTGACCATCCGAGCCAAATTTTTGGGCTGCGACATCGGGTGCCTGAGCTGGTAAAACGACTAGTGGCTTGGCTACAGGTTTGATTGCTGGAGGCGTTGTCTCTGCCTGCAGGCCAGCGGCGATGAATAAAACTGTGGTAAGAGTAAGAGTGCTTATTTGCATGAGAAAGCCAGTGTGATGTGCCACGGAATCACTGACAAGGCTATTTTCGTCTGGGCTGCGATTCACTTTCTTTCAGGGTGAGGCTGTCGAGGTGGTGAAGTCAGTCGGGGGTCTTGCAATGCAAGTAAGGTTAAGCCGCATTGCGCTCGATGCGCTTTTTCAGAATCGGAGGCCGCTCGCCTTTGACGACAGCTTCATTGATGGAGACGGATTTCACATCGACTCGGCTCGGCACCTCATACATCACGTCCAGCATGATGCGCTCAAAGATGCTGCGCAGTCCACGGGCACCTGTGCCGCGTTTCACGGCTTCGCGGGCCATGGCTAGCAGGCCGTCTTTATTCACGGAGAGATCCACACTCTCCATGCTCAGAAGTTTAGCGTATTGTTTCAGCAGCGCATTTTTGGGCTCAGTCAACACACGAACCAGTTCTGACTCGGTAAGCTCTAGCAAGGAGCATACAACGGGGATACGGCCGACAAATTCGGGGATCATGCCGAAGTTGACCAAATCTTCAGGTTCCACTTCTAGCGGGCCATCGGGCTTACCTGTGGCTACGGCTTGGGGGGTGGAAAAGCCCATGGTGCGACTGCCTTTGCGGCGTTTTACGACTTGATCCAAGCCAACAAAGGCTCCTCCGCAGATAAACAGGATGTTTTCCGTGTTTACCTGAATGTATTCCTGCTGCGGATGTTTACGCCCACCCTGAGGTGGCACATTGCAGACGGTTCCCTCAATGATTTTAAGCAGCGCCTGCTGGACGCCTTCTCCAGACACGTCTCGCGTGATGCTAACATTGCCCGTGCTGCGACCTATCTTGTCGATCTCATCAATGTAGATGATTCCGATCTCTGCGCGGGCCACATCAAAGTCGGCTGCTTGGAGCAGACGCAAAATGATGTTTTCCACATCTTCGCCGACATAGCCTGCTTCTGTGAGTGTCGTGGCATCTGCGATGCTGAAGGGAACATTCAATATTTTGGCCAGTGAACGTGCTAGGAGCGTCTTGCCGCAGCCGGTGGGGCCTAACAGGAGCACATTGCTTTTTTCGATGTCCACCTCGTTCGCGTCAGACATCTTGCGTGGACTGCTGTCTCTGCGCAAAGCTTGCTGACGGCTATGGACAATGCGTTTGTAATGATTATGCACCGCCACACTGAGCACTTTTTTTGCCTGTGCTTGACCGATGACATGCTGGTCCAAGATGGCTGCGATATCCGCTGGCTTTGGCACGATCAGACCTTGGGGTTGATCCGCTTCTTGGACGGATTCTTTATCGAGGATGCTTTTACACACGCCGATGCAGCTATCACAAATGAATACCCCTGGTCCGGCGATGAGCTTTCTCACCTCGGCATGACTTTTACCGCAAAAGGAGCAGAGAGTGACAGTGGACGTGCGTGGCATGAAGTGCTGCAGTCTCGCACGCGACAGCTCGTATCGTCAAGACAAGACAAGCCGTGAAACATTTTCGCGACTTAAACCATGGATGTGCTCTACATTACCCTTTTAATTCCATGAATGACTTCGACTTTATCATCGTCGGCAGCGGCGCAGGCGGGCTTAGCGCAGCGCTGCATGCGAGTGAGCACGGGCGTGTGGCCATTATCACAAAGCGCGGAGCTTTGGACTCTAATTCCAACTGGGCACAGGGCGGGATTGCCTGTGTCACCAGTGAAGTGGATAGTATCGAGCAGCATGTGAGTGACACGCTGATCGCAGGAGCTGGCTTGTGTCATGAAGAGGCGGTTCGTATGATCGTCACTGAGGGGCCCGAGCGAATTGCTGAGCTGGTGAAATGGGGGGTGGATTTTGATCAGCGTCCTGCATCGGATGGGCATCTGGAGTTTGATCTGACCAAAGAAGGCGGGCACTCCCAGCGGCGCGTTCTTCATGCGGCCGATGCCACGGGCCGGGAGATCACGGAGAAGTTGCTGGCCGAGGTGCGCACACGGCCCAACATCACGCTTTATGAGAACCACTTCGCCGTGGACATCATAACGACAGCAAAGCTCGGTTTTGTCTCGGAAGATCGTGTCCTAGGGCTCTATGTGCTCAATGAGGAAACGCGTGAAGTTCTGACCTTCCGTTCCGATCGGGTGATCCTGGCCACTGGGGGCTGCGGGCGAGTTTATCTTTACACAACAAATCCGCGTGTAGCCACGGGAGACGGCGTGGCTCTAGCTTGGAGAGCAGGTGCTAACGTGGCAAACATGGAGTTCATCCAGTTTCATCCGACTTGTCTTTATCATCCTGAAAAGCGCTCCTTTCTCATCACGGAGGCCATGCGCGGTGAAGGTGCCAGATTGATCGGTGCGGATGGGAAGGATTTCATGCAAAATTACGATAAACGCGGGACACTGGCGCCGCGTGACATCGTGGCACGAGCGATCGACCATGAGATCAAGCGGACAGGGGGCCCTTGTGTTTATCTAGACATCTCGCATAAGCCTGCGGACTTCATCCTCAGCCATTTCCCCAATATTCATAAAGCGTGTTTGGAGGTGGATATCGACATCACCAAGCAGCCTATTCCTGTCGTCCCAGCGGCGCATTATCAATGCGGTGGTGTGGTCACCGATGTGAATGGCGCGACGCGTATTCGCGGTCTCTGTGCTGTCGGTGAAGTCGGCTGCACCGGTTTGCATGGTGCGAATCGTTTGGCCAGCAATTCGTTGCTGGAATGCTTGGTTATCTCTCATCGATCGGTGGAGCACATGCTGCGTAAGATGCCCATCGGTAAAGAGTCTGAGCAAGTCTATACGGTGCCGCCTTGGCAGAGCGGTGTGGCAGTGGACAATGATGAACTCGTTGTCATTTATCATAATTGGGATGAAATCCGCCGTCTGATGTGGGACTATGTTTCCATTGTCCGCACGGGTAAACGACTGCAGCGCGCCGCGGCGCGACTGCGCAATTTGAAGCGAGAGGTTCAGGAGTTTTACTGGAACTTTCGCATTACCAGTGAACTTCTAGAGCTGCGTAATCTCGTTGAAACGGCCTCCCTCATTGTCGAGTGTGCTATCCGCCGTCATGAAAGCCGTGGCCTGCATTACACGCTGGATTTTCCTGAAAAAGATGAAGCCCGCGCTCCTGCGGACACTACCCTTCGGCGTTACTAGTGGAAAAAGACACTTTCGGCAGTCTGTCGTAGCATCCAGGCTTTGTCGCTAGCGGTGAGAAAGTCTAGGCGATCACGGATGAGAGCAATCGAGTCGTGGTAGTTGTGTCCTGGATCGACTTGGAAGGGGCAATCACTGGCCCACATGAGTCGATCCGCGCCGAAGTAGTTGCGGCATTCTCGGATCATCTGGCCGAGATCCAGATAAGGCGCTGTTTTTTTACCCAGTGCATAAAAAGCGGAGGTCTTCAGGGTAACCTTCGGATACTTGGACAAATGCAGCAGTTGATCCAAGTCCGCGCGTGTTACCGGACCAGCCATGCCGACCCTTGCAAAGTGGTCGATCACCACGGGTGTCTGCGGATGTTTGGCGCACATTTTCGCGACCGGCCCGAGTGCCTCAGGATTGATGAGCAGGCACATGTTGAGTCGTTCTTCGGCGCCGACGCGCCACATCTCTTCGATGCCAGGAGAAGCTAACCAGGCCTCTACGTCTTTGCCTTTGGGAGACAGCCTGAAACCACGCACGCCCTGCTTTGCCAGCAGCTTCATTTGGGCACGCACATCCGCTGCCGTGTCATTTATCACGGCCACGCCGACAAATGTGCCGGGATGCTCCGCTATCATATCAAGCATGTAGCGGTTGTCCGTTTTGTAATAACTCATCTGGATAAGCACGATGCGCGTCACGCCTTCAGGGCTGGTATGAGCAAAGAGCTGCTCTGGCGTGAAGCTCGGCGGGGCCATGTGCTTTTTCTCAAAGCCTGCTGCTAGAGGATAGGTCTGTGTGTCTGGTGTCCAGACATGCACGTGGGCATCGATGAATGCTGTAGGATTCGTCGTGCCACAGAAGGCTAACGGAGCGCTTAGTGCGGCACTGGCGCCAGTGCTGATGAAGTGACGACGACTGATCATTGTGTGCAAGTATTACACGAAGTTGAGCAGGAATCTTTTCTGAAACTCTAAGGCCTGTTCCACCTGATCTAGTTCCACGTATTCATCGGCGGTGTGTGCTCGGTCGATGCTGCCCGGCCCAAACACGATGCTAGGAATGCCTGCACGGGACAGCTTACTGGCATCACAACCGAAGGGTACGCCGCAAGGTTCAGGATTTAAGCCCAGATCACGTAAGATTTGAGAAGCTGTCTGAACCACGGCTGATTCAGCGGGTGTATCCAGCGCTTCATCGACGAGAAGTAGAGGCTCTTCGATCTCTGCTGAGATGCCTGGCAGTTGATTCAAAAGTTGCTGATACTCTGCCACAGCTCTGGCCGCACTCTCGCCGGGAAGCAGGCGACGGTCGATTTCAATAAAACAGCGATCTGGGACAAAATTCACCTGCACGCCACCGTTGATTACACCCACATTGCAGGTGCCGCTGCCGACTAACGGATGTTGGATCACGGCCATCCGCGCATTATCTGACTCGATGGCTGCAAGGACCTTCGCCATGTGAGTGATCGCATTCACACCCAGATGTGGCTTTGAACTGTGCGCTGATTTTCCATGCACCACTATCCGGCAGCGCAGCACGCCTTTCGTTGCGATCACGGCTCGCATTTCGGTTGGCTCAGCCACGATGGCCGCGTCTGCCTTTAGGTTTTCACAAAGTTTTACCACTCCACGATAGGAGAACTCTTCGTCCACGACAGCAGCCAGGACTATTTCACAGGGCGGAGTGATGCGATCTTCTTTCAATGAAAGCATGGCGTGCATCATCGTGGCTAAGCCCGCTTTGGTATCACAGGAACCTCGGCCATACAATTTACCTTCCATAATGATCGGGTCAAAAGGCGGGATGGTCATGCCTTTGGTGGAAACGGTATCTGTATGCGCTTCCAGTAAAAGACGCCGAACTTGCTGACGGCCAGGTAGGCGTGCCATGACATTGGGCCGACCTGGAAAGACCTCTTCTTCCCAGGTCTCGATCCCATGCATCTGAAAAAAGCGCCGAACATAATTCGCCACTTCACGTTCCCCCGGTCCGCCCTCATAGGAGGAGTTCACACTGTTGATGCGGACTAGCTCTGTGAGGGTTTTGACAACGGGCGACATGACTCGATGATGAGCCGTAGCTACCGCACTGGCAACTTTTACTCGGAGTTATTCGCCAGCTAAGGCGTCGAGTAGATACTTCGATGGCTGGAAGTGCTCGATGAGGATCTCCTGTTGGCCACCGCGATTCATGCGAACCTGACGGATGTCAAAGTTAGGCGTTTTGTGAGGAGCAAAAAGGATGTCGTCGTGAGTGGCGTTTTGGTGCCGCTTAAACTGAGCCGGAGTGATGTGACCACCAAGATGGTCGTCGCGACCAGTAGCCAGATGGCAGGTGCCGAGAACTTTTTCATCCTGAATGTCAGACCCAGAAACAGGCAGCACCTGGGTGCCAAAACCCAGTTCACCCAGAACGCCCGTCATCGGATCGTCCAGTAGCTTTGCGTTATGAGCATCAATGGTGGCTTGATCACCACCGATCAGTTCGCTTTTGATGATGCGGCCGCCTGTGACCGTGAGTTTGCCCAGCGTGCCGTCTTCATACTTCATGGGGAAGAGGCCTTCAGCTCCTGTTGGGACGAAATAAACCTCTCCAGCCGGCAGATTGGCCACGTCTGGTGTGGTGCCTCGGCAGAGACCATGGGATTTTTGGGCTTCCTGGGCGCTTAACTCGAGCTTAGCAGTGAGGATTTCGCCAGATTCCAGCGCGAAGTCAATCTCCACGCTGTCAGCACGCGTCATGGCCAGACGGAGCTTTTCCGCATCTCGACTGACTTCCTCGTAATCAACAGCCAGTCCGCTATTCAAAATCACCTCATTGACCCCATGTAACGTTGCCCCACGGAAGCCATATTTCTTCGCAAATGCTGTCAGGGGTGCCGTGGCCGAAAAGGTCGAGATGCAGAGGATGATGTCGTAATTCGTGTAGATATCACCTTCCAGGCTGAGCTTGTTCCCCTGCATGTCCACGCATTCATCAGGCATGTCCAGATTGCTGCCAGTGGTCTGAGTGTAGGCGAACATCTCGCCGCCCTTGAGTGCTAATTCATCCAAGACGCCATTTTGTAGCCCCTGATAAAAGTATTTGTGGGCGCGGCCTTGGATCGCACGGGCTGGATTTTGGAGAAAAGCCAAGTCCTTGGCCTCAGCCAAGTCGGGTAGGTCGATCAAAATGCAGATTTTACAGCCGAAAGTAGGCTGAAAGACGGTATGCAGGAGACGGTAAAGGTCGAACTTTGGGAATTTACGCTCGTTGGCGGTGGTCTGAACGGTTGGCATTGAGGGGTGCATCATGTCGGGGATAATGGAAGTTTGGTAGAGCTTTTTACGGCAGTCGTGCAAAAATCAGCTGCTCTTTTCTTTTTTGAAATTTTGACGGAATCGTTGTAATTGGTCAAAATAGTCTGAATACAGCCGTCTCTGCTCTCGTCTCTACCCTCTGCCATCCCCTATCACATGCCCGCCTTCACTGCGCCTGAATCTGGCGAAGTCTCGGATTCCGACTTGGTCAAGCGTTGCCAGGCGGGCGATACCCATGCGTTCGACGCGCTCGTGAATCGTTATCGTGGGAAGGTTTACGCTATGACTTACCACATGATCCAGAACGAGACAGAGGCTTGGGACCTCGCGCAGGAGGCTTTCATCAAAGCCTGGCGCGCCATGCCGAATTTCAAGCTGGATTCAGCCTTTTACACTTGGCTCTATCGAATCACTCACAACGTGACCTACGATTGGCTGCGGAAAAAGAAAATCCAAGGGGATGGCGAGTTTGATGATTCCCATACCGACCATCGTGTAGCCGCTGGCGCTGAGGCTGTGGCCCGCCATGAACCCGCACCCGACACGGCTTTAAAAAATGCTGAACTAGGCGCCAGAATCCGTGAAGCCATTGCTAAACTCAGCCCTGAGCACAAGCAGGTGATCCTACTCCGTGAAGTGGAAGGCTTGGCTTATGAAGAGATCGCCGAGATCATCCCCTGCACGCTCGGCACCGTGATGAGCCGGCTCTTTTATGCCCGCAAGAAACTGCAAGAAATGCTGAAAGACACTTATGAAAACGCCTTCTGAAGACCATGACCTGATCCGTTTCTTAGACGGTGAAATGAGCAACACTGAACGCGCCAGCTTCGAAGCACGCATGGCAGCGGACTCGATGTTGAACTCTGAAGTCAACATGATGCAGCGCATGAGTGCCGATCTCCGCACTCATCTGCCTGCGGAGATGCCAGTGCCGTATGCGGACTTCTTTAATAGCCAAATTCAGGTGCGTATCGCTCAGGAAGTGCCAGTGACTTTGCCTGCTGCGCGCTCTCTGTGGTTTGACTGGCTGCGCATTCCGACTCTGGCCACTGCTGCTGCAGCCGTGGCCATTGGCGGATTCATGATCGTGCAAAACCAGAATCAGCCAGCCGGCAACAGCATTGTGCATAGCATTTATGTGCCGAATCCGTCTGTTCAGGCTCGCAGCTTCCATTCAGACGAAGCCCAAGCAATGGTGCTAATCCTTGATGGTGTGGAGGCAATGCCTTCAGATCGTCAAATGGTTAGCTTCCATATTCAGCGTACGGAAACAGATCAGGAAATGGCAACCACCACCCTGTTTGACGTAAGCGGTCAAGTCGTGGCAGTCGTCGCCAAGGACTCGCGCAATCAACCCCGTTTGCTGTCAGCCACTCCACGCGGATGAAATTGGCCTTTATCCTGATCTGTTTGACGGCTGCTGTTGGCTTCCTGAAGGCTCAGCAGCCCGTCGTGTCTCCTGTCGAATCATTGTCCGCAGTGAAGCCTGCTACCGATGGAAAAGTCTGGGGTGCACTCGTGTATGCCACGAATGACATCAAGGGTCTAAGTGGTTCCACCGAGGTGGCTCCTGCTGACTTTGCTGATATTCCAAGGAGACTGGGGAAGGTCTTTCCTTATCAGCGGTTTGAGATCCTGGGCCAACACCTTCAGGACGTCTTTCGTGAATACGAATCCTGGGTCGTGCCGACAAAGGATCTCTTTTTGAAAGTGGACTCTAAAGGGCCTGCTGATGGTGGCGGTATGAACCTGCACCTGCAATTCTGGCGTGACCAGCAGGTGCTTGTGAAAACGGATGCCGTATTGAAAGAAGGCAGTCCCCTCTTTATTGGCGGTCCGAAGTGGCGAGAAGGCCGGCTTTTATTCGTTCTCGTGCTCCAGAACAGCCGCTGATCAGTCAATATCATTCACATTTGGCTCCTTGCCCAGGAAGAGAGCGAGCACGAGTCCGACGAGCGTCCACTCAATGAAATGGTCAGCTACATTAACGATGAGATTACGCAAGGGGAGCTCAAACCAGATCCACTGCTGAGCATCCACTGCTAATCCAGCAAAAGCACCAAAAGCAGCAGCGAAACAGACTCTCCCGGGAAATGCGAGGATAAGAGGATTCATCAGCGCGCCGATGAGAAGACAACCGATCAAAGAGCGTATAAAGCTGCGAATCAGGCTCTGTTTCATATCACCATCTCTTTTCCCCGGCCGCACGATCGCATACATGTAAGGCCCTTCAGCGTTGGCAGCATCGATCTTGGCCCGCTGCTCTGACTTGTCTTCTTCTGAAGCGATGTCTAGGGCATCTCTTGGAAACGGCAGTACATACATGCCGCGGCCATTGCCAGCGTTTTCTTTGAGCACTTCAGCCACGGCGGCTTCATCTTTAAACTCAAACATACCAGCCTGATGCCAGCTTAGCTGCATCCAGGAAATGTAGCCCCAAAATAAGGAAACAAGGGCAGCCAGAAAAATAGCGAGAAAAAACTTCATTGGCCCAATCGTGCAGCCCATTATTGCAATGGCAAGTATTCATCTGCACCCGAAGTCTACTCTAAGCCCTGATCCGGCACTGGATCCAATGACCACTTCCTGCGCAATTTTTCACATCAATGGAGATACTTCGCGAGATCCCGCATCGCGATCACGGTACAGCCTTCATCTTTGAGATGCTGCATGTAGGCGTTGAATTTCTCCGGACTGGTGTTCACCCACGGATGTTTTAGATCTGGCACGCCGTGAAATGTCATCACGGCTATCTTGCCGGCCTTCGCTAGTGCCACAGAAGCTTTGAACTGCTCCAGCGTGCTCTCTGGCTTGCCGTCAAAGGCCTGCGGCAACATCAATGGATTGTCCGTTGTGGGATCGAAAGGTTTTTCGCCGCCTGCTCTAGCCAAAAGATAGCCGCGCTCCTCCAGTAGCTTAAGGGCTGCCTCGCTTGTGGCATAGCCGGGATAGCAAAAGCTAATCGGCTTTGGAATGCCGTATTTGATGCACTGTTGTTCGATGAACTCCACATCAGCTGCTAACTGCTCAGGCTTTTGCTTGGTCACGCCTGCATGCTTGCGTGTGTGATTGCCGATCTCGAACCCATCCTGATGCAATAGTGTGATCTGCTCCCAGGTCATGTAGTTCTTCTTGTCCACGAGGAACTCAAAGCCCTCCGTGATGAAGAACGTGGCTCCAAAGCCATGCTGCTTTAGCAATGGAGCCACAAAGGTTGCCTGACTGGCTACGGAGTCGTCAAACGTCAACACCACCAGTTTATCTGGCACTGGTTCGGCAAAGAGTGAGGAAGCAAGTAGCAGATGAAAGAGGAGGCGTTTCATTCCTGTCTATCTTCAAGGGGCATTGCTATTCTGCAAGTTTGTACCACGGCAGGTGATAAGGGTGGAGTCACGGATTCCGAGAAACCTTTCTCGTTGGTCAGAGTTGGATGGTTGTAAATTCGACTTTGATTCCTATGAAGGCATTGACTGCACTTTTCTTTCTGCCACTCGCCGCTCTCTCTTCTGACAAAGAGGCCATGACGATGGCTCACGCTGGTATTTCTGCTGATCAGCTGAACTTTTTTGAAAAGAACATTCGGCCGGTGCTGGTGGAGCAATGTTATAAATGCCACTCCTCAGAATCTAAGAAGATCAAAGGTGGACTGACGCTTGATACCAAGGAGGGTGCCATGCTCGGCGGCGAGTCAGGGCACCCAGGAATCACGCCAGGTAGTTTGGCGGAAAGCTCCATCTATCAGGCCATGACCTGGGCTAATGATGAGATGCAGATGCCACCAAAGAACAAGCTACCGGCGGATGTGTTAGCCCTTTTTAAACAATGGATCGATATGGGGGCACCTGACCCGCGGGTGCAAAAAGTAGCCGATGCCAGCGGTGGCAGACGTGAGATCAAGATGGACGAGGGGCGAAAGTTCTGGTCACTCGTCAAACCTGTGAAGGTTTCTCCACCAGCTGTGAAAACGGAGGGTTGGGCCAAGACAGAGATTGATGCGTTCATCCTAGCTGGCTTGGAGGCGGAAGGTCTCAAGCCCAATCGGGATACAGACCACGCCACCTTGATCCGTCGCATTGCTTTTGATCTGACAGGTCTGCCACCGACACCCGATGAAGTGAAGGCTTTCTTAGTTGACGGTTCCCCAGACGCTTTAAAACGCGTCATCGATCAATATTTGGACTCTCCTCGCTTTGGTGAACGTTGGGGTCGTCATTGGCTAGATGTAGCGCGCTACGCTGAGAGCAGCGGTAAGGAAGTCAACATCCTCTACCCCCACGCTTGGCGCTATCGCGACTATGTGATCGATGCCTTTAATCGCGACAAACCTTACGATCAGTTTCTCAAAGAGCAGATCGCGGGTGACCTCATGAAGTCGGAAAACAAGCGTGATCAGGC
>Ga0164295_10004073_pt1 | contig 11648 bp, 8 predicted proteins | sample GEODES006metaG_FD_111798 | JGI IMG/M metagenome (GOLD analysis project Ga0164295, IMG submission 111798) | Oligotrophic lake water microbial communities from Sparkling Lake, Wisconsin, USA - GEODES006 metaG | ecosystem: Environmental > Aquatic > Freshwater > Lake | place: USA: Sparkling Lake...
GCCGCCGCGTATGGAAGGCTACTCCATTCCCTTGTGCTCTCCTCATCCTCGCATCACTCAAGTGTCCCGTGCCGTCTGCTTCCCGGCTGCCTCTCGTCGCAGTACTTGGCGGCGTGCGCGTGCACCACGTTTGTCAACCACGCGACGCCGTCCGACCCGTATCTGTGCCAGAATACGCCGCTGCGCGTGCATGAGTGCTATGGCGCGGAGCCGGGCCAGTGGTGCCCGCCCGACATGACGCTTTGCACCACCCTCACCTTCCCTCCGTCGCCCTCGCCCGCGCCCACAGTGCACGGGCGCGCTCTCCAGGGACCAGTTTGGCCACCCCAGGCGCCCGGGCCGCCCGCGCCGCCGCCCCAGCCGTTAGGCGGGTTAGTGGTGGACCTCGGATTAGGGATGCTCGTCCTCGCTGGAGCGATCGTGTGCGCGGCGGCCAGCTGCCTGCTGAGCGCCGTCCTAAACGTGCTTAAGGGGCGCGGCCGCGACGACGGCGAGCGGCGCTCCCTCGTGAAGCAGGCAGTGCTCGCGCGTGCTACGCGCGCTCTGCTGCAAGCGAGCCCTGAGGGCGGGGCGGTGCCGCAGTGGCAGCAGGCGGTGGTCGCGATCGGCTCTTGCTCTGACGCGGGCCCACCGCGGCTCGTCGGCTCGGGCTTCTTTGTCGATGCGCAATCTCACGTGCTCGTCACCTGCTGCCATGTCATCGACGACATCGAGCAGGCGCACTGGCAGGGCGGCACAGTCGCCGCGCACGACCCTCACGCTGCCGGCGTCGCGATCGGCTTCGGATCGCCCGCAGTCTGGACGCACCTTGCGGTGATCCGGCACCTGTCGCCGGCGCCGGCGCCGCGCGACGCACGCAATGGCCTCGACCTTGCCGTGCTGCAGCTCGTCGGCCCGCTGCCCGTGCATCTAGCTGGGCCGCCGCCGCCGCCAGCACCCTTCGTGACCATCGGTATTGGGACGTCGTCCTCGTCCTCGTCCTCGCCCTCGCCCACGTACTCGCCAAACGCGTCGACAGATTCGAAGGAGGAGGGTGGCTCGCCGGCCGGCAGCGGCGCTGGCGCTGCCGTCCCAGGCGTGGCGTTGGCGGCAGTGCACCTGCAGTCTCTGGTGGACGGCGAGCTCGAGAAAGGCGAGCTCGAGAAGGCGTTACAGTTTGGTGGGGGCTCCGGCGGCGCCCTCGCCCCCGCACCCGTCGAGATGAGGACGCCTCCTATCATCTCCCATCATCTCGCGTCATCTCCCGTCGCGATGAGGACGCCTCCCATCATCTCCCATCATCTCGCGTCATCTCCCGTCGAGATGGGCGTGCCTCGCGCGCTCCCTCGCGCTTCTGACGTCTCCACGTCCTCGGCCTCATCCTCCTTCTCCACCTCCGCGTCCACCTCCCTCTCTGTCACGCCCTCGAGCATTGTCCGTGCGTTACCGCCGGTGGTCGCGCTGCCACTCGGCCATGAGTCCACGCTCACTGTGGGCGAGGACGTGGTCCTCTTAGGCTATGGGCGCGCTGGGCGCGGTGGGCCTCCAAGCGCCACCAACACGCGAGGCGTCTTTGCAGGCCGATGCGAGCATCCGCTCACCGGCGGCTGGCTGCGTACTGACGCTCTCATGCTCTCGGGCCATTCCGGAGGTCCGCTGCTCAACTGCCGCGGTGAGGTCGTCGGTTGGTCAGTGCGCTCCGGCTTCGATAAGGTGCTCAACGGCGAAGGGTACTACGCCGCCGGACTCAATGAGGTGCGACCCGCGTCTGCGCTCCGTGAGGCTCTTTTGCTCGTGCTCGGTGGACGGCCGCCCGCGGCGACGATCGTGCCAGGCACGCATCAGTTGGTGGGCGCGCAGGCGCGCGAGGCGGCCATTCTCGCGATCGAGAGGGTCCTGAATGACGACTCTCATCACCTGAATGACGACTCGTGCCTCTCGTCCCCGTCGCGCCACTCGCTTCCCTCGCCTTTAGCGTGGATGCGCAGCGGCAACGGCGACTCCTTCACGCGTCTCTCGTCGCCGCGTTCGGAAAGCTCCTCCCGCGTCGCCTCCGAGGAAGTGCCAAATGCCACCCCGCGCACCCCGCGCACCCCGCGCACCCCGCGCACCCCGCGCACCCCGCGCCGCAGCCCGAGGCGCGGCGGCGGCGGCAGCAGAGGCATCATCTCTCTCGGCCTCAACTCGGCGCACCTCTCCTTCAGCCTCAAGATCCGCGCGCCCTCGCTGCCTCGCTTCGGGCGTGCCCAGGTCTCCTCCTCCGCCGCGACCGCATCGACCGCCGCCGCCCCTTCCGCCCCCGCGGCCACCGCCGCCCCCACCGCGGCGGCTCCGTCCCTCTCCACCACCGCACCCTTGGCATGCCGTGAGCTCTCGGACACATGCTCGGACACCGACAGTGGCGCCGCCGGCACCGGATCGTCCACGGATGGCAGCGCGAGCGCGTCGGCGCTGCCGTCCTCGCAGCTCGCCATCGACCTCGCAATCCTCGGCTCGCGCTACCCGCGCATGAGCGGGCGAGGCCGCGAGGTACCTGGCCCTCTCTACCGCGTGTAGGCGGCGGCCCATGTGCCATACATGTGCCATGTGTCAACATTAACGCCCGCCTTCCTTATCTGGGCCGTTTGCAATGGGCAGGTGAAGCACGTTTTATTATGTCTGAGGGCGGTATCGCTGGTTCGCAGGCGCAGATCCGCATGGCTGGGGGCGGGAACGGGCAAGGGTCTTATTGGGTCATGCAGGAAGAGGTGCCATACGGCATTACAATGTGTGTCGAGTTGTGGCCCCATGTTTACATTCCATTCGTTACTTAGTTTTTCGTTAAAATGACTCCCTTGCGTTGTAATTCCAGCATGTTCGAAGTTCGTCATCCGGGTCATGCCCTCAACCCATCATCTTTCGGTGTGTCTTGTACATGCCCCCAACCTACGCGACCAAGTTTAGACACGCGAGTATTAACAGCCTGTTCACACACGACTGGCTTTCCTCTGTCTCTGCACTCTCGTCCCCGAACGCCTTGGGGCAATGGCGGTCAACCAGCTCAAGAATGCGTCACCGAGTAAACATCCGCCGATGGTATGCCTCCTCTTCGTCGCAGGTCACAATGACGTGCTCTTGCGGGAGATCGAGGCCGACTCGAGTGGTCGGTTTGAGCACCTCCGTGGTGTGCCCAAGGCGCTGTTGCCAGTGTCAGACAGCAGCGACGATACAATCCTTGGCACGTGGTGGCGCGAGGTGAAATCGCGCCAGCTCTTCACCGAGTGCTTTCTTGTTGTAAACGCGCACCAATTCAAGTACTTTGAGCGCTGGGCCACCGCTAATGGCTTCCCTGCGGAAAACATCATCAACGACGGCACCACGACGTACGAGGGCCGGCTCGGCGCCGCGGCGGACCTCGACCTCGTGAAGCGGCGTAAGGGTCTTGAGGGCGCCGACGCGATGATTATCGCAGGCGACATGCTCTTCTCGCAGGGCTTCGACATCTCGGGCGTGCAGCGCTTCTTCCGGCTGCGTGGCGGCGATGTGGCCGTCTACTACGAATTGGCAGCCGAGGAGAACGCGGAGACGCGCGGCATCGTCGAGGTGGACCCGATGAGCGCGCGCGTGACGGCCTTTCACGAGAAGCCGCACCCGGACACACTCACCTCGCGCTTCGCATCCGTCGTCTTCTACGCCGTTCGCGCCTCCACCCTCGAGTTGCTACCGGCCTTCCTCGAGGAGGAGCCCGAGACGGCGCGCCGCTCGTTCGGTCGGTTCTTCGCGTGGCTTGTGCGCCGCGACGTCGAGCTCTTCGGCATGAAGCTGCCCGCCGCCTTCGACCTGATCGGTCAGACCACCCTCGCTGAGTACCAGGCCTGCGCGAGCCGCGCACCGCCCGGCACGCTGGCCGCCGAGAGTGCGCCGGTACCGATCACACGGAGGGCGTACGCGCGTGTCGGGCTGATCGGTAACCCGTCAGACGGCTTCTTTGGCAAGACGATCGCGGTCTCTGTTGAGAACTTCTGGGCCGAGGTCTCCATCGTCGCCTCTGCACGTCTTCGGCTCGTGCCACACCCTCTGAACGATCCTAATGAGTTTGGGAGCCTCGCAGATCTCCATGGAATCTCGCGCAAGGAGGGGTACCAGGGCGGCCTGATCCTGCTGCAGGCGACGTGCAAGCGCTTCTACGAGCACTGCAGCCAGGCGGGCATCGCGCTCGCCAAGCGTAACTTCACTCTCCGCTACACGACCAACGTCCCGCGGCAGGTGGGCCTTACGGGCTGATGCTTATGACTGATGACTTGACGACTCATTAATGATCACTGATCACTTAACGTCCCGCGGCAGGTGGGCCTTGCAGGCTCTTCAGCGATCATCACAGCCACGCTGCAGTGCCTGATGGCCTTCTACTCATTGACCGAGGCCGACATCCCCAAGCCCCTGCAGCCCTCGTTCGTGCTCTCGGTCGAGATGGACGAGCTCTTCATCCAGGCCGGCCTGCAAGACCGCGTCATCCAGTGCTATGAGGGGTGCATGTTCATGAACTTTGAGCGTTCACTCGTCGAAGGGCGCGGCTACGGCGAGTACGAGCGGCTGCCCGTCGCGAACCTGCCCTACCTGTGGCTCGCCTACTTGTCGGACCCGTCTAATTCCGGCAAGATCCATTCGAACGTCAAGGCGCGCTGGCTCGCGGGCGACCCAGTCATCCATGAGGGCATGAAGCGATTCGCCCAACTGACCGATGAAGGACGCACCGCGCTCCTCGACAAGGATTGGCCCACCCTCGGCCGCCTCATGAATGCGAACTTTGCCCTGCGTCGGCAGCTCTACGGCGACGATTGCATCGGCCAGGCCGCCCTCGCGATGATAGCCGTCGCGCAGGAGGCAGGTGTGCCTGTCAAGTTCCCCGGCAGCGGCGGCGCCGTCGTCGGCATGTGCGAGAGCGATGCGCAGCGACAGCACGTGCGCGAGCTCTACGAGTCACGTGGCTACGTGTTCGCGGCGCTCGTGCCACACGAGCCGTCGCAGCCGTGATGTTGGGCACGCCCAGGCAGGTGCCCGACATCAGATCTAATTGTGGTGCCCGACGTCCGATCTATTCAAGACATTGTGAATCTCGCGACGGCATCGTGGGCGGCGCCGCTGCGTGTGCGAACGCTGGCGTGCTGCGTTGTCGTCAATACTATTTGGAATTTCGGAGCGGATTCGGTGTCGTGATTCGTATCGTATCTGGAGTTCTGGACCCTGTCCGGTCAGAGTCGACTGTGCCTGGGTCGAGGATGTATCTCGGCTCGGCTGAACGGAAGTAGAAGATGCGTGACAGAAAACAGCGGTTGGAATCTTTGCTACGACGGAAAACGGAAGATTACAGTTGTCGCTGAGCTATCTTTGCCCTCGCGTTCAGCCGACCGATCCAATCTCTAACTGCACTTTGCGCCGATTCCCACAAGGTCATACTACGACAGAGACCCAAGGGATCGGCCCCGGGCACGTCCACAGGCACGACCATATTGCGCAAAAGTCGGCGCGCTCGGCCAGAGTGATTTGCGGCGTCGAAGAGTTCAGTCGCATCGTGCGCTGCGAGCGCATCGGCCAGTAGCAGCTCGCTACCTGGATGGATGGTTGCAAAGGCGGTCACGTCGGCCACGATAAAAGTGTCCCTTTCGTGGGCGTCAACCATGTGCCATGGCACACCATAAAACTGCGCACCGAAGGGCTTGTAGCCGAACTTGCTCAGTTTGGTGCTCGCCACATGAAGGCGCACCAGCTTTCGGCCGCTGTGCTGCCGGGCCAAGTTGAGCCATGAGACCTCACCCTTGCCCAATAAGGCCCCTGCGTGCCGCCTCCAGCTGCGTCCAGCAGCTGGCGGAGGCAACACCCCATCAAAGAAGGCTTTAGCCACGCTGGCAAGGTGGATCTGCATACATGTTTTCCAAAGCTCGTCGCGACTCAAGTCGTCGTTGAACTCATGGCACACGGCGCTGAGCGGTAACAGCGACGCGAGGTCACAGAAGCGCCAGATGTGATGGCGCGCGTCGGAGGGCAGGTCAGGAAGCGATGTGGTCGCCGCCATTGGTTCGTGGTCGGGATGTTCAGCGATGGGAAGGCAAAAAATGGCGCCAGGAACTCGCCTCAAGTATAGAGGGTGTCCGGACACGTGTAGAAAGGTCCCGGGATTCCGGGTCTCGAACCCTCCTATTTCGGAAACGAGTGATCGCCGCCGCAGTACGAGCGACAGTCGCTTGCCGTCCGCGCCGCCACCAGCCGCGCCGTGCGCCATGTCGGCCGCCGCCGCGTCGGCGCCCCTCGGTGTCCAGCGCGAGGACTTCTTCTGGGATACGTCTGATGAGCCGCACGCAAGCCGGCGCAAGCTGATCCTTGCGGCGCACCCGGAGGTGTCAAAGCTGCAGGGGCCGGAGTGGAAGAGCAAGTGGATCACGCTCGGTCTGGTGGGCGCGCAGCTGTGGCTCTCGGTCGCGACGCAGCACCTCTCGTGGGTTCCCTACGTGCTCGTGGCTTACGTCTTTGGCGCCACGATCACGCAGGCGCTCTTCCTCGCCATCCACGAGCTTGCGCACAACCTGTTCTTCAAGACGCCCGTGTACAACCGCTACTTCTCCTTCATCGCCAACTTCCCGATCGGGATCCCCTACACGATTCCCTTCCGCGGCTACCACCTCGAGCACCACAAGTTCCAGGGAGTCGACGGCATCGACACTGACATCCCGTCGCTCCTCGAGTGCAAGATCGTGCGCGGCCCAGTGACCAAGGTCGTGTGGGCATGCTGCCAGATCCTCACCTACGCGCTGCGCCCGATGTTCATCAAGCAGCAGGAGATCACGCGCATGCACTTGTACAACTGGCTCGCGCAGATCGCCTTTGACGCCGCCTTTTTCGCCGCCTTTGGATGGAAGCCGCTCTTCTTCATGGTCTTCTGCATCTTCCTCGCGGGCGGTCTGCACCCCTGCGCGGGCCACTTCATCTCGGAGCATTACGTCTTCCCGCACAAGTCGGCCACGCAGGAGACGTACTCGTATTACGGCTACCTCAACTGGCTCACCTTCAACGTGGGCTACCACAACGAGCACCACGACTTCCCCTACGTGCCGTGGTCGAGGCTGCCAGAGCTCAAGCGCATCGCGCCCGAGTTCTACGACAACCTCGAGGTGTGCGAGTCGTGGGTCGGCGTCATCTGGGACTACGTTATGCGGCCCGAGGTCGGCCCTTTCAACCGCGTGAAGCGGAAGATGGACGTTAAGGCCGGGCATGACAAGGACGACTAGAGGTAGAGCGGTCTCAGCGGCGGCAGGCCGGCGCGTGCGGGCACAAACTGTTGAGAGCCAGTGTTTTCGTCGAAGATAGCTGCATGAATCGTGACGTGGTCCGTTTGTTGCGGGTTTTTTTGCCACAGAAAAGCGCACCCGACCACGTGTGAACTGCGTCAATCTTGCGAAGTTCACCCAGATCGATACGAGATCCGACAGAACGCACCGCGCCATCAAGGAAGCCTCACCACCTTCCAAGGCCGGGTGACGGATGCCTCTGGCGACCGTGCTACTCGCGTCTATTGTCTTCGTGCCGTGGCCAGCGCCACCCTCGGTGACTGCCACTTCGGCGAGCCGAGAACCTGTAGTCAGGCTGAAACGAACACCATCCCCTCGTGCCTCTTATGAAGGCTCCGATGCCTGCCAGCCACAACCTCCGAACGTCTACTACAACCAACCCCAGGTCGATAAAGTGGCCGAGTTCATCAGACAGGAGACTCCCGGATTTGACGACCAACAGTGGCCACCTGGTGCTCCCAATCACGACGGGGCGAACGTGGCCCCCAGCTACGACGTCAATGCAGCTGCTCCGGGCTACTGGGCAGCTACTGGGAGCTACTGGGCAACCTCGGAGTATGACGCCCAGTGGACCCCTTCCGGCGTCGACGCCTATGAGGCCAACGTGGCTCCTGATTTCGATCCCAACCAGGCGATCCCGCCGCCCTTGCCGGTCACAGACGACCCCTTCGTGTTGCTGGGCCTCGACCCCGCCTTCGCCGGCGATGTGAGCGCCATTAGGAGCTCTTACCTTCGCCAAGCCAAGGCGTATCATCCCGATGCCTCGGTCACCAGTGCGACGCCGGAGCATATCAAGCAGCGTATCAACGATGACTTCTCGAGGATCCAAGCGGCTTATGAGCAACTGCGGGACGGAGGCGGTTCGGTCGACAGAGCCGCATCGGGAACACACAGGAGGCCCAGCAACTGGCAAGAGGGAAGGCGATGGCACGAGGGAGCTGGAAGCACAGGATACGGCTTTGGCCAGTCGATGGGGGTACACTGGAAGTCCAGCGTGGATCCACGAACGAATGCCCCGAAGCGCACACCACCTCCGCCAGTGCGCAACTCTGTGAAGTCCTATGGTTTTGTCGGATTCATGAGTGATGAGGAACGGCGAGCCGCGAGCGCTGCTGCTGCTGCCGAGGCCGCGAGCGCTTCTTCTGCCCAGGCCGCGAGCGCTGCTGTTGCGCAGCAGGCCCAGCAGCATCCCAGCGTCCAGGCCGCCACGTCATCTACACCTTTGAACGAATCAGCCAGCGCGAACGTGACGGCAGCCGCAAAGGCGACTGTGCCTCCTCAGTCGCCCGTCGCCGACGCGGCCGAGGCGAAGGTCGCCGGCGCCGAGGATCACGCGGCGGCGGCGCGGCGCGAGGCGGAGCTGGCGCTGCAGCAGGCACTGCGCCGGGCGCTGCAGGAGGCCGAGGTCGAGCGTCAGCGCGCGGCCAAACTCCTTGTGGACCTTGCGGCCTTTGAAGAACGATACCGGTGCCTCGAGGATAAGCTACAGCAGGCCGAAGAGAGGCTACAGTGCAATGTGCAGCAGGCTGACTTGTTAGCTGCCGCGAACCGGCTAGAAAGGGATCGGCTCGAGAAAAAGCTCCATCTCGCTGCTGAACAGATGAAGAAGGAGAGGCAGCTGCACGAGGAAAGGCTCGCGATCATGGCTTCTGGTGCGGCCAAGAAAGAGGAGGAACTGCGCGAGGAGCTGCTCGCGACACATTCGGAGGAGAAGAAGGAGATGGACCAGAAGGTTAAGAGTATCGAGGCGCGATTGAGAGAGTACACAAAGCCATGGTACCAACAGCGGCCGAGAGGTCAAATGTACTAATTAGGTGGACGGCGAGATCATGGTGTACCTGCGACAGCGCTGCCGCGGTCCGCGGTCCTGAGATTCGATTTCTTGGCCCATTTTCCCGCGTTATCCGCGTACGACCGAACCCCGCACACGTCTGTCACACGACACCGCGCGATCGCCGTGCCCGGGCGCGGAAACCGGACGATCCGGTATCCGCGCGATACGAAATCGTTAAAGAGATCGGCCGGTAATTTAAGCCGGCGCGGGTTGACGAGGCCGAACCGCGGTGTGGGCCCCTGCGTGCGTGGCACGGGCCCAGCACTTGAGGGGAGGAGGACGTAGGACGCAGGACGGGGGCTCGGACGCTGATGCAGGGCGGGGGCGGATCGCCGGATCCTCGATTTCCGGCCGGCGCGCGGCGGCGTCGGACAGCTGCGGAGACCCGGCGCGAGTGCCGCGTGCAGGCGTGTGCAGCCTGCAGCGGTCTCGGCCGGTCGACGTGGCGTGCGGTGCGATAGTAGATTAGGACGTATACCCCGGCTCCGATCCGGGCACCGGCAACCGTGAACCGAGGTCTCCGTCTACGACATCGGGGCCCCGGCCGTGTTCCCGGTGCCGGAATCCCGCTTCCCGGCTGCGCAAGCGCAACTCTCAGCAACAACCGAGGCAGAGGCGCAAGGCGCGCGTGTCCCGTGCACTGCCTGTCAAAGCGACCACACGTTTTATTATCACGTACGGCGACGTATTACGACGTAATTACGCTCCGGTAGCGTTAGAGAACACGACGGGTCACGTACGCGCCAAAAAACAGCAAGATTGACAAGACTCACCGGGCATGGGTGCGGTCTAGACCCGGCACCCCCGATAGGCATCAGTGCGTCTTGGCTCTTGCGTCTAGTCCGAGGTCGCAACTCACGGTCACTTGAGCTCTCCAGCTGCGTGTAGCTCTTCTGCGAATCTGTACAACTCATCAGCTGCTCCTTGAGACGTCTCCCCGAGCACCGAAGCTGCACCATACGCATGGCAAAGCTCGACGGCATTCAAGCGGCCACGTGGATTGCGCGGGTTCAGGTGCGCCGCACTTCGATACGAATCGAATGCGTCCCGCAGCCGCCCAAGTTGCTCATAGGCCAATCCCTTGTGGATGGCCACGATCGCTTCGCGCGGATTCAGATCGGCCGCGCGTTGTAGAAGTAGCAGCGCCTCTTCGGGCTTCTTCTCCTTGAGAGCGTGCCTCGCGACGTTGACAAAGATCTCGAAGTCGTTCCCGCCCGTCTCCTCGAGAGCAAAGGCGTAGCACTCCCGGAGCTCATCTTCGAGCCTCTCACGCTCGCGTTCGTCCAGCACGTGCTTCTCGGGCGCACGCCCTCGACGGCCGAGGACCTCGCCATAGAGGGTCTGGGCAATCCATGTGGCCCTGTTGTGGAAGCGACGGCCATGCTCGGCGAGGGGCATCTTCGTTGGGTTCAAGAAGACGGCCAGAACCCAGCGCTTACCGCTCGTAATGGGGAAGCCGCCGTGACGCAACCCAGACGCGTGAATGAGAGCGCATCCTTGATCGAGGGTGATGGTCTGATCGATAGCCTCGATGTAGGTCCCGCCACCCGTGTACTCGTGCTGACTAGCGAGCGGGATCACGAGCGTGATCATCGAGCTGTCGCGATGCACCGGCGTGTGCGGCAGCTCGAAAGAATCAGCATCGTAGTTGATGATGAGAGCGTCGTAGACCCAGAGCTCAGTGGGGTCAGAAACTACGCTCGGGAAGCACAGCGCCGCAAGGCTCGCCAAGCGTGGCAGCCCTTGCGAGTTGAACCATTCCAGTGCCCCTGGCAGCTGGTGGACCGCCACCTCACGAACTGTGCTGGCCAAGGTGTACACATACTGCTCTCCGGTCGAGAGCAGGCTACTGGCCTCGTTCCGCAGCAATTCACACTCACTGATGGAGAGCGTCTGCTGCGCGGCAAAGATGAGCTCGTCGCTGTCGAAGGGGCAATCGCACCCCATGCCCAAGGCTTTCCGTGACACCATCCACGACTCTGTGGGTTGATGCACTTGAACAGCAGCGGCAGCGCGCCGGAAGCCCATGCTTTTGCTCTCGCTCAGCTCGTCCTTGTGCAGCGCAATGTTGCGGTTGCGACCTTCGGACTTACGTAGGTGGTGCCAGCCGCGGCTACGCCAAGCCTTTGGCGCAATCATCTGCGACGCAAGCTCACAATTGGCGAGATCGACATGCTGTTCCGCATGGAAAGGAGGTGTTGCAGCTGCGGTGAGGTGTTGCAAACGAGGTGCTATGCATCGGGTTTGCACAGAATGTGACCTTGGCTTCAGCAAAGGGACCGTCGGCATCCAAGCACCAACGCAAGTGATCATGAGGACAACTGAGGCTCGACTCGCGCGGGCCATTGTGCCGCCGATCTCGAACTTGAAACTCAGGTCTACCGGTACCCTTCCCGTCGAAGTTCAAGAGTGTTGTGTTTTTTGTTTAGGTGGAGTGCACGTTCGTGTTTGGTGGCAGAGCACGAAGAAGTGCTCGCCTTGCTTCCAGGACAACCCTGTTGCCAGCCTTGGCA
>Ga0164295_10004074_pt1 | contig 11648 bp, 13 predicted proteins | sample GEODES006metaG_FD_111798 | JGI IMG/M metagenome (GOLD analysis project Ga0164295, IMG submission 111798) | Oligotrophic lake water microbial communities from Sparkling Lake, Wisconsin, USA - GEODES006 metaG | ecosystem: Environmental > Aquatic > Freshwater > Lake | place: USA: Sparkling Lake...
CCCGTCATGAACGGGCTGATGCGCACGATGGAGTCGATCATCAGATACGACAGCGCGCCAATCGTCGCCGCCGCTGGCTTGATCTTGAAGCAGGACAAAAAGAACCCCACCGAACTAACCGCCGTCATCAGCACGCCCATCAGCAGCGCGCATTGAAAGTAGCGCCCCAAAGCCTCATCGGGACCAAAGAAGTTCAGCACGCCCATCTCCGGGATCCAGGCGAACAATCCCCCGCCCCAGCCACGCACCGCCACGCCCAGGGCCAGCGCCGCCACGGCTGCAAACTCGACCAATACGAACGCATACAACGAGCAGCTGAAGAACTTCAGCCCCAGCAGTCGCAGCCGGCTGATCGGACGCGCCAGCAACAGGCGCATCTGGCCGTCCTCGCTCTCCTTCGCCACGATGTCGCCGCTCACCAGCGCCAGATACAGGCCGCCGAGCAGGAAAAGCGACAGGTTCATGATCAGCAGCGCGAAGGTCGGGGCCGAGATATAAGTCTCCACCGCCTCCCCTTGCAACGCGACCTGACGCTTCAACGCGTCCTCACCCTTCATCAGCTTGATCACCAGCCACAGCGCTACTTGCAGCAAGGCGAAGGCGACAAAGCCCATGTAGCTGCGCTTGCGGGCAAAGAGCTTCCAGAGTTCAGCGCGGAGTTGAAAAAGCAGAGTGGTCATAACAACGGTCGATCATGCGTTGGATGCCGGAGGCATCCCAGCCATTAGCCAGGGGTCGAGCGAGGCACGAGCGAACACCCCTGGTTGGCTTGGTCGCAAGACCCGACCCCGGCAGCGGGTCGAAGCCATCTGCCATCGCTCTGCATCCATGTTGTTGTCAGCCCTCATTTGTTTCGCCCGGTGAGTTCCAAATAAATGTCCTCCAACGACGGCCGCTCCAGGCCCCAGCTTTCGATGCGCACGCCGCCTTCGACCAGCGCCTTCACATACTCAGGCCCTGTCACATCCGACGGCAGCTCGACATAGCCTTTCTTGCTCAGCGTCGCGCCGATTTTCAGCGTCACCGCATCCGCCTCGCGCAAGTCCGGGGTCTCCAGCTTGTAGCGCGCCTTGGCTTTGCTGCTCGCGCCCAACGTGCCTTCGTAAACCTTGCGCCCCTCCTTCAGGATCACGCAGCGGTCACACATCATCTCCACCTCGGCGAGCAGATGCGAATTCAAGAGAATGGTCATGCCCCACTCGCGGCGCAGGCGCAGGATTGTCTCGCGAAACTCACGGATGCCTTCGGGATCAAGGCCATCCGTCGGCTCATCCAGCAGCAAGCACTGCGGGCGTGGCAGCAAGGCCTGCGCCAGCGCCAGACGTTGCCTCATGCCGTGACTGTAGGTGCCGGTCTTCCGGCTCGCGGCCTGCGTCAGGTTCACCATTTCCAAAATGCGGCCTGCTTCTTTTTGATCCCACCAACCGGACAGCGAACACAGCACACGCAGGTTTTCCCAGCCAGTCAGGTAATCATAGAACACCGCCGACTCAAAGATCGCACCGATGCTACCCAGCGCCTTCGCCCGCTGCCGCTGCACCGACGCACCCGCGATGCGCACCTCTCCACCGTCCGGCCGCACCATGCCGAGCATGATGCCCATGATGGTCGATTTGCCCGCACCGTTGTGCCCCAGCAAACCCACGATCTCGCCCTGTCCCACATTGAAGCTGACGTTGTTGAGCGCTGGCTTCGCGCCCTTGCTCCAGACCTTGCGGAGGGAATCGGCTTCGATCATATCATCGCCTTCCCATCCGGTTTTGCAGCTCTTCCATCAGCGGCGCGAGGTTCAGCTTCTGCTTGTCCGTGCCGTTCTTGTAGTAGTCAGCGAGGTTGCCTTCGATGAGGCTATCGAAGACCTTCGCATCGGCCTCGGTCAACTGCTCCATGGCCGTTGCTCCGCCCGCATTGCGACGCAGAGAGCCACGCGCATTGCCGATCATCTTGCGGCGGTCATCCTTGCTCAGCAGCGACCAGGCTTTCATCAGCGGCTGCACCTGCGCCTCCACGATGACGGACAGGTAATGCTTCCGCTCCTCCTCCGTCAGCTCCATCATGAAAATCATCATCTCGCCCGAGGCTGCATCTTCCTCGCGCATGGTTTTGCGCTGCTCCACGTCGAGCAGGGTGTAATACTTCGCCAGCTTGTCGAGATACGCCCTGCGCTCCGCAGGCGAGGGCTTCTTGCCGTTACGCCATGGCGCTTCGCTCACGATTTGGCTGACCTTCTCAGGCGAAGACACCGCGTCCTCCGTCAGGCTCATGACGATGGCCACGCCGCTCCAGATGAGGGCAAGCGCGACCAGCGTGGGAATGAGAATGCCGGGTCTCATACGGCCTTTTTACCTCGCCCCAGCTTCCGCTTCAAGCCACCAGCAAAGTCTTCCATCTCCTCATTCTTCAGCAGCAGGCTCACGCCCAAGTAAACTACGGCCGCCACGCTGACCACACAGCCTAGCAGGATGGCGCGCATCAGCACGCCGTGTTCCGCCCAACTGGCCAGCAAGGTGTTCTGCCCGGCCCAGCACACACCCGCCATGCACAGAGCAGCGATGGTGATCTTGATGCCCGAGGCCATCAAAGCACGGCCATCGAACCGGCCCGCGTGCTTGCGCATGGCGAAGAACAGACAGCCGAAATTAACCGCCGCGCTGATGCTGGTGGAGAGCGCGAGATAGCGATGGTCGAGGTGCCAGCGAATGACGAACAGGTAGTTCAGCGTGGCGGTCAGGATCACGCAGAACACACTGACGATCATCGGGATGAAGCGCCGCTCGATGGCATAGAACGCAGGCTGCAACACCTTCAGCCCACTGTAGAAGACGAGGCCCAGGGAGTAGGTTTGCAAGGCGACTGCGCAACCCGCGACATGCAGTGGATTGGTTGCCGCCGCGCCATTCCCATAGACCAACGACATGATCGGCCAGGCCAGCATGGCCAAGCCCACTGCGCTCGGCACACTCAATAGCGCACCCATGCGGATGGCCTTGCTCAGCGTGTGGCGGAAGTCATCCGTGATACCGTTCGAGGCCATGCGCGCCAGCGAAGGCAACGACACCGTGGCCAAGCCCACGCCGAACAAACCGAGTGGCAGCTGCATCAAACGAAACGCGCTGTAGAGCCACGTCACCGGGCCATCGCCCGCGACATACGAGGCAAAGATCGCGTTCAGCATCACGCTCACCTGCACCACGCTGCCGCTGATGATCGCGGGCCACATGAGCTGCAGCGTCTGCCGCACACCGCTGTCCTTCCAGTTGAAGTCGAAGCCAAACGCGAAGCCCACCTTCTTCAGCGAAGGCAACTGCACCAGCAACTGCACCAGCCCGCCGACCAGGGTGCCGATGGCAAAGCCAATGACCGCCGTCTTGCCAAAGTGCGGGTCCAGCCAATACCCAACCGCGCCGCCCACGACCATGCTGCCAACGTTGAAAAACGTCGAACTCATCGCGGGCATGAAGAAGACCTTCTTCGCATTCAGCATGCCCATCACCAGCGCCGCCAGCGACACCAGCAGGATGAAGGGATACATGATCCTCGCCAGCGTGATGGTGAACTCCAGCTTCTCGCTCAGCTCCTCGGCCGAGATCGCATTCTTGGGGTTCGACGGATTGCGCCAGCCCGAGGCCAGCACCCAGATGATCCAAGGCGCGAGCAGCACGCCGAGCGCCGAAACGATCGTCATGAACACCGAGGCCAGCGTCACCATCTTCCGCGCCAGCGACCATGCCGCCGCATCGCCCTCGTTCTGCGCCTTCTTCGCAAACACGGTCACGAAGGCCGTGCTCAGCGCGCCCTCGGCAAACAGATCGCGCAGCATGTTCGGCGCTTTGAACGCCATGTTGAAGCAGTCCAGCCAGCGCAGGTTCGCTTTGTCCGCGAACAACGAACTCAGAACCACCTCACGCACGAGGCCGAGCAAACGAGAGCAAAGGATCGCAATCGAAACCAGCCCCAGCGCCCGGGCCGTGCCCTTGGCTTCAGCTTTGGCGGTGGTGGCAGGAGCGGGAGAGGTGTCGGACATGAGTGGGAGGACTGTCGTGTGACCTGCGTGTGGATCAACCTTAGCTGCGCTTCACACTCGCCCTTCTCAGCCGGTCCATAACGGCCATGCCGATGCCTTGTTCAGGGACAGGCTCGGCGATGATCTCGTCCACACCAAGCTTATCGAGTTCCCGCAGGGCGTAGAACAAGCGGACACCAGCTTCCACCAGCTTGCCTTTGCCGGGGGTGAGGATGTGGATGCCTGCCCATTCTTCGACGAGGTCGATGTAGCCATCGTCAGGCTCGCCGCGGTAGCTGAGCAGGGCGTAGCGCTTGCCGAAGTCCTGGGTGAAATCTTCTGGGCTAGAGAGCAAACGCAGCGGCGTGCGCGGCGCGTAGTGACTGGCCAACATGCCGGGCGCTTCGGCGGCTTCGCCGTCCTTGTGCTTGGCTTTGAAGCCGTGCTTCACGACGCCGAATTCCTTCAGGTCATCGGGCGTGATTGGGCCGGGGCGCAGGATGGTGATCACCGGCTTGGGCGTGCCTGCGGGTGGGTCGATCTTGATGATGGTGCTCTCGATGCCGTGGTTGCTCGCGCCACCATCGAGGACCAAGGGAATGCGGCCTTCGAGTTCAGCCATCACCGCGCCGGCGGAGGTCGGGCTGATGCTGCCAAAGCGGTTCGCACTGGGCGCGGCCAGCGGGCCATCGAAGGTGCGTGACACGCGCATGAACACGGGGTCCTTGCTCACACGCACCGCCACCGTCGGCAATCCAGCGGTCACGAGATCAGGCACGCAGGCTTTCTTCGGCAGGATGATGGTCAGCGGCCCGGGCCAGAACTTGTGCGCGATCTTGTCCACTACGTCGGCAATGTCGGCAGGCACCTCGGCCACGTCCTTCAAGTCCTTGCGATGCGGCAGATGCACGATCAGCGGGTCAAAGGTGGGGCGCTCCTTGGCTTCAAAGATCTTCGCTACGGCCTCAGCCTTCAACGCATCGGCTGCCAGTCCATAGACAGTCTCTGTTGGCAGCGCGACGACCTCTCCTTGCTTCAGCAAAGCCACTGCTTCCTGGGCAGCAGCGTCGAGGGTTTCGGGTTCGTCAGTGGGCAGGAGGCGCGTGGTCATGGGCCGCGCAGCCTACATGACCCCAGGCATGAAGCAACGATGGAGCTTATCGCATCGGCGGGCCATACCACTCGTAGCACATCAGATAGACGATCACGCCGGTGACGCTAACATAGAGCCAGACCGGAAACGTCCATTTGGCCATGCGCTTGTGCTTGTCGAAGCGCTGCCGCAGCGCGGGCACCACGGTCATGATGATCATGGGCAGGTTCACGATGGCGAGGAAGATGTGAGAGATGAGCAGCGGGTAGTAGATGTTCCGCGCCAAGCCCTGTCCCATGAACTTCACACTGCCGACATGGTAATGATAAATGAGGTAACAGGTGAGGAACGCGGCGGAGATCGCCAGGGCGAGGCTCATGGTGATGATGTGCGCGCGGCGCAGCCCGAGCTTGATGAAGAAAAAGCCGATCAGGAGCGCCACGGTGGCGCAGGCGTTCAGGGTCGCATTGACGGCGGGAAGGTCGTAAACGGTCATGGCTTCGGAGCAGTCTTTTCTTGTTCGGCGAGGAGGTAGGCGAGGTCTTTGCGAATCTTCTTCTGCGCGAAGGCACGGAACTCCGGATCCGGGCTCATCACATCATACATGCCGCGCAGATGCCCTTCGTGATCCACCAGGGCGATACGCATGTCGTGCTCATACTTGTCGACCTCGCTGGTTTGCTTGTCCTTGGGCTTCTCCTTGACCTCATAAAACTTCACCACGCGGGAGAGGTAGGTGCGGATCTTGGCTTGGTCGCCGTTCACGAACCACCAGTTGTCCTGCGTAATGTCGTTGGCCTCGGCATACTGCTTCAAGCGCTCCGGGCCGTCATTCGGATCAATGGCGAAGGACACAAAATGCAGTCCCTTGTGCTTCGGAGTGAACTCATCGTAGAGGTCCTTCATTTCGCTGACGATCTGGCTGCATCCGACCGGGCAGGTGGTGTAGACATGGGCCAGGACGAGCACCTTGCCCTTCACATCGCTAAGCTTCACTTGCTTGCCCATGCGCTCTTGCAAGCCGTCCAGATCCTTCTCCAGACGCGTCAAATAAGCGGGGCGTTCCTTCTCTTCCCTCAGGCTCTGGGTGACGGCGTAGTTGTAAAAAACCACCACCCCCAACGCCATGATGATGACGGGAAGCCAGATGGTCAGCGGATGGACAGAAGGTTTTGAAGCGGCTTCGAACATAAGAGGGGCGGAGGGTTGCTGAGGTCAGCGTTTCCAGGCTATTACGCTCAAGATCAGCGCGGTGGGCAGATACATCAGCGTGCAGAAGAACAATTTTCGGGCGTGGGCCCGCTCACGGTGCACGCGGAACTTCCAGGCCAGCCAGCACAGCCAGCCAGCCAGCAACAACGCAGGAGCCAAGAACCAAGTCTGGGCCACGCCCTCATAAACGGGGTAAAACATCAGCAAAAAAGTCGCAATCGCATAGCCCAGCGCGTGCAGGCTGGTCTTGCGCCCTTCCTCATCGTCATTCGCCAGCATCACGAAGCCGCCTTGCATATACTGGTCGCGATACATCCAATTGATCGCCAGGAAGTGCGGCAGCTGCCACAGGAACAGCAGCATGAAAAGGTAAATGGCACCCGGCTCGATCAGCAGCTGCCAGCGAAAATACGGGGCATCCAGCGAGGGCGGTCCGGCCGCGCCCGCCCAGCCAATCAGTGGCGGAAGCGCCCCGGAGACCGCGCCCACCAGCGTGTTGGTGTCGCTCTGCTGTTTCAAGGGCGTGTAAACAAAGAGGTAAACCGCCAGCGTGGCGGCCGTCAATGCAGCGGCTTCCATGTTGACCATGTGCGCCAAGTGGATCAGGGCGAAGGCGCTGAGCAACCAGCCGATGGCGAAGGCTGCCCCAGGCTGAATGCGCCCTGCGGGCAACGGGCGGTCGGCAGTGCGCGTCATGCGCGAATCGGGCTCGATCTCCATCAGCTGGTTGAACACACCCGCACCAAACGCGGCCAGCGTGCTGCCGATGATCGTGTGCAGCAGCAGCATCCAGGGCATCGGCCTTGGCGCAGCCAGCCAGAAACCCACGAAGGTGGTCACGATGACCAGCGCGCTAAGACGAAACTTCGTCAGCGTGAGCAGGTCGCTCATCGTTGTGTGTGTGGCTTTGGCGTCGTCGGGCTCGGGCATGGGAGGGAGAGTCTAGCCAGCTTGGGCGCGCCTGCCACCCAGCAACCAAAGAAACAAACCGCTGACCAGCAGCGACGACAAACCGATGTGCAGCACCTGGGCCACGCGCACAATGCCGACATGCGCCAGGACAATGCCCAGCACCATCTGCGCAAGGACCAGGCCGATGATGCTCCATTCCAGCCAGCGCAGTTGACCCAGGGCTTTCCGGGCCGCGACACCAAACCAGACCGCCACGCCCAAGATGAGCCATGAAAAACTGCGGTGCACCAAATACACCCACGTCTGCTCCAGCTCCGCGACCCACTGCGACCGTAGCTCTCCGGCATGAAGTTTCGCCAAGTGATCCGTCATCTCCCGCACTTGGCTGCCCATCACGCCCTCCACCACGACCAGCGCGAACAATAAGGCCGCGAGATGGAAAGAGCGGCGGCTACCCAGGTTCAGCGTCCAGGGCCGGTCCGTGCCACGCCAAGTCACATACACCAGCACGCAGAGCAGCAGGATAGCGAGGCCCATGTGCAATGTGATGATGCCGGGTTTCAAGCCGCTGAGCACTACCTTCGCTCCTAGCCAAGCATTGAGGATGACCAACAGGAAGGCGGCGATGCTGCCCAGTTTTACCCCTGGCTGCCTTTGCGAGAACGAGGCTAGCATCAGCACCAGAATGCTCAGCCCAACAGGCAGGCTGGTCAGCCGGTTCAGGTATTCGATCCACGTCGCCACTGGGTCGAACTCGGCCTTCAGCGACTCCATCGTGATCGAGACCGGATCGCGTCCGTGCTGCGCGGCCTTGGCCTTGAATTTTTCCAGATTGAGCTTGGAGAAGTCAATCTCCTCCGCGCTGGTTGGCGGCACCCAGCAACCGTAGCAGAACGGCCAGTCGGGGCAGCCCAGCCCGGAGCCACTCGCCCGCACCATGGCCCCCACGAAAAGCAGGATCTCGACGCAGACAAAGGCGGTGAGGGCAATGCGCTGAAAGCGTGTCATGGGAATGAAAGGTTACGAACCACACGGGCTCCGAGAACAAAAAACCCCGGAGCTTACGCCGCCGGGGTTGAAAGGCTGGACATGGGCTGTCCGGTCACTTCGCGGCCACCGCAGGCGCGGCGTTCTTCAAGGCGGAGTCGCTCTGCTCCTTGGCCCAGTCGTTGTAATCTTTCTCCGTCACCACTTCGAGAGTGGCCTTCATCTGGCTGTGACCGCTGCCGCACAGCTGGCCACAGATGATGTCCCAAGTGCCGGTCTTGGTCGGCTTGAACCACATGTGGGATTTCACACCTGGAGTCGCGTCCTGAGCAGCACGCATCGGAACGAGCGCCAAGTTATGGATCACATCCTTCGAGCGCACGTCCACGATCACGGGACGGTTCACGGGGATGCGCATCACACCACCGCTGAGGAAATCGTCCTTGCCGTTGGGATCGTTCAACTCGCGGCCGATACCATTGGTCGGCGTGGTCAAACGTGGATTGATGCCGCCGAGCACGCCGTCCTTGCCAGCATAGTGGAAGGTCCACAGGAACTGCTCGCCCACGGCGCGCAGACGGACCACTTCCGGACCTGTAGGGAACTCATCAGCTTGGCGGCTCCAGAGCGGGAAAGCGAAGCCGATCAGCAGGATGGCTTCCACGATGCAAACGCCGATCTCGACGTGCGTGGTGGCGTGGTTGGTGATGCCGCGATAGTCGGCCTTGGGATTCCTCTTCTGGCGGAAGCGGACGAAGACGTAGGCGAGGAAGATGCTCCAGCCAACGAACAGGATGAGCATGAACCAATGAACGAAACCGTTCATGTGGTCCACAAGTTCGCCGTGCTCGGAGGCAAGCTCCGGCAGTCCGAGAAGGTGAAGGATCGAAGAAACGTTCATGAGAAATTCAGTCGGTCAGGAGGCGGTGGTGGTCACAGAAACGGCCTGCATAGCCGAGGCCCGGCGCGCACAGCGGGCGAAGTAAAAGATCACATAGCCGAGGATGCCGAACATAAAGAAAACAACGGCCAGCAGGAACAGAACCGATCCATCAGCTGCCGCGCCGATCTGTCCCGTGCGGTCAAAGCCGCAGGTCGAGCAGGCGAGAGTTTGAGTCAGCAAGTCCGTCATACGCAGCAAAGGTCAAACGATGATGGTTTTGTATTTCTTCACGACAAACCAGATGCCGTAAACAACGAGGAAAAAGCCGGTCACGGCGCTGCCCTGACCCAGGCCAGTCACTCCCAAAGACTCGGCCGCCTCAGCCTGAAACACGGTCCAGGCATAGAAGCCGAACGCGCACAGCACGGAGAGAATGATGAACAGGATATGGAAGCCCTTGAGAGACATGGTGGATCAATGGTTGCCAAACACCGACTCGTAGCCACGCATGACCAACGGGTCGTCATGAGTGAATACGAACAAGGTGAACATCACGCCGAGGAAAACCATGGTGAAGAGCATGAACTTATAAATGAGCGGGCGCTCGTTGTTCATGTGCATGAAAATCAAGATCACCAAGCTGCTCTTGAACGCCGCCACGGCCATGCCGATCGTCATGTTCAAGCTCTGGCTGCCGAAGTCGACAAACGAGAGGCCGACGGTGATCGCGGTGAACACCAACAGCGTCGCGCCCACGAACAGGTAGGTCTTGATATGCTTGGCGATTTCTTCAGGTGAGTGGGCCATGATGCGGGGAGCGCTGGAGATTAAAGGAGATAGAGCAGCGGGAAGAGGAAGATCCAGACGAGGTCAACGAAGTGCCAGAACAGACCGCCAGTTTCCACACGGTTGGCCAGATGTTCCGGGTCGGTCTTGAACCAGGAGCTGTTGAAGACGAGGAAATAAAGCATGATCAACGCACCCGCCAGCACGTGGGCACCATGCAGACCGGTGATGCAGAAATAGATCGCATAGTAAGTGTTCCAGCTCGGGGTGAAATTGGACCAGCGCTCGATCTCCTTGCCGGGGATGGTCACCGCCGGATAGTGATGATGAACCCAGGGCATGCCATCCAGGATGCCAACGCCTTCCTTGTGCTTGGCAGCGTGCTCGTCCGGCGTGGTTCCGTGAATATGCCAGCGAAGGCCTTCGCGCAGGAAGTGATCGCTCTTCATCGGATCGGTGCCGGGATGATGCTCCTCGTGCTTCTTGAGTTCTTCGGCACGGTGCTCGTCGAACTGCTTCTTCCAGGCCGCGTCTTTGAGCAGCGACCAAGCGAGGGACTTGTCTGCATCGGCCGTGGCACGGGCATCGACGAGGTCGACCTCCAGGTGCATGTCGTCTGACACAAGCTTCCCGGCCACCTGCGTGGAGTCGATGAAAGCCATGCTGGTGGGCGTGTAGTTCACCAGCTTTTTCGGGTGGGCGTGCAGAGCAAGCGGAGCGACCGGAGTCAACTTCAAGCTTTCAACCTTTGGCTTAGCGGCCTGGGCTTCCTGACGCAGACGCTCCCAGTCCTTGTCCAGCGTGATGGTCTCGCCCTTCTCGGTCTTGAACTGCACCGCGCTCATTTCGAGATGCTCAGGACCAGCGTCATGGCCTTCGGCATGAGCGCCGCCATGCTCGGCCTCAGGCTTCACCGCGTAACGCATGAAGTAGCCCGGATCGGAAGTGTCGTGCTTCGTGCTCAGCGTGATGTTGTCCACGTTAAACTTGATCTTGTAGCCTTCGCCGGGCAGGTGGCCCTGCAGGATCGTGCCGTCCTTGAGGATGACGCCGTAGTGCTCGAGCTTCGCCTTGTATTCGAAGAATTTGACACCGAGGAAGATGAACGAGCAGACGATAGTCGCCAGCAGGCACCAGAAATACATCGCGAACTTGCGCATCTTCACACCGGCCCAAGCCATGACGATGGTCACAGACGAGGCGATCAGCACGGCGGTGTTGAAGCAGCCCATCGTCACGTTCAACTCATGAATCGGCCAGTGATAGTCCGCACCCAAGCGCAGGAAGATGTAGGAGGAGAACAAGCCGCCGAAGAGCATGACCTCCGAGGCCAGGAAAAGCCAGATGCCAATCTTGGCGTTCCACAGCCCGGTGTCGGGCCGCGCGGTCACGGTGTAGGGAATTTCCATGTGCGTAAGGGCTGGAGCAAGAATTAATGATGGGCGTGAGCGGCCGGGGCAGCCTCAGAGGCGCTGCCACCCGCAGGCTCGATTTGGGGGATGAAGTCCTGTTCAGCACCCGGAACGCTGTATTCGTAAGCTTCGCGATAAACCACGGGCTCGGTAAGGAAATTGCCATGGCCGGGAGGCGTTGGAGTGCTCCATTCCAGAGTGGTAGCACCCCACGGATTGTCGTTGGTCACTTTGCGTCCGCCTTTGATCGACAGCCAGACATTGATGATGAACGGAATCTGAGACAGAGCGAGGCCCCAGGCGGCGAACGAAATCAATTCATTGGTCCAGAGCATGCCATTGGTGGTCTGCTCGAAGGCC
>Ga0164295_10004076_pt1 | contig 11645 bp, 13 predicted proteins | sample GEODES006metaG_FD_111798 | JGI IMG/M metagenome (GOLD analysis project Ga0164295, IMG submission 111798) | Oligotrophic lake water microbial communities from Sparkling Lake, Wisconsin, USA - GEODES006 metaG | ecosystem: Environmental > Aquatic > Freshwater > Lake | place: USA: Sparkling Lake...
AGGCGGTAAGTGGCTCAGCCCCTATGACAATAAAGTCACCACAAAGTTTTCTGACTTAGACATTGACCACCTTGTTCCTCTCGCCGAAGCCTGGCGATCAGGTGCTTGGGCTTGGTCATCTGCCCAGCGCGAAGCCTTTGCGAATGATCTCAGTGAGAGCAGAGCCTTAGTTGCTGTCTCCCTAAGTTTGAACAGATCTAAGGGTGACAAGGATGTTGCTAACTGGTTACCAAAGGTCAACATCTGCCAATACTTTGAATCTTGGATAATTGTAAAAAAGAAGTACGCACTCACTGTTGATTCAGTTGAAGCTGCACGCCTTAATGTGGCGATAAAAGATTGCAATTTGAATTCACCTTTAGTTGGTCAAGCGACACCAACACCGACACCGACACCGACGGTTACCGCTACACCAACACCAACGGCAACACCGACACCGACGGTTACCGCTACACCAACACCAACCGCTACACCAACACCAACGGCAACACCGACACCAACGGCAACACCGACACCAACACCAACTCCAACACCGACGGCTACTCCAACACCGACGGCTACTCCAACACCAACACCAACACCCACACCAACACCCACACCAACACCCACACCAACACCCACTAAATCAAAACCAGCAGCAATTAAATATAAGAATTGCACGGAAGCCAGGGCGGCCGGTGTGACCCCTATTCGTAAGTCATCAGATCCCGAGCTATATGCCCTGAATACCGCTCTAGATGGCGATAAGGATGGAGATGCTTGCGAGAATTGATCTCTGACTATCTGAAAAACTCCCGGCTTTTATAGCCTTAGGTGTGGACATTCGCTCTTAGAAAAGTACAATTTTGGGATGCTAGATAGACAGAAAGCCATTTGATAACAATGCCTAAGTTTTGTCAGGCTTGTGGAATTGGCGTTGCGGATACTGCAAAGTTTTGCAGTGGTTGCGGGATTGGAATAAATGAGCCTCAAGAAAACAAAGTCACAGAAACAAAAAATGCAACCCCCGACACTATAAACGAAAAGATTCGGGTAAATTTGAAGGACTATACCCAACATTTAAGTCTTACCTGCCTTGAGTGTGGATATGTGGGACTTATGGGAATCTCTAGAAATGAAGAAGGCAAAGCAAGGAAGCGACTAATTTTATTAGCTGCTATTTTTTTCCTATTGTCCTCAATGTTTACTGGAGGAGTTGGGTTGATATTCTCAATAGGTATAGGCATATACATAGCGTTAGATAGTTCTAAGCGAGATAAAACCTTCGTGGTTTGTCCAAGCTGTTTATTGGAATTAAAGGTCAACAAATAAATATTAGATTCAACTTGATTTGCACTCAAAGCCATTACAGGGGCTCTTATATATTGCAATTCAGTGGAGTGAAAAACTTAGATTGTGGCAGGAATTGGCTTTGGAATGGCCAGACCATTGACTGAGTATCAGTAGTCGGTCTCCAGCCTGGGCAGACCCCCCTTGCTAAATTTATGACTGGATAGTTGTGTACTACACACTTAAATAGTTATCCTAAATGGATACTACACAGGTTACTTTGGGAATTATGATTAAGTCTTATTACAAAATTACTTTGGAGAAATTGAGGTAGGAAGTGGGAATTTTTGGAAGCAAGAAACAAGAATATTCAGAAGAAACTCTAAGGTCTTCTGTTTTTATGACTGTCGCCCAAGCATTAAATGTTGCGAAGCAAACCCCAGCTGGATCGGCAGTTCCAAAGTATTCAAAACTTTTCAGCGCTATCGTTTCTAAATGCTACAAAGAAGGACTTATTACGGAGGAAACTTTTAAATACATTAAGTATTCCCCTTTTGAAATAGAGATAAATAGAGAAGATTTTGATTTATTTAAGTTAGCAGAATCAGATGGAATGAAATATTTACAACAAGGTTTGGCTTTAAACAAGGCACTCTCTCGGTGGAATACATCAATGTCTGTTTCCAATAATGATCAGATGGAAATCTTCACCACGCTTGCATTAGTTTGCGAACAATTTGGAATGGATAAGAATGATGAAGAGACTATGGGGCTTCTATTTATAGTTTCAATCTTTTATACAACAATCTTAAAGGATAGCCAGAAGGATCGAGTAAATTGCGAAAGGTGGAGGTCACTTGGTAGTTTTTTCGCGACTGAATTTCCTAATCGCTGGCTAATTGAGAAATCGAAGAGTTAAAAGAGTAATGAGAGGTATTATTAAAAAATAAATGAAAACATTTTCCTGGGTTTTTATCTCAGCGATAGGTACTCGGCCAGTTTTTAGAATGGTCATTCCACCAAAAATGTCTCACCCGAGTTTTGAAAGATATTTGCTCTCTTGGATTACGATTTCGATTTGGTGGTTTATTTCGTTTTATTTTGTTATTTTTCTCTCATCATTACTTAGGTAGCTTTACTCTCCCTCAAACTCCTCTGTCAATCGCATTAGTTCTTTGATTGAATTGACCTCAAATGTGGATTTACTCCACGCCTCTGAGTAACCATCAAATTTTCCTGCAATCTTGTCGTTGGATAAATCTGCGCCTTTCGCTTTGAGCATTCGAAGTATCGCCGTCTCCCATTGTTGTGTGAGATGGCCATCCATCGGACCTCTAAGTTCAAGCAGTTGCCAACCTAGTTTCTTATGTTTTGCTATTCGAATGTCAGGGACGTTTGTTATGCCTATTTGAAACATTTCCCATTCATTATGAATGAGAAAGTATAGGAATCCGTCTTTATTAGGATCGTAACCAGTTTTGGCGCAACTGGGGCAACCAATTCCAGCAACTCTTGTGGCAGGTGTGGTCTTCCAAATATGGCCTTCTACACATCGCCATTTTCTAATTTTTCCACTTTGGGACATCAGGGTGCTTGGATCCCAACCATAGGCTTCATTTGCGATGACCGGATAGTTGCTTAAAAGGTCATTAAAGCCTTGGAGCAACTGATGACTTGAGCAAATCGGGCACCCATCTCCACTAATGCGTCGATACGGACTTGCGCTATAAATGTGACCAAGCGAGCAACTCCAATTCATTTTCTTAGTAGAACCGTAAACAACGTTTGAAGGATCCCAACCATATGCTTGCTCTGCTATCAAAGGCGCTTGTGATGAAAGATCATTGAAACCAACCAATACCTGTTTATTTGCACATATCGGACAACCTATTCCTTTGCCTCGGTTTGAGAGCAATGCCTCCCACTGATGCCCGAAGTCACAAATCCAATTCAACTTAATGTCTGCCCTAGTTGTTACCTCGCTCGGGTCCCATCCATTTGCTTGTTTTGCTAAATCAGGATCTTTCGTAGCAAGGTCGTTGAATCCCTTCCAAACTTTTTGATTAGAACAGTAAGGGCAACCTGTTTGCTGCTTTCCACTACGAGAATAAATTGCAGACTTCCAAGTGTGTCCTAATTTGCACATCCATTCTTTCTTGTGATTACTTCCTGCAATTTCTGTCGATGGATCCCATCCGTATGCTTCCAATGCCAAATTTGGGTGAGTAGTTAACAAATCGTTGAAACCTACAAGTACTTTTTGATTTGAGCAGTAGGGACAAGGAGAGGCATTGGGTTTATCGCGATTAGTAATGTTATTTATTTTTGCTATCCAGGTATGCCCGAGAGAACATTTCCAATTCACACTTGCATTGCTTTGCCCCTTATATAAAGTCGGATCCCAACCATCTACAAATTGCAATAAAGCTGGAAAGAGAGTCTTGAAATCATTTTCTCCGGATATCGCTTGATTTCCAGAGCAAAATGGGCAACCCGCACCCGCTACCCGATCTGCGATAGCACTAGCCCACTGATGACTTTTCTTACAAACCCAAGACTTTTTGACTTTCATACCCTTAGTAAATTGCGCTGGGTCCCAGCCATCAGCCTCATTCGCCAACTCGGGATGGGTCACCGATAGCGGCTGCTTTTCCTTCTTGGTAGGCACGAGATAACTCTAGGACAAGGCAGTGACAAGCTGAAGAGATTCAGGGAAAAGGACATAAAGCCAGGAGGGGTAGTCGTTACACCTAAAAAAACCGTTACGATTCTATGGTGATCACAAAGATTCTTTTGAGCCTAGTAATTACTCTTGCATTAACTGGTTGTTCGCAATCAAGCAAGACAAGTGAGCCGTTAAAGTACCCGGAAGAGACTGCTTCTACCCTTTTAACTAAGGGTTGTACTGGCTTCTTTGCTACAGGAAGCGAAGTCGATAGAAGCGGAAATATCGCCAAGTTTAGGCAACTCGCAGAAATGGATTCAACCTATTTTGAATTACTACGCACGGCGGTTGAGTTTGACCTAATTTTGGGAACAAAATCACTAGAAGACTTAAAGTCTTTGAACCCTGAATACAAATCGAAGGTATTTACAGCGATTACAACCCTAAAGACTTACTGCGGTTAAATCTCTAGCAACCTTTCGGCTTAGGTTTACTCGCACATATTTTCTTTAGTTTTGCAGCTAGCACTGAGTTAGCCTTTTTAGTTGTTTCTAGTTGTGCCTGGACGTTTGTATTAGATGTATTTGCGGTATCTAGTAACGCTTTTGTGGTATCGAGTGAACCTTGTGTCGCAGTGAGTCGATCGGTTACTTCAATTAATGATGCATTTACGTTTTTTAATTGTAATTTAGCTGAATCAATTTCTCCTAATGCAATGTTGTATTGCTGACCAAGAGTGTTCATAGTGTAATTGGCTGAAGAAAAAGCAAGATTGGCATAACGATTAATCAGAGTGAAAATCCCGTAATACTTTCCGGAATTTAACTTGGAACAATTCTTATTGAAAAAACCACCTGTATTTATACCAACAAGAGTCACCTGAGTTGCTGAGATGCTGAGAATTGGGCTTCCACTATCACCTCTGCAATTATTGCCAACTGTAGATTCCAAAAAGGCTGAATTTGTTATCACTGGGGTGACTTTACTAAAACTTCCCATCAAAGACTTCGGATACGTGATTATTTCCTCGGAGTTATCACCGTAAGTTCCATACCCAATCAGTTTTAATTGACCTCCTGTATTTTTAAGTGCAGTGACTTCAGATTCTGATGCGAGTAAAACGGGTACGGACATTGTTTGCGGCTTCTTCAAAGTGAGAAACGCTAAGTCGTCGTCTCCGACCGTGGAATCTGCACCATTTTGATAGGTTGAAGTTATTTTAACCGAATCAATTATGTCGGTAGCTAAAACCGACTGAAGCGAAGAACCTGCAACACCAACATAAACCTTCGTGGTCACCAACCCATTTGAATCGAGAACACAATGTCCAGCAGTTACAACGATGTATGGGGATATAAGCGCCCCTGAGCACGACGTAAAAACATTTGGAGTGGCTTGAATTTTAATGGGAACAACAAACTGACTACCCGTCGCATCAATCCCATTTTCAACCGCTTGGGTGGGAATTGCAGAACAAACAAGGAGTAGCAGCGCGATCAGGGTGGGCATAATTTTCTTCATAAAATAACTCTAACTCTGATTTGCCTAACAATCCCCTAACACCCTCCTAACACCTGTAGGTATTAGGAGGGATGTCTAGGGACAGTTCACGCTCAAATGTTAAACACTAGATACATAGGGACACGCGTAGGAACTTACTAGGCCAGACTCTTAATCACCGGGTCGGGGGTTCGAGTCCCTCACCACCCACACTAAAAGTGCTGGCCCGAGGCGTGTTTCCAGTTAGATACTTTCCTTTAATGTTGCAGGAAAGATTTTTGTCCGTTCTTTGTCCGTTCCCGTATTGAAAAGTGAATCTCCAAGACGGTCCATATATGTCATTGCATCATCTTCATAGAGATGTCCGTAAACATCCAGTGTCATTTGTGTTGAAGCGTGTCCCAAAATCTTTGAGACAGTTGTAATTGGAGTTCCCTGCGAAATCAAAAGACTTGCAGATGTGTGACGTAATGAGTGAAAACCAATCCCCGTTAGGTCGCATCGTTCTAACGCTGGTCTGAAGTAGCGAGTCATAAAGTTGTTGTACTCCATAGTACCGTAACCGGGCATTTGGAATAGTTGGGACTCCGGGTTCTTGTTTTCAATCAAATGAGTTAAGGCAGGTAACAATTCTTTTGAGAATGGAATTGTTCTGTTCTGATGAGTCTTTGTTCCACCTAAAACTTTTTCGCCTTTAAGGCCAGTTGAGATTGCCTTACCTACGAATAGAGTTTTATTCAGGATGGAAACATCCTTACATTGCAAGGCTGCCAATTCGCCCCATCGCATACCTGTCGTACCTGCCAACAGGACTAAGGTCTGAAATTCACCACACTCATTTGCGAGCGCTCGCAATTGTGAGAGCGTGAGAGCGGTCTTCTCCTTAGGCTTAGTCCTCGGCAGCGAAACTCCTTCGGCTGCATTCCTAATCAAGCGACCGTCAAGAACGGCTGCCTTGAGAATCTGGCGTAGAACACCGTGTGATTGCTTCAAGGCAGTAAGGCCATCGCCATTCTCAACCGACTTTGCAATCCATTGGCCAATCTCATTATTGGTTATGGAAGTCAGTTTTGATTTCCCAAAGGCTGGGAGCAGATGTTTATTCAATCTTCCGATGTATCCACGCCTAGTACTCAAAGTGATATCTGTCTTTGCTTCCAGCCACTTAGTAGACCATTCAGCAAAGTTGATACTCGAGAGTGAAGGATCAATCCACTCTCCGCGCTCCATTGCTCGTTCCTGCTCCCGTTTCCAGCGGATAGCTTCATCTTGTGTAGCGAATGTTCTTGAAATCTCTCGACCATTAAAGAAAGCACGTGCTTGCCATTTCTCACCTCGCTTTCCTATTCCTGGATTACGGTTTACCTTTTTTGGCATTTATTACCCCCGCTTTCTGTAGCATTCTTTTGCACTCGAGTGTTATATCGGAGTTAGCGCTATTGCCTTTTCCTGGTTCGCTTAGGAATCCACGCGCTCGACATTCTCGAATTCTTTCTTTAGTTGTCGATATCGGGACTTCTAGAAAGTCCGAAATTTTGGAGACAACTTTTCTTCCATTGAATTCCGCAAGGGCAACCGACACAAACGCCAAAACGGCATACTCAAAATCAAGAGAATTTCCGGGACCCTTTTTCCATGGACCCTTTGGGAGCCATGAAAGAAATTCTCTAATTTGCTTTTCCCAAGAATTCAAATCAGCTAGTGCTAAGAACTTTAGCTCAGGCGACGGGTCAGTATTCAATCTCAAAAAATTCTGCACAGAATCACCTTCTAGCTCAAATTTCGTAACGAGTGCCTGGCTATTCTCTCCTCGGATTAACTTCACATAGGCGACCACTGAATCGTCATTCCGTGCCTTGATGATCGCACTGTCGCCGACCAGAAACCATGAGTCGCTGGCAAGTGTTACTAACTTCCAAGGCATGATTTCCAATCCAACTCACCTAGTTACTTTTTTTGTGCTTTTCTTCTCCCTCCAATAATAACACACTACTTAATAAATTTACTAGTGGTAAAGGAGCTAGCATGAATGAACCAGAAAAATGGATGACGCTGAAGGAAGCAGCAGATTACTTGAATGTAAGCCAATCATGGCTCTATCAGAAAGGATCGAAGGTTGGTGTACCCCGTTCAAAAATCGGTTCAACTTACCGCTATTTCAAATCAGATTTAAATCTATGGATGAAAGAGAAAGCTAGTGCCTGACTTTCACTCCCCACCTTTTAAAAACCCATGGACAAATGAGCTACTCGAGAATAGAGATCAGGTTTGTGCTGTATGCCATTTTGCGTTTAGGAATACCAAAGCAGGTGATGCTCATCGCAAAGGAAGGTTTCCAAATCGCAATTGTCTCGAACCTAGCGTGGCAGGACTTGTGTCATTCAGAAATAAATTTGGTACGGAAGTCTGGGACTTAAGTGAAGAAAGGAAGAGCTCATGATTAATATAGAAGAATACGAGTTTATTAACGGCAGAAGAGTAAAAAAATCTAAACCAGGTCTATATGCGAAACTTCCAATACCTGCATACAGGTATTTAGGCTCAATTGAGGAACACTTTGCTCAAGATGTTTTGATATGCCTTGTGAGTTTTGTTGGTTTGCAAAAAGAGACGAATGTTGTCAATCCCTCAATTGAGATGATCATGAGTCTGACAAAAAGAAGCGAAAGATCTGTCAGGCAAGGCATAAATGTATTGATTTCTAAAGGTTTCATATCGAAAAAAACTGAGCGTAGGGGACGATTTCAGTATAATGAGTACAAAATCATGGAGACTTGCTACACCTTTACAAATGAAATGCAAGAGGCAATAGGTGTAGCAAATCGAAAAGTTCGCATGAGTAATACATTGAAGAAACAGAAATCATTGCTTCGATCAAACCGCCAAATAAATCCCAAATAAAAACTTTTACTCCTAATTACTCAGAATACACAAACACTCAGACTCAAACATAAAGTTGTAATGGTACTTTCTTACAAATGCTCTAGAGCATAGTTAAATATCATTTGATTTCTATTGGTATTTAGGTATTGGTACATGCATACGCCTGTTCTATGGCATTAAGAACTTGAATCAAATAATGTAAATTTTGTGAAAGGTGACTACTTGACTCAGGGATACCTGAAATGACCTTCCTTTAAGCCGTGTGGGTGGTATTTCTCATCTCATTGAATGAAAAGTAACCTGTTGACTGTAAGTGGCCCCTAAACCCGCAAAAAGGCGATGAGGGAGGGGCGATTTGTCGGTTACTCCCCTTAAGCTCATGGCGTGTCCTCGTATTCCTATTTGGCAAAATTCGATCATTGTTGCCAATTAACCCAATTTATAGACGAATCTCCCTTTTTTTTCTAATCGGCGGGTACCTCGGGCTCAGCTCCTTAGGAGTGTTAGCTCTAGATTTTCTGGCTTTTTAGTGGAATTTAATCTAAATTAATATTCAGCCCGGATCCAGTCGGAGATTACGAAAATTGGAACTTTTTTGATCATTCAAAAGAGTCGTAACGTTAGAATCTGAGTAATTACAAATAAGAAAAGTCCCGGAGCTTTGCTCTAGTAACAAGGAGTTTCATGGAACCAATTAACCCGGACCTTTTAGTTCAAATCTCGGCCCTAAAGTCATATAGCGAGCAATATGTTCTTAAAATGCGCCTAGGAATGAATGCAGAACGTCCTTACAGTCTTCAGGAAATAGCAGACAAAATGGGAATCTCACGGGAGCGAGTTCGACAAATCCAGCACAAGGCACTTTCTCGGCTGGCGAATAAAGAGCTGAACTCGATGCTACTGCTAGCTGAAGTGGTGACACCATCCAAACCCGAGCACAAAATGGAGCAGTCTCGAATTCAACGAAATTCGAATTCCATCTTAAGAGACATCGCGGATGCCAAATCTATTGCAGGCTACGTGATTGTGACATTTAGTAATCCTACGCGAGGCATGGATCCTCAGGATGGAGTGATGTTTCGCTCTGAGAGACACAAGGTTAAAGCCGATTGGGTTAAACAGGATGGTCAAGAGACACAATTTGTATTGGATGGTGAAATTGTTGCAAGCTGGTCAACCAATTCAATTACAGGAATAACTTGGCCCACAGGCGAGACCATTCCTACCACCCCAGTGGAGTTTAGAAACCGTATGGAGGAAATAAAGGCTAATTTTCCAAAAGCCTGGTCCAAGTGGAGTTATGAAGAAGATCAAAAACTCGCAGCCATGTTCATGAGTGGTAAGCAAGTCTCTGAAATTGCCTCGCACTTAAGGCGAGCTCCGGGAGGCATATTCTCGAGATTAAGAAAAATGAATTTGATCGCAGAAACATCTGAGTTCTCGGAGAATTTAACGTATAACGCGTTACAAAGCGCTGACGAACCAAGCAAAGAAAATCCTATTAGAACTGGGACGGTCTACGAATTGATTAAGGGTCTCTATCAGATTGATTTGTTGGAAAGTGATGGGAATAAGTTAGATTCAAGATTTGGAGAAAAGGGATGGTTTGTGTTGACTGACCAACTATTCAGATGCACTGATTGCCATTTGAACCGAATTATAGTTTTAAGAAAACACTGGAAAAATATGGGGCGAGTATTTCATAGATGGTCAATTACGTGCCTTGAATGCAAAAAGACAGGGGAATCCAGAGATTTTGATGAAGACCTGATTGACCAAATTCATGAAAAACTTGAGCAAGAAATTGGCGTTGAGTCTATTTGTCCAAATTGCAATCCTTCTTAGCGACCAAGAATGCCGCGTAGCTCAGCTACGCTAAGAGGCGGATCCTGTCTGTGAACCATAGCGTGGCAATTGGCGCAAAGAGTAACCAGGTCTATTGATGGATTTATTTCGTAATCAGGACCAATCTTTGAAACGGGAACAACATGGTGAACAACTATGTACTCATCGCCCAACTCCCCGTAAAAATCTGCGTAGTTAAAACCACAAGCGAGGCAGGATTTACCGTGAATTGCTATAGCTGCACTTCTATTCTTCGGATCTCTTTCATACTTGTTAACCAATACCTTTGATACCGATCCTTCTGGAAATCCTAGAACCTCGTCTGCATTCCGGAAAGCGATTGTTTTTACGGGTAAAATTGAAGCAAATAAGGTGATTGCAAATCTACAGAGATTTTCTTCTTGCTCGTTAAGGATTCCGTACTCAATAGAACTTTCAGAAGTCAACACCCCTACTTCAAATCTTAAAGAATTGACTTCATTCATCTCCTCGACACTTCCTCTTAGGGAAACACCGTCTACGAGGAATTGAATTGAACTGAAAGCATCCTGATTCGAATCGATTAAGGAAATCAATTGCGCTTCTCTTGATTTAACTTGCTCTCGAATAAAAATTAGGAACTCTCCAGCAAACGAATCAGCTTGAAAATTCACTTGGGTAGTTTTCCAAGATCGAGAAACTTCTAAACCAAAAGACTTTCCTCGATCTAGACCCCCAAACCTAAAAGAATAAGGATTGGAAGGATTTTCCTTATTTTCTACCGCGAATATCTCTACACCTAAATCTGCACTCAATATTTCAGTAAGCGAAGAAATACTAATCATCGGAATCATCATACTTGTGTTCTGGTAGAGACTCGACTAGCTCACGTAAAGTACGTGAAACTTCAAATCGGAATTCTCTAAACTGTTTCTTGTAATCTGGAATTGTGCAATTGGCTTCCGTAATAGCAAGAGACCATAGAATTATGTCGAGGCCTTGAATTGCAATTGAGTTAGCTTTGTTGGGTAAATAGACTTTGGAATAAAAGTCATGACCTTTATTTAACTCAACCACCTGTTTACCATTTTGAAGCCTCATCTGCCAAAGATGCCCATCATTAATTGATTCCACTGGATTTATGGGAAGAGCTTCATTTCCGTCATTTATTGACTGGATAGGAAGAACCACTTCTCCATATTTCGAAACCACACGTGCAGTAGTTTCGTCAATAGCTTCAACTATCGCATGATTGACTCGATTTTCTGCTGCAGAAATTCTTTTCTGCGACAAATCATGCAAATCTCGGGTGTCTTTTTTACGAGCATTGCCACGGGAACGTAAATTGGTTTCTCTAATGAGGGGTGTAAGGAAATCCCTTACCGCGTCCTCTAGATCCCCCAGAACCATGGATCCTTTTTGAAGGGCTGTGTGGAATAGCTCATCCAGAGAACCTTCGTATGAAAATTCAACACGCAAATTTGCCATGTGGGTATCTTTTTTG